>QWCZ01000059.1_pt1 | contig 58799 bp, 75 predicted proteins | sample 1972651 | NCBI WGS metagenome assembly QWCZ01 (sample SAMN09866695, study PRJNA288562) | Human oral metagenome isolate pre1_saliva, whole genome shotgun sequencing... | isolation source: mouth | host: Homo sapiens | place: USA: California
ACCTTTTCTGGATAGTGGAGTAGAGTATCTGTTTAAGAGCCTCAGAGAGTCCTTATTAAGCGCTGTAGCGAGTTTTTCTAGCTCCTTAAGGGTATAGACACCCTTCTTGTTTGCATAGCGTCTAACAACCTTTTTATCACCTACAACACGATACACAAGAACAGTAAGCAACTTATCTCTAAGAGGTACTGGATGGTTATTCAAAGTTCTAATAAGGGTCTGTGAAGTATCATCTAAGTATTTTAGGTTATTAGGAAAGTGTTTCCTATACAAGGGGTTTTTCTTAAGTTCATTCAAGTCATGTTTATATTCAAATGCATCTCTACGGAGTAGAATATACTTTTTGAATCCATCTAAGGTTATCATATTTTATCCCTCCTAGACACACACAATAGGGGCTAATGTAATGTAAAAGGAAACATATAAGGAAAATCACAAGAAGGCTAGTAAAATTTCCTATTGTGTGCATCTAGGAAGGGTAAACCTTCCCAGAAAGGATTGTGAATAAATAGAAGTAAATCATGAGGGTTTCCCCTCATAGAGGTGGCAAGTGGAGAAAGGAATGGGAAATCAGCGAAAACGTAACCTCTTACCACCTTTATGAGAGGAGTGACTGAGTGTTAATCAGAAACTATTTTCCTTTAGTTTAGTATAGTTTAAACAGTCACTACCCTATTTACTTATTCTGCATCAGACCAATCGTCTGTATCTACATCCACATCATCGTCTGTATCTGCATCAAGAGGGAAGTAGTCCACAACATTCCATGATGGTTTGTCATTGTAAGGCTTACCTTCTTTGATTACAATACCTACATACTTACCTTCAAGCTCATCAGTATCTACTTGGGATTCTTCATGAAGGTCTAGTGCATAGAGTAGATTGTAGAGTTGTTCACGTCCAATCTTGTTATCCAACATAAATGCTGTGATAGTCTTAGGAGCATTCTTACCAAAGTCACCCTTAAGAGTTACCTTAAGCATCTCCATACCTGAACGAGAACTTGTTTGTTCCACTGCTTGAATACTTGCTTCAAAGCGTCCTTCTTCATAGGTGAAGTCTTCACGTTTTGTTGCATTAAAAGTAATAAGACTCATTATTCCTTATCTCCTTTAAGTTTTTCTTGAGTTGTTCCATCAGTCAATCCCACAACAGCTTCCCATGTAGGGTTTACCATTGTATCAGGGATAACCAATCCCGGTTTACGAGTAACCTTAAGTGTGTAGATAGGGTTACCTGCCAAGCGTACTTGGTAAAAGTCCTTAACTTTCTTTTCACCCTTAACCACTTTAGACTTAGTTACACGTTCTGTGTGACCAATGATACGAGAAGATGCTGTGATATACTTAGATACACTGTCCATTAAATTAGGAATGGTTTGTGAAGGAACATTCTCATCTACCACATCTTCAATGTTCACATTCTTCTCTTGACAAATTATATAGACATTCTTACCTTGATAAGATAGGTCTACCAATTCATCCACAAGGGCTTTAAGTCTGGTTGATGCTTCACCATAGTGGTTAATAAGCATTTTCTTGACATTATTAGTTTCCATAATGTCCTTGTAGCAAAGCTCTTGTACATTTGTAAAGTGGTCAACAGCAATACTATCAAAGTCCTTAGCATAAGTAAGAGCTTCAAGAACATCAGCCCATGTGGTACATTCTGCAACAGAGAAACGCTCATCTTGTTCCACAGAAGCAAGTCCACGGTCTGTATCAATAATCAATACACTTCCCGGCATCGTGTTAATAAAGGTTGTCTTTGATGTTCCGGGTGCACCATACAAAGTTGTCATTGTATGTAGCTTAATCTTGTTTAATTTTTTGAGTTTCATTTTTACTCCTTATTTACCTGTAGAACCATAACCACCACGGTCTTTATTACCTAGGTGCATTACTTTACTAAAGAGTACAGTTGGCTGATTCTCCACAATTCTGAATTGACACAAACGTTGTCCTTTTTCTATCTCTCCATCTCTTGTGGCATAGAACTTAGCACCCCAATAATCATTATCTCCACAGTATGAGTTATCAATGATACCCATGCTATTTGTGAGAATCAATCCTGTGTTTTGGAAAGTGCTTGAACGAGGTAGTACATGAGCTTCAAAGCCATGAGGCAATTCCATAGCTACCCCAAGGTCAATAACAACCATATCTCCCTTTTTGTATTTTACCTCTGTGTTAGATGCTAAGTCAATCCAGTCACCTACACTAATATTCTTGATAGGACTAACCTCATCATCACGATACTTAATTTTAACTTCCTGCTTGTGTAGTGATAGAGCAAGTCTTACCACAAAGTACACAGCAATGATTAAAACTAAAAATAGTTCTGTCTTAGTCAACTTCTTCTCCTTACTTTATTTCATTCATTAATCTGTAGAGGATAAGTAGCATAGCATCAATAGTCATTAGGTATGATTCTGATATTGTGGTGTGTGTAGAAAAATCAATAAAGTCAATCTGTAGATTACTCATATCAGATAAATCACCCTTATTTAAGGAATAATTTACACCTGAGTAGTATACACAATCTTTTTCCTTCTTTGCTTTCTCTAGGAACACTTTAGCCTTATTAAGGTCATCTAAGCCATTCTTATACTTGTATCTCCACACATACTTAACAGCAGAGGCTACAAGAGGGTTAAGACCTGCTTTAAGCCAGAAATCCCAACACTCTAGGCTATTCTGTGTGTAGCGCTTAGGTTTTACAATGTCTTCTTTCATTTATCACTCTTCCTATTGATAATGTAAAGTACACCAAGAATAAGGATAACAAGTAGAGCATTGTCTAATAAAGTAAACATATTATCACTCATTGTCTAAGTTTCTCACTTTCTCCTTAAGTTCTGCAAGGTCATTCTCAGCTTTTAAAAGCTCTACATAACGCTTAGATGCAAGAGACACAGAAGTTACTCCATCAATTCCCCCTACAAGTTCCTTGAAGTTTCTCTCACTATCTTTGTCACGTTGAGCTAACTTATTATTAAGAATATCTATAGTATTTAAGTAAAAATCACAGTCCTTCGCTTTTTCTTTTAACCTTAAGACAGTTCCTAATAAGAAAGCTATCAATGTAAGAAGTACAGAAAACCCAATAACTACAAAATCATTCATTATACTAGCCTATAGTGCTTCACAGTGAAGCCTTCACCTTTCATTGTTACTACTATTTTATCATCTGTGAGCTTATCCTCTAAGCCTTTGTAATAAGTATCACCAGTGTAATCTCCATCAATAGTGCTTACTACAGCTTCCTCACAGAATCTTTCAAATGCCTTGAATGTTCTTGCTCCTCCAATAACCCAAACATCTTTATCAGTTTCTTTTTCAAACTGTAAGACCTCCTCTACAGAGTTAGCAATGTATACATTCTCATCATCATATCCATCAATCTCATCCTTAGTTGTAAGGACAATGTTTAATCTATTTTTGAGAGGCTTACTTCCAATGGACTTCCATGTAGCTAACCCCATTATAACTACTCCACCAGTAGTCTGGTTTTTGAAGTAACTTAAGTCAGCTTTGTTTGACCAAGGAAGTTTCCCATCGTCTCCAATAAGACCACTCTTATCTTGTGCCCAGATAAATTTAACCATATAATTAAAGAGGGCTACACAGACTAACCATGTAGCCCATAACTTATTAGCCTTCCACTTTTACCAAGAATGCCTCATGGTTAAATTGTGGGAAACGTTCTTCAATTTCAGCAAGAGTGAATTTACCAATATTGTCAGTCCCATGACCAAGTACATCAGCTTCTTCTGTGAATCCTGAAAGTTCACCATTTGCATTGATAGCAATGTAAGGAGCTTTAACTCGACGAGGTTTCTTACCTACATAGATAATGTAGCGTGGTTCAGAAGTAGTTTCTGATTGAGCAGATGGAAAATCAAGTCCAAGTGCTTGAGCGAGTGCAATAAGTAGTTCTGTGTTGTTAGCCATTTTGCTAACCTCCTTAAATTTATTTTGTAGAGGGTTTAAAGTGATTATCTCTACCACCACAATTATAGTTTATCAAAAACGTGTTACCTTGTCAAGAGGTTTTTGAAGATTTTTTAAAATTTTTTTCGACAAAATCATCCAAATCCTCTGTAACATCCCCAATGTATACCTTATAGAAATAATCATACACATTAGGTTGTCGTTTAGCAGGTGGAATATACATACGCAAGTTAGGGTTTTTACCAATCATTGTGGTAATCTCACAGAATTGCTCAAACATGTCTTCACCACGGTATTTATTGTAGTTGAACTTAATTCTCTTTGTTCTATAGGCTTTACCTCTTAGAACCTTCTTAGGATTTACACACTCAAAGGAGAAGTCTTTTACAGTATAACCTAGCTTAGTCATAACTTCCATATACATGTTGGCTTGAAGGCTATATTTCATCTTATCTTCTTGTGGAGCTTCACTATATGTCTTATAGTCAATAAGAGACACAGTACCATCCCCATTATCAATCACAGCATCAATATAGCCAATAAACTCATGACCATTAGGTAAATCAAGCTCAATCTTCTTCTCAGTTTCAACGACCTTAGAGAAGTCAACAGTATTTCCTTCACCTAGATAACGCTCTATAGCTAGGACACCTGTCTCACGAGCCTCATCACAGAATGGTGAGTGCTTGTGCACTTCAAGAGCCATAGCCTTAACCTTTTCTAAAGATAAGTCCCCTTTGTGGTCAGCCAATAGTTCCATAGCTGTGTGGAACAATGTACCTCTATCCATATACTTAGTTCGTTCAGGGTCAGGTAGTTCCTTGTATTCAGCAATGTACTTACACCAATGTTCCCAAGGGTTTTCTAGGTAAGTATTTACCCTTGATACACTAAATCTCATTTTCTTCCTCCAATTCAGTAGCAAATTGCCATGCCCAAGCGAGTTCTGAGTTCTTAATCAAATCCTCTGTTAAAGGTATACCAGATTGTCTATCATGTCTACGGAGCTTATCCAACGATACATAATTGTGTGAGTCTAGTTCAACATTTCCATTAATAGATACAATCACATGGTTATACCAACCATTCCCAACAGGAACTGCAATAGAGTATCGCTTTTCTGGCTTTAGTTTATTATATCTGTCTCCAGAGCTAAATCCACAAACCATCACTGACCTCCTTTGATATAGTAAATAAGTGTATCAAATCTCATTCCTAGGGAATAATCTTCACCCTTACGTTGAGTTTGCTCTAAGTTCAAGTCTTTTTTGAGAGTCTTTACAGACTCATCTAATTCATTAATCTTTGTCTGCATCCTCATGTTCGTGCGAAGAAGGAATCCTACTGCTAGTAGACACAACCCACTTATAATCAAGGATGGCTTTAAAAATACTTTCCTGATTTTCCTCATTTATTAGCCCTTTCTTCTCTAACTTCTTAACAACATCCACATAAGATTTACCCATTTCCTTACCCTTTTTGAGAATCTTAGCTACTTCAAAAGGTATTTCTGGTGTTTCTTGACCAACATACTTCATAAGGTCTGTGTCAAAAATCTCTGACAATCTCTTAATACTACTTGCTGATGGATAGTTCTTACCTAATTCCCATCCTGCCACAAGAGAGTTACCCTTATAACCTAGTTTCTTGGCTAATTGCATTTGTGTCATGCTGTTTTGTAGTCTTAGCTCTTTAATTCTTCTTCCTAATACACTCACTAATATTAAATCCTCTAGTCTTTCTATTATAAGATTTAATTAGTACAGCTTGTTCTACAATAAAGTCTTTATACTCAGCATAAGAAGTTTCTAGCTCACTCTTATCATGCGATACCACTGTGTACATGTTAGGTTCTACAGACCAACCAATGTCACCATTATCATATTTGCATAGGTAGTGCTCAGAAGGCAATTTGATTACATAAGTCTTTTCAGGCTCTTTCTCTTTGTACTTACCACAGAGAACAGCTAAACCTAAACGCTTAATAATATCATTGACTTCATCAGCTTTTTTATCTTTTGCAAGTCTAATAAACCAGTTTTGTCGGTATCTTGAGCTTGATAAAAAGACATAATTAATATACCCAAGTGTACTAATTTTTTCATTCACACTTCCAATATGCAGTGTATTAAAGAATTTAATCTCTTCTTGTGAAAGAGTAGGTAGTTCAATAGATAATGTCACTCTATCATCTTTGTGAGGTTCTTCCTTCTTAGTTTCATCAGCAGAACCAAAGTAAGCATTTAACTTCTTTTCCCACTCAGGGTTAATAGTTGCTAAATCATCAGAAATAAGTTTGTTAATTGCATAAGTTGAAATACCAATCTCTTTGCTCAACTGAGCTTTACTCATGGTCTCAAGACTTTTTAAAATTTGTTCTTTCATATCTTGTTCCTTTCTACATATACTATTCTACATCATATTCTGATATTTGTCAATAGATAAAATGAGAAATTTTTAAAATTTCTCAAATTATTTTCCATCTTCCTTAAGTTGGTCAGTTAAGCAAGCACTACAAGGTGTTACTTCATACCCTAGGAACATAGCCAACACTTGATTAGCCACACGAGATTGCTCTAGGAATACAAACTTAACATTGTCATTAGCAAAGTCTACTTGCCATGCTTCAAAGGACGTTATTACAGCCACGAGAACATGTTTTAACAAGCACCAGAGGTCAGGGTTACCATTATCATTAGCTTGTGTTTTAAGTAGTGTCATGGCTCTTCTACGCTCTTCTGTGACCTGTTGTAAGGTCATAGTAAGTTGGTTCACCTTGTCCTTGGCATCATACACAGAGATTTTATCTTCTTCTGATTGAATCTCAGGGTTATCTTGATTATACCAGAACTTAATCTGGTCTTCATACTTACGAATAAGAATCTCAAGGTGATACTCACTAGCCCCAAGGTGCATAATGTTTGTGATAATATCCTCAGTAATACCAACTGAGCTGTTCTTGTTTACTGTCATGTATTAAACCTCTAAATTCATACCTAACATAGTAGGTAGATTTTGTTCTATTAAACATACGCTCATAGAAGGCATAAGCTCCTTCACAAGTAAGAAACAAATGCTCTTCTACAAGTTCTCCATCAAAATATTCATCAACTGCGTACATATTCTCTATACCCATTAGCTATAATGAATCTAGCATAGTCAATCATATCTTGTGTTTGTCTTGGATAATGGATAACCAGTCTCTCATTGGTATCACTCACAGCATAGGTAAATGCTATATTGTGTGAAACATACTGAGTTTTTAGGTGAGTAGTGGCAACCATATACTTCACAGCAAAATCTATCTTAGCAGGAAGCCTAAAGTTTAGCTTATACATCTCATCATAACTAGGAAACTGTGGTAGTTTCAGCTTGTATGTTCTATTCAAGTATCGAATACCTTTGATAAACTTACCCATTACATACTCTTCACCATCAACACCTAACTCATAATTAGGGTCATAGTCAATCTGTTCTCTGCAATACTTCTCAGGGTCATTTTGAAAGCACTCTCTATTAAGTTGTCTCAATAGCTGATATTTACTCTTCAAGTATGCAGGTTTATCATATAGGTGCATTAATGTCCTCCCCATGATTGAGAAACCTCCACATCTGCTACAAGAGGTATAGGTACTTCCATACCATCAATAATAGAGGGGTGTTCCATCATATATTTTAGTTTAGGTACAAGTTCATCTACATAATCATCTCTTATCTCAAAGAGAATCGCATCATGCACAGAACCTAGTACATTGAATCTTGTGTGGTCTAGCTCTTTACTGAATACAATATCAGCCAAAGCACTAGTACACAAGTCTGAACCAAAGCCTTGAACTGGTGAATTGATAGCTTGTCTTTCATCAGCAGAACGTTTTCTAAAGTCTCTGCTATTGATATTATCAAACCATCTCTTTCGTCCAATAGGTGATTCTATATAGCCATGTTGTCTAGCAAATTCCTTACACTCTTCATGCCATACTAGCAATCTAGGATAGGCTTTAAAGAAGTCTTCACGAATTTTCTCACTTTCTTCTTGTGTAAGTGTAAGTCCGAAACCTAATGCGTACTGTATGAATGTTTTTGCAACCATTCCGTATAAAAAGCCGAAGTTGGCGCTCTTGCTTTGAGTACGTTTTCTCTTCTGTTCATCATGGCTTAAACCACTAGTATCACCAAACAGAAGCTCTGTAGTCTTGCTATGTAAGTCACTTCCAGACTGATAAGCATGTTGCATATTTATGTCACCTGATAGCCAACTAGCCACACGAAGCTCTAACTGACTAAAGTCCACTTCACAATGCTTCCAACCGGGTCTAGCTTCAATAAGGTTTCTGACATAACTATCCTGTGGACATTGCTGACATGTCCTGTTACCCTATAGGCTCTTTATCCTATAGTTCTTGTGGTTCATTTCCCACAAGTTCAGACTATCTCATATTGATATTAAATCAATCCCTGCGCTCGTGTTACTCCAACCCATAAAATTCAACACAAAGGTCAAACTTATTTACCATACTAGGAATATTTTTAACATACTTCCTAATAATACACCACACCTTATACATGTTATCTTTATTAAGCCACAAAAAATAATATTTTTTCTTGTGCTTTTGCACATTAACTTCAATACCATAAGTAGAGAATAACCACTCCTTTATTAGAATATTATCCTCATAGCTGAATGATTGTGTGTTAAGCGCTCCTGATGGTTTTAAGAAGTATTGAGTACCATCTTTATGTTTTCGCTTCCTTCTATATATACCACCATCATCCATAAACAATATGGCTAGAGATAAGTCTGTATATATATATCTTAAAATATTCTTTACAGACCTTTTATTGTTAATATAAAACTGATTGCCTAATCTTGAAAAATAATTAACATCATTAAATGAAACAGCTTTTTGTTTAAAGCTCTTACCATTGTATACTGTCAGTTCATCTTTCACTACACCCCCCTTTTTAAGAGAGGTGCACCCATTAAGTAACTTAGTTTTGTAATAAAGATAATCAAATTGTTTTTCACTATGGCGTATAGTAAGAGAACTATATCTAATTCCTTTACTTTTTGTAATATTTTTACTTAACCCTCCATCACCCATTAAACATGAGTAAATTAGTGAGCGTTGTTCCCTTTTGTTCATTTATTTCTCCCTTCAAACAGGAATACTTTTTCAGGTTGTTTTTTAGTCGTTACATCTTCCTAGCATCTCAACTAGGCTTGACACGGTATTGGCATCTCAGCGTTCACCGTTTTCACAGGGTTTAACGAACCCTCAGCATATTTAAGGTTCGGGTTATTACAGGTTGTCCTTCCTGTCCTAGCTGTGATATTAAAGCTAGGGTAAATCTTACCATCTACTTGTAAATCTTCCCAAGAGGTAATAAAGGTAATGAGCTTAGATATACGCTTATATTCAAGCAATGTATCTACACAGTCATTTCCTACATAGTTTGCAAGAGTATCTACACCTACAGAAGGTGCTCCTTTATCTGTGTACTCTATCACATCAAGACCTTGACCATAACCTATAATAACAGGTTTAAAATGCTTCTGCATCTTGACACTCATTTTATACACATGAGGATTCTCTTCGATATACTGTTTCTTAAAGGCATTGGCTTCTTTTCTTGTGTTAAACTCACCTACTACTGAATCACTATGTATATCTTTTCTTATCACAAGGAATGTATCAGGAAGTCTTTCCCCCTGTTCCTCATACACAGGCTCATCCTTCTTTGTGAATAGAATCTTAGCCACTTGTGCATTAGAGTTCCAGTTAATGTCTCCATAGGTCAATAGCTTCTCTGTGTAAGGTCTCAAGTCATTTTGAAGTTTTTCAAGTACCTCATGTCTTCTAGGACTGATAGGTACTCCCCCTTTTTCAACCTCATAATAGGCTTTATAGGCTCTCATTTCATGCTTGAATACCTTAAGCAAATTATACTTAGAAATTTTAGCTTGAAATATATTGAGTAGCTTCATAGGGTAAAGCACATCATCAAGACCATACGACTTAAATGCTTCTGTGATTTTACCTACTTTAGCTTCCTTGGCTATATCATACTTAACATGAAAATACTTATCTGTTAGAGGTTTCAGACCAAGCTCTTCCTCTCCACAAACATGAGCAAGCACAAGAGTATCAATCCATAACTTAAGCTCTATACCTGTCTTAACATAGAGGAAGAGCAAGTCAAACTTACCATTATGAGTTACCAATTTACACTCCTTGAGCTTTTTCAAGAGAGCTATTTGTCTTTTCTTACCTAGCTTAACCCAATCAAAGAATTTCCTTGTGTATACACCTGTTTCATTATGAGTATATCCAATCTGTATTGAGGTAATTTCATTCCTATGTCTATCTAGTCCAGTAGTCTCTATATCCAAACACACAGGTTTTAGGGTGTTAATAGTATTAATCATATACTCCACCCTAAACCTCTCACAAGGCTTCCTACAGTGCCATTATAGAAACCCTTCATCTCTTGGCCACAATAGACCATCACAGAACCATATTGAGTTTTAGTTAGCTTTGTGACTGTCTCTAACTTATTTAACTCAATAACATCTCTATAACTCAAACTCCTAGTCTTCTTGGGGATTGTACCAAATGTCAATAATGCCATACTACACCCCCATTAAGATAGCTCTCTCTAGCCAATATTGCCTTGAGGCTTTTCTCTTTTTCTTGTATAAAGCACTTCTACCCCTAAGTGTTTCAGGTTTCTCTGGTTCAGGTTCACCTTGCCATTTTCTCACATATTCCTCAGTAGCCTTGTTATATTTCTTCTGTGGATTTTCATTGATAGCATACCATTCTACCCAATCAATAGCCTCATCGCTAAGAAAAGGAAACTTGTGGATATATTGAGGTTGAGGGAACTTAGATAGCTTAAGATTACGGATAATATTAGCTCTCATATACCCATCTTCAATATAGTTTGAAATGTAGGTATATAAGCTCAAGTCCTTATCCTCTAGGTCAGCTAACAATTCCTCAAAAAACCATACAAAGTATTCTTCACCCTCCGAGATAGCTTCTTCAAACCAAGGAAGGTTTTGGAAAGTCTTGTAAACTCTTTTACTCATCTCCATCACCTCCTAGCACAGAAAAATCAGCTTCCTCTGCATCATAGGCACTCTCTCCCTTACGTGCAAAGGCTCTACAACCCATATTATCATCTACTACAAGGTCATAAACATCACCTGACTTGTGATTACGGAAATAGGTGGTCATTGTACTTGAGTTATTTGACTTACGCTGTAGAAGAATCATGGATTCATACCAACCTTCAATAAAGGCAGAACCATACATGTCTGAGGTTGTAATTTTAGCTCCACGTTCCAATTTCCTACTGTGGTGAATCAGCATCACAGCACAACCTGTATTCTTAGAAAGCCTTGTGAGCATCTCTAAGCGTTCTACAATGTCTTGGTGTCTATTTATATCACCACTACCAAACAAGAGGTACATAGGGTCAATTATGAGCAATTTAACGCCCAATTCCCTTATGTCATTCTCCAAACGGTAAACCTGTTCCATAGTGATATTGTCATCCACAAAATAGATAGGTGGTGGTGTATCACAACCAGTAACAGCATAAATCTTATGTTGCTCCATAGACAAGTTATTCTCACCTTGGATAATCAATACAGCACCTTGTTTAACTTTACGACCATCAAAAGGTTTTCCTGTAGCTACAGCACAAGCTAAGTTTAGGGCAAAAGTAGACTTAAATGACTTAGAAGGTGCTCCAATAACTCCCACAGAACCATTCTCCCAGAAGTCCTCAATCAACCAGAAGTCTGTAGGGTCAAAAGGTTCAATCTCATCAACTCTGACAATATTGAACTTGTTCTTACGCTTCTTACCTTTCTTGGAAACAGTTTTGATAGACTTACCTCCCTGTTCCTCAATACTCATCTTACTGGTTAATTCTGTGACAAGTTCTACCTCTTCCTCAGATTCCTCTGCAAGTGATTCACTCTTAGCAAAGGCTCTATTTACCTCAGCATCAACTGTCTCTTCTGTGAACTTAGCTTTTCCATCAGGGGCATTGAGTAATACAAATTTGACCTCTTCCTTAGAAGCTCCATTCATAATCATTTTTTGCTCTAATTTCCAAGCCCATTCTGACCTATCCACAGCTAACTCATGAGTAAACTCCTTAAAGGCATTATATTCCTCTAATACAGCATCTAGGTCAAGGTTAAGGTATTCAATATCCTCATGCTCAACTACTGCTCTTGAGCTAATATCCACATCTTCAAGGTACTTCATAAAGTCTCGCTTACGGTACACAGTTCCTTCACCTTGTAAACCACTTACCTTAAAGTCTGTAGCATACTTGTGATTCACTGTGCTAGGGATTCTGTATAAGTGTACAATATCCACACCACAAGGGTCAAAACCATACTTTTTCACAAGTTTTCTACACAGAATCTCATGCTCTTGTGGATTGACCTTGTTATCTAACACCCACACACCTTGATATTTGTTAGGACTAGTTTCCCAATAATAACTAGGTGGAAGGTCTGTAGGAATAGGTGCTCCATCTATGTCTTGTGCAATGATATAGGTATCCTGTGCATTAGTCTTCTTACGCTCTTTTCCTCCTGTAGGAGTGAAAGATAGGTAAAGGTCATACTTGTCTCTTAATGCTTTAACTTGTGACCCAATATGCTTCACATAGTGCTTAGCTTGCTCAAAGTCTCTACTGAACCTATCTTCAAACTCAGGGTCTTCTTTCACTTTACGCTCTAGGTAAAATTTCTTATTTACCCCAAAGTTCACAAGGTCTTTCTCTCCAAAATTACGCTGTATGAGTTCTATAAATTTATTCTTAGCCACTAGCACACTCCTTATACAAAGTACCCATCTCTAGGGTCAGCATCTTCTGGAATCGTAGCTCTAATATTTGCACGCTCATAGTAATTAAATGCTTGCCACAAAGGCTCTAGTGACTGCTTAACCTCTACTAGAGGGTCTAAGACTTTCAGAATCTTATTGACTACCTTACTAGCCTTACCTCTCAAGAATCGTTTAGTCCACTTGAGAAGAGTGTTAAACTTTCCCACAGAACCCTTATTGTCTTGCGCTTTATCTTCCACAGAAACAGCTTCTAAGACTTCCTCTGGACTTACCTCAGCACCTAGATATTCCACAGAAAGCTCAAAGATTTTGTCATGAGCATTCTTAGGTGTAAGCTCTGTGATTAGCCCTAAGTCCTTCAAAAGGTTCAAGTTATTGATATAGGTTCGATAGTTTACATCACCCATAAGGTCAATCAGGTCATGTGAGGTAGTGTGTAGAGTAGTGCTCTTACCTCTCTTGTAGTATGCAGACCAAAAGATTCCTAGTAATTGCACAGCACGAATAGGCAATTTCCACTCTGTAAGCCAATGACTTTTCACAGAAATATAGTCTTCAATGGCATACTTGTTATAAAACTCTGTCTTAGTCACAAGAGTTCGTTTACAGTAAAAGTCACCATTGGTATAGCTAAATCTTGTATCGTCAAAACGCTTCACAAGACCTAACTTCACAAGTCTAGTCACAGAATTGGAAATAGTCTGATGAGTACATCCAAAAATATCAACTAGCTGTTGATTAGTGTAGTGAGAATAGACTTCCTTTTCACCTTCCTTGGCAAATGCACACAGGAAGCTATACAAGAAAATGTCTGTGAGATTCTTGAGTTCATTTTGTTTGAACATTTCAAGATAAACCTTAAAATACATTGATTACACCTCTGTTTCTAATTTATTGGTAAGACTAGTATACCACAAAGAAAAAGATAATGCAATACATAAAAATAGAAAATTGGTTATTGTCCCCAAAAAATGTTTGCAACTTGATTGCGAACATTTTCTGTTGGACTTTTACTTAGTCTTTTAGGAACTGTTTATGTAACTAATTGATGGTAATAACCTTATTCCTATAATACCTAATATATATTATAAAGTATTCTGGTTATTTCCACCAAAAGAATACATAATTGATTATTTTAGTGTAATTCACTTGTGTTATTTTCTATCCTGTGCTATACTTATAAGTGAAATACATAAACACCTTAAAAGGGGTAGCAAATTCGCTATCCCTCTTTTTGTGTGATTAAATGTGATTGTAGATTTTTCCTTCAAGAACATACTTGAGTTGCCAGATATTTGAGATTTCAGCTCCTAGTGAGTAAGCAAGGTCAATAGAATCCAATAGTGTATCTTCTTCCCAACCTTCCTCAATGTATTTGTCAAAGATTTCTTCACACTTGAGGAATTTTGACTTATTCATTTCCTTAAAGTAGGTTTCGGCACTTGCATATCCTCCCTTTTTACTCCACAAGCTAGGACGAATAGCCCCAAACTTAGGAGGGAAATTAGTAGGAGTAGTTTTATGTTTTACTGGTGGAACATACTTAGCCACATATTTCCATTCACTTGTATCTTGCTCTTGTGCCCATTTGAGGAACTTGATAAGTCCTTCTGTGTTATACTCATAGGCTTCAAGATTGATAAATTCATCTGTGTGATGCTCATTCATGTAACTTGCTGATACATTCACAATAGGCTTATTTAAGTGTGGCCCTAATACAGCAACATCTGTGTATGAACCTGTAGCCATTGTGTAGGTTTCCCCTAGTTTATCAAAGATTTCTTGATGGCTCTTAGGGTCAAAACTATAGGTCACCATTTCATGCCATGATGATTCATGAACACCACGGTCAATCTGGATAAGCATAGAAGCCTCTCTTAGCTCCTCTAATGCATTTTCGTCCACTGCCTTATGAGAACCTACACAACCTACTTCCTCGTCTGTAGTGAAGAGAATATGAGGTCTGAGACCCATCTCAAGAATATCTAGGATAGTTTTAACTCCTACACGGTCATCAGCACCTAAACATTGGATGGTAGATTTACATTCTGGAGATAGTAGGATATACTTGTCTGTGACCAGAATATCCTGAACTTCTGGAGTACGTTCTTTTTCTGTGCTAGTGACTGTGGTAGTCTGGTAATAAGTTCCATAATTGTAAGTCTTTCGTTTTGTGTTGATTGTATCTAGGTGAGCCACAAGACAAGGCTGATTCTTCTTAGGACTGATTGCCATAATCATATAGTCTGTGACCTTTAAATCTGTGTAACCATAGTCAGCCAATACTTCTGGAAGCCATGAGAGCATTTCTGATTGAGTTTTTGTTAATACGTCGATAAATGTGTAATTCATAATGTGATTCTCCTTTAATTTTAATATCCTGTGCTTAGTAAGTCTTTGAGTGCATTAAGCACAATGTGACCTGATTGTTTAGTTCCACTCTTGAGTACATGACCTGAGTAAAATGTATGTGAGTATAGCAAACTACTACGTTCACTAGGTGACAACTCATTATTGATTGTGTATCTTAGACTGTAATGAGTAGTTCTATACTCATCCATGTCCTCTTCATCAAATTTTGAAAATACTTCTGCTGTACCCCATTTTGCATAGTCATTTCTTGCTTGATTTGCCCAGAAATTAATGTAGTTTCTATTATTATCTATGTAGCTATCACAAGAAATATTCATACCATAAATTTTAGAAAATTCATTAATTTTACGGTTAAATACAATGCAAAGTAGGGTAGTAGTAAATTCATAGCAGGCTTTAGCTCGTGTACCTTCAAAGTCTGCATAAGTTCCTGCATGACCTAAATCACCATTAGAATCCTTGTAGAAATAGGTACGCATAGAAGGACAAAGAAATACCTCACCATTACTATTGATGATAGTAGAATAGCCCTTAAGATAATTGAACCCAAAGTGTTTCAATACTAGGTGAGTATCAGCACCTGCTCCACTATCCCAATTATTACATGAGCCATTAAATGCCCATTTATCCACAAGTGTAGGGATTTCAAAATCTGCATAGTCTACCCACAAGTCACGAACACGGAAGAGGTCATGACCCATAGTAGAGTAATTTTTATCATTCCAATCTTCCCACCAGTTTTTAACCTCACCAAAATGTTGGATTTCCTTGTCTGTGTAGCTAATTCCTGCTTTTTTGAGCTGTTTAGCCAACTTAGGTGCATTTTGTGATTCATCTAGCACAAGTCCAAAATAGTCTTTGACCATACTTGCATAGGTGAACTTTTTAAGGTTAGGATTGTGCTCCAAAATAGCCTTGTCAAATTTTTTGCTAATATATTCCTGATAGGGCTTAAGTGCCTTTTCAAACCCATCTTGTCTAGGAAATACCCCTTCTTTTTGCATATAGTAGCATAGAACTTTAGGGTAATTTTCAAGTGAGTTTCTACTGATAAAGTCTTTTAGAGGCTCTTTAGTGACTGATTTACCTGATTCACCACTTTTCAGATTCTCACGCATAATGAGCTTATCCAATAGCTTGACAAGATTATCCTTGTTATTCTCATACCATTTTTCTGGTATTTTCATAAGGATTCTTTCAGGGTCAAGACTTACTAGGACTAGAGGGATAGGAGAGACAAAATACTCATCTTTAAAGGTATACCCCATCTTAAAAATGTCTTGGTATTCACGGATTTTTTCCACAATATCCCAACCACGTAGCACCTCTGCAAAGTCTACAGCACCATTCAAAGCCTTAACACTGGTAACAAAGTCATCTGATTCATAGTTACCATCTGTGATAGACTTAAGCTGTTCCTGTGCTTCATTCAGCTTACCTTCTAGCTCCTTATTTGTTTTAGACTCTTCCACAAGTACCTCCCATTCTGCTGTGGTCAAGAGTGAGTTTTGAAATGCTTCCTTGAGTTCCTTTTTAACTGATTTTAGTTTCATTTTGTGATTCCTTTCTACAATATACATAATTCCTTAACACCTATAAACTTACCATGTTTATAGAACTTTCTACCTGTGATATACACATTCTCAGTATACCCTAAGTCTCTCAAACACTCTGCTGTTATCTTAGATACTATGATTCCATCATAATTTCTTAATAATTCCTGCATTTTACGTTCTGTTATGTTTGAGGTATAGGATAATTTTGTCAACTTGATTCCTTCAATTTTTCGCTTCCTTCTCAAGCTAACTTCTGCCCTTAAAGGCTCTTCCCTATCACAAGGAAATAAAGTTTTAATAATATTCCCTTGCTTATCCACAATGTCTATATTATGGCCTGTTAAGTTTGCTAACAATAACTTACCTCCTATACTTTGAAACCTGATTGATATAGTATGTCTTCAAAAGGAATAGTTTCTAAATAACCCATTATCTTATTTCTTGCTTCTATCCCATATCTTACATATTTTTCAAAAGTGTACTCTATATCAGGGTATCTTTTGTTGCCAATGTCATCCCATTCATGTAAAATATGGTTTACAGGGCAATAGTCAAAATTCTTACTCTCTACCCCAAAAACCTCATTAGTATCTATAGTTCTTACCTTGATAATGTTGTCACCTATAACTTTAATGATTTTACAAGGCTTCATATAAGTAGCCCTAGAGTACCTATCTACTATAGCCCTAACCCAATCACCTTCTTTAAATTTATTCATCTGTACCTCCTTATACTTTAAACTTCTTTATATACCTAATATCATCATAGAAAATAAAATCTTTCCAAAATGTAGGGTGTGATACAGCAATACCATTTGACCTATAACCTATAAACTTAAACAATTCCCCTTCATCATCTTTCACATACATACCTTTAGTAAGGACTTCATCAGGAGGAACTAGTTCAAAAAGGTCAGTATCAACGTCATAAGTTGAACCATCACTCCCTAAACACCTAACATTTATTTTCTCATCAGATAGAATCCTCACAACCTCACAATGGCGCTTATATGTGGTGATTCCATACCTATTAGTTTTACACCTTACAATATCTCCAACTTTAAACATGTAACCCTCCTCTTCTTACTAGTTTAAATAAGGTTAAATTTGCGTGCTTTCTCTCACCAGTAAAATCCTTACATTTATGGGGTTCTAGTATTTTAACCCAACCATAATTCCCTTCTTCCAATTCCACAACCTGACAAATTAAGCCTTTATCATAAAATAAAACGTCTTGAGTTAACTGTAAAATATCCCCGATATTAAATTCCATTATACACCTCCTAGAATTCTATCAACGTAATAAAATTTTGTGATAAAACCTAAATCAAGGGCTTTTTGTAAATCCTTACCTAGTGTAAAAGGAGGTTCTGATAGATTGTCATAGCTGTACATGACAAAAATATCAATCATAAAATTATCAAGAATTTCATTGGTAACTTGAGACTTTTTAGCCTCTTTCCAAAGATTTTTCATTTCCTTTTTCTTGTTATATACTACAATTCCCATACCTTATACATCCTTAGTCTGTAATAAAGCTAAATTCATAGGAGAATACTCCTAAAGCCCCTAAAATACAGGTCAGCGAAAAAGTTTCCTGCTTACTAATGATTGAACATACCACAAGAAAAGCAGGTAGTCCAAAAACTTTAATAATTTTCTTTAATTTCATTGTGTTTCCTTCCTTTGATTCCTACAATGCCCCTAGAAAGCCATAGGAGGCTCTCTGGTGCATTTTAAATATTTCCTAGTATGATTATACCCCTATGACCTAAAACCTTGCTATATGGCTCATAATAGTCTCCTACGCTGTATTGATTCCATTCGTCATAATCTACTTCATAAACAATGACTTCCCCCTCAATCCTATCATATACAGCTAGGCAGTATTTACCATACTTAATATATTTACTTAATACAGTATTATGCTCAATCCTATATAAGTCAGTTCCTATTTTCTCTGTATAATCTTCTAGTTTTGGTTGTGTATTCTCAGTATAAATCATACCAATCCACAAGCCTATATATAAAATTACAAGACTATACCCCAATAATTTCAGTACCTTCATTTCTGTACCTCCTAAAAATATGCTATACTCTTTTTGTTTAGGTTAAGAGTAGGTAAGGGATTCCCAAAGGGCTATTTCTAACCCTTTAGTCCTCCTCTTCCTCATGGTCTTCTATACAATCAGGGCAGTAGTATTCCCCATCTTCTCCCCATGCTCCATTTTCATCATGAAATACACAACCACAATCAGGACAAGAACAAGCATAATCTCTATCTATATATTCACTTTCATAGTCTGCGTAAATGTATTGATGAGAAGCGCAATCCTCAGAACAGAAGATAGTACCATCTGATACTTTAAAATATTTACCTCTAGGGCTTAAGCATTCACCACAATGGTCACAAACATAAATTTCATCTGACCACTCATAATCTTCAATATTTGAACAGTATACAAAATCTCTATCATCTGTATCTATATAGCGTTCTAGGTTTTCACTCCAAAATTGACCAATAGATTCGTTAAAATCATTAATAACCCCCTCATAAGGTTCAATAGGTTCAATTTCACCCGTTACATAGTGACTATAACTATCAGCAGAGAGGTTTGACCAGTAACCAGAATCATTTGCCATGTATACAATTTTGTCTCCATACTTCACAAAGTCAGATAAACGCTTACCATAAGCAACACAAAGGAGAATCTGAGGGGCTAAATAGTAGCCATGACCATTCTCACAATAGAGGTCAGCAACACCAAGAACACCATTTTTGTCTTGTACATAGTAAAACCGTGCAGAAGGGTCTCTCCAAGTATCGAAAATATAACAGTAACGAGCTTCTTCCAAAGTGTTTAAAACATAACTTGTTGCTTGACCACATTCACCCTGATAGTTACATGAGCCATCAAAAGCCCAATCGTCAATTTCTTCATACTCTGGTAAAATGTTTGTGAAAAGGAATCTAAAACTTTCCTCTTTATTCCCATCAAAAACAGCGTTTAGAAGCTCTTGAAAGGCTTGTAATTCCTCATTTGTGTAGTCTTTACCTGCTTTACTTAGTTGCTTAGATAGTTTAGGAGCGTTTTCCCCTACCACAAAATCAATTCCAAAATATTTCTCTACAAGGTCTTTATAAGAAAATTGACCTTTATAATCAACTTTTTCAGTCTTTGCCATGATTTTATACCTATTTATAGCTGTTTAGCTATTTCCTTAGATTTTATAGTTTAAATAGAAGGAGCATTTTGTAACCATTGTTTCCAAGTTACCAAGGCGATTATAAGGCTATTTTACTCTTGTTTCTAGTTCCCCTGTACCAAAGTCAGCAATTACTTCAAAAGTATCACTAGAAGGCTTGTAAGAGGCTCTATAGCCTGTTGTAAGTTCATCAAAGATAAATTGTAGTGCATCTCTATCAGATTTTGATCGACCATAGAAGTATTTCACAATAGGGCTAGAAGCCTTTAAACTTCCAATAGTGAGAATTTTAGTTCCCCAATGGTAAACTTTTAAGTCTCCTGTTTCTTGATTGTACTTCATAGCGTACTTACTTTCTAAATTTCCAATATAGCCATACTCTCTTTTACGACCTTTTAGGTTTGCATAACCTGTTCTTAGTGCTTTTGTATAAAGATTTTTCAATGTTTTACTCATAATAATGTACCTTAAGACTTTCGCCTTTTCCTTTGATTTTATTTATTAAATAGAATGAACACAATCGCTATATATTTCCAATCCTGATAAGGTTATAGCTTCCCCTATCCTGATATACCTATAGTATAGAAGGTCTGAGTTTTACAATGTTTCAAGCTAGTTCAGAAAAGTTTTTCATGCAATAGATGAGGCTTTTAACTGATTCAATAGTCTGATATGATTGTCTCACATTTTCTATAGTTTAATTATATCACAATTATATCATTTTGTAAAGTAATTATTTGATATAATTGTGATATATTTTCTATAAGTCTATTATACCATTTTTAAGGTAGAAGTCAATAGTTAAATGATATAAAATGATATATTTTAATAAAAGTCTAAAGCCTTTTATGGTTTATTATATAAAGGGTATTTATTTGGTTTTATATTTTAGTATGATTGGGTATAAATTGTATGGGTACAATATTGTATAGGTATATAGGTATGATTATTATAGGGAAATTTATTGTTAATTTATGGTATTTTGCTAGGGTGATTTTTGTTGGTATACGTAAATATGGTTATGTAAAGTCCCCTACAAACCCTTGATACTACTGCATTTCTGAGGTGTTTATAGGTATTTATATAAAGGTATAGGGTATGGAAAAATGTTAGGTATAAGAGATAGCGTTGCATAGCTTTAGGTATTATACAAATATATTATAGGTATAGTGGTACAGTTGGAACAGATTCATTGGTACAGTTTATACAATTAAAAATAGGTAAGGTATAGGGTTGATTAAAAAATAGGTGTATGGGTAGGGGGCTAGGATTTACCTATTCACCAACAATATAGTTAGTTAAAAAACATGTTACCAATTAAAAACCAACCACTCACTCACCTAGTCAAATACACTCATTCACCAATTAAAAATACACTCCAAAAACATGTTATACATGGAAAAATGTAATATAAAAAGACCATAGGTCTGTTCACTGAGTATGCGAAGCTAACTTACAGTCTCTTTAGGTATATTTTCTGTTCTCTTAGGTACTCTGTTGTAACATTACGCTTATGACTAGGCTTCTTGGCATAATAGTCTACAGAGTTAAGGACTATTGTGTATAGCATATCATAAGGGTCATATCCAACCTCTTGAGCTATTGTTTTTATATACTTGGTCATTTTAGGTGATGTGGTATTGTACATACCAATATAGGACTTATAACATAGACCCATAGACTCTAGCTTGTGTGAGATAAGTACACCATACCTCTTAAGCCTTACTGTGGTTCTTTGCTTGAGATTGGTAATGTACATAGGCTCTTTACCACTTAGGCTCTGTATATAGTCTAACAGCATAGAGGAATAGGTATTGTATACTTGTTTATACTCATCCCTGTGTTCATAGATATAGTCACCTACCATCATACCACTAGGAATTGACTTACCTGTGATAAAGGAATTGAGCTTTGTATACCTACTGTCCTTGGCTAGCCACTCATAGAAACTTTGTGGAAGAGTATCTGGGTGAAAGACTAGTGGTTCTCTTGTGTCATTGTATAAATTATACACTGTGGAATAAAACCAATTAGCAAACTCTTGGTCAGTTAGCACAGGAAGCAAATAGTCGATTAGGAGCTGTGATTTAAGGTGTGGATTGGTAAAGTTAAAGCTAAGGTCACACAGAATATCTTGACTAATGTTTAGGTGTTCACAGAGAGCCTCTACACCACCAAATTTCTTACACACAGCATAGAGTGGTTTATCTCTGTAGGTAAGTTGATGCACAGAGACTTTATATCTTGATTTGATAAAGGCTTTTATTTGTCTCTTAAGGTCTTGTTCTACTTCTTCTCTTGGTTCAAATTTTAGCGCTAATAGGTACTCATCTTTTGTGGCAAAAATAGTACCTCTTTTTTTCTTCTCTTGGTTAAAGTGCCATAAAATAATTGTGTCCATAAATTCACCTCACAGAATAGTATAGCACACAGAGCCAATTAAGTCAAGGGTTAGGAGTAGAAAATTTTGTTTGTGTAATGTTTTGGTGGAAATAACCCTAGTCCTATTATACTATATACTCTATACTAGTATATATATAATATATATATAGCTAAGTATACTAAAATATATCACAGAATTATATCACATATCAGAGAATGATATACTTGATATATGTACCCTTTTGGTGGTAATAACCTTAGCTAATTATATACTATACTCTTTACACTATATATAATATACTCTATACTAGTATATAGGGAATATAGCACACAGAATGATATAAGGATATTAGAGTATGTACCCTTTTGGTGGTAATAACCTGAATACTTTATAATACATATACTATATAATAATTATTCATAATATAATTCCATTATATTATTCATAATTATATTTATATACACAGGAGATTATATCACTAAGTAAAAGTCCAACAGAAAATGTTCGCAATCAAGTTGCAAACATTTTTTGGGGACAATAACATTTTTAGTATTGACATTATTTTATCTGTGTGTTATAATTAATTCATGGTTAAAGTTTTGGCACTAGATTTGTCTACAAAGAGTTCTGGTTACTGTGTGATGAATGCAGGTTCTGTTGTGGATTTTGGCACAATTAAGTCAAATGACAAAGACTTTTTGGTGAGAGGTCAGTATATGGCAGAATTTATTAGACTTCTGTGTGAAAAGTATGGGAAGTTTGATAAAGTCATAATTGAGGAATTGAAAGTTATATCAAACCAGAAAACTCTTGTGATGCTTGGTATTGTTCAGGGTATGGTTATCAGAGAGGTAAGAGACTCTGAGGTTGTATTTGTTACTCCATCAAGTTGGAGAAAGCAATTTCACCTGAATGGTAAACGAGCAGAGGCAAAGAAAAAAGCTGTAGACCTTTGTGTTGTCAAAGGATACTCTGTGAAGAATGATGATGAAGCAGAGGCTATACTCATTGGACTTAGTTCATTTGACAAAGTATAAGCTCTGTGGTATAATCATTGTGTGCATTATAGTTCCGCTATAAGAATCGCCTCCTTTGAATTTTTCCTGTGGAGTTGGTTAGCTCCATAGGTTTTGTCCTCATAGCCAAGTCTGGTAAGGCCCTAGATTGCAACCCTAGGATGCGTTGGTTCAAATCCGACTGGGGACTTTGGTTGATAGGTATCACATTACTGTGAATACTAAATGGTGGTTATACCCACCATAAGCCCTTAAGGGTAAAGTTAATAAGTTTAATTGAGCACAACGTAACCACATAGGTCTTCTAAACCTATCTCATAAAACTGTGGGAAGGACGAGTAGAGGTTCAATTCCTCCGTTGTGTATGGAGCTATTTATGGAATTTAAAGTAGATAAAGGTGTAGGGTATATGTATTGCTATAACCCATCACACCCTCTAGCAAACAAAGCTGGTAAAGTCTATGAGCATAGATATGTTATGTCTTTGCATTTAGGTAGATGGTTAAACACTGATGGAGTGGTTCATCATAAGGACAAGGATAGGACTAATAATGATATTAGTAATCTTGAATTGACTAATGTGAGAGACCATGCAATCTTACATGCTGTGGAAAATGGTACTGTTTATAAGGAAAGGTTCTGTGAACACTGTTACAAACCCTTTAACACTACAGAAGCTAAAGACCAAAGATTTTGCTCAGTTGAATGTGTTAAACGCAATTCCAAGCGTTTTGAAGTTCCTAAAGATAAGCTCAATGAATTGCTGTGGAAGTATCCTACAACTCACATTGCTAAAATGTTTGGTGTTAGTGATAAAGCCATAGAGAAGAGAGCTAAGAAATTTGGTCTAACTAAACCACCAAGAGGTTATTGGGCTAAATTAAAAGCAGGTAAACTTATTAACTCTTAGAGGGTTCGACTCCCTCTAAGGGCATAAATTTTTAGAAAGGTAAAGATAATGGCTACAAAATCTAAACTATATTCAGAGACTATGAGAGAATTGAGTTTGCTTGATGAAAAGTCACTCACTCTTTACCAAATGCGTTGGGGTCTTATTGATGTTGATGAGACATTGCTTAGTGAAGTAGGTTTTGAGGTATACTCACAAATTCCTCCTTGCACTCCTGTGGCTAGAAATGCTATGTTGCAGATTATGGCTTCATTTGAGGATAGCTATGAGCGTAAAGAATGGGCTGACCGTATTGAAGGTAAGGCTACTCAGACTACTGTGAATGTGAACCATGATACCAAAGATGGTATTGATGAGCTTAAGAACTACACTAAAGCTAAGCTAGATGAACTTTTTGGAGAGAAATAATGGCATCACATAGCCCTAGAGAGGATTTGTTTGAAAAGCACTATGCTGAGATAACAGAGCTACTTGAGGGCTTTGTAATCTCTGTGGTTAATATGGGTGACTATGAAAGTGCTGAGAATGCTCTGATTGGTTATCTTGTGGATATGTACTCTGAGGTGTTCCTTGGAGAGATTGATTATATCTTAGATGCTTTAGGTGTTGACCTAATGCCAGAAGAGGTTATTGAGCTTAGAAATGGTGTTAATACCTCAGCATTTGCTAGAAGTAACTTTAGCAGGTTAAAAGATATTCTGGAAGCTCATGCACAAGACTTAAGAGCAAAAGTAATAGACTCTGTGGATACTGTGAAGCTAGAGGATATTATCAAGGAGTTTGGGAGTAATCTTGAAAGACTTGCCTTAAGTGAAATTCAGATGGGTATTGAGAAAGCCTCTGTGGAAAGTGCTAAGCTGTTTGAGATTATCACAGAGAACAGTATCTTAAAGACTTGGAACTGTGTAGGTGATTCACATACATGTCCTATATGTCTAGCTATGAATGGCACAACAATTCCTGTTACAGAGAGTTTTGCCAATGTAGCACCTTCTGTTGGAATTGAGGAAGATTTTAGTTACACAGGAGGAGATATTGTTTATGCACATCCAAGATGCAGATGTTGGGTTACTTACTCAAAAGCGTAAGGTATTATCCAACAAAGAGAAATTATCCATACTCTTAGACCAAGTTACTCCACAAGATGAGCTAAGAGATGCTGTGAAGGGTAAAATACCTAAACACTTTAAGCGTAATACCATTCGTGAAAGAGAAGGTTTTGAGAAAGAGCTTGAATACTATAAGCTAGGATTCAGTACAGCCTTATCAGAGTTTAATATAGAGCTATGGTGGTCACAAGCAGTACAGTTTGGTGCTTTCCTCAGTGGTAAATATAAAACAGGTTACTGTGTAGCTACACCTCGTTACGGTAAATCATTCCTGTGTGGTATTATGTCTAACCACTTTGCATATGACGGAGAGAACTGTTACGCTGTTGGTTCTACTCAAGAGTATTCGGGAATCATTATTCAACATGCCAGAGAGATTCTTGTGAACTCTCACCCTGATGTAAAAGCTATGTTATCCTTTGATGAGAAGGATGTAACTGCTGTGGATAAGAGACTTAAACGTGGTTTGTCATCATTCTCAAGTGAAGGTTTCTCGTTTAGAAATGGTGGTAAGCTAGAGGGTCTATCAGCAGGTTCTAACTTTACAGACCCATCTAAAATCCATGTCATTGGTCGTGGTGGTAATATGTTTGGTGATGAAGCCTCTGATATTTCACCTATTGCCCTTGGTCACATGGGTCGTAGAGAGTTTGAGTCAGATGATGGTCGTAAGCTCATTATGTATCTAATCTCTAACCCACGTTCACTGAATAACTTCTATGACTTTATGACAAATGAAGACCTAGCAGATGATGAATTTGTTATGTGGTTGGATGTTGTAACGGCTATGGAAGAGGGTAGTATCAAATACACCAAAGAACAGCTTATGAGGTCACAATTCACTATCACAGAGGATTCCATCAGAGAAAACCTCTTGTGCGAGTTTCCTACAGAACGTTCTTCATTCTTTGATTCATCACCAGATATTACAGATAACTTTGACCCTATTGATAAGCAACTAGACTACTTTATTGGTGTGGATAGTGCATACAAGGGTTCAGATAGTATTCAAGTAACTGTGTCTGTGGTTGATGAGAAGAATCACTTCACTGTGATAGATTCACAAGATATTAAGCCTGCTGAGTGGATTGATGGTATAACTGCTATTGAGATAGTGAATAAGATTGTCATGATAGCTAATAGGCTTAATGCTAAAGCTATAGGCATTGACTCTGGTGGTGGAGCACATATTGTACAGCCTTTGAAGATGAGAAGGTTAAGTGGGCAATTAAAGTGTCCTGTGTATGATATAAACTTTGGTGGTAAGCCTACAGAGATTAAAGTCATAGCTAAAGACCCTAGTGCTGAATATGCTTCTAATAGACGTGCTGAAATGCACCTAATGTTGAGAGGTATGATGGAGGCACAAAGGGTAACGTTTGTAAGAAAAGTATGGGATGCAATAAGTCGTCAAATGTCCTTTGTTTCTGAGGTACAGAGACCAGAGGAAAGACTTGTTAAAATTCGTCCTAAATCTGAAATTAAGAAATTACTAAAACACTCACCAGATGAGCTAGATAGTGTATTGCTATCACTTCATGTGGCTGAGTTATTCTACCTTGGAGGTTCCTAATGAGCTGTGGAAAATGTCGCAAAGATGACTGTGGTGGCTCTTGTGCTATGGATAGGTACTTCAATGCTGAATACAAGGACAGGTTAGTTTTCCAAAGTTCAGGATTCAGAGGTACTCCAATTAATGAGACACTAGAAGATGTTGAGAGATTAGCTCTTGACCTACCTGATGTTGATTATATTCTTGATAACATTGTGAACTACATGTTCACTAACAGCCTTACTACAGATAACTTTGAAAAGGATTCTGAGCTAAGAAAATACTTGTATAGTCACAACTTCAACGGTCAACGTAACTATGATGTGTTGAAGCAAGTTGCTAAAGGTTATAGAAAATATGGGTATTATGGTCTGCTTAATACAGGAGAGGGTCTTGTAGGAGTACATCCAAAAGATATTCTAGCCTGTGTGATTGACTACCCTAAGATGCCTGTGATTAGACAGACATTGACTTACCTAATCAAGAATAACAATATATATCAAACACCTTATGACCGTAAGACAGGGAATCCTAGAGTAGCTAGTGACTACTCAGAGGATGACATCAAAGAAATTCTCAAGAATCCTAAAGACTATGAGAATGAGGTTATGGTGGTTACAGAGAAACAGTTTGCTTGTGTAAGGTTAGATACCTCTCAAGTGTTCTGTGCTTCACCTTTACTGAAAGACCGTAAACGTGTAGAGCTTATTCTAAACATACTTAACCGTATGAATTATGATATTTCTCGTAATGGTATTGGTACTATTGCCTTACAAGCTAAGGATACACTTGAAGAACAGATTGAGGAAAGTGTAGAGCAGGGAACAGCCTTTAGTGGAGGTGAACTGCTTGATATGGGAAGAACAGCTAAAGAGGAACGTACTAAGAAGATTATTGAAGACATGAATGCCTTTGCTGAAAAGCTCTCTGAAACAGAGTTTAACGATGCTATTGTGTATTCAGGTAACTTCCAAAATCTTGAGCAACTAGAGCGTGATACAAAGGCTACGGACTTCCTAGACTTCTTGTCTCAGTATGTTCCTGCTATAGTCTGTCAGATGTTCGGTGTTCCTGCTAGGCTATTTGACCTTAACAAAACTGTGTCAAACATTGGTACATATAGTATCATTGATAATGCAATGAAGAATACTATTATTCCAATGCGTGACCATTTCCTAGGTCAGATTGTTCTGCTATTGCAGAATGCTACAGGTTTATCAGAACATATTAAGTTTGATAGTTATGAGTTCACTAATAGCTACAACTACAACAATGATATTTATATCCTTGATGTGTATGAAAGACTTAAGAACATTGATGAGAATATGGCAGAATCCTATTTGAAGAAAAATTTAATTGTATAGGAGATATAATGAGCACAAAGATTCTTAGCATTGATGAATTGGCAAATCTACAAGCTAGTCATCAAGAAGCAGTTCAATCAGATGCACCAGTGGCTATTCAGACACAAACACACTCTGTGCTAAATGGGGATAGCACAAAGGTAGGAAGTATTTCCCCTAAAGACTATGTATTGACACTTTGGTTGCCAATTATAGGTCAAGCTCCAGAAGGTGCTGAAATTGTACAAGATGGTAAAGCCTATGTACAACAAATTACAGCAAAAGAGAAGTACATTACTCCTCGAATTGCTCGTAAAGTGCGTAACTATGCCTCTGTGATTTCCATTGCCTTTACTGAGTTTAAAGAAGATGGTACTACAGAAGTATACACACCAGAGGATTTATTCAAGCTCTATGAGTTGTTTGATGATGATGTCATTGATGCTTGTGAGAAAATGGTTGTAGAGGTTCTAGGAGTTCCTTCACACTTGGCTGAGTATATCACTGATATGTCTCTTATCAGCGCTTGTGGAGATATTCTACGAAACAATCCATCATTTTTTCAAATTGATTAGTTATCTAGTAAGGTATAATTGGGCAGTTGTTCAAGGAAAGGTAAAACCTAAGGATGAATACAAAGGTTTAGCCTATGAGGATGCTGTCATTATACAACTAGATGATGTAGAAGAAATGACATTGACTCTGTGTAAGGAGTATAACATGCAGTATGAGTACATCATGGATAAAATGTATTATCCTGATGTGACTGTACTATATGCAAGGTTAATGAATGAGAAAGCATTTAGTTCTTACAATGAATACTTGAACATGGATGCTGAATCACAAGGTAAGTATGTTACTGACTATGGAAAACCTTCCCCTTACATATATGAGATACTATCTGTGGAAAAACAGAAAGCTAACATAGAAGAAAGCAAAGATGGTCTTAGAGCTATGTACCGTCGTGGAGGAAAACTAAATGACTAATATTATCAATGATGTGTTGGGTTTCTTAGATGAGAAGCGTAATAAAATCACTCCTGAATATGTACGTTCAGGAAAACCTGTATACACATTGAGAAAATATGCTGAGGTTACTGACCTAGATGCAGAAGTGCTTATCAATGGTGGTTCAATGAACGTAGCGCAAAAAGTACCTGTATTTGGTGTAAGTGGAAATATGTTACGAACACCTCGCACATCATATGCTGTGAATGTGGATGTTGCATTTGACAATCGTGTGAAAGTATCTACACAAACACTAGAAGATGGTAAAGAGGAAAAGGTTTATACATTTGTGGTAGACCAACGTGCCTTGATGGAGCAATCTTCTGGTCATATCTATGCTAACTATGTAGTTGGTTATGTAGTTGGTAAAGGTGCTAAGAACAAGCCAGAGGTTCGTGGAATTGTTCACGTTAAAGAAGATGAGTTCCTAAATGACTTTGATACAACTTTTGATACTTCTGCTATGGAAGAAATCATGGAGTTGATTAACAAGTATCGTTTGGAAAATGGTACTGCAAAAGTCATTGATAAGATTGCATTCTAACTTTGTGACATGAGAGTTGATAAACTCTCTTTTTTTGTTATACTAAATATAGAACATTCAATGAAAGGAGTACCTACATGGCTACAATTAAAGTTCCAGTAATGAATCTCAAGATTACAGTCGGTGGGGAAGCTAAAACTTTTACTTCACCCCTTGCTGAAACAATTTTGGCACAAGTACGTAAAGTAGTTGTTGGTCAAGAGCAGGTTCAATACTTTGACGTGGCTGAGAAGAAATTCAAGTCATTCACTTACTGCTGTGGCGATAAGTATGAGTTTAATTATACTACTAAGGAAGTAACCCTCAAGGATACTGAATTGGATTGCTATGGCTTCCCTATCACATACGCTGGAGATAAATAATGGAAGTTAAAGAGATTGAAAAAACTTACGCAGAACACCTTAGAGAAGTCCGTGCTAAGCAATTTGGGTATGAAGTAGAAGAAGTATCTAAAATTACTGAGGGCACATATGTTAAGGTAAAGGAAGATGAGTAAGTTTAGAGTATCTCGCTTTCTCCAACGTGACCTAGTAGTTCGTGTAAATTTCCTAACAGATGGAGGTATTATTCAGAATAAGCGTAAGTTTTTTGAGTTTTACCCTGACAATAACCAAGAGAGCGAAGGTTGGTATGAAACTACTGACCAAGTTCTCCTTGGTAGTCTTAAGGAAGCTACAGAGGAACTACCTTTCACACCAGAAGCAGAAGCAGGTCTTAAAAGAGACAATGTTAAATATGAGTATTCATACTGTGCCTCTTGTGGTGGTAAGAAAGTGAGAAAACTAAAATATAATTTGTTTGAGGTTGTTGAGTAATGCCTATTAGAACACAGATTGCAGAGCGAATTATGGATGAAATCCATGACTATATGGAGAGAAAAGATAGTTTGGACTCTGTGATGAATCTATCCAAGTCTGATAAAGAGACTGAAAGATTGTCTGTGGAAAAGGTAGACAACAATGATGGGTATATGACTCTCCTTTCAGAAGGTTCTATACTATATCAAGACAACACCATAAGGTTATACATCTGTAAAGGTACACTCAAGAAGTGGTATGACAGCATTGATGGAACTTTTGAAGGGTATGTATCTACAGGTCATAGAGACCTTAATGCCTATCCTGTGAGAGAAGGTTACTTCAAGAAGTCAGATTTAAAACTTGTTAAAGATGAATCTGGAAGATATGACTTGCTAGTTAAACCTCATGTGAATTTAGAGCTAAGTAATGTCAAAGACCTTATTATACAAGATGAACCTTTTGCTATTTCATCAGAGTTCGTGTGGTATAATAAAGAGTTTACAGATGATGACATAGAGGAATATGCTAAACTTGTGGTATACAATGTTGAGCATGGTGGAAGTGTTGATGTGCCTATCACAGACAACATTGAACTAATGGGATTCTCTTTTGTGGGAAATCCCGGTAATGCTAAAAGTGGTGGGTATGAGCCTTCACTACTTAAACGAAATGAGGAAGAACACTTGAATAGAAAAGAAATGCTAGATAAAGTGCTTGCTCACCTGTCAGCAGGAGTAGAAGAAACTACACCAGAAGAAGTTACAACTGAGGAAGTAGCTCAAGAGGAAGTAGTTGAAACTGTTGAAGAAGTTGTTGAAGAAACAGCTACAGAAGAAGCTACAGAAGAAGTAGTAGAAACTGAGGGTGAACCTACAGCACTAGAAAAGGCTATTGAAGCTATTGAACAGCTTACTACAGAGAAAGAAAGTCTAATCAAGGAAAGAGATGAGCTAAAAGCTAAACTTGCTGAGAAGGAAGCAGGAGAATCTGAATTAGATGCTCAACTTGCTAAACTATCTCAAATTCTTGAGAAAGCTAACCCTACTGTAGAAAAAGCAACTAAAGTTGAAGAAAAACCAATGAACCGTTTTGGACGAGTTCGTTTTGGAGGACAATAAATTGAGTACAACAAATTTTGATATTTTGTTAGGCGAAGCTATTGATACTCTCCATGAGCAGACTGTTGCTCAGTTGGGTAAGACAGAGAACTTGTCTAACACAGATGGTAAAATTCCTTTTGGAATCTCTCGTGACTGGTCAAAGGCTGTACCTTCTCTTCGTGAAGTTGGTATGGGTGATGAGCTTGTAAATGACATTCTTAAACGCTTTGAGCAATCTAGCTTTGGTGCTTTGAGACAAGCTAAGAATGGTGACTGGATTATGGAAGGTCTTACATGGGGAACTAAAGCTCCAGACTTCTCTAAAGATAATTCAGATTCATGCTGTTTCACTGAGAAATTCACTATGCAAGCTACTGGTGATGCTACTCCTGTACGTTACCTCTGCTTCAAGGACTGTGAAAACCGTCTTGACCGTTTGATGAAAGATAAGATGCACTTTAAACAAGGTGACCTTATCAACATTTTCCAACGTTTGGGAATGTCTTATGAAGAAGCTGAGCAATTCATGGCTTGGTACACATTTGCCTTCATTGTGCAACGACACATTGTTCAAGGTATGTTGAACTTCAAAGGACAAGGACTTCGTCCGTTTGCTGGTGTAGCTGAAATGATGTCTCATCCTGGTGTAACACCTATTGATGCTTCTGGTTCAGTTATTGGTGCTTTCCGTCAAGTAGCTTGCTACCTTGATGTATTGGATAACCAATCAGCACGTTATAAGATTTATGTTCACCCTCTTACACTTCGTGGAATCAAAGCTGAAATTGTTCCCGGTAAAGATGGTAAACTTCCTCAAGGATGGGCTGTGAATGGTGAAACAATCACTTTCAAAGGTATTCCATTTGGTGTATCTTACCACTTGCCTTATGACCTTGAGCAAACAATGACTGGTGAAGCCTATGTGATTGACTTGTCTCGTGTAGAAGCATTGACTCAATACGACTTGTTTGTACCTCAATCTTCTATCCACACAGTTCGTACAGAAGGTACTGCTGAACAAGTTGGTCAAGGATGTGAAACAATTTGTGACAAATACGAGAACTTTGGTCTTGTACACACTAACTCACACATCTCACACTTGCTTGTGGCTAATATTCCACTAGAACAATCTTGCCCTGCTGTTGTATTTGAACGTATCCAAGGTCTTCTTACAGGTCTCAATCCGTTCCCAATGGCAACTATTCCTACTAAAGGTTAAGGAGATACAGTATGCAACCTTCATTGGAGTTGATTAAGATAACTGAAAAACTTCAAGCTAACTGTGGTTGTTTTGACTGTGATGATGGAGCAACTATGCAAAAGTACATGGAGAGCTTTCTCCGTGTACTTGCTAGGTTGTTTTGTTGGACTGATGGTGAGTGTTCTACTATTCTAAGAGCCAAGAGACAAGAAATTATTCCTGTAAAAGACTTTAAAATCTGTGGTTGTGAAGCAATGGTTGAATTAAAACCTTATTTTTATAAGGGATTTGACCCTACTACACTTAAGGTGTATATGCACAAGAAGAAAGGTCTTGAAAGGGAAGAATATGAGCTAGGTACAGAAAAGTGGAATTGGTCATTTGTGGATGGAACAATCCTTGTGAATCTTACAGATGAACTAAGCCCTTGTTGTAAGTGTGTTGACCCTTGTTCATGTGAAGCTGAGTATAAAATTGTACTTGTTTATGAAGCAGGATATACCTCTGAGACACTTCCTGATTGTGTTTATGAGGCAATGTGTCACTTCCTAAACATCTTTATAGCTTATCAAAATGACTGTGGTACACTTGATGAGTGTGCTAATATGGATAGGTTAGCTGTAGGTGCTGTACTTAAGCAAAAATCTGTTGACTACATTGTAAGAGAATGGACTATTGATTCAGGAAACATTGATAGATTCTATGTTAAACTAATCAATACATGGGCTATACAGGCTCTAAGTTCATTATCTTTGTGTAATAGAACATTTACTGACAATCTTTACCTTACTATTGGGAGGAGAAAATGCTAGTTAGATTTCTAGGTGAATATGCGAAGGAATCTCGCTCCTATGGTTGTTCACGCTGTGGTACTGGTCGTTCTATCAGTGGTGTAGAAACCTATAAGACTGTATATCGGACTTATTATGGTACTAGACTACATGTATTTGAACAAGGTAAAGTATACACTGTGGATGACACTCTAGGAGGGTATCTCACCAATTTGAGGTACACAGACAAAGAAGGAAACCTTCGCCATCAGTTTGAAGTTGTTCCTGAAAAAGGAGAAAGCACATACACTAACACAAATACTGAAATGGTATTAGAAGGAGTTGGTAATGGCGCTTCCATGGAACAGTAAAGAAATCCTTGTATTAAGACAAGGTACTGCTACTCCAACTTATGATGAGAATAGCAGACAAATAATGAAATGCTTGTGGGAAGAGGTAGAGCATCTTAAGTGTGTAGACCATATGCCTACATCAAGAGGTGCTGAGAGTGATGCTACTACAATTCATGGACTAGAAGGTTCAAGACAGTTAGAGACATTCTACTTCTCTTTACACAATCAATCACATGCTTGTGATTTAGATATTAAACATGGTTATTATATTCTACAAAGGATAAGTACAAGATGCAATAGGTTTAGTTGTCCTGAGGATTCAGGTTACCTGTTCTGGAAAGTTGTAGCTTGTAGAACCTATGAAATAATTCCCGGATGTTGGGATATTAAGATGACAGGAGAGAGACTTATTCCTCGTGAGAGTGAGCAACTTATTCTTGAATGTTCTCCTTATATCAAACAACTACAGGGGGTGATTACTCGTGACCACAACTGATATTCATAATTGGAAGGGCATTGAGTTTTCTAAGGAGTTTGTAGACTTTACTATTACAGGTATGCTAGAAGCCAAAGCCACTGGTTCTGTTCAAACAGGACGGATGGTAAGGTCTGTCAAGATGAGAAAGATTTTAGATGGCTTCTCTGTGTATGCTGATAGGAATGAGTATCCTCCTACAAGTAGGGGAAGAGATAGGTACTATGTAAACACCTATATGTTTAGGGGTTATAAGTATCATCCTAAATTCCCATTTATCTTCACTGCATTCGATACTGTTGGAGATAGTGAGCAATTAGTTGACTCTACAAGTGGTTTCTATGGTACTTATAAGGCTATGAGACCATCAGGAAGAAGAGGAGCAGGTACAGCTAGATATAACTCAAGTGATACAGCTAGTGGAAGACAATACCTTGCTGTACAAGGAAGAAAGAACACAGTTAAGATACCAAGGAGAATAGCCAAATGATTAGTGCTGTGTATATAAACATTAAGAAGTGGCTTCAAATGTATGGTTATGGTGTTCTTGATTATCTCATTCAACCTGACCATGTAGAAGAGCTAGACCCAAGAAAAAGATATAATAACTTTGATGAGCAGTTTAATAAGCATGTAGGAACATCAGAGCACTTCCAGTTAAACCAAGGTGTAGAATATCCATTCTTAGCCATTGATATTACCTGTGATAATACCTCAAAATGCTTCCCTAAAATGTTTATTAACTTTTCTGTGTATTACTCTCCTGTGACCCCACCAACAGGTCGTGTGTGTATTGAGAATACACCAGAGGGTAAGTTAGAATACAGAGAAGAGGTTCACTGCCAGATTAAGAATATGTTGGTACACCAAGTTAAAACACCGAGGGGCATACAAAGAAAGACCTTTGCTCAGGATGTGGCTTCATTAGATAAGTGGTATCTACCTATCAGTGTGAAAGTGCTAGATATAGGATGCCCAGAGGACTTCTCTAATGAGCTAGTAGATGAGGTAGAAATGTTTTCTTTCCCTGTGACTCTCTCAATATTTACGTGTAAGTAAAGGAGAAAATAATGGCATTTGAACAACCATTAAACCTTAATGAGTTCTTCATGTCTCGTAATGAGATTGCTAATCGTCATGGGGGTAGACTTGAAATGCAAGCTATGTCTCGTGTACGTGAGCACATGGTGGAGGAAGACTCAAAAAAGCCTCAACAAGGTAGAGGTCAAGATGCTCCAGTAGCACAAACCCCTGCCGTGGTTAAACAAGACCAAAATGGAAACCAAGACAAAAAGGAGAAATAAATGTCTAACTGTTTCGTAGATATGTCACATCCTATGTATGGTTACAACACACAAGATAAAGACTCAAAAATCATTGTGTCTATCACAGAAGAAATTCGTCCTTGTGTTCGTTGGAAAACTAACAAACAGCTACAGATTTCATCAGGAACTCTTGTACAGTATGTTCGTAAGGATGTGCCAGAAGACCAAATTAACTGTAACCCAATCAAGTGTTTGAACACTGGTACACTCTATGTAAACCCTGCTGATAAGAAAGCCTCTGTGAAGTTCCAAGTAAGAGCTGATGCAGATGACTTTGCACTAGGATTCAATATGATTTATATCAATGTTCCTAAAGCAGGTAAGTATGAGTTTAAAGCTATTGTGTCAGATTTCCCTGATACAGCACAAACTAACTCTTATGTGTACACTTACTCATTTACTGCATCTACTCCGGGATTTGTCCTTCGTACAGTAGACTTTGCAGATTCTAAAGTAATGACACAAACAGGTAATGGTTGGAAACCTTCTGACCATGGTATTGTGGTTACTTATGAAGTTACTTACAAAGGTGAAGATGACTTCACAGGTCACATTGGATTCTCAAGTCCATCTATTGTGAATGACCGTTCAGAGTTGCGTAAGTTCTCTAATGTATTGCTTTCATGCTTGACATCATTTACTCACAATGTCTCTGTACCTGCTACAGATGCTCGTTGCTTTGGTAGACAGTATGATAAGTCTCAAATTGAGATTACAAAAGAGATTACAGCAACTACTACATCATGCAATGACTACTGGTTGAACCCACTTCAATCAATGTCTAAACGTATGACAAGTGGTATTCCTGTGACAGATAGCTTTGTGATTCAAGAAGTTACTATTGAAGGTAAGAAATATGGTTCACTTGTGATTCCAGACCTCTACTATGAAGACTGTAACACTATCACAATCTCATCTGACCGTTGTGCTTGCACATATATGTCTAACCTACCTGTATCACCTGGTGTTGAGTTGGAAGATGATGAGTTCATTGCTCTTACTCAAGGTTATCATGGTTATGACAGAGGTACAGTTCTTGTAAACCCAATGTACATTGGTGAGAAGATGCTTGTTACCTACAATGGTGAGCGTGATGTTGAGTTGATTGTTGCTAATGACAAACGACTTCGTAATACACACTTCCGTGTAACACAAATGGTTGAAAACACTCGTGGTGTTAAGGAATACTATGTATTCAACAATGTACTTATCACAGAAAATTCTCGTGAGTTCAGTACGGAGGGAGAAATTACTCTATCACTTTCATTCACAGTTTCTCGTGATGAAAATGGTAACTTCTATGAAATCCGTAGAAACATTGAGGATGTAGCTTAACCATAGGAGAAAAGTATGGCAGTAAGAACCATTAAGGTTGATATTACAGGTTTAAAGGAAATTGAAAAAGCCCAAAAGTCTGTGTCAGCTCTAAGGGATTCTGTGTTAGACTTTGAGAAGAAACTAAGAAAGATGGGCGGGAAGAATACTTCCTCGCTCTCTTTTAATGTAAACCTCATTTTAAACACAGATAAAGCCCTAAAAGATTATTTAGCTCTCAAGAAACAGATTGAGAGTATGCCTATTAGAGTAGGCTCAACAAAGGGTGATGTGTCTTCTACACAAGGAAGTTCAAATACTAGTTCCTCATCAAGACCTACCTTTGATTCTAGTTATATTAAAGTCAAAGACCAAGACTATCAATCATGGAGAAACCTTCATAAAGCTGTGGATGATGTTACTCGTTCTGCTGTGGGTCTTTCTGGTCAAATGGTTAAACTTGGTGCTATAGCTCCTGCAAAAGGTCTGTTGTCTGTGTTTAATAGTCTAAATGGTACTATCTTAGATATGCAGAAGAACCTTATGGGCTTAGTTGGTAATGGTATCAAAGGTGCTTTAGGTAGTCTTGTTTCTGGTGGTGTTAATGGTATCAGAAATAGTATAGGACAACTTAAGAATGAAGCCAATGACCTTGGGGATGCTATGCAGGTATATCGTATCAACATGCAGGCTCTAGGGTTTGATGAGAAGACTACTAATAAGTCTATCAAGAGACTTGGTGATTATGGTAAGTCTACTGTGTTTGATGCTACAGACTTGCTAGAACAAGCCTCTACCTATACTGCTTATGGTCGTAAAGATGCAGAGCAGATTGTAAAAGGTTATGCAGGACTTCTAGCACAGACTAAGAACCCTATTGAGGGTATGAGAACTGTAACAGAGCAAACCTCTCAGATGCTTGCCGCAGGGGTACTTAACCAACAAGACTACAAGTTCATTCGTCAACGTTTGTCTGCTCTAGGTGCTTCTAAACTAAATGCAGAACTACAGAAGTTAGCTGAATCTAAGGGTGCTGATTCCATTATCTCTGCAACTAAGAAGAGACTTATCTCAGCAGATGAGTACCTTGATGTTGTCAATAGATTGGGTAATGATGATACATTTCAAAGTTTGGTAAACTCTATTATCACACCTAGACAAGCTATTGCCAACTTGAAGGAAACATTATCAAACCTTCTTGTGTTTGATGATATTGATGAAGAGGGTAATGCTAAACCCGGAGCATTAAACCGTGTGTATGTAGCAACTAGAGACTTTATCAAGGGTATTACAGATATTGTAGGTACAGATAAGTTCAAGGACTATGTAACTAAACTAGGTAATGCTATTGGAGATACTATTCAATCTGTGAACCATTTTGGTGTTGCATGGAAACTAGCCTTTAGTAAGTCTTTCCTAGACGGTATTGAGAAGTTTGCTTCATCATTTAAGAGTGGTGTGCAAGGTCTTAATGTAGGTAAAGAGTTCTTTGACATTACAAAATCTGTGTTGAATGTCTTAAACACCACAGGTAGAGAGCTAGGTACTACTACAAAAGAAATTGTTAAGAGTATATCAGAGCTTACTAAGGGCATTGTGGATATTGGTGCTCAATTAATTACCTCAGGATTCCCTAGAGTAGTTAGAGGTGTAGTAGACATCTATACTAACTTAGCTAAACTAGCTGTAAGTAGTGGAGGAGCTACAGCATACACAGATGTACTACTAAGTGTCACAAATGCAATCAATACAATTATTAAGTCTGTGAACCCATCCATTCTCAAGAGTGTGTTTGATTCTATTGTGAACTTTGTGGAAAGTGTTTCTTCTGTGGTAACTAAGATTGCTACTAGAACAAATATCTTCAAAGAAATTGCAAACGTTCTTAAAGGGGTCATAGATGCTCTCAGTTCGATTGTAAATCAAGTTGGTACATTTAATGCAGGACAAGTAAACAAAGCATTAGAGGGGCTAAGAAACGCAATTCTTGGCATTGTAGAGGGTATTAAACCTCTGATTGTAGAATTAGCCAAAGGAGCTATCTCTGCATTAGCCTCTAATAGTGCACAAAGATTCTTCCAAGCAGTTATTGGCTTTGTAAAAGCTGTTGCAGGAGCTATTAGAAGCACTCTTGTGGCTATTGGTGGTTCAGTAGAGGGTGGTATTAAGAAGATACTAGACTTCTTTACCCTTGTGACGAACTTTGCCTCTGGTGTAGCTTCTCTTCTAGGTGGACTAGGTAAGTACCTTATCCTAGGATTTATTGGTACTAAGTTCCTATCATGGGCTACTAATATTATCTATAGTTTATCTACTGTGGCTACTGCTATGAATGCTGTTAGTGGAGGTAAGGTAAACCCATTAGGTTTAGCAAATGCTTTTGGTTCTGATGCTCTAATGAGAGCAGGAACTACTTCAAGAAATGTAGGTAGTGGTGGAGCATATCTATCAGGTATGTCTCGTGTAGCTAAAAACTCTACTACAGGTTTCTCAAGGGTTGCTAGGAATAATGCTAGACACTCAGCTAATATGAAAGGTCTAGGGTTCATTGGAGCACAAGTAGGTCTTGACTTAGCTAATAATGCTCTACAAGGTTCAAATGCTTCTCAAGGATTTAAGGACTTTGGTAACATTGCAAGTAGTACAGCTTCATGGGCACTTACAGGAGCAGGTATTGGTAGCTTTATTCCTGGTATTGGTACTGCTCTAGGAGCAGGTATTGGAGGTCTTACAGGATTTATTGCAGGGTTGCTAGGAGCTAATAACCAGAAGGATGAAAGAGCTAGACAAGAGAAACTAGCTAAGGAAGAGGCTTCTAAACAAGCTGAGGTACAAGCAAAAGAGACACTAGAAAGTCATATGGCTTCTGTGAAACAACTTGCTGAGGAAACAGCCAATATTAGAAACTCATTCTTCAAGTCTATTTCTTCAAGTAGTGGTATCTCTGAGAGTCTTTCTACAGCAAGTGCCTATATTGATTCATTACAGAACTCTACAGGTAAGAGCCTAGAATCAACACTAAGAGACCTCAATATTAAGACTGCAACTGTGCCTAAGGGTATTGAGAATTTCTATGTCAAGATTGGTGATAAGATTAAGAGTTGGTCAGAGTTGAAAGAATCATCTGGTATTCAGGATGATGCTAGACTGCTTCAATCCCTCCAACTTGTGAAATCTACTCTTGGTGAGAAGTATGTAGAGTTTTTAGATAGTGAGGGTAACAAAGTTGCAGAAGCTGTAGAGACTCTCACAAAAGAGGAATCTACTAGACAATCTACTAACCTGGATGCCTATAAAGCTCAACTCACTAAAGCACAGTTAAGTGTTAAGAGTGGTGTAGACTTCCTATTCAAGGACATTACAACCATCACAGAAGAGATTGATAATGTACTCAAGAGTAGAAACTTTGCTAATAATGGTGAGAAGGCTAAGGCTATTACAGAGGCTTTAGAGAAGGCAGGAATTGACACAACTGAGTTTGTGAAGTTGAGTATCTCTGACCAGATTGCTAAGGCTACTGAGCTTGTTAAGCAAGGTAAACTGCAAGGTGGTACAAGAGAGCAACAAACTATAGCTCTTGCAGAATCCATTAAAGAGAAACTTGGAGATACTGCTACTAAGTATACTGAGATTCTCAAGAATGGTCTGTGGGATGACCTTAACACATTGAACCAGATGCTAGATTCTGCTGACTTTGTGTCTAAGCTACCTAGAACAGAGGAAAATCAAGTAAGAATTGATGCCTTTAAGGAAAGTGTAGCTAAGCTCATTAAAGATGGTGTACTCAAGGTTGAAGAAGGTCAAGCTCTTCTTGACAAAGCAGGTATCAAGGATGTTAGCGCAGAAGGTCTTAAGAATGGTGTCAATGAGTTTAAACTCTCTGTTACTAATGGCCTATCTGATGCTCAGAAGAAATTCCTTGAAGGTACAGGCATTATTGGTGGAGTAGATATTCCGGGTATTGCTACAGCAGGTATCTCAGCAAGTGTTACAGGACTTAAGGATGCTGTGGCTACATCTATAAATTCAGCTATTGCTAAACTTGATGAGGCTATTGCTAATGCTAAACAAGCTAATGATTGGGATGAAGTAAATGCCCTTGCCAATGAAAGACGCATTACAGAGTATGCTTCAAGAAGATACCAATCAGGAGGTATCATTCCTGAATACCACTCTAATGGTCTTCCTGTAGGTATTAACTGGCAACCAAAGGGTACTGATACTGTGCCTACTATGCTTACTCCGGGTGAGTATGTGTTGCGTAAGAAAGCTGTTGATAGTTTAGGTACTAACTTCCTAAATAACCTCAATAGGTTTGGTGTGAATGCCTTGCAAAGTGTTGCTAAATCAACTATAATTAACAATGTATATAACACAAATAACGCACAAATTAGTCAAAATATTGACAATAAGTCTCAATACCTAAATGGTATGTTTGGACTAGACAAGTTAATGAGGTATGTTTAATGTTTAACTGTGGAGAGAACTTCTCAAAGCCTAGACGTTACATCCAATTTAATGACCTAGTGTTCCTTGGTAGAAAATCTATTGATGAACAGACTGAAAGCATTAGTTTGCGTGAGAGTAAAACCTCACGCACTTTTGCTAATGGGTCTTATGTTGGTAATGTATCAGACAAGTCTTTGATAGATAGTAATACAATATCACTTAAAATTGCTCTAAGGACTAATAATTGGTCAGAGGAGCATATTCAAGCACATTATGATTTTATCATTGAACAACTCTTAACCCCCGGTAAACTATGGGCTGTCAACACAGGATTGCAACTAATTTGGTGTAATGCCTATGTAACAAGCATACAAGCAAGTAAAGATTGGGTTGTGACAGATGATGATTATCTTGTATTTAAGGTAGAATTTGACAATCCTGATGCTGTGTGGTATAAGGCTGATGATGCAAAGACATTCCTAGATGACTATGATAACTGTGACTTCCTTGATATGAAAGCCTCTTGTTTAGGTAAATCAAGACATTGTTGTAATGGTCTACCTAACTGTAATCTTATCTGTGAATGCTGTGAGAATGACTGTGATGATATTAATGGCATGATTGATATGTGTACAGCACAGAACAATATTGAGATTATGAATGACTTCTTCCATGAGTGTAATTCTAAGTGGAGAGTTGTCTATAATTGCTCTAAGAATAAGTGTGGAATGTCTCTAAAAGACTATTATAAGCACTCTATCTGTGATAACTGTGTTAATGAGGTTATGAGTGGAAGTTTCATCTCTGATACTGTATTAGATAGTCATAAGTGGAGTATTGCCCTAGATGGTAAGTTTAAAGACCCTGTAGTGAGAATCAATGATGTTGACTATAAGATTAAGGGTGAGTACAATGGGGTTCTTACAGCCAATTATAAGGGTGAAATAAGGTATGCTACTTCATGGGATTGCTTAGAGTATAGCTACAAGGAAGTACCTTTATCTGTGCTTACTCTATGCCATGAAATGCCTTATATTCACAAGGGAATTAATAATGTAAGTGTAAGTGGTGTAGTGAGTGAGAATGCTTGTCTATTCATTGATTATGAAGGAGTTACGGTATGATTGGTTATATTGAGAATACAGAGCGTTCAGGACTAGGCTCAATGGTCATACCTAAAGACCACTTCTTAGGTAATATCTCCCTAGAGTATTCTCTTATGGAAGTTCCCTCAATCACACTTACTCTACCAATAAGCTATACCAAACACCTCACAGGAAGCTCTCATATTGTACTTTCTACAGATGATTGGGTATATAGAGGTTATGTAGGAGATAAGACTAATAACTTCAAGGACATGACTGTGCAAGTAAGAACCTCTCATGTTATTGGTAGACTAGATAAAAGAACTCTTCCTACAAATGTAACTGTTAAAGCTCGTTCTGTAGTCTCTGCTGTAACTCAAGCTATGGGTTACTGGAGTAATGAACAGCACAAAGATGACTTGCTTAATGACTTTAAGATTACATACCTAGATGACTATGCAGAGAAAAACCTGATTGAGTATGAGTTCTCTAATGAAACTTTCCTAGAGTTCCTCACAAAAGTATGTGAAAAGACTACCTCTCTTTATTGGAGAGTAAGTAGAATAGACCCTTATCTTATTGAGTTTGGTATCTTTGGTGAAAAGAGAGATATTCTTATTAATGAGTATAATAACCTAGTATCACTTGATGATGTAGAAGAGAATTATGAAGATACAGTAAATATTGCTGTGGCTATGTCAGATAAATCAGATAGTGGTGCTAGTTCCCTTACCCTAAGAGATATATTCCACAACCCCAAACTAATGCTCAAAGGCTTTCCTGTGATTAAGACAGGTAACAAGGTAAACTCACAAAGGTCTTATGACTATCCTCAGCTTCCTGTGTTTGCTCCTGAGATTATTGGTGATGAATTTGCTGTAATGGATGAAGAAGGAATTGCATTAGAGGCAGGAGAGCTATATTGGGGTACTGTGACAGATAATGATACACAGTCTATTGCAGATAATAATAGAGAGATTACAGATTCAGATAGGTTAAAAGCCACAGAACAGCTCTATAGAACAGCTATAAGGCGCTTAATTAACTCTCGTAGGAAAGTAGTATATAGTATCACTGTAGAGCCTCTAAAGCCTAAATCATTGGCTGTAGGTGATAGGGTAATGTTTACTCTTAATGCAGGAGTATGGGAGCTTACAGCTTGTACAAAATACTATGAGAAGATACTTAAGCTAAGTGATTGGTTCTTTGTGACACATATTACAGATGAATATTCTGAGGGTGATGCTCATATACAAAGATTAAAACTATCCAAGTTCCTTTATAGTGATAGAGACATTACAGTAAACCAATAGGAGGATATATGAGTAACAATTATGTGAAATTAATAAACTCTGTAGCAAGAACAAAAGCAAGGGTTATTCAACAATCTAAGCAACGTAGAGGTGGTGTAACAGACCTTTATGCTCTTGACTATGTATCCTCTTTGTCTACCTCTAAGGCTTGTGCTCCTTATGGAGATGAGAATACAGAGGAAGCAGAATCTAAGGATGTTCAAGGAAGAATTAAGCAGTTTGTAAAAGCTATCAAGAAAGAGATTCCTGAATCAAAAGTTGAGGGTGTATCTGCTATTATTGGTTATTTTGGTATTGAGAGTAATGTTACAGCAAAACGGTATGAAACAGACTATCTCACAGGAAGAGCCTATGAAAAGATGATGGATGAGCCTACAGCAGAAAACCTTGTGGGTAGTTGGGGTGAGTTTACTAAAATGTACCCTAACCTTGAATTGAATGAATCGGGTTATCTTGTAAATGGTAAGCACTGGATTGGTGTAGGTCTTGGTCAATGGACTGGCCCAAGGTGTAAGGCTCTGTATGACTTTGCTAAGAAGGATGGTAGAAGGAACATCTTCACCTTTGGTACACAGTTTAAGTTCATGCTCTCTGAGGAAGGTCTTAACAATGTAGTTAAAGAGGTTGCAACAAGTAGTAATGATATTTCTGAGCTTACAGCACGTTTCCTAGCCGATTGGGGAGGTGTAGCAGGGAATAAACTACAAGAGCGTATTGACTTTGCAAATAAGCACAAGGACTATATTAAGACTGTGCTTGATGGTGTTGAGAAAGATGACAGTGATAAGAGAGACCCTGAATCTGTAGTACCTATTAACAAGAACTCTAAGTCAGCTTCTTTCCGTGTGCTTGTTCCTTCTGACCTTGACAGATTCCAGAGATGGTTCTTAAAGTTTGTTGTAGAGCAGGATAAAGGTGGATGTGATGGAGGTAGAGTAAACCCTATTACAGATGTTCACTTAGTCGTATCAGCTACAAATGAGCATACAGGGGATACTTCTGAGATAGACCTTACAGGAATCTTTAGGAGACAATGGGGATGTAACTGGATAGGTGATGATTCAAGTGGTGAGGGTATTTTCCCTAATAATAAACCACTAGAGGGTTATGACCTTATGTACTGTGCATGGTATCTTAATAATGCTCAACGTGATGCTTTGTTTAGCGCAGGAGAGAAGATATTCACTGTGTATGCTTTAGGAGAGGCTAAGGTTACACTAAGAAACTTTTTAAAATATAGTCACATTAACTAGGAGGAATAATGAGCTTATATGGAACTTATAAGAATACTTATCTGAGAAAGGCTCACAGAGAAGCTAAACAGTTTAAGTTAGAACAGCACATAGATAACCACCCTACTGACTACCAGTCTATCATTGCTAATGAGAAGCTCAAAAGTGAAATATACTGGTTAGAATACAAACTCAAAGAAGTAGAGAGGAAGATGGAGATAGATGGTTAAAGTTATTAGAAAAGACCTTGTACAACGTATGCAGAATAGAATCATTGCTGAGGACATTGTAGAACAGTTTGTCAATCAACTCATTCATAGTAATGATGTAGGAGGTGCTCATGAGTTTATCCACACTGCTGATTTTGCCCTCCAAGTAGAAGATAAAGAGGTCATCTGTGATAGAAAATCCAATAGAATATCCCTTGGAAAAGAGGAGTTCTTCTATGACTTCACCTACCTTACTTACTTGTGTTTGAGTTTACTAGATGATGAAATTTAGGTATAATTAATATGACAAATGCTTATAAGATAGCCCAACAATATGTAGGTCAATGTGTGGACTTTGATGGTGCTTATGGCTATCAGTGTGTTGATATAGTCAATCAGGTAGCTAGTCATTATGGATTCTTTATGGCAGGTGAAGGAGCTAAGGACTTAGGACTAGCAAATGATTTTTCTTCCTTTGCAGATGTTATTCCTTATTCAAGTGGTATGACACTCAATGTTGGAGATATTATCACCACAAGAGAGCCTAGTGGTATAGGATGGCAATATGGTCATGTGTTTGTCTATGGTGGAGGGGATTTATCGAATGCCTTAGTCATAGAACAAAACTACCAAGGAGCTTGTACTGTAGAGCACAGAAGAGCTGTTACAGGGTATGGAAATACTCTCCTAAATGTCATTCGCATTAAGGGTCAAGATAACTACTCTCCTGCTGATGCTGATGGTGCTCTAGTAGGTAATGCTAAAGAGACAGAAAAGACTATTGCTAGAGACTTCTTTGAGATTATCTGTGATGTTGTAGAGGGAGTTAAATCACCAACAGATAGCACTACTGTAGAAACCTTTTTCAAGTGTAATAAGGTATCAGGTAAGATTAATGGAGAATGGCTCATATATGACAAGTATGATGGCTCTGTGGCTTACATTCCTGTGTCTTGTGTGAAGAAGTTAGATGACTATTCCACTACACCTAAGAAAGAGGATAAGAAGAAGTATCAAACACCTAATGGTTATGATTCATTCCCAGATAAGACATCTGATGGACTTGACCAATCAGGTACACAGAAGATTTATTCCTTGGCTCAACTTATCTCACTTGGTAGAATTAAAGAGGCTAACTTTGAGTGGACTTATTCCTCTGGTAGCTCTTTTCCTAAGAATATTAAGGTACTAGGTCTAGGTTATAATGCCTATGGGTTCTTATCTGATGGAGATGGTAATATTATATTATCAGCTCCTAAAGCATATGGAGAAGTAATAGGTGCAACTTACAATACACCCTTTGGATTTAAGGGTAAGGTGTACACTACAAATGATAAGACATCATTTGATGTTTATGTGAGGTAAATATGGTATATAAATTGGCAGAAGAAGATAAAACCTGTGGTGTAGAGTACATCAACTGGGATAAGCACTATTCACCAATCCCTAAAGCAACCTGTGAAATGCTCAAAGGGCAATGTCCTAGTTGTAGTGGAGGTGGTGGAGATGCTGTAGAAATCACTTGTGAGGATGTTGAGAAGCTATTACATGGTGAGACAGAACCACCTAGAGAAGCTGAGCCTCCTAGAATGACAGAGCAACCATTACCACCTAGAGGAGGTGTACCACAATAGTATGGGAATTGAGAAATTAATCTTAAAGTTGGTAGAAGACCAATCTGTACTTTCTGCATTAACCCTACTCATTACAACAGCTTGTGGTCTTGGTGTGGTAATTCTGAACAATAAGAGAGCACAGCTTATGGATATGGCTAAAGGCACTAAGCGTTCAAGCATTCGTACTGAGTATCTACAGATTTACAATGCTACTGAGTTTACAACAAAAGAGAAATGGGAAATGACTAGACCTATTGTGAAAGAATACTTTGATGTGCTTCAAGGTAATCACTACATTCATGGTCTTGACAAGAAATTAGAAGAAAAATTACGTGAGGAGAACAAACATGGTAAACGTAATAAATAAGTCCATCTTCCAAGGTATTGCAGGTAGAAGACCTACTGAAAAGCCTAAGTATTACATCATGCACAATGATGCAGGAAGTATGTCTCCTGATAGCTATGTTGGATGGCTACAATCACGCTATGATAATGATGAATCTGATAAAGGTTTTGCTCATTATTACATCAATAGAAACACTATTGCTAGAGTAGAGGACACCTATAATGGTTCATGGTCTACAGCTAATTATGATGGTAATATGAACTCTATTGGTTATGAAGTGTGCCAACAATTTGGTTCTACAGATGCTGAGTTCCTTGCAAATGAGGACATGGTACTTCGTCAAATGGCAGAGGATATGACTTACTATGGTGATACTCCTAACTATGACAATATCAAGTTCCACAATGAGTTCTCAAGCACTTCATGTCCTGCTCGTTCATTAGAGCTTCATGGAGGTGATAATGATAGCCTTCGTGATTATGTAATTGCTAAGATTAAACGTTATCAGTCTATGGGTAGCACTGTGGAAGAAATGCTTGATGATTCTTCTGTGACAGAAGGTTGGCAAAAGAACTCTACAGGTTGGTGGTATCAATATTCAGATGGCTCTTATCCTAAGAATAAGTTTGCCAAAATTAAGGATGTATGGTACTACTTCAATGATAGTGGATATTCTCTAGCAAACCAATGGAAGAAACACACAGATGGAGCATGGTACTACTTTGATAATACTGGAGCTATGGTCAAGAATGGTTGGAAGAACATCAACAATAAATGGTACTACTTCTTAGGTGAAGGTGCTATGAAGACTGGTTGGCTCAAAGACAATGATAAATGGTATTACCTAGATGCTGTAGAAGGATACATGAGAACAGACTACATGGTTAAAGGTGCTGATGGTTGGTACTATCTAGGTGCTGATGGTGTAATGGTCACAGGTAAGACTATCACTATAAATGATAGAGGTGTTCTAGGAGTACCTACCTCTGTGGAAAAGGAGACTAAATGACAAAGGTAAAGTTTGAGCTAGAGTGCTTAAAGAAATTGCTTAAGAGAGACTCTATTGTTAAGATTGTGAATGAGCTTCCTGATAAGGAAACTGCTGACCTTAACTATATCTATATTATCCCTAAAGAGGGGGAGGGTAAAGATAAAAAGGCTTATGTACTAAGACCTGATAGAAGTGGTTTTGACACTATTGACCTTACTCCACAACTAGTAAATGTAGTAGGTGAGGGGTATATCACTGTTGAAAAAGAGACACTTAATGAAAATGGTGATGTAACATTCACTGTGACTACTTCTTCTTCATTACAAGCGGTATTGGACTCATTGTCAGCTAAAGACTCTGAACAAGACACTAGGCTAGCAGTTCATGATACAGACATTTCTAATTTGAAAGCCAAAGATGCTGAGGTAGATACTGCCTTAGGGACTTTGGGAACTGCTGTAGGTAAAGTAACAGAATTAGTAGAAAACAAAGCACAAGGACTTGACACAAGGGTTAAGGCTTTAGAAGCTAAAGAAGATTCAGACAAACAGACATTGGCTGTCAATGGTAACAAACTTTCTATCTCTAATGGTAATGAAGTAGACCTACCACAATATGATGATACAGAGCTTAATGATGCCCTTGATGATTTAGAGGACAAGCTTGATGATGTAAGAGATGAACTTGAGGAATCTAAAGAAAACATTAAGCAAGCCAATGATTATACAGAGCAAGTTAAAAACTACCTAGAAGGCAAAGTAAATGCCAACAAAGATGCTATTGATGCAAATAAGGTTGATGCTGATGCTAAAAATACTGCTCTTGCCACCCGTGTGAATGTTCTTGAAGAAGCTAAACCATTAGTTGAGAATAAACTCACTGAGATTGAAGCTAAGAATACAGCACAAGATGAGAAGATTACAGCCCTTGAAAATCGTACAGATAACTTTATTAATAATGTTGCTGTGTCTAAGGCTGATGGCAAGGTAAAACTTACTTACTCTCGTGTGGATGGTTCTTCTAGTGAAGTAGAGTTTGAGGACAGTGATACTATTTCTCTTGCCTATGATGATGAACCATTGAAGACTCGTATTAAAGCCTTGGAAGACAAGGAAGACAAAGATACTATCTACAATGACACAGAAGTTAAGCAAGGTATTAAAGCTAATGAAAGTGCAATCCAAGGAGTTGAAAATGACTTAACTGCTCTTAGAACACACACAGATGCTCGTCTTGAAGCGTTAGAGAACAAGGAAGACAAAGATACCATCTATGATGATAGTGCTGTCAGAGGACAAATTACAGCCTTAGAGAGCAAGGTAGATGGTAACAAGACTGCTCAAGATGGTAAGAACGCAGAGCTTGATGCTAAAGATAAAGAGATTGATGGTAAGATTACTGCCCTAGAAAACAAGGTTGATAATGACAACCAAACTCTTACTCTTGAAGACCATACATTGTCAATCAGTGGGGGTAATGCAGTTACACTTCCTAAATATGATGACAGTGCTTTGAAGGCTAGTGTGGAAGAGCTTAAGGCTAAAGACACAGAATTGGCTAACAAAGACCAAGAGTTGACTAATGAAGTTAATGCTCTCAAAGTCAAAACAGACAACTTTGTATCTGGAGTCTCTGTGAACAAAGAAGGTAACAAAGTCAAATTGACTTATAGTTACGTTGATGGTTCTAATAAAGAGGTTGAATTTGAAGATTCTGATACAGTAACTCTTGCTTATGATGACACTGCTGTTAAAGAACGCCTTACTGCTCTAGAAACAAAAGAAGACAAAGACACAATCTACAATGATGCTGAGGTTAAAGCTCAAATTCAAACTGTAGATACAAAAGTAGATAACAATAAACAAGCACAAGATACTAAGAATACTGAGTTGGAAAACCGTATTGGTGCTCTTGAATCTAAAGAAGATAAAGACACTATCTATGATGATTCAGCTTTAAAAGCTAAAGTATATGAGTTGACTGACAAAGACACAGTCTTAGATGCTCGTATATCAGCTTTGGAAACTAAGCCTGATAAAGATACAGTATATGACGACACAGCATTAGCTGGTCGTGTAAGTGCCTTAGAAGCTAAGGAAGACAAGGATACTGTATATAATGATGCAGAGCTTAGAGGTAAAGTAGAATCCCTTGAAACTAAAGATACTGAATTAGCTAAGTCTATTGCAGACAACAAAACTGATGCAGATAACCGTCTTAGAGTATTAGAAGCTAAAGAGGACAGTGATAAACAAACATTGAGTCTTACTGACCACACATTGTCTATTTCTAATGGAAACTCTGTGGAACTTCCTGAGTATGATGATACTGTGGTTAAAGCTAAAAACACAGAGCAAGATGAAGAGATTAAAGCTCTTAAAGAGAAGACTAAATCATTCTTGACTGGTGCTAATGTAACAAGACAAGGTAATGTAGTTACCCTTACTTACACTAATATTGATGGTTCTTCTACTAATCTTGAGTTCAATGACAATGATACTAAGGCAATCGCTTATGATGATACAGCCCTTAAAGCCCGTGTGCAAGACCTTGAGAATAGGGAATATAATGGTACTATCTATAATGATACACCTATAAAAGAACGATTAAATGCCCTAGAGAATAAGGTAGATAAAGACACAGTTTATGATGATGCTCCACTTAAGGAACGTATCACAGCTCTTGAAACTAAAGAGGATAAGGATACACATTATAATGTAAAATCTACTACCAATGGGCTTACTGTGGTTAAATCACAAGAGAATGGTGAAGAGGTATTCACAATCAATGCTGATTTAGCCTTCAACAAGTATTACACAAAAGGTGAAGTAGACAAGGCTATTGCTGACAATAACAAGAGAACACAAAAACTAGTCAAGTATAATGCTACATGGAAGTCACCTGATTCTTTTAGGTATACTAATGATGGAAGAGTTCCTGTGTTATCTCATAATAATGTCACCTCATTTGGTAGTATGAAGCTAGATGGTATTATCTTAAAGCCAATGTCTGCTAATACAATAATCTGTGAGTTTCCTCCAAATACACCTAAACCAATAGAGTTTATTGAAGTACAGGCATATATTGGTAATGAACCTATTTCTATGTGGTATACTGATAGAACTGTTAGGGTAACAGATGTTCCACAATCTTTGGTAGGTAAACGAGTAATCTTTAACTTTGTTGGATTGTTTGCATAGGAGAAATTAAATGAAATTAAATAATAATGTATATGACACACTTAAATTTGTTGCTACAACTGCTCTTCCTGCATTTATCACATTTGCAGGTATTGTAGGAGTTCAACTAGGTTATGATATGACTACTCCTGTAGTTATCCTTACAGCGTTTAACACGTTCTTGGGAACACTTCTAGGATTGTCTAACATTGCATATAAGAAAGAAAATGAGTAATTAGTATGTCAGATAACTGTTTGAGTAAAAACTGTGATTGTGAAAAAGTAGAGCCTAGTCCCGGTAATTGCTCTAAGTTATATGAACTAAATGACTTAAAAATCAGACCAGCCATGCGTAAAATCTCTATGTCAGAATGGTGTAATGTACAAGAAGCCATCAGACAAGCGTTTTACGCTGTCTGGTGTGTTTTTACAAATATCATAAACTTTGTGTGCTATATTCTTAAGGCAGTAGATTGTTTAGAGAGAAAAGTAGATAGCCTTTGTTCAACAGCTAAGTGTCAGAATGCTCAGCTAACAGAGATTCTAGGAATCTTAAAAGGAACTACTGTGGAGAATATAGCTATTTCTATGAAGCAAGTAATGTCTTCCGGAAGAGTTAAGTTAGTTGATATTAATAAGGAAGGTTCATTTAAACTTAAGTGGGATAAATTTGCTAATGGAACTTCTCAAGGTGAAGGTACAATCACAGGTAAAGTACATTATACAACCTCACTAGAGAAGACTGGTGATGTTAAGACACACATTGATAAGGTTACTTTCTCTAATATCTCTTATGTAGGTAAGAAGGGTAGATTTATCAATGAAGCTGTTATCTCTGTGTCTAAGCTAGATGGAGAGAAAGTCTTTGAAAAGAGTTATGACCCTGCTTTAGCTTGGTCTGGTGAAGTAAGAGAAATCATTATCAATAAGGATGTTAAATACTCTGCATCAGCAGGAGTTAAGAACATTGAGCTATTCAAATTCTTTGACTCTTGGGTAGATACAGAGACTACTAATACAATATCTATTGGATTCTTTACTTCTACACAAGGCTGTGTTATTGACTGTGAAAACTGTTAGGAGGTACTATGTCAGGTTCATGTAATTGTAAGTGTGATGATAAGCTCCTAGACCTTAATTGGTGTGAATCTGATAGGTCTTTAGAGAATATTAAGCGCTCAGGAGATATTGTAAGAGACTCAGAGCAGTGTTATATCACAAGTAACACAGAGAAGGGTATCAGTCATATCTATTGTCATTCAAGAAGGCTCATAGCAACCTTGTGTCAGACAATGGATAGAATCACAAGAATACAGAAGAAGGTCAAGAAGCTCTGTGAAGCTCAGCACTGTATGGATAATACTGTGGATGTGATTAATGATATTACTTCTAAGAGAAACAGAGAGAAAGTCAAACGCTTAAGAGGTATAACCTTTAAGGAAAATGAATCTATAGAGGTTATTTATAAAAAGGCTAAAGAGATATATGATGAGGAAATTAGAATCCTCAACAAGAATACAGCAAGACTAGACCAAATCAAGAAAGACTCTACCACAGAGACTAAAGATGGTATCTACTTATCAGGTACATATAATGAATCTGGTAGAGGTAGCTTTGATTACTATTCTGGATTCTCTATTGCTACAACTAAGGAAGATGTTGACTATGTTGTAGGAGGAATTGGTTTTGGAGACAATTCTCAAATTAAGTTTGTTGGTGAAGGACTAAAACCCGGTGTTAAGGTTAAGCTCAACCATGTAGCTAAGACTACTACAGGTAAGAATGTCAATGTAGAGGTTAAGATTAAGAACTTTCATATTCGTTCAGATGCTAATACATTCTATGACCATGACTATGAATCAGCTAAGTATATCACTGTGTTTAACTATTCAGGAGGAATTGCCTTTGATATATTCCATCTTTATAGAGTAGAGGGTAGCTTTACTTTCACAGATGATGAGGGAAGACCATTAAACCTAATGATTGTCTGTGTAGTAAACGATATTGACTATCAACAAGGATTCTGGGCTAAACTAAATAATAGCCAAACAATCTTTAAGATTCCTAATGGTGCTGATATTGGTCAATATGGTTCAGGGTATTTCAATAATATCTCAGGTAGTGGTGTATCAAATGAGCCTTCTATACCTGCTGGTTCAATGCTCTTTGCAGGTATTGGTACTGTGTTTGACTTTGAGATTCTAGGTGGTCATCCTGATGCAGGTAAACAATATGGTGAATCACCAGAAGGTTCAGACTATGTAATGGAGTTCTTTGGAAATACCTTTAAGGGTGAAGTGTTAGACTTACACATTCCTGAAAGACCTCTACCTCCAATTAAGAAGTGTGACCTTATTGATTGTGACATTAGTTGCTTTGTAGAGCCTACTCAAGAACGACCTAGACCAAGACCAATGAGAGCAGGTATACCTCAATAAAAGGAGAAATAAATGACAGATTGTGTAGATTGTAGATGTGATGGTATTGTAACAGGACTTACAGGACACCAATCACTATCTGCACAGAATAATGATAAAGTCAAGCAGATGGCTTTAATGCTAAGAGATGTTCAACTGTGTGACTTACCTGACCAATCAGCTAAATTTGCCTATGCTCAATGGTGCTTTAACAAGAACCTAGCAGAGCAATTAGGATGGATAGCTAGTGAGTTAGCTAAGAAGACAGCCTATAATGACAGTGCTCTTAAAGCTGAGAATACTAAACTAAAAGCAACACTAACTAAGATTATTAACAACCTTGAACGCTCTGGAGCATGGCAAGGTGGCTTAGATGGTGACTTTGTACAAGATAGAAACATTGCCTCTGGTAATACCAATATTTCTGGTGGTTCTCCAGAGGGTTCAAGCTATATTCATACAAGTAATGACAAGACAGAAAATGACCTAGCAGGAGGATAATATGAGTTGCTATTCTTGTGGGGGAAACCCTAAAACATTTTGTAGTGAGTGTCTAGCAAGTAAAGATACTTGGATTGCTCCTGTGGATGTATTACCTGACCCTTTCTTAGGTGACTATGACCATCTATATAGAACACCTGATGGAAACCTCTATGCTTTATCACCAGATAGAGCAGAATGGATTCGTGTGAATGGTGAAGGTAGAAGCTATAAAGGAGGTAATGGTATCTCTATTGGTGATGATGGGGTAATCAATAACACTAAGCCTAATAGAGACCAAGACCTGTCTATTGATGGTAGAACTATCACTATAACACATGGTAACTCTATTGAGCTTCCTCCTGATAAAGATACTCTATACAATGATGCAGAGCTAAGACAACGTATTCAGACACTAGAAAATAGAACAGATAACTTTGTAACAGGTGTCAATGTTGGAAGAGAAGGTAACAAAGTAAAACTTACTTACACATTCAGAAATAGCCCTACAAAAGAGGTTGAGTTTGAAGATAAGGATACTATAGCTCTAGCATATGATGATACCCCTTTAAAACAGCGTATACAGCGTTTAGAGGATAAGCCTGATAAAGATACCATCTATGATGATAAGCCTATCAATGAAAGAATAGCTAAATTAGAGCATGAAGATTATAAGGAAATTGTTAATTCTCAATACCCCTATAGTACATCTAATAAAAATGTTAATGCAGATAAGCTTATTAGAATTAGACCCTATACTTTATTCAGAGATGAAAGTGGTAATAACTATTATGGGGTTGAAAGTGATGGAACTACACCAGTTTCAGATATAGGAGTATCCCTTCTTAAATTTGATTGTAGTTATGAAGTAAAACATAAAGATTCTACTGATATTCACGCTTATACTCGTGAAGATAATAGGATAATAAAGCTTGATATTAACAAAAAATCAATTCCTAACAATTATGAATACCCCCTAGATGATGGGTTATCAATCAAGTTTGTTTATACAACTGATTGGAATAATCAAGGAAAATGTAGTATTCATATTGATGCATACCTTATGTATTATGAAGTTGTTGATTTTAAATTAACACAGTATATGCACAAACTAAGTAAAGGTGAGATTGATTCTAGGAAACAAGTAAGAATACCTCTTACAGTGGGTGGTGAGGAAAAGGGCTTTATCTCTTTTAAGATTGATGATATCAGTTTTGGTATGTTTGCTTATGGAAGAACATTGAGTAGGAGAAACCCTTCTCCATCAAATACTTATTCTAGATTAGATACAGTTAAGGAGTTATTATGAGTTATAGTGATAATAAAGATACAAGATTAAATGAAGCATCTCTTACAAGTTATAAAGATAAAACTGAAAAGCATTGTTGGTATGATAGCTGTGATTGTGACCATATCCCTATTGCTGATTGTGACGGTCTTGTGGATGAAAATAACAAGGGTATTGGTAGATATGCTTGTATGGCAGATTCACAAAAGTGTTATAACCCTAAGTTCTTTGCTTCATTCATGAGAAAGCTAACATGTCAACTTAATCACTATATTGAGAATATCTGTGCATTGTGGGATATGGTACAATGTATGGGTGAGTATGTAGCCTCTATTGGAGATATGGGTAAGGTTCACACAAACTATTCCCGTAACTCTGCTGTATCATCTTCTACATTCTATACCCCTATCACAAAGGAATATGAGGTATCTCTATACATGGATTCCACTACAGGGGTAGACTTTGAGAATGATGACCAAAGAAGAAGACTTACAGATAGACAGTATAGGGTATTCCTTAGATGGTGTGCTGATGGTACTACACTGAAAGCTAGTGAAGATAACACAGTTCAGATTGTAGTCTATCACAGTGGAGAATCCTATACTACAGATATGCTTAAGCAACGTTCTGTGCACTGGCAAATGATGGGTGTTACTGATGGAGCTATGGAAATGAGTGATACCATTATAGTACCTAAAGGTCAGTATGTGAAGGTAAGAGTAGTTCCTGACAACTCTGCTAGTGGTGTGTTTAGAATCCACCAGTTTAAAGTAGAGTATGTTCCTATTGTGGAGGGTAAAGACCTACCTGATTGCCTTAAGTTCACAGAGAACCAAGAACAAAAATAAAAGAGCCTTAATTGGCTCTTTTTGCTTTATATATAAAACCCTTTAACTACTTCTAAATCTCTATCTGTGTATCTAGTTATCCACACACATTGAGGTAGATGCTCACTTTTTAATTCCATTGACCATGAATGAAAGTAATTTCTTGGGGTATCTGATATGAATACTAACTTAGGGTTAAGAGTATGTGATTTTAACTCTACAATAATTCCACTATCAATAGTATTTTCCCAACGTTTATAGCTAGCTCTTTTTGGTTTACCAATTATTTTAAACTTTTCAGAGATTAATCTTATATACTCTTCTTGATATTTTGTCATTCTACTACCTCATACAACTAGACAATTAGTTATTTTAATTGTATCATAGTGTTCTTTAAACCACAGGCAATCTGCAATATATGGTACACCTAGTATACCCGGAGCATTATGAAATGTCTTATCACCTACATTATCATTAATAAACAATTTATAATGAGAAGAAAATTTGTTTTTCTTAGGTTTAAACTCTACATAAAGACCTGTGTACTGAGCACTTGTTAGGGCATGATTAAGAATTGCTCTTACAGGAGGTTGAGTTATATTATACTTCTTTTTGATTATACTTAGTACATATTCTTGGTGATTCATATTTTAAACCTTAACTTTTTTATATCCTTCTCACCTATCCAATAACATCTATTAAAGAGTTCATCTATTGATGCTTCAAATAGTGATATAGCCTTATGGAAGATTCTATTTTTATTCTCAGATACAAATAGTATTTCTTCACGAAAACTACCATCACTAAAGACAGTTCTAATATGGAATACATATCCTGTGTAACCATGAATAAGAGCTATTTTATTATTCAATTTTGCCTTATAAGGCTCTTCAGTTAAACTTACATTAGATGGCAAGTTCTCTTTTACTAATTTAACTAAATCAATCATAATTCACACCTTAAAACAATCTACATAAGTTAGGTTCACCTTCTCTTAAGAACCCATACACAGAACACCTATGACCAAACATAGTAATCTCAACAGGAACTTGATTAGGGAACTTTATACCACTCTTAGAAAGTCTTCTAAGCTCATCTAGTTCAATAAAAGCCATAGATACCTCCTACTTCTTACCTGTACCTCTTATATATCTTCCATATAGAGCCTGATTGCCTTTTAGACCTAACACTTGCTCTGTGTAAGTCACATAACCAGTTCCTACCATATATGGATATAAGAGATTCTGTTCAGCTCTGATTCTTTTCTTCCTCTTCCTCAAAGCTGTTTGCTTTCTATAGTCAGGAGTTGATTCTATCTTCTCTCCTAACTCTCTATGGAGCTTCTCTAGCTCTATATACTTATCAGAAGCCTCTTCTGGAGACAACTTAGTCTTCTCTGTAGTCTTCATAGAACCACAACTCCTCTCCGTTACGTTTAAGGATAATCTCTACATCACCCTCAATCATTCTTGTGTAATTTCTATCATCACAGAGCCATTCTCTAATGAACTTATTCCTCATGTTATAGTTCTTGACCTCTATGGTGTGATAGCAATTACCTAGCTCATCAATCCTCTTTAGTACCCATACTTTGTGTGTAAAAGTCATATATGCTCCTTGCAATTACAATACCTCTTGTGAGGTTTTTTGGTTTCTTCTCTTGTCTAAACCTTGTTATAACTCCTGAGTTCATTGTATAGTACCTATATCCAATAAGCATCTGTGTAATGTCATGGGGAAGCACAAGTCTCTCCTTATTCTCAAGGAAGTCTTGCTCACTATACCAATCCATCATCTCATAGGTGAACTTTTCATACTCTTCAAGTCTATAAGGCTTACCTGTGATATAAGAGAACATTTCCCTTACATTCTCAGGAATAGTCTTGATAAAGTCTACTTTCACATTAAGCTCATTAATATAACTAATATCAGAGGCTAGTTGATAAGCCATAGCATACTTGATACCATATATCTTTTCAAACTCCACAAACTGTCTAGCTATCTCAGAAGTCTTCCACTTGTAGAAGTTATCTTTTGGTAACTTGTCTAAGAAGTCACAGGATACTGCTAATAAGAACTCACCTCTACTAAGACCAGTAATACCTTTTCTGGATAGTGGAGTAGAGTATCTGTTTAAGAGCCTCAGAGAGTCCTTATTAAGCGCTGTAGCGAGTTTTTCTAGCTCCTTAAGGGTATAGAC
>QWCZ01000301.1_pt1 | contig 58610 bp, 47 predicted proteins | sample 1972651 | NCBI WGS metagenome assembly QWCZ01 (sample SAMN09866695, study PRJNA288562) | Human oral metagenome isolate pre1_saliva, whole genome shotgun sequencing... | isolation source: mouth | host: Homo sapiens | place: USA: California
TTGAGGATTATTAAATATTTCTTCAATAGTATCCATTGTATTTTGTAAAACAGCTGGTGTAGGAACTTTAAAAATAGCATTTTCCATATATTGAGAAAACACACTATCTTTATCTTCATCTAATTTTTTTATAAATTCAAAAGCTTCATTTCTAATCTTATCATATAATTGTTTAGGGTCACCTAATTGTATAAGATTACTCCATCTAATATCTTGATGTTTTTCATCGAAAATAAATTTTTCATCAATATTTCCAAAAATACTTGCAAGTTGTTTTTCTTTTTCTTTTCTTTGTTCTTCTTGATCTAATCTTTTCATAAAAATAAGATAGGTAAGTTGTTCTATTACATCAACAGGGTTTGTTAAACCACCAACCCAGAAATACTCCCACATTCTATCAACTTTGTTTTTAATTTCGCCAGTAATCATTTATCCCCCTCCATATTATCAATTTTAATAGTTTGACAAATTATTAAATTTACTTTATTTTTATATAAAATAATAAAGTCTCTAACGTCCGTATTAGTTTAAAGAGCCTGTGTTCATTGAGCTCGTAGAACTCATACGGCTGTCAAGAGACTAATTTTTGCTATTTAATTTTATACTTTCCTAAAACAAAAAGAAACACAATAAACAAATTTAGTAAACTAAAATTTATCTATTGTGTTATATTATAACATAAATTAAAAGACATCTAAAATATTAATATACAAATATTTTTTTATATTTTCATAAAAACTTTTATCTATCTTTATTTTTACAATTACCTTATCTAAAAAAGATTTTTCTACGTTATCAACTTCATAGTCTTCCAAAACTTTTTCAAATTCAGATAATTTCTCATAAGGCAACTCTAACATAAGATTTATTTTTTCAACAAAATCAACTATCCCACTTTCACTTATAGAAAGTTTAGCTCCTTTTGCATAATTTCTTACCAGTCCTCCAGCTCCTAACTTTATTCCACCAAAATACCTTGTTACAACGACAACCAAATTAGTTACTCCCATATATGTTATTATTTCTCCAATTGGTTTTCCTGCTGTTCCACTAGGCTCTCCATCATCATCAACCTTAAAAAATTCTAAACCATTGTTAGTTATCTTATATGCCGAACAGTTATGAGTTGCATCTTTATGTTTGTTTTTTATATAATTTATAAAATCTTCTGCCTCTTCCTTAGTTTGTACTGATTTTACATATCCTATAAAGCGAGATTTTTTTTCTTCAAATTCTATGTTTGTTTCATTTTTTATTGTTTTCATTTATTCACCTTTTGATATTTTTTAGCTATAATTACAATACTTATTAATATATAAACATATAGCAATTTTGGGTTGGAGTAAGTTAGAGACATATACGGAACATCTGAAAATACTTTTATTAGATACTCCAATATGTAATACAAAACTTTTATAAAAGGACTTAAAATAAATCCTAAGTAAAAATTTTCTAAAAATAATGCTATATAATTTAATGAAATATAAAATGTTGCTAAAGGTAGTATTAATAAGTTAGAAAAAATTGATAAGAATGGAATAGTTTCAAAATAATATACTGTAATTGGAGCTAAAAATAATTGTATACTGAGAGTAAAAATGAGATAATCTAATACTTTAAATCTTTTTAAATTTATCTTTCTAGCAATCGGATATATGTAAATAATAGAAATCATTGCTAAGTAAGATAATTGAAATGAAATTGAAAAAATAACTGTTGGATTTATCATAGCAGAAATATAAGCACTAATAAAAAGTGTCTTTTCCATATCCACTTTTTCGTATAATATTTTTCCAAAAATATAAATAATAACCATTATATATGCCCTAGTAAACGATGGGCTTTCCTTTACTGAAAAATAGTATATCGTTGTTGTTATCAATAAAACTACTTCTATTATTTTTTTATTATTAAAAAATTTTTTAAAGAAAAAATAAAATATACTCACAACTAAGCCAATATGTAAACCAGACATAGCAAACATATGAGAAAGTCCAATATATCTTATTTTTTCTTGTAAATCTCTTTTTATTCGAGTGTTATCTCCCAATAAAATTGCCCTATTCATATTTTTTATGGAATAATAATAATTTTTTTCTAGTCTTTCAAAAACATTTGATAAATACTTTTCAAAAAAATTTCCTTCTATTTTTTGTGATTTTATTTCTTCTAAATTCAAAAAACTTAAATCGTTATAATATTTTATAGATTGAATCTGATAGTATCCTAAATAATGCCCATTTTCTTTCAAATTTATTCTGGCATAATATTTTTTTAAAGGATACTTCCCATTAATTTTTAAAATTTTAGCTTTTCCATCTTCTACATTCAATTCTATTTTATAAACTTCTTTCTGAAAAATTTCTGTTATTCTAATTGCTGTAGAAAATCTAAGCATAAAAGCAATAGATAAAAACATAATTATAAATAACTTTTTCATAATCAGTCTCCTGTTTTATTTTTTCTCTTCATATTTATAATAAAAAATAAAAGAAATCACAAAGAAAAATACAGAGCTCAAAGCAGATAAATAAATCCCACTTTTTTCAACTTTTGAAACTCCACTAGTTATTGCAGATAAAATGTTAACATCATTTCCCATAACTAATATTATAGGTAAACTTACTATTGAAATCAAAAATGACATTTTCATAAAGAAACCTTGTATTCCAAAAGATATACCTTCTATTCTAACTCCACTTTCTTCACTTATTTGACTACTTATTTCACTAAGCATAGCAGGTGGAAATATAAAAGCTGCTCCAGCTAAAGGTATTCCCATTAGACCAAATAAAACAAAGCCAAAACTTTCTGGAATAATTTTTCCTAAAAAATATAATAAAAATGTTACAACTATAAGCATAGCTAAGCAATACAACATAATTTTTCTGTATCCATATTTTTTAGATAATTTATTTGTTGGATAAAAACAAAGTGCTGACATTCCAAATAATATTGCAGATGCAAGTGTTATTGCTTGTTTCCCATATCCCATAATATCTTCAACATAATAGTTCATAATTGCTCTTAAATTGTTAAATCCTATAAAGAAAAATAACATTCCAAATAAATATAAAATAAAATTTCTATTTTTTAAAATAATTCCTATTGTATCTTTAAAGCTAACATTTGAAACTTCTCCTGTTGAGTAATCTCTCTCTTTAACAGTAAAAACAGTTATAGCAAGTCCTATAAAAACTATTACACAAAGAGCTAAAATCATTCCCCTTATTCCAAATTGAACATCATTACCACCAATAGCTTTGATTAACATTCCTGGAAGTATTATAGCTATTGCTGTATATGACAATCTAAATACAGACTGCCAAGTTGATAAATTTAATCTATCTTCAGCTGTTCTTCCTATTTCTGGAATCAATGCATTATATGGTGCTCCGACAATAGTATAAAATGTAAAAAATAAAGATCCAACTATCATCAAATAATAAAAACTTGCTATATCATTACCTCTTGGTGGATAAAAGAATGCTATTGTTGACAATATTAAGGGAATTGTCCCCACAGCAACAAAAGGAATTCTTCTTCCATACTTGCTATTAAATTTATCAGAAAGAAAACCAACCAAAGGATCTGTTATCATATCTACAAATCTAGAAATAGCTAAAGCTAATGAAATAAAAATTGGTGCCATTACTGGCTTTAATCCTGAACTTTCGGGTGGTAAATAAAAATACAGTATCCACTGTGCAAAAATTTGATCTACTATGGCATAGCTCACTCCTAAAGCATATAGAATTTGTATTTTTGTTGTAAGTTTTTTCATAATCACTCCTTGTCAATAATTATCGGATAAGAAATAAATTTATAACTACTTTTTATCTGATAAATATTAGAACACATTTCATTGTACTCAAATAATTTTAATTCTTCATCACTTAAAATTTCTTTTATATTTCTATTTGATGTAAGAATTTTATTATTTTTATAGACATCTTTTTTCTTTAAATAGTTTAAATATTCTTGTCCTTTTTGAGAAAATCCTAAAATTTTTACAAAAGGAATATCTTTTTTTACTCTCTCAGTTATATTTTTATCTAATTTCAATAAAATATGAATTAAAATTCTTTGTAATCTTGATATAGTTAATCTCTTTGTAAGAACTTTATTAAAAAATTCATCAAAAGACAAATTTTCTAAACAACACTTATAAATTCTATTTTCTAAACCAACTTCCATATCTTGAATATCCTTTAGAGAATCAAAATCTGTTAGAATTTTATATTTTATAATATCATAAAATTTTTTTAAATCTAAAATTTTTTCTATATTTTCTTTTAAAACTTCAAAAGAATATATAGGTATAAGCTTTTTTAAATTCTCTAATTCTTCTTTTATTTCTATATTGTTATCTTCTGAAAAAAATGAAAATAATGTCTTTCTAATATAAGAAGCACTTGCTAAATTATCTATTTCTCCATCATAATAACCAACTTTTTCTCTTTTTATTGTATATGGAACTATTTTAGAATTAAAAAAGTCTAACGACCTTAGATACTCAAGACCTAAAATGTCGTTGGACTTTAAATTTAAATTATTAATTGCATTTGAAAAAGCATTTGGATATGATAATCCTTTCTTCAAAAATGATTTTATTTTTTCTTGAAACTCCTTACTATCAGTTTCATATTTTATAGCCATTAATTTTTGAATATCATTATTTTCTGAACCAAATACTAATTTATTACAAAAAAGTTTATCTAGAGTTCCAATAGCTCCTCTTGCAAAGAGCTCAGCACTCTGAGTTGAATAAAAAACTGGTAACTCTACTACAATATCTAGTCCTTGAGATAAAGCTATTTTTGTTTTCTCAATTTTATTAATCAAAGATGGCTCTCCTCTTTGAACAAAATCTCCACTCATAACTGCAATTTTTATATTATTTTGAAAAAGTTTGTTAATCTCGTTAATATGATGTAGATGCCCATTATGAAAAGGATTATATTCAACCACTAAGCCAACTACATTTTCAAACATATTAACTCCTTGTTATTTCTTTAATTCTTTATATATTCTAATAGCTCCTTGAATATATGCTTTTTGTGATGTATAGTCATTAGGATATTCTGTTCTTGCATACTCTTGGATTTTTTCTAACTCTTTTTGAGCTATTCCAGATTCAGAAACTATATTTTCTATTTCTTCTTTATTCTTCTTATTTTCATTCTCAATTTTTTGTTGAACTGCAAGTTGTTCTTCTTTTATTCTGGCAACTAAATTTTGATAATCTGCAATTTCATCATTAACTCTAGATAATTGCTTAGGATAGTTTGCTCCATACATAGAAGTTAATCTTTTTATAATTACCTCTTTATCTGCATTAGGTATCCCAGATTTATCTAATCTTTCCATCATCTCAAAATAAGAATCTTTATACCAATCATAGTTGTCTCTTCTATCCGAACCTGAATAAGTAGAAACAGCTCCACGAATAGCTCTGTCAACATTATCTGGTAGATTTTTTGTTTCCGAATAAGTTAAGCTCCCTATAACTAAGAAAGTTGTCAATAATAACTTTTTCATTTTTATACCTCTCTTTAAATTAGAATAATTCAGGTGCTTTTAAAACTTTTAAATCTTTATCTATTTCAAAAACTAATGGTTTTCCAGTAGTTAAATTTAAGTTTAGTATTTCATCATCAGATATATTTAATAAATATTTTATTAATGCTCTCAAACTATTTCCATGAGCAGCAACTATAACATTCTTTCCAGCTTCTAAACTTTTAGAAATATCTGAATGCCAATAAGGTAATACTCTTGCTATAGTATCTTTTAGACTTTCTCCCATAGGAATTTCTGCATCAGGTACATCTGCATATCTTCTATCTGACTTTGGATAATATTCACTGTTTTCATCTATTGCTGGTGGATTAATATCAAAACTTCTTCTCCAAATATGAACTTGTTCATCTCCATATTTTTTTGCAGTTTCAGCTTTATTCAATCCTTGTAAAGCACCGTAGTGTCTTTCATTTAGTCTCCAAGATTTATTTACAGGAATATATAATTCATCCATTTCTTCTAATACATAATTTAAAGTTTTTATAGCTCTTTTTAAGTATGAAGTATAAGCTACATCAAAAACTAATCCCATTTCTTTTAAAGCTCTTCCAGCTGCTTTAGCTTCTTCTGTTCCTTTAGGGCTTAAATCTACATCTTTCCACCCTGTAAATCTATTTTCTAAATTCCATTGACTTTCTCCATGACGAATTAAAACTAATTTCATTATTGCCTCCTAAAATTTATTTTTTATTAATTTAAAATATTTTACTATATATACTATAACATTTCAAATATTTTTTATTCATTATTTATTTATGATTTTTTATTTCTCTATTTTGATAAATAATTTTTCTTTTTTCCACTACTTCTAAAAATCTTATCTCTAAAATAAAAAATAAAGTCTCTTGACAGCGCTTTTAGTATTTAATTTTATACTTTCCTAAAACAAATAAAGTCTTTGACGTCCGTATTAGTTCGAAGAGCCTGTGTTCATTGAGCTCGTAGAACTCATACGGCTGTCAAGAAACTAATTTTACTATTTAATTTTATACTTTCTTATATAATAAAAAATCAATTCATAATGTTGCATTTAATATAAATATATACAAAATAATATCTAATTTATTTAGTTGACTTTATATATTTAAAGTATTATAATAAACTCAATAAGTAAAGTTTTTTTGAAACTTATTTTTAATTCAATTTTACTGTTTGTTTTTAACACAATTATTTGTAATTTTTTAACTATATTTAAGGAGGTTTTTATATGTTATTTAAGACGACTGAAGAACATGAAACACTTCGTATGCAAGTTAGAGAATTTGTTGAAACAGAAATTAAACCTATTGCAGCAATACTTGACAAAGAAAACAAATTCCCACACGAAGCGATTAAGAAATTTGGAAAAATGGGATTTATGGGCTTACCTTATCCAAAGGAATACGGTGGAGCAGGAAAAGATATTTTAAGTTATGCTATAGCTGTTGAAGAACTATCTAGAGTTGACGGTGGAACAGGAGTTATTCTATCTGCTCATGTATCATTAGGTTCATATCCTATATATGCTTTTGGTACAGAAGAACAAAAGAAAAAATATCTTACACCATTAGCTAAAGGGGAAAAATTAGGAGCATTCGGTTTAACAGAACCTAATGCTGGTTCAGATGCTGGTGGAACTGAAACAACTGCTGTCAAAGAAGGAGATTACTATATATTAAATGGTGAAAAAATCTTTATAACAAATGCTGATGTTGCAGAAACTTATGTAGTTTTTGCTGTTACTACTCCTGATATTGGAACAAAAGGTATAAGTGCCTTTATTGTTGAAAAAGGTTGGGAAGGATTTACATTTGGAGATCACTATGATAAATTAGGTATCCGTTCATCTTCAACTTGTCAATTATTATTTAATAATGTTAAAGTTCCTAAAGAAAATCTTTTAGGAAAAGAAGGAGAAGGATTTAAAATAGCTATGTCTACTCTTGATGGAGGACGTATAGGTATAGCTGCACAAGCACTAGGAATTGCACAAGGAGCTTTTGAACATGCTCTTGAATATGCAAAAGAAAGAGAACAATTTGGAAAACCAATAGCTTTTCAACAAGCTGTTTCATTTAAACTTGCTGATATGGCAACTAAACTAAGAACAGCTAGATTTTTAATATACAGTGCTGCTGAATTAAAAGAACACCACGAACCTTATGGAATGGAATCTGCCATGGCTAAACAATATGCTTCTGATATAGCTCTTGAAGTAGTTAATGATGCATTACAAATATTTGGAGGTTCTGGATACTTAAAAGGAATGGAAGTGGAAAGAGCATATAGAGATGCAAAAATCACTACTATTTATGAAGGAACAAACGAAATTCAAAGAGTTGTTATAGCAGCTCATTTAATAGGAAAAGCTCCTAAATCAGATGCAGTAGCAGTTGCTAAAAAGAAAAAAGGCCCAGTTACAGGACCTAGAAAGAATATAATTTTTAAAGATGGATCTGCTAAAGAAAAAGTTGCTGCACTAGTTGCTGCACTAAAAGCAGATGGATATGATTTTACTGTTGGTATTCCTCTTGACACTCCAATTGGAAAATCTGAAAGAGTTGTAAGTGCCGGTAAAGGAATTGGAGATAAGAAAAATATGAAGCTAATTGAAAAATTAGCTCAACAAGCAGGTGCTTCAGTTGGCTGCTCTAGACCAGTAGCAGAAACATTACAATATTTGCCACTTGATCGTTATGTAGGAATGTCAGGACAAAAATTTATGGGAAATCTTTATATAGCTTGTGGAATTTCAGGAGCTTTACAACATCTAAAAGGAATTAAAGATGCAACAACAATCGTTGCTATAAACACAAATGCAAATGCTCCAATATTCAAAAATGCTGACTATGGAATAGTTGGAGATGTAACAGAAATTTTACCTTTACTTACAAAAGAATTAGATAATGGAGAAGCTAAAAAAGATGCACCTCCTATGAAAAAAATGAAAAGAAATATACCTAAGGTTACATATAACCCTCATGTGTATGTATGTAGTGGTTGTGGTCATGAATATAATCCTGAAATAGGAGATGAAAATTCTGATATCAAACCAGGAACTAGATTTAAAGATTTACCTGAAGATTGGACTTGTCCTGACTGTGGAGATCCAAAATCTGGATATATAGATGCTAAATAGATAAATATAATTGAGGAGGATATCTTATGTATAATGTTAGAAAAATAACTGAAGATCTTTATTGGATTGGAGCAAACGATCGTCGTCTTGCACTTTTTGAAAATATACACCCTATTCCAGAAGGAGTGTCATATAATTCATATATGCTACTAGATGAAAAAACAGTAGTTTTTGATACTGTTGATTGGTCTGTAACAAGACAATATATTGAAAATATAGAATATTTATTAAACGGTAGAGAATTAGACTACTTAGTAGTACATCATATGGAACCTGATCATTGTGGTTCAATTGAAGAGTTAACTCTTCGTTATCCAAATTTAAAAATAATCTCTTCTGAAAAAGGATTTATGTTCATGAGACAATTTGGATATAAAAGCATAAATAGTCATCAATTAATTGAAGTAAAGGAAGGAGATAAATTCAATTTTGGTAAACATGAAATTGTGTTCCTAGAAGCTCCTATGGTTCACTGGCCAGAAGTTTTAGTAAGTTTTGATACAACTAATGGTGCTTTATTCTCAGCTGATGCCTTTGGTTCATTTAAGTCTCTTGATGGAAGATTATTTAATGATGAAGTAAATTGGGATAAAGATTGGTTAGACGAAGGACGTCGTTATCTAACAAATATTGTTGGAAAATATGGACCTCATATACAACTTTTATTAAAAAAAGCAGCTCCCATTGTAGATAAAATTAAATTTATATGTCCTTTACACGGGGTAGTTTGGAGAAACGATTTTGGATATTTAATTGATAAATATGATAAATGGAGTAGATATGAACCTGAAGAAAAAGGGATTGTAGTTGCTTATGCATCAATGTATGGAAATACAGAAAATGCTGTAGAAATTCTAGTATCTAAATTGGCAGAAAAAGGAATTACAAATATAAAAATGTTTGATGTATCTAACACTCATGTTTCTTATTTAATTTCAAATGTTTTTAAATATAGCCATTTAGTTATAGCTTCTCCTACATATAATTTAGGAATTTATCCAGTTATCCATAATTTTGTAATGGATATGAAAGCATTAAATTTACAAAATAGAACAGTTGCAATAGTTGAAAATGGTTCTTGGGCAAGAAAATCTGGAGATTTGTTACAAGAATTCTTTGAAACTGAAATAAAAGAAATGACTGTTTTAAATGAAAAAGTTGGATTAACTTCTGCAGCTAACAATGTTAACCTTGAAGAAATAGATACACTTGTTGATGCTTTAGTTGAATCTTTGAATAAATAATTATAATTTAAAATGCACTCTTATTCTTAAAAAAGAATAAAAGTGCATTTTTTTATTTTATAGGAAAGCATAAAATCAAATAACAAAAATTAGTCTCCAACGTCCGTATTACTCTGGAGAGCATTTCGGTGAGCTCGGAAGAGTCATACGGCTGTCAGGAGACTTTATTTATTTTATAAAAAAATATAAAATTAAATAATGAAAATTAGTCTCTGACGTCCGTATTAGTTCGAAGAGCCTGTGTTCATTGAGCTCGTAGAACTCATACGGCTGTCAAGATACTTTTCTTATTTAATATATTATCTGCTCCATCTATCTAATGGGGATAAATATTGAGGATATGCTAAATACATAGCTTTAGAATTTATATTGTTTAGTTCTAACTTTGTCTTATTTTCTTTTTTAGATAAATTATCTAGTTGCATAACTCTATCAGAAACTTCTACTTGATACCATGTATCTGCATTAAAAAAGTTTGGTCTTTTCATAAAAGATGATAAAAGATTTCTTAATTTTTTAACATCTTTTTCTTTTAAATCATCTTTTTTAGAAAAATTCACAATTTTTTCCCATTCTTCTTTATCAGCAACAACTTCTTTTATATATTTTGAGGGATTATCTAAACGTGAATTTGAAGACATTACCATATATCTTACTAATCCTATCGGATCTTTGATATTTGTTTCTTCTAAGAAAAATTTTCTAGGCATTCTTTTTACATATCCATTCATTATTTCTACAAAATGATCAAAGTCTTCATCTGACATTTGTTCAGCAGGTATTTTTGATAATGCATCTAAGAAATAATACTCTTTTTCAGTCATTCTTCCATGTCTTCTTAAATTTAATATAGGATTTTCTTCTCCATACCAATCTGGTAATTTAGCTTCAGAAACCATAACTTGAGATATAGTTACATCCCAATTGTGAGCAGCTTCTTTAGTTATAGAGTATTTTTGTACTAAATTTTCTTTAGTTTTTGTTGAACTACAAGATGCAAAAGTAAAAACTATTGCTAAAATAAATAATATTTTTTTCATTTTACCCCCCTTATAATCTTCCACAACATTTATCATAAGCTTTTCCACTACCACAAGGACAACTATCTCCTTCATTTACAACTTCATTAACTTCTTCTTCATCTTCGTTGTTTTCTATTTTTTCTTCTTCAGAACTTACCATAACTTTAAACATAAATGATGAAACTTGCTCTTGAATATTTTCTATCATTACTTCAAATATTTCACTTGATATTAATTTATACTCAGTTACAGGGTCTCTTTGTCCATAAGCTCTCAAATAGATACTTTCTCTAAGACCATCTAAAGATTTTAAGTGTTCTCTCCATCTATTATCAACAACTTCGAATAAAATATACTTTTCTAGTTTTCTCATAAAATCTGAACCTATTTGAGCTTCTTTTTCATTGTATCTATTTTCTAAAATAGTATAAATTCTTTCTGCATATTCTTCTTTAGTCATTCTTAGATATGCTTTATCATCTTCTTCTTCATAGTTATAGTAATCTTTTAAATATTCATTTAATCCATTAATATCCCAATCTTCTCTCATTTCTGTAGAGAATCTAGCAAAAACTTTTTCTGTAACATTTCTCTTTAACATTCCTAAAATTCTATCTTTTAAATTAGATATAGCTAAAGCTTCATTTCTACTTTGATATATAGCCGTTCTTTGCTTATTCATAACATCATCAAATTCAAGTAAGTTCTTTCTTATACCAAAGTTTCTAGCTTCTATTTTCTTTTGAGCTTTTTCTATAGCTGAATTTATCATTCCATGAGTTATTGGTTCTCCTTCTGGAAGTTTTAATTTATCCATCCAAACCATTACTCTCTCTGAACCGAATAATCTCATTAAATCATCTTCAAGTGAAAGATAAAATTCTGATTCTCCCGGGTCTCCTTGTCTACCAGATCTTCCTCTTAATTGGTTATCTATTCTTCTTGATTCGTGTCTTTCAGTTCCTAATATGAATAATCCTCCAAGAGCCAATACTTTCTCTTTTTCTTCTTTACATTGCTCTTGATATTTTTCTAATACCTCTGTATAATTTTCAGCATCTCTTGAACCAACTTCTGCTATTGCCATAAACTCAGCATTTCCTCCAAGCATAATATCAGTTCCTCTACCTGCCATATTTGTTGCTATTGTTACAGATTTATATCTTCCAGCTTGAGCAACAATTTCAGCTTCTTTTTCATGATACTTTGCATTTAATACATTATGAGGTATATTCTTTTTCTTTAATAATTCTGATAATTCTTCTGAACTTTTTATAGAAATTGTCCCTACTAATACAGGTTGTCCTTTTTCATATAATTGAACTATTCTGTCAACTATTGCATTTATTTTTTCATTTTTTGTCTTATAAACAAGATCTGCATCATCTTTTCTTTGTACAGGTAAATTTGTTGGTATTACGATAACTTCAAGACCGTAAGTATGCATAAATTCTGTTGCTTCTGTTTCTGCTGTACCTGTCATTCCAGATAATTTTTCATACATTCTAAAATAATTTTGAAGTGTAATTGTTGCTAATGTTTGGTTTTCTCCAGCAATATTTACTCCCTCTTTAGCTTCAATAGCTTGGTGTAAACCATCAGAATATCTTCTACCTTCCATAGCTCTTCCAGTAAATTCATCAATTATTACAACTTCTCCATTTTCTCTTACTAAATAATCTCTATCTCTTTTAAATAACTCTTTAGCTTTTAAAGCTTGATTTAAATAATGAGTTAATTCTACATGTTCTGGAGAGTATAAATTATCTATTTTCAAGATTTTTTCTACGTTCTTAACTCCCTTTTCTGTAAAAACTATAACTCTCGATTTTTCATCAACTTCATAATCTCCCCATTTTTCATCTGGTATATCCATTGCTTTCTTTTCTTTTATATTTTTTATTTTTTCAGTTTCATAGCTTCTCTTAAGCATTGAAACAACTTGGAAAGAAATTTGATACCATTTTACTTTATCTTCAGCAGCTCCAGATATTATAAGAGGAGTTCTTGCTTCGTCTATAAGTATAGAGTCAACTTCGTCAACTATACAAAAATTTAAAGGTCTTTGAACTTTTTTATCCAAAGAATCAACCATATTGTCTCTCAAGTAATCAAAACCAAATTCTGAGTTTGTACCATAAGTTATATCAGAATTGTATGAGTTTTTTCTTTGTTCAGTTGGTAATCCGTTTAAAATAACTCCTGATGTCAATCCAAGAAAACCATATAATCTTGACATTTGATCTCTGTCTCTCTTTGCTAGATAGTCATTTACTGTAATTACATGAACACCTTTTCCAGCAAGAGCATTTAAATAAACTGCTGAAGTTGCAACTAAAGTTTTCCCTTCCCCAGTTTTCATTTCTGTTATTTTCCCTTGATGTAAAACTATTCCACCAATCAATTGAACATCATAATGTCTTAATCCTAAAACTCTCTTAGAAGCTTCTCTTACTGTTGCAAAAGCTTCAACTAAAATATCATCTAAAGTTTCTCCATTTGCTAGTCTTTCTTTAAAAATATTAGTTTTATTTTTTAGCTCCTCATCTGAAAGTTTTTCGTATTCTGGCTCCAAATCATTAATTTTTGCCACTATTTTTCTTAAGTTTTTTACTTCTCTATCATTTTTAGTACCAAAAATCTTTTTTAGTAAGCTACTAATCATTCTAAATCTCCTTTTTAGTTTATTTTTTATACTCTAACATAATTTATAACCTTAGTCAAATTTTATCTTTTAAGTCAATAAATTCGTCTTCAGTTAAAATTTTTATTGTTTCTATTTCTTGTGCTTTTTTTAGTTTACTTCCTGCTTTTTCTCCAACAATCAAATAATCTAAGTTTTTACTAACTGCACTAAGATTTTTTCCTCCAAGCTTTTCTATTTCCTCTTTTATTTGATCTCTTGTGAAGTGTTTTAAAGTTCCGGTAAATAAAAAAGTTTTTCCAGAAAAATTTGAATTTATACTTTCTTCAGTTTTACTTTCACTTAATTCAAACTTTAATCCTTGTTCTTTTAAACCCGATATAATTTTTTGAGATTTTTCTTTTAGAAAAAACTCTATAATTTCTTTAGCTGCTATTTCTCCTATTCCTTCTATTTGAATTAATTCTTCAAATGTCATAGACATTAATTTATCTATATTTTTAGAATTTTTAGCCAAAATTTTTGATGCAACTTTACCAATAAATGGTATTCCTAAAGAATATATTACTTTATCATATTCTCTTGCTTTACTACTTTCAATAGAATTTAAAAGATTATCTATACTTTTTTTACCCATTTTATCTATTTGTTCTAAATCATCTCTATGATTTTTCAAATTAAAAATATCAACAACAGTCTTTATATAGCCCAAATCTATGAACTTTTCAACTATTTTTGAGCCTAAACCCATAATATTTAAAGCATCTCTTGAAACAAAGTACTCAATTTCTCCTTGAATTTTTGCTGGACACTCATCATTGACACATTTTATATCAACTAAACCTTCTTCTCTTTCAAGTTTATGAGAACAAACTGGACATTCAGTAGGTTCTTCTATTATTTTTTCAGTTCCAACTCTTTCTTCTTTTATAGCTTTAACAACTTGTGGTATAATTTCGGCTGCTTTTTCTATAAAAACCCTATCTCCTATTCTTATGTCTTTTCTCTCTATTTCATTTATATTATGTAAACTTGCTCTTTTTACTTTGCTTCCTGACAATTCAACTTCTTGAAGTTCTGCAACGGGGGTTAATTTACCTGTTCTACCGACTTGCCAAGTTACCCCTTTTAAGAGAGTTGAAACTTGATGTGCTGGAAATTTATAAGCTATTGCCCATCTAGGTGTCTTACTCGTATAGCCTATCTCTTCCCACAAATCTATTTCATCAACTTTTATTACTAAACCATCAGTTTCATAAGGTAAATTTTCTCTTTCTTTTCCCCAATACTCTATTCTATTTTCAATCTCTTTAGAATTTTCTAAAACTTCAAAAATTCCAGTTGTTTTAATTCCTAAACTCTCTAAATATTTTATACTTTCACTATGAGAATGTAAACCTAACTTTTCTGCTTCTACTAAAAAATAAAAATAAGCATCTAAGCCCCTTTCTCTCACAATATTTGAATCAAGTTGTCTTAGTGTTCCACTTGCAGCATTTCTTGGATTAGCAAAAACTTCCTCTCCTTTTTCTAATCTTTCTTTATTTAGTTTTTCAAAATTTACTAATGGTAATACAACTTCTCCTCTTATCTCTATATCTATTGGTTCAGGCAAAATTTTCATAACACTTTTAATTTGCATTATATTTTCAGTTACATCTTCTCCAACAAAACCATCTCCACGAGTAACTGCTTTTATAAGTTTTCCTTGTCTGTAAGTTAGACTGATAGAAAGTCCATCAAGTTTAACTTCTAAACAATATTTTAACTCTTTTTTTTCAGAAATTCTTTTTTTTATTCTTTCTATAAAGTCTACAATCTCTCCAGTATTATAACTATTTGCTAGACTTAACATTGGATGTTCGTGTTCCACTTTTTTAAATTTATTTTCTCTAACACTTGCTCCAACTGACATTGTTGGAGAAAATAAATCCATATATTCAGGATTTGCCTTTTCCAATTCATTTAATTTTTCTAATAACTTATCATATTCATAGTCAGAAATTAAACTTTCGTTTTCATTATAATAGCTTTCACTATATTTTTTTAAAAGTTCTCTCAAATCTCTAATTTCTTTTTTTATATTCATAGTTTCCCCTAATTTATTTTTGTTTTATTATACCATAAATTTAAAAATGCACCTTTACTTTTTTAAGGTGCATTTTATTCATTCTACAGGAAAGTATAAAAATAAACATCAAAAATTAGTCTCTGACGTCCGTATTAGTTCGAAGAGCCTGTGTTCATTGAGCTCGTAGAACTCATACGGCTGTCAGGAGACTTTTTTATATTTTGAAAAAAACTCTTTTTATTCTTTTTATAAATTTTTATACACTTAATAAAAATTTTACTTAAATTTTTATTTTAAAGTAACTTTTAAAATTGGTTCTCCAATTTTTACAATTTTTCCAAGTGATAATACTTCTATTTTTTCAACTTTATCCATATTATTAATTATAACTGGAGACTTTGTAGATGGAACTTTTTGACTAATTAAATCAAGGTCGTATTTTATAATTGCCTCTCCTTGCTTTATAGCTCCAGCATCTCTAAGTTTTGTGAATCCTTCTCCCTCTAATTTTACTGTGTCTATCCCAAAATGTACTATCATTTCTAACCCTTCAACAGATTCAAAAATAACTGCATGGTTAGTTGGAAATACATTCATTAACTGTCCGTTGATAGGAGAACATATATTTCCTTTATCTGGCTCTATAGCACACCCATCTCCTACCATTTTTTGAGCAAAAGCTTCGTCTGGAACCTCACTTAAAGGTATTACTTTTCCATTAAGTGGTGAATATACAATAACTACTTCACTTTCTTTTTGTTTTTTAAAAAAATCAAATAATCCCATAACATTTAAGACGATTTAAATCTTCTACAATCGTCTTTTCCTCCTTTACTATTTTTTTCTTTTTATTTCTTGAACTTCTTCTTTAGCATTTACATCTTTAAATTCTAATTTAAAATCTTCATTAGAAATTAAAATTAATTTATCTCCCTCTAATTTTATACTTTTGTTATCTTTTAAAATAGTAAGAAATTTTAATTCTAAAATCATATCTTGTTCTTTACCATCCATCTTAGTTGTTCCCATATTTTCTATAACTAATTTCCCACTATTTATTTCATATTGACCAAAATATCTATTAATACCACTGTATCCAAAAAATCTATCTCCTTTAAAACCTATGCTAACTTCTTTGTTATACTCATCTCCAAGTATTTTAAATTCTCTTCCATTTAGTTCTTGTTTTAAATTTGGAAGTATTGTATCTGTAACTTTACTAACTCCTGATTTCAAAGATGATATTTTATCACTTATTTCTGCTGTCGTACAAGCAGTTAATGCTAATACTAGAGTGCTTAATATCAAAATTTTTTTCATTTGCTTTCCCCCTAATTATTTTTCTTCTAATTACTTCTGATTTATTATACAATATTTTTTTGAATTATGATAGTATAGTATTTTTGTTTTTATATGATAGAATATAAAATAATAAGTATTAACCTTAATAAAGATTAAATTTTGGAGGATTTATGATTTATTTTATTTATGGGAATTCTCCCACTATAGAATTTGAAACCGAAAAGATTACTTCTGAAATTTCTAAACAACTAGAAGGAATTAGTCCTGTTTTTTTTGATTGCTCTCAAAAAGAAGAAGAAAATTTTATAGAAACCATTCAAGTAAACTCAATTTTTTCAACTACAGATTTTTTAATTTTAAAAAGAGCAGAGTTACTAAAAAGTTCAGGTATTCAAAAACTTTTTAAAAGTATGAAAAATTTTAATTTAGATAGAAAAGAAATTATCATCACGTACAATGTTCCTATTCAATATAATAAAGTTGTTTCTGAATATGAGCTAACTAAAGCTACTATAAAAAATATAGAAGAACTTGCTAACTTTAAAAATTTTTTAGTTTTAAACTCTGAAAATTTAGTTTTAGATTACATTAAGAAAAAACTAACTATTAATGAAAATGACAGTAAGCAATTAGCTGAACTTTTAGGAGATGACTATTATCATATAAAAAATGAAGTTGATAAGATAGTAACTTTTTTAGATGGAGAAGAATTTTCATTAGATAAAATTAAGAATATAGTAAGTTTTGATAAAGAACATAATTTAAAAGAATTAATTGATAATTTTTTTAAAGATTTTGATTGTAAACCTATTTTAGATTTTTTAGAAAAAAATAAAGATATGTATCTTGCATTTATTTATGCTTTTAGTGAAGAATTAATAATATTTTTAAAACTAAGTTCTCTTATTAATGATGGTAAAATTTCAAAGTCTATGAATTATAATGTTTTTAAAGAAATATACGAAGATTTTTCAGATATTTTTATTGGAAGAAACTTTAAAGTTTCTCACCCTTATACTGTGTATTTAAAACTTTCTAATTTTCCTTATAATTTTCCTTATAATTTTAATATCAATTTTTTAGAAGAAAAATTAAAGGAACTTTTATATATAGAATATTTTATGAAGAGTGGAGAAAAAGACATTGACATTGAAGTTGAGCTTTTTTTAAAATGCTTTATAAAATAGTTAAATTTATTTGTGTCTTATTATTTCTATTGTGTTCTGTTTTAGTGTTTTTTAGAAATACTTTCTTTCTTTCTTTTTTTCTTTTTGATATAATAAAAATATAAAATATTTTTAAGGAGATTTTTTATGAAAAAAGTTTTATTAGGATTATTTGTACTAGCTTCAGTTTCTGCTGTAGCAGCTGAAGGAGTAAATGTATACGGAAGATTAGGACTTGATGTTTATTCTCATTACAACAAAGTAACTGATGATGGGGAAGTTGTAACAAAAGCTAAAGGAAAAGTAGCTCCTAGTATAGCAGTGGAAGTAACTAAAGATTTAGGTTCTAATTTTGAAGCAGGTCTTGGATTAGGATATGTATGGCATGGTAAAAGAGACTATAAAGCAACTGATGACGAAGATGAATACACTGCAAAATATCCAGCAATAAATTCTATTCCTTTATATGTTACTGGTAAATATAAATTTGATACTGGTTCAGATATAAAACCTTATGTTAAAGCTGATTTAGGATATTCTTTCAATAAAATGAAAAAATCTATTACAACGACTGAAAAAGATCTAGCTACTGGAGAGACTGAAACATATACAGACGGATTAAAAGTTAAAAATGGTCTTTATGCAGGGGTAGGAGTTGGAGTTGAATACAATAATGTAACTGCTGATTTATCTTATGTGTTTACTGGAGCAAAATATAAATATACGTGATACAGATAAAGCAAACAACAGAGCTGTAAGATTAACTGTTGGTTATAAATTTGCATTCTAATTCTTAAAATAGAATAAAAAATTAAGTCCCTAGTATTTGTATTAGATATCTTATACAAATGCTAGGGATTTTATTTATTAGGAAAGTATAAAATTAAATAAAAAAAATTAGTCTCTTGACAGCCGTATGAGTTCTACAAGCTCAATGAACGTAGGCTCTTCGAACTAATACGGACGTCAGGGACTTCATTTACCCCATATTAGAGAATCTTTCTATAGACTTTGCAAATTTTTCTATAGTTTCATCTAATTCTCCATTTTCAATTCCATCTTTAATACAATGTTTTATATGTCCTTCAAGAATTATTTGTCCACATTTATGTAAAGCAGACTTTGCTGCATTAATTTGAGATAGAATATCTTCACAAGGAACATCTTCTTCTATCATTCTTTCTATAGCTTGTACTTGTCCCCCAATTTTTCTAAGTCTTCTATGTAAATTATTAGAATCCATACATTGTTTCATAATATCTCCTCCTTATTTCAATTTAATTTTTTATTAGGTATTCTATAAATGTCTATTTCTCTCTCCAATATTTTTTCTACGATTGCTTGAAAATATTTACTTTCTCCTGTTACAAAAAATATTAATTTTCCCTTTTCAGATTTTGTATTCAATATATTTAGACTTTTTAAAGTTCTTTTTACTTCCTCAACTGCTTGAAAAGCAGGGTCTACTATTTTTATGTTCGTATGTTGTTCTATCACATCTCTAATAAGTGGATAGTGTGTACAACCTAAAACTAAAGTATCTGCGTTTTCAGGAATTTTTGAAAGATACTTATTTAAAAGCTCTTCAGAATTGCTAAAAGTTTCCCAACCTTTTTCTATCATATTAGGAAATTCTTTACAAGCAATCTCTGTAATATTTAAATCACTATCTAAATTATCAGCCTGTTTTTTGTAACCATGAGCTTCAGCTGTAAACTTTGTAGAGATAACAGCTACATTTTTATTTATTGTATTTTTTATAGCTCCCTTTACCCCTGATTCAATTATACCAATTATTGGTAAGGAAAAATTTTCTCTCAAATATTCAATGGCAGCTATAGAAGCAGTATTACAGGCAACTACAACCAATTTACAATTATTCATTAAGAAAAATTTTAATATTCTTTCACATAATTTTTGTAAATCTTCTTTTGTTTTTCCAGAACCATATGGAAAATTTCCATTATCTCCATAATAAATATAATCTTCATTAGGAAGAGCTTTTATAAGTTCTCTTAAAACTGTTGTTCCTCCTATTCCCGAATCAAATATACCAATTTTTCCACTTTTATCGTTCATTTTTTCTTCCTTTTTTTATAAATTTAGCTTAGTTTTTATTTATAGAATATTATAAATTTAAATATCAAAAATTAATTCCTAACATAGAAACTCATACAACTACTTAGGAACCTTATTATAATAACATAATTTTCATATAATAGCAATTTATTATCTTATTCTGTTCTAAGTGCATCAATAGGATTAAGTCTTGCCGCTCTTCTTGCCGGACTAACTCCAAATATAACTCCTACAACAACAGATATTCCCATAGATACTACTATTGATACTAAAGAGAAAACAGGTTTTATTTGAATTATAGCTCCTATTAAAAAACTTAATAATATTCCTATTACTACTCCTGCAATACCACCTATAACTGTCAAAAAAATTGCTTCAAATAAAAATTGTTTTAAAATATCCCTATTTTTTGCTCCCAATGCTTTTCTTATCCCAATCTCTTTCGTTCTTTCTACTATAGTTACAAGCATAATATTCATTACTCCAATACCTCCGACTAAAAGAGATACACTTGCTGCTAAAGTAACAAATAAACTAAGTGTTGATAAAACTCTATCAAAAGACTCAATGTCACTGGATAATGCATTAGTTACATATAAGTTTTTATTATTTTTATAAAATTCAAGTATTGATTTTGTTTCGAGCATAGCTTTACCTAATTCTCCACCATTTTTTACTTCAATTATCAAAGTATCAAATACATCTGGATCTTGATTAAATGAATTAGAATAAGTTTTATATGGCATTCTCAAACTAATAGCAAAATCTTCATCTTCTCCAAATAATTTCCCAAATGATTCATATGGATTTCTATACACACCAACTATTTTATATTTATATCCTGCTTTTTTTCTATCTTTACTTACCTCAAGATATTCCCCTAATGCTTTTTTTTCTTCTCCATAAAGGTTCTTAGCTGAAAGATTATCAATTATTATTACTCTTTCATTACTTGCATATTCAAAAGGTAAAAAATTTCTACCAGCAATTATTTTAACTGGAGAAATCTTTTCAAAATCTTCCGTACTTATATCTCCAAAAGCAAATCTAGGTCTGTTATCTTTTGTTACTCTAAATCTTTCTTCAATGCTTACTGCAACACTCTTAAATTTATTTGTTTTTTTCAGCATATTTACTGTTTCTTGAGTAAAATAATCTTTGTATTTAAAATTTTCAGATCTAAAGTCTATAGTTACAGTAAATTTACCATAACCTATTTTTTTTAAATCTCCTAAAATATTATCTCTTCCACCATTTCCTATTGCCCACATAGCTATAACTGACGATATGCCTATTATTATTCCAAGCATAGTCAACATCGTTCTTAACTTATTGCCTTTTAGTGTAAGTAAACTATCTTTTAAAATATCTAGAAAACTCATATTATCTCACCATCTTTAAAAACTAATTTTCTTTGAGCACTTTCTCCTATATTAGGTTCATGAGTTACAACAATAATAGTTTTCCCTGATTTATTTAATTCTTTCAAAATTTCCATAACTTCTTCTTCAGATTTACTATCTAAATTCCCAGTTGGTTCATCTGCCAAAATTATGCTTGGTTCATTTATTAATGCTCTAGCTATTGCAACTCTCTGTCTTTGACCCCCAGAGAGTTCATTAGGTTTATGATGCAATCTTTCTTTTAATCCCACCATTTCTAAAAGTTTTACAGCTCTTTCGTATCTTTCTTTTTTAGGAACAGATGAATATAGTAAAGGTAATTCAACATTTTCAACTGCTGTTAATTTAGGCAACAAATTAAATGTTTGAAATATAAAACCTATTTTCTTATTTCTTATTTCACTCAATTCATCTTCTGAAGATTTAGATATGTCAATATTATCTAAAATATATTCCCCTTCATATTGATTATCTAAGCAAGCTAAAATATTCATCATAGTGGATTTTCCACTACCACTACTTCCCATTATTGCCAAAAATTCCCCTTTTTGCACTTGAAAGGAAATATTTTTTAATGCCTGCAATTCCATTGTACCATTTTTATATTTTTTATTAATATTATTAATTTTTATTATTTCCATTCATTTTCCTTTTTTATTTACTGTACCAATTTCAATCCATCTTTTAGTTTATCATCTGGAGTTACTATCAAATTTTCTCCTACTTCAAGGCCAGAAGTTATTAAAATGTTTTCTCCTACTACATTTTTTATTTCTACTTTTTTCTCTCTTACAATATTTTCCTTGTCCAAAACATAGACATAATATTGTCCATCTCTATTTTGTAAAGCTATTTTCGGTATAATTATATTCATACTATCTGATTTTATATCCAAAACAGCTTTTATTTTAAACCCAGGTGTAAGATTAGGAATTTCTTCTTTTGTTTTAACATCTGCTTCCAATACATTTTCAGAAGTTAAAGTAGATGCTGTTGAAAGTTTTGAAATTTTAACTATCTCTCCATCATAAAACTTATTATCTTCAGAAATATCTTGTCTTACTCTTATACTTTGTCCAACTTTTACAACTTCCGAATTATATTCAGGTATTTCAATAACTATTCTCAAATTAGAAGAATCTATAATTTCTAAAAGAGAATTATCTGTGTCAACTAAGTAATTAGCTTGAGCTTTTAAATTAGATACAACCCCATCAACAGGGCTTCTAACTTCTTTTACAGTCTTACTCAATACTTCGTTTAATTCCTCAATATTTAGTTCAGAAATTCTATAACTATCCTCTAAATTTTTTATTTCATCTTTACTAGCTCCACCTATTTTATATAATTCTCTAGTAGTGTTCAAATCTCTTCTTATTTTTGATAAATTTATTTGTTCTTTTTCAATATTTCTGTACAGTTTATTTTTTTCATCATCATCAAATGTCATTAATACTTGATTTTTTTGAACAAAATCTCCATTTTTTATAAAAACTTCTTTAACCTTTAATTTCTTATCAACAAATATTCCTATTGGATTATTTGCAGTAATTCTTCCATTTAGATTTAGTGAACCTATGTTATCACTTTTTTCAGTTATCATATATGAATAATCTTTTACACTAACTTTTTCTTTTGAACTTTTACCAAAAAAATAATAAAAACAAATCAAAACTATTGCCACTATAACTACATATATTTTTTTACTTTTAAATATTTCTTTCACTTCAACTCTCCACTAATTTCTTATTTTAACTTTATACATAAAAGCATTTAAATCATTTTTTACTTTTTTTGTTGCAATTCCTTGAGATAAATACTTGTTATATTCATCAATAACATCTAAATAACTTGCTCTATTAAGTTCATATTCCTTTTCTTTAATTTTATATTTTTTATATAAATTTTCCAACTTTTTATCACTAATAGAAGCTAATTTTTTCAATTCTACATATTCAGCTTTTAATTTCAATTTTTCATCTTTTATTTTTTTTGTTTTTTCTTTTAATTCATTTTCAATTTTTTCTACTTCTAATTTATTTGTTTTATATTCACTATCAGTTGAAAATAATTTTTTTGAGAACTTTATAAAACCAGTATCTTGATTTCTGTAATATCTATCCCCTCTTAAATTCTTATCCACTCTCTCATAACCTAAATATAAGTCTGGCATAAATCTATCATAATTGCTGTATTTCTCTTTTTCTTTTGCCACTTTCAAACTATTTTCAAGTTCTTCAATATCAGTTTGCATATAATTCTTTAATAAGTCTTCAAAATTTTCTTGTAGGCTTTCAAATTCTCCTAAACTATATTGATTGAAGTCCACATTGTATTGATTTTTTGCTATCTCATACAAACTTTTTATTTTTTCTTCCAATATATTTATTCTAATTTCAGCCTCTTCTACTTCTAACTCTATACTTTCAACATTTATTTTTGGACTTGCTCCTAATTCATAAGACTTTTTAAGTTTTTCAAATTCCAATCTATAATGCTCATAAGAAGATTTCCTATATTCTAACTCATCTTTTGCATTCAAAATATCTTGATATAAATTAACCAATTCAATTTTTTTATTTTGAATATTTTTTTTGTAAGATAAGTCATTTAAGTTTAAATTCAGCTTGTTAATTTTTAAATCACTATCATACTTAGAATAAAATAAATCTTTTAAATTTTTTTCAATTCCATAGCTTACATAAGAATTGTCTTTTTCAACAAAATTGTAGTTCACAAAAAAATTACCATAAGTCATTCTATTTTGAATGCTTTTATCGTATTTTTTAATTTTATCCTCAAAAACATTTTCAGAAACATTATAAGTACTTGTAATTGTTACTCCGTTATAATCTCCTAGTTTATCATCTTTTATTCTTACATTTATATTATCTTGTGTATTTTTAAAATTTTTATATTCGTAGTTTTCTCTATCATTTTCAATTTTTGTTAACAAGCTAGAAAAATTTAAACTGTTTTCTGTTGCAAACACCAAATTTGAACTTAATAGAAAAAATAAAATAGTTTTTTTCATAAATTCCTCACATTAATTCTCTTTTAATTTTTTTAAAGCATTTTCATATCTTTCAATAAACCAATCTTTCAATTCCTTAGGCTCCAAGATTATAGCATCGTCAAAAAAATATGAAAAATATCTTTTTACTTGTTCTTCAGATGCTTCAAATTCATAAATATTATTTTCTGACGAAATTAATTTTGGTCTATTTACTTTTATTGATTTTAATAATTTTTCTCCATTTTTACTCAACCAAATTTTTATATTATTTCCTTTTGATAGAAAAGGGTCAAAATTTTTAATAACATTTTCAATATATTCTTTATCTTTCCAATTTCCATTTTCTGATATAGTATAGACTTGCTTCAAGTAATTTAACTTATAATTTTTATATTTTCCCTCTAAAACATCATAACAAAATATATAATTAGCTATTTCTAAATCAGAACTTCCTATGTAATAAGGAGTTATTTTTACTTTTCTATCGTCATTAAAAGTTATATAAACATTTTTTTTATCTTTTATGGCTAAATTCAGTCTTTCAAAAAATTCTTTAAAAATAAAAAGCTCTCTTTTATTTTTTGGATTTGTTGCATATCTTATAAGTAGAGACCTCATAAATTCAGATTCGTTTTGAGCATTATTTTCTCTTAAAACATCATAGTAAATCAAACTATTCTGTTTATTTAAATTAAATTGTATGCTCTCTTTTTTCTGTTCTTCTTCCACAAGATGAGGATTTCCCTTTAAATCTTTATACTTATCATTTAAGTTAAAAAATATAAAGTTCATGAAATAGTTACTTGTCATATTAAAATCTTCAATATCATTTTTGACTATTTCATAAATATTTTGTGGTAAGGTAACTTTTATCTTTTTACTCAAATTTTTCCTCCAATTTTTGTGCTTTCCTATAAATTAAATAAATTCTCTTGACAGCCTTATGAGTTCTACAAACTCAATGAACACAGACTCTTCGAACTAATATGGACGTCAGAGACTAATTTTGCTATTTAATTTTATACTTTACTATAAAAATATAAAACATGGGACTCACTAAAATTTATTTAATTTACGAAAGAATATATTTCCCCAACAAATTATATTCTTTTTCATTTAATATTACTTCAATTAATATTCCATTATCTACATACTCTTCACTTTTTACTATTGTATTTCTGTGTAACATAGCCACCAAATCCGTATTTGAATAAGGTATTAAAACTTTACAATTATAAGAAGTCATAGGTAGATATTCTTGAATCAAATCTATTAATTTTCCTAAATTTTCTTGTGTTACTGCACTTGTAACTATGATGTGATAATTAGGATATTTTTCTTTAATTTCATTTATTCTTTCATCAACAATATCTTGTCCTTTTTCCTCTATAGCTTTATCTATTTTATTTAAAACTAATATTTTCACTTTGTCCAAGCACTTTAATTCAGTCAATACATTTTCAACTGCCTCAATTTGTTCAAATATATCTTCAGATGCTAGGTCTGCTACATGTAATATTAAATCTGAAAATATGACTTCTTCCAAAGTCGATTTAAATGATTCTATTAAATCATGAGGCAACTTTTGAATAAATCCAACTGTATCGGTTAGAGATATAACCCTCTTATCTTTTAATGCTATTGTTCTTGTAGTTGTATCAAGTGTTGCAAAAAGCATATCCTTTGATAATACTTCTTCTTTTTTTAAATTTTTATCACTAGGATACAAGTCTACTAATATATTTCTAAGTGTAGATTTACCAACATTTGTATAACCAACTAAAGATACTTTTGGCATTCCCGAATCTTCTCTTTTTTCTCTTTGAGTTGCTCTTATTTTTTTAACAGCTTCCAACTCATTTTTTAAGTAAGTTATATTTTTTTTGATAATTCTTCTATCAATTTCAAGTTTCTTTTCCCCTGGTCCTTTTGTTCCAACTCCACCACCAAGTCTTGACATTGTTATTCCAAAACCTATAAGTCTATTTGCTCTATATTTTAACTGAGCTAACTCAACTTGTAGTTTAGCTTCTCTTGTTCTTGCTCTTCTTGCAAATATTTCTAAAATTAATGTAGTTCTATCTATAACTTTGCAACCCGTAAATTCTTCTAACATTTTTAATTGTAAGCCACTTAATTCTTCATCAAATATTATTAAATTTGCTTTTCTTATTTGCCTAACCAATGAAAGCTCTTGAACTTTACCAGAACCTATCAAAAAAACAGGGTCAACTTTTTTTCTTTTTTGAAAAAATTTCCCTACAACTTTAACATCACAAGCATAGGCAAGCTCTTCTAATTCGTCCAAATACTTCTCTTCATCTATTCCAACTAAAATAGCATATTCTGAATCATCTTCTTTTATTTCTCTTTTTCTTAAAAGCTCTTCAACTTCTTTTATCTCATCTAAATAGTCAAAACTATTTAAATCAGTTAAAGGAGTTCTGTCATAACTAAGTTCATCATTTACTATACTACAAATGGCAACTTCATATCCAGTTATTCCATTATCAGATACACCTATTGACACTATGCAATCTAGTTTTAATTTTATTAAAGCAGAAACATCTACTGAAGATAGATGTGGATTTCCTCCAGGGTGAGTATGAACTATTCTAACTCCAGATAATTTTTTATCATATACTGGAATTAAGGGTAAATTAACTGTACTACTATCCCCTATTGAAATATCTATAACATTTCCATTTCTATCTATAGCAATATTAATTTCTCTATTTATTTTATTACTAATCTCACTTATATAATTTGCCGTTTCCTCGTCAAGAATCTTACCTTTTTCTATTTTCTTTTCATAAATTTTCTCTAAATTTTCAAGTACATAATCTTTTAATCCAGAAATATTACCATTTATCATAATATACCTCCTTGCTAAGAAACAATGTATTTCTCTTTTATTTTAGTTATAGTTTCATAAATATTTGTATTACTGTCTATATCTATTATGCAATCTGCTGACATCATATATAAAAATTTTCTTTTCTCCAAAAGTTCTTCTATTAATTTTCTTTTATCTTCACTATCATTTAGTATCGGTCTTGTTGTATTATTTTTTAATCTTAAATAAAGACAATCTATTGTTGCATTCAAAAAAACAATGAAAGATGTTTCTTTAAGTCTTTTAACATTTTCATTGTCTAATATAGAACCTCCTCCTGTTGCTATAACACAATTATTTCTTAAAGCTTCTTGTGAAATTACTTCTCTTTCTAAATCTCTAAAATAAATCTGCCCTTTCTCTTCAAAAATTTTTGCAACAGATTTTTTTTCATGAGCTTCTATAACTTTATCTATATCTACAAATTTCATTTCCATTAATTTTGCTAATGCTTTTCCTATGGTTGTTTTTCCACTTCCCATAAATCCTATTAAAGTTATATTATCCTTCATATTTTTCCTTCAGATTTTTAAATTTGATTAATTATGTTTATTATATCATAAAATTTTAATAAATAAATAAAATCCATTGACAACAGTCTGAATTTTACGAGCTCAATGAACATAACCTTTTTTACTATTTAATTTTATACTTCCCTATAAATAATAATTAAAGCCTCCTGACAGCCATATGACTCTTCCGAGCTCAATGAAATGCTCTCCAGAGTAATACGGACGTCGGAGACTAGTTTTCATATTAAATTTATACTTTCCTATAGAAAAATAAAAACTGTATCCAAAATTTTTAAATAAAATTTTAAATACAGTTTAAATTAATATTTTTTATTTTTATAATTAATTATTTGTTAGCAAATTTTTTTAATCTAACATCTGGTTCAGCTGGTAATTTGAATAAAGGTATAAGTCTATCAAGACCAGTTAATGTTAGAATTAACATACTAAATACAGCTATCATAGCTATAAAATTATATTTTATAATATCAATTGGAACAAATGTATGTAATGGATAAACTATTGAAGCTATTCCTACATAAAATCCTATGTATACATGCCAAGGAATAAGTTGAGAACCAAATACACCCATAGCATCACTAAATGTGGCATTTCTTAATTTTAACACATAAATATCTTCTGGTTTTCCATCAACATTGTTATCAACCATTTCTCTAATAATAGGTCCTATTGTAACTATTTGTGCCATTTCATCTGCAAGGGCAGCATTTCCAAATATACATAGAAGTCCGTTGTAAAACATTAATTGTCTTACACTTCCAGAAATTTTAGATAATAATTTAGATATAGGTTCAAACGCATTCATACTTTTCATAATACCACCAAAAGCTGCAACCCACATCATCATAACAATTACCCAACCTCCAGCTGAAGCAAAACCACTCATCATCATATTTAGATAATCCATAGTACTTGTAACTGTTCCTGCCATTAATCCAAACAAGTAAGCAAAAAATAATCCTGAGAATAAACAAATAAATGTTTGATATCCCATAAATGCTAATATTAAAACTATTAACAAAGGTACTGCCATATATAAAGGAACTCCTGCCTTAACTTGTTCTAATAATTTTACAGCAGATTCTCTTTTTTCAGCAAGTGCTGTCCACACATCAGCAGGAATACTATCTATAGCTTGCTTAGGGTCTCCTATTGTAGATGGTAAATCCATACTAAATCCTACAACTGCAAATAAAATTATTCCAGTTAATAAAACTAATCCTGACCAAACACCTTGGTGTCTAACTCTTTTAATAACTTCAACTTTTTGAATCCCTGAACTTACTATTGTAGTATCTGAAATAAGACCTATGTTATCTCCAAAACAAGCTCCCCCAGCTATTGCTGCTGTTGTAAGTAAAACATTTCCACCAACTATATGATTTAACCATAAGAATATAGGTGCACAAGCTGCAAATGTTCCCCAACTTGTTCCTGTTGCTATTGAAAGTATAGAAGTAACAACAGCTCCAACTACTGCAACAGTTTTAGCTGTAATTCCAATTTTTAAAGCTATCAAAATAAGTGAAGCACCAACACCAGTTGACATAAATGATTCTGCCATTGCATAAGCTGCCATTAATATAAATAATGCAACTTGAATTTCCTTAACATTATCTATTGCATGGTCTATAACATTAGAAAATTTTTCTTTTGAAAAAACCATTGCAATAATACAAGCATAAATAGTAGCAAGTGGTGCAGCAAGTAGAGCATCAAACCCTCTCATCATAAGTATCGCCAGCAATAATACTGGACTTAGTTTAAAAAAAGCCTTCATACCAAAACCTCCATAATATAATTTATTTTTCATCTTGTCATACAGTGAGAAATAAAAAAAACTTTGCCTTTAAAACAGCAAAGTTAAAAATCATATTACAAAAATATATATTTAGCCTTTGATGTTCTAAGATAAGCTCAACTTTGTAATTATTTTTACAAAGACAGTTATATGCTTGTTCAACATATCCCCAGCAAATTTTTTGACAAATTCACTTCGGCATCTTTTCTTTGCTATTTTATTTTTTATTTCCAACCATATCCCTTATAATAAATTCTTTTAAAGCCTTATAACAAATACCTTTTCTTATTTCATACCTCTTTGAACCATTTCTTTCAAAACAAATGTAGCTACATCATCTGCATATTTCCCAGGACCAAACCCTGCATCATAACCTAATTCTTTGGCAAGATCATTAGTTATTCTAGCTCCTCCAGCTATTAAGATTATTTTATCTCTTAGTCCTTCTGCTTCTAATAATTCAACTAAGTTAGTCAAATTTTCTATGTGAACATCTTTTTGAGTAACTGTTTGTGATACTAAAAGTGCATCAGCTTTAAGTTCTATAGCCTTTTTAATAAAATCTTCGTTTGGAACTTGACTTCCTAAATTATAAGCTCTAACTCCTTTATATCTTTCAAGTCCATAATGTCCAGCATAACCTTTCATATTCATAATGGCATCAATACCAACTGTATGAGCGTCTGTTCCTGTACTTGCTCCAACCATTACTACTTCTCTACCTATATTTTCTTCTATATATTTTTCACATTCATGCATATCCATAGTATCTATTTCCAATGCTTGAACTTTTATCGAAGTATAATCTACACTAAAAGAAGTTGCTCCATAAACTACATAAAATGAAAATTCTTTATCAAGTGCTTCAGAAAATGCTACAGCAGGATTTATAAATCCCATTTTTCTAGCAAGTTGTAAAGCTGCTTCTATTCCTTTTTCATTACAAGGAACTGGTAAAGTAAAACTCATTTGAATTTTACCATCATTCATTGTATCTCCATAAGGTCTAACTTGAGTCAAATCAAGTGTTGTATCAAAATCTCTTTTTTCTGTTGAATATAAACCTGAACTCATTATTTATCCCCTCCTAACATCAATGGAATGAAAGGATTAAAATATGTACTATCTTTTTCAAATACACCAGCAAGACCTTTTCCACCATCTATAGGTCTTCTAACCCCACCAAATATACCTTTTTCTATTGTTTTAAATATTCCTATGCTTTCTATTGTTTTTAATAAATCAGCTGCTTTTTTAAGAACTTCTTGAGCTCTTGTATTCATTATTCCACCTTTTTTAAATTCTATATCATTTCCAAAATCTTTTAAATTATTGAAAATATATCTTGCATTTTCTATAGATAATGCTCTGTCAGACATAAAAGGTGTATGAATTGCTTCTGTAAGCATTCCTAATAAGTGAACTTTTTGTCCTGTTGTTATTGTAACAATATTAAATAAAGCATCTTGTATATGTCCTTTAAATATATTTCCTGTCATAAATTTTGTAGGTGGCATATATTTTAAAGGTGCTTTAGGAAATATTTCTCTTGCCATTTGTGCTTGAGCAAGTTCTAATAAAAATCCGTTTTCAGTTCCTGGTTCCATTTCAAAAGCATGTCCAAGTCCCATTTGTTCTTCAGGTAAACCAGCAATCAATGCAAATTGCTCGTTGATAAATTGAGAAGCTAAAACTGTATGAGCTTCTTCTATTGCATCAGCTGTTGTTAAATAGTTGTCTTCCCCTGTATTTATAATAACTCCAGCAAATCCATTAATAATTCTTGAGAAGAATTGATCAACCAATGTTCTTTTCATATTTATATCTCTAAATAGTATTCCGTATAAAGCGTCATTTAACATCATATCAAGTCTTTCTAATGCTCCCATTGCTGCTATTTCTGGCATACAAAGTCCAGAGCAATAGTTACATAGTCTTATGTATCTTCCAAGTTCAACTCCAACATCATCAAGGGCTTTTCTCATTATCCTAAAGTTTTCTTGAGTTGCCATTGTTCCCCCGAAACCTTCAGTTGTTGCTCCAAATGGAACAAAGTCTAGTAAAGATTGACCTGTTGTTCTAATAACAGCAACAACATCTGCTCCTTGTCTAGCTGCTGCAACTGCTTGAGTAACATCTTCATATATATTTCCTGTTGCAACTATAACATAGATATAAGGTCCTTTTTTATCTCCACCAAATTGTTCTAAATAATTTTCTCTAGCCTTTCTATTAGCCTTTATTCTCTCTACTGTACTATGAGTTATATCCTTTAAGGCTAACTTGATATCAAAATCATCATGCCAACTAAATTTTGTTATATCCAATTCTTTTTTGGCAATTTTCTCAGCTATTTCTTGAGGTTGTAGCTTAGTTTCTATCATAGCATTCCCCATATATTTTGCTACTCCTAAAGCTATGTTTCCATTATCTTTTATAAAATCTACAACCACATTAGGTAGAGGAACACCAAATTCATCTACACCATCTATTCCTAATAATCTACAAATTGTTCTTTCTACTGTAACTGTACTATGTGCATCAATAAAAACTTGGGCATCAGCTGCTATCTTTTTTGCAGACTCACGAGCTTCTTTAACTAAACCCCAGTCAAGATCCAATTTCGCCATTATTTTCCTCCCATTCATACTCTCTATAAATTACTTCTGATATATCGTCATCCAACCCTATTAATTTTGCTATATTCAAAGCATCTTTAGGAACTTCAGTTTCTACACTTTCTTCCAAAGTAAAGTCCATATTATCTTGAATTAACTCTAAAGAATTATTTACCTTCAATTTATTTTTTAAACTTTCAAAATCTATATTTTTTAAACCTACAACTTGATAATGTTTCATATTTCTTTCAACAACAGAATCAAAATGTGTAGTTATAATAGAGATACTTGTTTTATCATTAAGATATTTTGCCAAAGCTCTAACAAACTTTTGTCCTTCTTTTGGATTTGTTCCTCTTGCAAACTCATCAAAAACCACAAGCCCATTTCCATTTTTTATGTATTCATTAACTTCTTTTAATTTTATTATTTCTGCTCCAAAAGTACTAAGCCCTTTTGATATATCTTGCATATCATCTGATACAAAAAATACAAAATCTAAAAGAGGTATATTTGAATATTCTGCAAAAACAAAAAATCCCATTTGAAAAAGTAATACATTTTCTGCTATTGTCTTCAATGCAACACTTTTCCCACCCATATTAGCTCCCGTAATCATAGTTGTTCCTGTATCTAATTCTACACTTATAGGAGTATACTTTTTATTTTTTGTTTCTAGATATTCTCTAACTTCTATATTTACTGCATTTTTTAAGATTATTTTTTTTTCTTTTGAAACTTTTGGCTTTACTCCCCCAAATTCTCTTGCAAATTTAACCTTTCCTAAAATAAAGTCTAAATCTCCAATTTTCTTTATATTTTCTAAATAATCTTCTGCATATTTTTTCAAAGTTTCACATAAATTTTTTCTGATTTTAAATTCTTCTTTTTCTTCATCAACCAAGATAGATAATCTTTCATCTTTTAATCTTTTTATAACATCATAGTCATTTTCAGAAAACAATCTATTTTCTACTTCTTTCTTTTGTCTACGAATTTCCTTTAAAATCACAGAATATTTTTCATAAATATAAAAAGTTGCTACTTTTTCATCATTAGGATCTAAAATTCTATTTAACTCATCTAATTCCTTAGGAATAAAATCAAAAAATACTTCGTTGTATTCTTTTAAACAAACCGATAAGTCTTTCATAGATAAAAGTTGTGCTTTTATCTCAAATAAATCTACTGTATCCAAAACTATATCATTCATAGAATTTTCAACTATTTTTCTTATATCTTTGAATCTATGTAAAATAGTTTCTATTTCTAAAGTAGCTTTTTTATTTTCTGAAATGAATTTATAAATTCTTTCCATTTTTAAAAACTCATTATTTAATTCTTCTTCCTCACCTATTTTAAAATTTTTTATACTATTTAATCTATTTTTCCCATAGGCTGATAATATTTCAATTTTTGATAACAAGCCCTTAAAATTTAATCTATTTAAAGTATTTTCATCTATAAATTTCATTTTAATCTCCTAAAACATTAATAACTGGAATAGATAGTCCATTTTCTAGTCTTAGTTTAAAGTCATCTTTATTAAAATCTATACCTAATGGAGAATGAGGATTTATCGTTACAAATAATAAATTTATCTTATTTAAAACTTTAAACTCTATTCCGCATAATTTAGCTTTTTTTAACAATGAACTATCTAAAAAGAACTTTGTTCCATCTTCAGCTAAAAGAATCATATTTTTATAATTTCCTCTGTTATCTATAAAAGTTTCAATTATTTTAGGTGTTATTGCTCCTTTTATATAAAAATATTCTAAATCTTCTCTCAAATATTCTTTTAAAACCTTAGATAAATCTATTGAATTTGTAACATTTAAAATTTTAATTTCATTATTTTTATAAAATAATATTGCTTTTTCAGAATTATATTTATTTACTTGTGATTTTATATTCTCATCTACTTCTTTTAGCTCTAAAAAATAAACTGTTTTTTTTGTTTCTTCAATAACTTTTAACATATCCAAAGATAAAGCTGCACCTGTAGATAAAATCGTTGCATCACTTACTTCACTTATAGCTGTACTCTTTCTTCCTAAAGCCCCATCTACTATTGAAATTTCACTTCCAAATTTTTCCATAAGCTCAACAACAAATTTTACCTGTTTATTATAAGATGGTCCTGCTACATCTACATAGCCATCTGATAATGCTCTGACTATCACTATATCTCCCATAGGAGTGGTAAAGTCTGTTACATATAAAATTTCTTTTGTTATATCACATCTGTTCAAACAATCTCTAGCTGTTGCAACAATACTTCCTTCTCTCACATATATTCTTGGTTTATCTGTACTTGTAACAACGTCAACATCTTCACCATCTCTACCTATGGAAGTCAGACCTAACTTTTTCTTTTTACCAATATCTGTTATAAGTTTATTTAGGAGAGTCGTCTTCCCGACATTTTTTTCCATACCAATTATAGATATTCTCTTATACTTTTCAATAAACTTATAAGTATCTAACATTTCTTATTTTGCTCCTTCAGCTTCAGCTCTCTTTCTATTTCTTTCATGTCTTGCTAAGTGGCTAGGTTCAAGTGCCATTTGTTTTCCTTCATCTAGCATATAAACTCCACTTACTTCATACATTTTTTCAAATTTTTCTTCATCATAACAAGGTTCATGAACATAATCTGTAGGTTCAGTATAAGTTGTTATAACTCCTTCAAAATTTCTCAAAACTACTCTTCCAGGAGCTTGAGAAATTACATATTGAGGCATTACAGGAGTCTTTCCTCCTCCACCTGGTGCATCAACAACAAATGTTGGTACTGCATATCCAGAAGTATGTCCTCTTAAACCTTCAATTATTTCTATACCTTTAGAAACTGGTGTTCTAAAGTGTTCAAGTCCCATAGATAAATCACATTGATAAATATAATAAGGTCTTACTCTCATCATTACTAAATCATGCACAAGTCTTTTCATAACAGGAACACTATCATTAATTCCTCTTAGTAATACTGTTTGGTTTCCTAAAGGTATACCAGCATCTGCTAACATTTCACAAGCTTTTTTAGCTTCTGGAGTTACTTCTTGTGGGTGATTAAAGTGAGTATTCAACCAAATTGGATGGTATTTCTTCAACATATTACATAATTCTGGAGTAATTCTTTGAGGTAAAACAACTGGTGTTCTACTTCCTATTCTTATTACTTCAACATGAGGTATAGCTCTTAATTTTTTTATTATTCCTTCTAATTTTTTATCAGATACAAGTAAAGCATCTCCTCCTGATAACAACACATCTCTTACTTGAGGAGTTCTTGCTATATATTCTATAGCTTTATCTATTCTATCCATAGGCATTGCATCATCACTTGAACCAGCAAATCTTCTACGAGTACAATGTCTACAATACATAGAACACATATCTGTTATTAGTAATAAAACTCTATCTGGATATCTATGAGTTAACCCTGGTACTGGAGAATCTTCATCTTCATGTAATGGGTCTAACAAATCTGCATCTGCTTGATGTATTTCTTGAATAGTTGGTATAGCTTGTTTTCTAACAGGACATCTATCACTGTCCATATCTATTAATGAAAAATAATATGGAGTAATAGCCATTCTTAATGTTTCAAGAGTTTTCTTAACTCCTTCTTCTTCTTCTTCACTTAAATTAACATATTTTTTTAAATCATCAATTTTTTCTATCCTATTTTTTACTTGCCATGTCCAATCATTCCACTCTTCATCTGTTACATTTGGAAAAAACTTAGCTCTTGTGTTAACAGTATTCATAATATCATCTCCTTATAACCTTACAATAAATAATAAATTCCCCTTATTAAATTCATTTCTCACAATTTATAATTCTCATACCAATTTTGAATATCTTCTACTTATTATTTTTCTTATAAATATAGCTCATTGAAAATTTCTCTTAATACTGAACTTTCTCTTAATTCTTCTAAAGTTATTGCTGCATGGTCTACTGTATATCCATTACCAACTATCATAGTTATATCTTTTCCTACTCCTTCAGCACCTAATGCAGCTTTAGAGAATCCAGTTGCCATAGAGAAGAAATAAGCTATTCCAAATTCTTTAACTGGTAAAATTGTTGACATTTCTGTGTTTGTAACATTTACACAGTTTATAGCTACATCTACTTCTTTACCGTTATTAGCTTCAAGAACTGCATTTAATACTTCCATAGGTTTTGTAGCATCTGCTATAACAACTTTTACTTTTGAGCTTACTCTTTCAAGTAATGCCTTTTCTTTTTCATTTCTTACAACACCTATAACTTTTCCAGTAGGTCCCACTCTTTTTACTGCTTCATAAGCACAAAGCATTCCAGATTTTCCTGCTGAACCTAAAATTGCAACTGATTGACAAGGTTTAACAAGTTTTGCAACTTGTGCTGGTGCTCCTGCAACATCAAGTGCTGCTAAAGCAAGATTTTCTGGCATATCTTCTGGTAATACTGCATATATTCCACTTTCAAATAAAATTGCTTTACCCTTGATTTCTACTCTATCTATTGCAGGTTTAATATCTATTATTTCATCTATTTTTAATGGAGTTAACGAAAGTGAAACTAAAGTTGCTATTTTATCTCCAACTTTCAGATCAGTCTTTCCAACTAAATCATCACCAATTTTTTCTATTTTCCCTATTAACATTCCTCCAGAACCAGTTACTGGATTTTGCATTTTCCCTCTTTCAGCAACTATTTCTTTTATTTTATTTTTTATCTTTTCTACATCATGCCCAGCTTCTTCTTCTATTTGAGTGAAAGATGCTGAATCTATATTAAGAGCAATTACATCTATTAAAATTTCATTTGAGAAAATTTCCATGTCATTTGATATTTTTAAAGCTGGTTGTGGTAAAACTCCAGCAGGTTCAATAACCCTATGTGTACCATATTTACACCCTTTCTTCATATTAATCATTCCTCCCTTAAATTTTAACTTATTTTTTTAAACTTAATATTTCTCTTGCTTCATCAGGTGTTGCAATTTCTCTACCTAGCTCCTTTGCTAGTCTTACAACTCTTTCAACAAGTTCTCCATTTGATTTTGCTAAAACTCCTTTGTCTATATATACATTATCTTCAAATCCAACCCTTACATGTCCTCCCATAACTATTGCTAAGGCAGCCATTTGGAATTGATGTCTTCCTACACCTGCAACAGTCCAAGTAGAACCTTCTGGTATGCTTTCAGACATAAATACTAAATCTCTTGCAGATGCTGACATTTGTACACCTAATACAAAATCAAAATGCATTGGTTTTTGTATAAATCCTTGTTTTTGATATCTTATAGCATAATCTATCATACCTTTATCAAAAACTTCTATTTCTGGTTTTACTCCTCTTTCAATAAGAATTTTTCCAAAATTTTTAATTGTATTTTCTGTATTTACAAAAACTTCATCTCCACCAAAATTACAAGTTCCACAATCTAACGTTGCCATTTCTGGATGCAACTCTGTAGGTTGTAATCTTTCTAAATCTGTCATTCCAACAGCTCCACCAGTAGATGGTTGTATTATTACATCAGGACATTTTTCTCTTATTGCATCTATACATTTTTTAAATCTTTCTTTATCTTGAGTTGGAGTTCCGTCGTCTTCTCTAACATGTAAATGAATTATACTGGCTCCAGCTTTATATGCTGACTCTGCTTCTCTTGCTATTTCTTCAACAGTATAAGGAACGGCAGGATTATGTTCTTTTGTTACCTCAGCTCCACAAATAGCTGCTGTTATTATTAATTTTTCCACTTATACCCTCCTCAATCAACTTTTTTATTTTTTACCTCTTTGTTTGTTTTTAGGTGTTACACAAGTTCCTGTTGCTCTACAAACAACTATAGGTTCTGCCAAAACATCAGCAGCTGATTCAGAAATATCTGGTCTTGGAACTATAACTTTTTTTGCTTCAAACACCATTTTTCTTGAGCTATTTCCTACATTTACTATTTCACCAACAGCTTCAATATAGTCTCCAGCAAAAACAGGAGCCATAAATTCAACACTGTCATAGGCTTTAAATAATCCTTCATCTCCATCTAATTGAATTAAAAGCTCAGTTGCTACATCACCAAAAAGTTGTAACATTCTTGCTCCATCAACTAAATTTCCACCATAATGTGCATCGTGAGAACTCATTCTCAATCTGATTAATGATTTCATACCATCCTCCTTAAAATAAACCTAACCTAATAATAAAAATAGAGGTATACATGGTTTGCCCAATCCTATTCTGTATCGATTAAAGAAAAACTATAAAATAGCTCTCCATACTCAAAAAGAATATGACAGTCAATGTTCGTTTACATTGACCAAGAAACTTAACTATAAGCAGTTAATGTTCTTTCGGCAACTATGCTCTTCGAAACAAAGTATTGAGGCTTATCTCTTAACAACTTTGCTCTACCTTACATACATGCACCTCTATTTTTCATTATTTATTTAATTGTATTTTTGTATGGACACTATCTATCCCTCTCTTAATACTTAGATTATATTATTTTTTAAAATAATGTCAAATTATTTTTTTAAAAAATAGAAATATTTTATAAAAAATAAAACTCTTAGTTTTAAAAAAATACATATATAATTTATTTATTAAAAAAGTAAAGAATTTAAAATCCTTACAAAAACTATATCTTGACTTAACAAAAAACTATGATATTATTAGGTTAATATCATAGTTTTAGGAGGTCATATGGAGCAAAAAGTTTTTGAAACTGATGACATAAAAATAGAAATAACAGTGGAAAAAAAAGAGACTCTAGATAGAAATAAAGCAAAAGAAATAATTTTTACTAAAGAGTATATGAGACTTATACCTAAGGAATTTGAGGATAAAAAAAATTTATTTTAAATATTATTGTGAAAGAAATAAAAAAAGTCTCTCAACAGCCATATGAGTTTACGAACTCAATAAACATAGGCTCTTCGAACTAATACGGACGTCAGAGAGTAATAAGCATTTAAATTTATACTTTCCTATAGAATAAAAAAAATAAGAGATTCTTAACTGAATCTCTTTTTACTTTGTCTGTTTTTTGTCTATGGTGCCTGAGGCGGGACTCGAACCCGCAAGGTACGAATACCGGCAGATTTTGAGTCTGCTACGTTTACCAATTTCGTCACTCAGGCTTGCTAGATAATGATACACTCTTTTAATAAAAAAGTCAATATAAAATTTTCATTACCCTGCATTTTTTCGTCTCTATTATTAGATATAAATTACAAATATTTAAAATTTTAAACTAATTTGAAGTATCAATTTTTTTTCTATTATGAAAATATAAGAAAATAGCTGTTGCTATTATCATTGTTCCACCTATAAAACTGAATAAATCTGGAATAGTTGTAAATAATACATAATCCATTATCATACTCGTTATTATAATTACATAGTTATAAATAGAAACTTCCGATGCTGGAGCAAATGTATACGCATATGTAAGTCCGAACTGTCCTAATGCTGCTGAAATTCCTATTCCACCTAATAATATCATAAATTCTACTAAAGAAGGTTTTACAAAATTTGATATCATCATTGGAAAAGCACAAATGACAGATAACAATGAAAAATAAAACACATTTATTTCTGATTTAACCTTACCATTAAGATATCTTATTATAGTATAAGAAAAACCAGCTAAAACAGCTGAAAACAAGCCCACTAAACTAGGAATAACTGCTGGTGAAATACTAGGTTTTATTACAAAAACTACAGCTATTAACATTAAAATTATTCCTATAATTTGTTTTTTATCAACTTTTTCTTTCAAAAATATACAAGCACAGATTGTCACAAAAACAGGAGATAATTTGTTCAACATATTTGCTTCTGCCATCGTTAAATTCTCAAGAGCATAAAAATTAGCTACCATTCCAACGAAACCAAAAAAAGATCTCCCAAAAACAAATGGTATATTTTTTTTCTCAACTTTTATAGTTTCATGTTCTTGAAACAAGACAAAAGCTGACACTAAAAAACTTACAGAATTTCTAAAAAATACTTTTTCATATGTTGGTATATTTGGTAAATATTTTACTGCTATCCCCATAAATGTGAATCCAATTACAGATATTAACATCCAAAATATACCCTTAGTTTTTTTACTTATTGTCATACTACTGTCGCCTCACTTTGCATAATAATAGTATTAGTATCTTATAAAATAAAAAGAGTCTCTTGACAGCCGTATGAGTTCTACGAGCTCAATAAACACAGGCTCTTCGAACTAATACGGACGTCAGAGACTAACTTTGTTATTTGATTTTATACTTTCCTATAGAACAAAAATTAGAATGTATATTTCAATCCCAATCCTGTTTTATTTATTAATTTATTTTCAACTATTGGAGATTTAGTTACCTCTGATCCATATTTTGTAACATCTATAAATGCAAAAGCCGAAAGTGATTTTGTAAAATAAAACTCTCCATATAAGTTTGCTGAAACTGAATAAGACATTTTTGGTGAGTATTCCTTTGTTATATTTCCACCTATCTCATTTTTATCAACTCCAAAATAATAATCAGTATATTTTTCTGAATAAATATTTGAACTTACAGATGGAACTATAACTAATTTTTCTACTGGCATAAAGAATGTAGATAACTTAGCTCCTCCAATTGCTCCTCTTTTTCCCAAACTAAAATAAGGACTTAAAATCACATCTTTTGAGATTGTTTTAAATTTTATATCAGCTTTTAGTCCAATAGATTGTTGAAATCTTCTTCTATTTATAGTGGAATAACCCGGATTCATTCTTGAACCTTTTATTGAATGTCCATCTTGAAGTTGAGCAAAAACAAAAGCATCAAAATTATCTTTATCTAAAAATTTTGCTCCAATTTCACTTCCTTGTAAATATAAATTTTCATATTTTAAATTAGCCCAAATTGGAAGAGGAAGAATTTCTCTTCCTTTATAAAGTGAATCCCTCTTACTTATCATTGTAGAAACAGATCCCTTAACTTCAGAAGCTACTGAATTTATCGATAATAAAGCTAAACTTAGCAATAAAATTTTTTTCATAAATATCTAATTCTCCTTATTTTTCTTTTTTTCTCTTTTTATTTTTTTAAAATTATAATTTCCTGCAACTTTTCTTTTAAAACTAAATAGATTAGTATTAGGAAATATTGCTATCCTTCTTATTTGATATAAATCATCTGAAAGACAAACTGAACCCGAATCAGTTGAAACTGTAAAAGTATAGCCTGCTTCCCTTGCCATTTTTTTTGCATGGTCATTTAAAATGCCATAAGGATAGGCAAAAGTTATAATTTCTTTTTCAATTTTTTCTTCTAAAGGTTTCTTTACATCTACAATCTGATGTCTTATTTCTTCTTCTGATAATTTATTTAATTTTGGATGATTAAATGTATGAGCTCCAAATTCAATTCCATAATCTTGCATTTCTTTAATCATAAATTTATCCATAAGCTCGAACTTTTTTTCTCCTCCAGCATTAACGTCCCATTCATTATAAGTAGACTCCCCCATTAAAAATATGGTAGCTTTAAAACCAAATTCTTTTAATATTGGAAAAGCTAAATTATAGTTATCAACATAACCGTCATCAAAAGTTATCATAATATATTTTTTATTTCTTTGAAATCTATTTCTCCAACCAATTTTATTTAAATCTTCAAATGTAATAACATCGAAGTTATTATCTTTTAAATATTGCATATGTTGTCTGAAAATATTTTCATAGATATATGTTCCATATATTCCCTCATTTTCTGAATTATTTATAACTCTGTGATACATTACAACTGGAACTTCATATTTTTTCTTATCTACATACAAAGAGAAATATTTCTTTTCAATTTTGTCGACTATATGTTTCAAATTAGTTTCTAAAAATATCTTGTTTTTTAATTTTTCTTTCTCTTCTAATCCTAATTTTAAGGCTTTTTCTAAATCATTTAGCACAATATTTTTATCTATTATAGGATATTTCATAGAACCTATATCTCCAAAATTTGATGTAAGAGCAAGGTCTATATTTTGAGAGTCTATACAACCTACATATTCTGTTTCTCCTACTGCTATCACTGGTCTTTTATTTAATATTGATTCAAAAGCTACTCTTCCGGCTCCAATAACAACATCAGCTTCTAAAAATTTTAATTGCAAGTCATTTATATAACCTAAAAATTCTACTCCCTTTTCTTTAAATTTTAAAAATCTTTCTGGAATATCTTTTCCACCAATTAATTTTATTTGGAAATTTTTCAAAATTTCATCTTGAGCTAAAATTTCTAACAAATCGTAAGCTACATCACCTTTAGGTCCTGATAATCTACCTATAATAGAAATATTTTTTTTAGAATTTTCATCTTTTTTAAATTCTTTTTCAACAAAATTTATCGGATTTAAAATAACAGAAATTTTATTTTCATTGTATCCTATGTCATTTACCATATGTTTTTTTATATTTTCACAAACAGCTATTGAATAATCTCCAAATGCCTTTATTAATTTTCTACTAAAATGAACAGGTTGTCTACCATGGGTTGTTGTAATCAAAGGTATTCCAGCTAATTTACAAGCAATTTGACAACTCCATGAAGATGCTCTTGAATGAGCATGAACTATATGTATATCTTTTTCTTTAATTAATTTATATAATTCTTTTATATGCTTTATTCTTTGTAATAAACTTCTTTTATTAAATTCTAATTTTATATATTCAGCTTTTGTTGGTATCGTTAAAGTATCAGAAACAATAAAAACATTATTTCCTCTTGCAATAAGTTCATCTGCTATTGTTGTTGCATATACTTCAGCTCCAGTTATTTCAAGCTGAGATAAAGCCATAAGTATATTCATTAAGTTCTCCTTTTATTTACACTTTCTTTATAAAAATCTGTAACTATTTACATTAATAGCCTCATTTTCTATGGCATAATCAATTTCTTTTATCATTCTTGGGATATCCTCAGGTAAATTTCCCTTTAAATTTAAGTAATTTGAAGCATGATTAGCCCTAAAAATTATCGGACTTGTTATTTTAGAAATATCCATATTTGAAAGTATTAATTTCATTTCTTTTAGAACATCAATACCTTCCATATAGTCGTATTTTCCTTCTTGCATAAGTTTATATAATTCTGTTCCTTCATATAATCTTAAATTTAAAATACTTGCATATTTTGGAGATATGTCTACTATAATTTTTGCTGTATTTATTGCATGCATCTTATTATCTTGATATTTTCCTAGTAAACCTGCTATCAAAGTTATAGATAAATCTATCCCTACACTCATAATTTTCTTTGAAAGCTCAACTATTTTTTCAGCTTTAATTCCTTTTTTAATAAACTTTAAAGCTTCATCATCTCCACTTTCCACACCTAAATATACTAGAGTTAATCCTTTTTCGTATAAAAGTTTTAATTCCTCAATAGACTTTTGATGAATAGCTATAGCTGTTCCATAAACTGAAACTCTCTTACATTCCGGAAAAACTTCTTTTATATAATCTAGTATCTCAACAAGAATTTTTGTTGGAACTACTAGTGCATCTCCATCGGCTAGGAATATTTTTTCCACTTCTCTATTTCTATACATTGCTCTAAAAGCATCTATATCTTCTTTTATTTTTTCTATCGGTTTTATAACAAATTTTTTATCCTTATACATACTACAAAAAGTACATCTATTATGTGAACACCCCAAAGTTATTTGAATAATCAAGCTATATGCTTCACTTGGTGGTCTGTATAATGGAAAATCATATAAATCGTACATATTTTTGTATCCTTCCTTTTATATTTCAAAAATCTCTTGCAATTTTTTCCCTATTGCATCTTCATTATTATTACCAATTACTTCTACATTTGGTAAACTTTCAATCAATCTCTTATTTGCATTTCCCATAATAAAAGGTTTCCCAACAAAACTAAGCATTTCATAGTCATTCATGCTATCTCCAAAAGCAATAACTTCATTTGGACTTATATCCAATATTTTTAAAACTTTTTTTAATGTCTCAGCTTTATTAACACCTTTTTTCATAAATTCTAAGCAATATGGAGATGATATTGTAATACTTAAATCATTTTCTAAATCTTTCACTAATTTTTTTTCTAATTTTTCTAAATCATTTTCCTCTGCTAAAAAAAATATTTTTGTAACAGCTCCATTTTTAAATTTATCTAAATCTGTTATCTGAAATTGAAATCCAGATTCCTCATGAAATTCTCTAAGTCCCTCAATTTCATATTCAATAAACCAATCATTGTCTAAATAAATATTTCTATGATATTTTTTTCTATCTAAATCATAGGATAACAATTTTTCTGTAAATTTTTGTGGTATATCTTCTGCAACAATAACTTCATTTTTTTCATTATGGGCTCTAGCTCCATTTGATGTTATTAAAAATGAAGATAAATTTAAAGTATCTCTATAGTGTTTTGCATCTAAAAATGGTCTTCCAGTAGCTATTAAAAATTTTACTCCTTTTTTTTCAATTTTTTTTATAATATCTGCTGTGTAATCAGAAATTCTATGTTGAGATGTAAGTAATGTCCCATCCATATCACATACAACTAATTTATAACTCATTAATAACTCCTTAAAAATAATAATTTTATTATATCATAAACACGAAATAAAAAAAGACCATTGTAATTTTGAATATAAAAGATAAAAGTCAAATAAATTACTAGCGTAGATTTTATATAAAACCAAAGTAAGTAAATCATATAAATTTTGGCATGTTTGAGTATAATAAGTTTACCAAATTTAGAATAAATATTGTTTTTATCATTAAAAATCCACTCAGTAATAAATTATTTTTTTATTTTTTACTAAACTACAACAGCCCCTCTATTATATTTGATGTAATATGTAAGATTTAATCTTAACCCTCGGTATTAAAGAAATTTTCTTCAACCAAATTCCTTAACGCAGAAATAAAGTTTTTTAGATTATTTTCTACAGTTATTTCATCTTCTCCCTTTACATTAATTTCTTTATTTTCTACTTTTTTCTTTAATATTCCATATATATCATCATCTGTTTTTGTCCCATCAAACAATGATACTATCATGAAAATTTTAAATTTCATATCCTCAACTTCGTATGTTAAACCTAATATATTTGAAAAAGAAATAATCGGATTCTTTGAAGTAGCAAAATATTCCAAATATCTTTTATATTTTGGTATAATATTCAATTTCTCCTGTCTTTCTAAAATCTTTTTCTTATTAAATATTTCAATATCTTGTGAATAAATTAATTCCAAAATTAAAGTTGCTACTTCTTTTAATTCTATTTTATTGTTTAATTTTTCTACAATCTCATCTAAACTTAAAGTTTCTGGATATATATTACTTAATAAGTCCAATATTTCTTCTAAATGGCTATTATTTGTCAATTTTATCTTATTTGAAAGTAAATATTTTCTATCTTCATTTTTAAAATATCTCCCTCTATAAAATAATTCTTTTAAATTAGAAATTTTTATATCTTTAGAAATATTTATATTCTTTAAATTATCAGCATGTGTAATAATACTACTTCTAAATTGGGTATCATTTATATAGTCATAATATTGCTCTTTTGCAATATAATCCTCTCCACATTCATTATTTATCTTTTTTTCTACCTCTTCATCTAAAAGTGGAAATGACTTCATAAATTGAGAATCTACAACGTGAACTAATTCATATTCTTTTAATTTTTCTGCGAAGTTATAAATATATAGTGGTTTATTATATAATTCAAAATATTCATGAAGAATATAATAATCATTTTTATTTAAAATTTCTTTAATACTTTTTTTCACTCTATCATTTTGCTGAGAATGATTAAGTATAAATTCTATAGCTCCCTTTCCAAAAGACACTCTATTTTCATTTGTTACTTCTACTCCTTTTTTTGATAAATATTTATCTCTAAAAGTCATAATATCCTTTGCTATTTCCATATTTTTCCATCCTGGATAAACATTATATGAAATCACAGCAACTCCATTTTTTGATAGAGATTTTTTTATTACATCTAAGATAGCATTTTGAACCTCTTCTGGAACCCAACTATAAACTCCATGGCAGATTATATAATCAAATTCTCCAAATTCTCCTTTATAATCTACAATATTTTTCTGATAAAGTTTTATATTATCTGCTCCTAAGCTATCTATCAATTTATTACCTTCATCAACTTGTACTTTCGATAAATCTAATCCTATTACTTTTGATTTTGGATTAGCTAAAGCAAAAGGGATTATATTTCCTCCAAATGAACAACCTATTTCTAATACCCTTGCTGTTTCTGTATCTGGTGTTTCAAAATTCAGTAATTTAAGATTCGATTTTAATTTATTTGGTTGTGTATTATAAAAAGTTTTTGATATATAAGGAACTTCATCATAACTCATTTCTAATTTTTTCGTATTTTCTATCATATTTTTCTTCCTCCAAAAAATTTTTTTCATTACATAAGAAAGTACAAGTTAAAATACTAAAAAATAGTCTCTGGCATCCATATCAGTTAAAAAAAATCATGTATTTATCAAGCTATACGGATGTCAAGAGAAATTTATTTAATAAATAATACTGATTATTTTTATCATAAACAAAAATTAAATTTGAATACAAACTTCTAACTATAATTTATTAAACTAATATTTTTTCTACTCTTTTGTCTTCTTTATTTTCTTCTTCTTTAAACATATCATTCATATTATTACCTTTTCTTTTGTTTAGTAAATAAACTATTGGTGTTGCAACGAATATTGAACTATATGTACCAGCTAAGATTCCTATTAAAAGAGTCATTATAAAAGTTTTTAAACTTGCTCCTCCAAAAACTAATATTGCTACAACCGAGAATAATGTAGTTATTGATGTATTTAAAGATCTTACCATAACTTCATTTACCGAATCATTCATAACATCTTCGAGAGAACCACCAGTTTTAGCTTTTCTTCTTAAATTTTCTCTTATTCTATCATAAATTACTATTGTATCATTTATTGAATATCCAAGTATCGTTAATATTGCTGCTATAAATGGTGTATCCACTTCATAACCCATAAGTGCTATAAATCCAACAGCTATTATAATGTCATGTAATAAAGATAAAATTCCTCCAATAGCAAAGCTAAATTCAAATCTTAATGTTATGTATAACACTATCAAAATAGAACCTATCACAAGTGAATAAATTGCAGCTTTTTTCAAGTCATCTCCAACACTAGCACCAACTTTTTCTTCTTTATCAAGTGTATAAGTCCCTAATTTTTGTAAATTTTCCATAACTTTATCTTGTTCTGCTTTAGTTAATTCTGGAACTCTTATAATTACTGTTCCATCATCTGAAATTTGAACCTTTCTACTATTTGAATTAACTTGTGGTAATTCTCCTGATAATTCATCTAAATTTTCATTTATTTGTGGCAATGTCATAGCAACATCATTATATTTTAATTGAAATAAATTCCCTCCAGAAAAATCTATACCATAATTTAAGCCTTTTGTAAAAAATATTACTATTGATAAAGCTACTAAAACTATAGATATTGAAAGATATATTTTTATATTTTTTATAATATTTAAATTAGTTTTCATTATTTGCCTCCTTTAAAGATACTCCAAACAATTTAGGATCTTTAAAATTAAACATACTTACAAATGTTAAAAGTAATATTTTAGTTGCTGTAATTGCTGTAAACATAGATGCAAGTGTACCTATTGCAAGAGTTACTGCAAATCCTTTTATTGGTCCTGTACCAAAAACAAATAATATTGCTGTAATTATTAAAGTAGTTAAATTTGAGTCAAATATTGCAACAAATCCTTTATTAAATCCAGATTCTATTGAATTTTTTATCGTATTTCCAAATCTTAATTCTTCTTTTATTCTTTCAAAAATAATAACATTAGCATCTACTGCCATACCAAGTGATAAAATAAATCCTGCTATACCTGGTAAAGTTAAAGTTGCATCTATAAAATTCAAACAAGCAAAAGTTATAAATCCAAATAAAATTATTACTAAATCTGCTATAATTCCAGGAAGTCTATAGAATATCAACATAAATACCCATATTAAAATTATTGCTACTATACCTGCATTTTTACTTTGAGCTATTGATTCATCTCCAAGTGTAGCTCCTACAGTTCTAGTTTCTACTATTTCTGCTTTTATTGGTAATGCTCCTGCATTTAATAATGCTGCTGTTCCCTTAGCTTCTTCAACAGAATAATTTCCAGTAATAGCACCATTTCCACTAGGAATTTCTGTATTTATTTTTGGTGCTGTTTGAACAACTCCATCAAGAGTTATTGCAAGTTGTCTTCCTATATTCTCTCTTGTTATCTTTGCAAACTCTTGAGCACCTTCTGCAGTCATTTCAAAGGAAATTTGTGGTCTACCTAAATTATCATATGAAACATCAGCTTTTTTTAATGCTGAACCTGTAAGTAAAGTTTCTCCTAAAGTACCATCTTCATTCATTATTTTAAATTCCATAAGAGCAGTCTTACCTATCAAATTGATTGCATCTTCTGTATTTTGAAGACCTGGTAATTCTATGATTACTCTATTATCTCCAGCTTTTTGTATTGAAGATTCTGCAACTCCTATTCCATTAATTCTTCTGTTTAAAACTTCTATCAATCTATTCATAGCTTCATTATCTATTTTTGTTTTTCCATCATCTACGGCTTCAAGCACAACATAAGCTCCACCTTTTAAATCTAATCCCAATTTAATAGGTTTCATTAAGCTAAACCATAAAGATACAGCAAAAATTCCAATAACTAAGAACAATCTTAAAACTAGTTTCTTACTCATCTTTTCCTCCATCTTTTATTTTTTCATATCTAAATATGTTTGTAATATAATTGAGGCAGCAACTTTATCAACTACCTTTCTCTTTTCAATAGCTCCCTTTGTATTAAGCTCAGTTAATATATTATCAGCTATTACTGTTGAAAATCTCTCATCAACTTCTATTATTTCAGCATTAGGTATTTCTTTTTTTATCTTTTCTATATATTCTCTTACCTTCTCAGCTTGTCTTTTTTCTTCTCCGTTTAAACTTTTCGGTATTCCTACAACTATAGACTCTGTATTATTTTCTTTACATATTTCTACTATTCTTTTAACGGATTTTACTTTTTTTCTATTAATAGTTTCAAGTGGAGTAGCTATTATACCCATAATATCAGATCTTGCTACTCCTATTCTTACATCTCCAATATCAAGAGCTATATATCTTTTCATTATACCTCTCTTTTATTTTATAACTTATATTTTTAATTGATTTTCTATAGTAGTTTTAACTTCTGCAAAAGCATCTAAAAGTTTAGTTTCATCTTTTCCACCAGCTTGAGCAAAATCAGGTCTTCCTCCACCTTTTCCACCAGTTATTTCAGCTAATTTTTTAACTAAATCTCCTGCTTTTAATTTATCAGTTAAATTTTTTGTAACTCCAACAGCAAAACCTAGTTTTTCTTGTGTTGTTGCAAGAACTACTACTGCTTTTTCATAACTATCTTTGATAGTATCTATCATAGTTCTTAAATCTTCAGATGATTTATCTTTGAATACAGCTATTAACACTTTAGTTCCGTTTACTTCTTCCATTCCAGTTAACGCAGCCTTTGTTTCAAACAAAGCAAGTTTTTGTCTTAAAGTTTCTAATTCCTTTTCAGTTTCTTTTAAACTTTCTAAAGTTTTTTCAACTTTATCAACTAGATTAGTAGTATTAGCTTTCAATTTCTTTTCAATTTCTCCTAAAACATTAGCTTCCTCTCTTTCTAACAAGTAAGCTCCGAATCCTGTTTTAGCTTCAATTCTTCTAACTCCTGCTGCAATACCACTTTCAGATGTAATTTTAAACATTCCTATTTTTCCTATGTTATCTATATGTGTACCTCCACATAATTCTGTTGAAAATCCTGGAACATCAATAACTCTTACAACATCTCCATATTTGTCACCAAATAACATCATAGCTCCAAGTTTCTTTGCTTCTTCTATACTATGATGACTAATTCCAACATCTATTGCCTCTCTTATTTTTTCATTAACAATCAATTCAATTTTCTTTAATTGTTCTTCTGTTAATGCTTCATAATGACTAAAGTCAAATCTTAGTTTATCTGGTTCTACAAGTGATCCAGCTTGTTGAACATGAGTTCCTACAACTTCTCTTAATGCTTTGTGTAATAAGTGAGTAGCAGTATGATTTTTAGCAGTGTCTAATCTTCTAAGAGCATCTATTTCTAAAGTATACTCTTGATTTTCAATAGCTTCTCCTTTTTCAATTTGAACAGTATGTATAAAAATATCTTTTTGCTTTTGTACATCTAAAACTTTTGCTGAAAAATTGTTTGAATAAATTTTCCCTTGGTCTCCAACTTGACCACCAGATTCAGCATAAAAAGGAGTTTTATCAAATATTAATAAATATTTACCGTCTTTCCCTTCTCTACTACTTAAAAGTCTTCCATTATCTTTTATATTAAAATAACCTGTAAATTCAGTAATACCATGTTTATCATAAAATTCTTCTATAAAGCTATCTTGTCCTTTTTCCATTACAACTTCTCTAGCTGATCTAGCTTTTTCTTTTTGTTCTTCCATTTTAGCTTCAAACTCTTCTTTTAAAACTACTATTCCTCTTTCTTGAGCTATTTCCTCAGTAAGTTCGTAAGGGAATCCATAAGTATCATACAATTTAAAAGAGATGTCTCCACTTAATTTATTTTCTTTTTTTGCAATTAAATTATCTATTTCTTGATTAACAAGTTGTATACCTTGATCCAGTGTATATGAGAATTTTTCTTCTTCAATTTTCACAATTTTTTTAATATTTTCAACATTTTTCTTTAAATCTGGATAAGCATTTCCAAAATGTTCAACAACAGTATCAACCAATTTATACATAAATAAATCTTTGTATCCTAGAAGTCTTCCATGTCTTACAGCTCTTCTTAAAATTCTTCTTAATACATAACCTCTTCCTTCATTTGATGGAATTACACCGTCATTCACTAAGAAAGTTACTGCTCTTACATGATCAGTTATAACTTTTAATGAAAAATTTACATCTTTATTTTCCCCATATTTTCTTCCTGTTATTTCTCCAGCTTTTTCTAAAATTGGAAATAACAAATCTGTTTCAAAATTATTAGATTTTCCTTGGACAACAGCAGCTATTCTTTCAAGTCCAGCTCCTGTATCTATATTTTTTTTAGGTAATGGTTGTAAACTTCCATCTTCCATTTTATTCCATTCAGTAAACACTAGGTTCCAAATTTCTATAAAACGATCATCAGTTCCTTCATCTCCAATTTTTGTGTTTTCATCCCCACCATATTCAACACCTAAATCCACATGAATTTCAGAACAAGGTCCACAAGAACCAGTAGGCCCTGCTGACCACCAGTTTTCACTTTCCCCCATTCTAACTATTCTTTCTTTAGGAAAATTACATTTTTCTATCCATATTTTTTCTGCTTCATCATCTGTAGTAAATACAGTTACCCAAAGTTTATTTTTATCTAATTTTAAAACCTCTGTAACAAATTCCCAAGACCACATAATAGCTTCTTCTTTAAAATAATCTCCAAATGAAAAGTTTCCTAACATTTCAAAGAAAGTATGATGTCTTGCTGTTCTTCCAACGTTTTCTAAGTCGTTTGTTCTTATACATTTTTGATAAGTTGTAACTCTTGGACAGGGAGCTTCTTTTTGTCCTAAAAAATATGGTTTAAATGGTACCATCCCAGCAACTGTTAAAAGTAGAGTTGGATCATCTGGAATAAGTGATGCACTTTCAAAATGTTTATGTTGTTTTTCCATAAAAAACTCTATAAATTTTTCTCTAATCTCATTTCCTGTTAACATTAATTTCCTCCTGATTAATCTAATTTAAATTTTTCTCCTAAATATATTCTTTTAGCTTCTTCGTTATTTGCTATTTCCCTAGCAGTTCCTTCTATAAGAACTTTCCCTTTTGACATAATATAAGACTTATCTGTTATACTCAAAGTTTCTCTTACATTATGATCCGTTATTAAAATTCCTAATCCTCTTTTTTTCAAATATCTTATTATATTTTGTATATCTTCAACAGCTATAGGGTCAACACCGGCAAAAGGTTCATCAAGCAAAATAAAACTAGGATTGTTCGCAATTGTTCTTGCTATCTCAATTCTTCTTCTTTCTCCACCTGACAACGAATAACCTAAAGAATCTTTCACATGCGTTAATTTAAATTCTTCAAGCAATCTATCCACAGTTTCTTTTTGCTCTTTTTTTGAAATATTTTTCATCTCAAGTACAAGCTCTATATTTTCTTCCACAGTTAAATTTCTAAAAACTGATGGTTCTTGAGCCAAATATCCTATTCCCATATTAGCTCTCTTGTACATAGGTAATGTCGTTATTTCTTGTTCTCCACAAATAACTTGTCCCTCATCTGGTTTTACTATCCCTGTTATCATATAAAAAGTTGTCGTCTTTCCAGCACCATTAGGCCCTAAAAGTCCAACTATTTCACCCTTATTTACCTCTAAGCTAACCTTATTTACAACCTTTCTATTTTTATAACTTTTTACAAGATTGTTAGCACTCAAACTAATCATTATTTAGCTCCTTTTTTACTATTCATTGCATCATTTAAACTAGTTCCTATAGATTTAGCTGTTACATAATCAACATGAACATTTCCTTTTGCTTTAATTTTTCTAGTAGTCATATCATAGTGCCCTTCGTTTGCTGTCATTACTGCATCTTTAGTAACTACTTTTACATTTCCATAAACATCAGCTATAGTTCTTGTAACACTTCCTCTATTAGCTGTCAATACTGTCTCTTCATTTTTTTCATTTATATCTCTTATATGAACATCTTTATTTAAATTTATAAGCTCTTTATCTATAAATCCTGTTACACTTTCAGATTTTACAACAGTTTTCCCCTTATTAGCGTTATCTATTGTTAAAACGGGAGTATTCTTTGCATAAACTTCATTTTTAACTAAATCTAGTTCTATATAATTTGAATCAATTCTCTTATTAGTTTGAGTAAATACTGATTTATCATTTACTATAACTTTTTTAGCTTTATAAGAGCCTCCTTGTTTTTCTAAATACAAGTCTGCTTTATCCCCTTTGAAAGTTACATCTCCTTCTTTTTGTTTTGCTTTTCCTTTCACATCTCCAGTGAAACGAATTAAGCCATCATTTATATTTCCCTTCGTTTGATTTGCTTGAAATTCATTTCCATCAGTAGATACAACTTTAGAATTTTTAGAAAAAATTTCTCCTGTCTCTTTATTAACTTTTCCATAGCTTGTATTTAATGTATATTTATCATATTTTATAACTCCACTTGATGGAAGTTCCGCATCTTTACTATCTAAATTATATACAATCTTAGGTCCTGTGACACTGTCTTTTCCAGAACTCAAATAAGCATTTCCAATCAATTCTAAAACTTTTGTTTTATTATTTAAGATCACAGTATTTCCTCTAGCACTTCTATTTGTTTCTTTCATATTAAAAGAATTTCCTTTAAATACAGAAGTCTTAGGATCATATGTTGCATTACTTACACTTCCTACCATACTTCTTGATGGATCTGATAATTTTATAGGTGTATCTGAATGCATTAGCCCATCTTTATATGAATATCTTGCATTAGCTAAAGCTATTTTCATATTATTTTGTTTTAAATCTATCGGTCCTACTAAAGTAACATGATCTCCTCTTTTTATTTGAATTTCTTTAGCACTTCCAGACATATTATCTGTTTTATTTTCAAGAGTAATAGGTCCTTCTAATTTACCTAAAGATGTCAAATTATTATAAGTTAAATCGTGCCCTCTCATAATTGTACCTTTAGAATTTAACATTATATTTCCAGGGCTTACAAGTTCCCCTGTCTTTTTATTATAAGTTATACTATTACCATTAATAATGGTAGTTTCATCAGAAGATTTTATAACATATGGTTCAGGGGCATTTAAAATGCCTGTTTCTTCTACATAAGTTACATTTTTACTTGTTAAACCATAATCTTTACTTTTTACAGTTATTTCCTCTTTAGATGAGAAATTTTTAGTAGAAAGATTGTATAATAAGTTTGTTCCTGTTACTCCTTCTCCTTTATCGTTCCAAGAGTTAAAATATTTATTTGTACTTAAATCCTTAGTTACTGTATTGTAATGAATATACTCAGCTTCTAAATTATTAGTTGGTGATGTATACAAAATTTTATTACCATACATATCTATTTCTTTTGTTTCACTAGAATAGATGAAATTATCTACCAATAATTTCTCTCCTTTTTGTGATGTTGCTTGTACATTATTAAATATTCTGAATTTTTTATCAGTCATATTATATTCAGCATTATCTGCTTCTAGTTTATATTCTGGGTTTCCACCTTTTATTTTTCCATAAACATTGATTAAGTCACTATTAGGTGTTTTTTCAATATAATTTACATCAAACACATAATCTTGATACGTAAATTGAACATCTCCTGTAACTTTAAAACTTTGAGTCTCTTCGTTAAGTACTATATCCTTTCCTTTTAATCCTACATCAGAATATTTCATTTCAAAACCATCAGTTGCATAAATATTTTTTTCATCTACATTAAGAAAATATTTTTTTATCCTTGTCGTTATAATTAGCTCTGTCAGCTAATATAGAAAAATACTGATTCTTTATTACAACATTTCCTTCAAGACTTATATTGTCCATTGCAACTGTTGTTTTAAAAGTATTTCCTGATATTTCTATCCCTTTTTCTTCATTAATTGCTGACAATGGTTGTGTTGAAATAAGTTCTTCTGTTTCTCTGTTATACTTCAATTCACTTGCATTTATTTTCCAACCATTAGGGCTAATTCCAACAATATTAGAATTTAGTAACAAATTTCTAGTTTTATCTAAAAATACATTATCTCCACTTAAAAGCATTCCTTTTATTTTAGCCTTAGCTTTTTCAAACTTACTTTCTTTTTCATCGATATAGTCTATTTCTTTTTCTGCTTCAACATAATAATCTTCATTTTCATAAACAGCATTAGTTGTTTCCATTATTTTCTTTACATTTCCTATATCTTTGTCTGAACCAAAATAGTTGAAATATCCTAAAATCACTGCAGCTATTCCAATTCCTGTGTACAACATTTTCTTTTTATTCATTATTTCCTCCAGTAAGAATTTTTTTCATCTCACTCAATTTTAATAAGCTTTCTAAAGGACTCATCGAATTTAAATCCATTTCTTTAAGTATTTCTAAAACTTTATTTTCTTCTTCTGAAAAATTTTCTATGATTGTTTCTTCAACTTCTTGCTCATCAACCTCAGAGAAATCTCCAAATAACATCATCTGTTCTGCTTTTATCTTACTTTCTATTAAATTCTTTCTATTTTCTAATTTCTTTAATATTTTTTTTGAACGATTTAAAACTTCATTAGGTACTCCAGATAATCTAGCAACTTCTATTCCGTATGATTTATCTGCTCCACCTTTTACAATTTCCCTTAAAAAAACTATATTTTTCCCATTTTCCTTCACTTCTACTCTAAAATTTACAGCTTTTTCCAACTCTTTTTCAAGCTCAGTTAATTCATGATAATGAGTTGCAAATATAGTTTTAGCCCCAATATTGTTGTGTATATATTCTGTTATTGCCGTTGCAATAGAAATCCCATCATATGTAGATGTACCCCTTCCTATTTCATCTAAAACAATAAAAGACTTTTCTGTTGCACTATTTAATATACTTGCAACCTCTGTCATCTCTAACATAAATGTAGATTGACCACTTATCAAATCATCACTTGCTCCAACTCTTGTAAAAATTTTATCTATAATGGGTATCTTTGCATAATCTGCTGCTACATAAGAACCAATATGAGACATAATAATATTAAGTGCAATCTGCTTCATATATGTTGATTTACCCGACATATTTGGCCCCGTTAAAATTATTAAATTTTTTTCATTGTCTAAGATTACATCATTTTTAACATAATCTCCACTTGAAATTAATTTTTCTACAACAGGATGTCTGCCACCTTTTATTTCTAAAATATTTTCTTTTGTCATTTCAGGTTTTACATAAGAATTTTTAACTGCTATATGAGCAAAATTTGAAATCACATCTAAATTAGAAATATTTTTTGATAAACGATAAATACTTTCAATCTTTCCTTTTATTTCAGAAGAAAGTTTTTTAAAAATTTCATATTCTAAGGCTTCTATTTTACTTTTAGCCGTAATAACTTTTTCTTCATATTCCTTTAAATCTTGGACTATATATCTCTCACTATTTACTAAAGTTTGTTTTCTAATATAGTCCTCTGGCACCAAATCTTGATTCGCCTTTGTTATTTCTATAAAGTAGCCAAACACTTTATTATATTTAATTTTTAGACCTTTTATACCTGTTCTTTCCCTTTCTCTTTGTTCTATTTCAAGTATAAAATCTTTTCCCAATTTGGAAATTCTTCTTAATTCATCTAATTCTTGACTAAAGTTATCTTTAATAATTTCCCCTTCTCTTATTGAAAAAGGAGCATTTTCATCTATAGTAATTTCTATCTTGTTATAAATATCTAGTAAGGTTTCTAAATCCAACTCAAATATATCTTTTATTTCTTGATGTTCTTTCAAAATTTTATATATTTCTATCGATTTTCTTATTGATTCTTTTAAAGATAGAAGGTCTTTCCCATTTTCAGTACCGTATATTATTTTCCCTGCTATTCTTTCAATGTCGTATATTTCCTTTAGCTTTTCTCTTACACTTTCTCTTAAAAGAACATTTTTGAAAAAATAATCAACATAAAATTGTTTTTTTCTTATTTTATCTATATCTAAATAAGGGTTCTTTATTATTTTTTTTAGTTCTCTACTACCTATTGATGTCATACAATCATCAAGAACTCCAAAAAGCGTTCCTCTCGCTTCCTCATTTCTTTTAGGAACTAAATTCAAATTATTTTGAGTGCTTATATTTAATTCCATTATATCTTCAATATTTTTATATTTTATTTGTTTGAAGGTTAGATCATTTCGTTTTTGTAGCTCATCAATATATTTAAGTAAATTTGCTGAAGCTGAAATCGATATTTCTTTATTCTTTAAAGCAAATGTCTCAGTTGAAATAATATTAAAATGATTTGTTATGTACTCTTCGGCCTTTCTTACATTTATTATTTTTGTAAATTTTACTCCTGCCAAAGAAGTTCTATCTTGTAAATTAGTTTTATATTCATCGTAAGTTTTTTCATCTAAAACTATTTCACTCGGAGCAATTTTATTTATCTCTCCCAAAGTTTTTTCAAAGAAATTTTTTCCATTTATTTGAAAAACAGAGAATTCTCCGGTTGTTATATCTGCATAAGAAATTCCCACTAAATTTTCTGCTGTATTTATTTTTATACAAGCTATATAATTATTATTTTTTTTATCTAGAAAATCTGTGTCTATTATTGTTCCAGGAGTTATTACTCTTGTCACTTCTCTTTTTACTATTCCAACAGCTGTTTTAGGATCCTCAACTTGTTCACAAATAGCTACACTGTATCCTTTCTCAACAAGTTTTGCTATATATGATGCTACACTGTGATAGGGAACTCCTGCTAAAGGCACATCATAGTCTTTTTCTCTATTTCTTGTCGTAAGGGTAAGTCCTAACTCTTTCGCTGATATCTTTGCATCTTCAAAAAACATTTCATAAAAATCTCCCAATCTAAACATAAGGATTTCATTTTTATATTCTTCTTTAATTTTCTTATATTGTTGCATTAAAGGTGTATCAGCAGACATTTTTTCCCCTTTCTTTGTTTTATTTATATTTTTAATAATAAAAACATTTTTACATCATTATATTTTACCAATAATACAACAAATGTCAATGAATTTTTATATACTTTTGTATATGGCTAAATTGAAATTTTTAAAACTGATACTAACTTTAAAAATCTAATTTTGATTTGTAAATTTTAATTTATCAACCTTATTATAGCCCCTGATAGCCGTATGAGTTCTACGAGCTCAATAAACACAGGCTCTTCGAACTAATACGGACATCGGGG
>QWCZ01000145.1_pt1 | contig 58179 bp, 49 predicted proteins | sample 1972651 | NCBI WGS metagenome assembly QWCZ01 (sample SAMN09866695, study PRJNA288562) | Human oral metagenome isolate pre1_saliva, whole genome shotgun sequencing... | isolation source: mouth | host: Homo sapiens | place: USA: California
TGTAAGTACGGAGAATCTTCCTCCTATATCGTCAGGTACGACAAAGCTTTCATAGCCTTCTTCGTTTGCAAGTGACTTCAGTGCTCCCCTTGCTTTATCTGTTGTAGCATAGATTCTTTTGTTTGCTTCTTCTCTACCGTACTTTTCTATAAGCATCTCTTTGAACACTCTGAAGCTGATAGCCGGCTCTGTTGTGGTTCCTGATTTTGATATGATATTGATTGAGAAATCTTTATCTTTTAACAGATCCTTTATGTCTGCAATATATTTTGATGAAATTGAGTTTCCGCAGAATATTATCTGTGGTGTGTTTCTTTGTGACTTGTCAAGGCAGTTATAAAAGCTGTGGCTTAAAAACTCGATTGCAGCTCTTGCTCCGAGATATGAACCGCCGATTCCCACAACCAAGAGTACATCAGAATCTTCTTTTATTTTCTTTGCTGTCGCCTTTATTCTCTCAAACTCTTCTTTGTCATAGCATACCGGCAAATCTATCCATCCTAAAAAGTCGTTGCCCGCTCCTGTCTTTGACAACAGTGTATCTCTTGCGTTTAATGTTATAGTTTTAAAATTTTGTAACTCATCAGCCCCTAAAAATTTACCTGCTTTTGAATAATCAAAACTTACTGTCTTACTCATCTTTCTCGCCTTTCAAACTTAAATAAATGATACTCTTTGAGACAAAACAAACCTCAAAGTTATCTGTATTTTATACCAACTGAATATTATTATCAATAGGGGAGTCAGCCGTCTATGGTTTCTATCAGCTTCTTTGTCAGTTTCACACTATGTTCTATCGCCTTTTTTTCAAACTCCGAGTAGTCCATGCTTGCACTGTCATCCGCCTTGTCTGATATTGACCTTATTATAAGTGCCTTTATATTATTGAGGTATGCAACCTGTGCTATGGCGGCACCTTCCATCTCCGTGCAGTAACCCCCGAAGGTCTCTTTCAAGTCATCCTTCACAGCCTTGTCCGACACAAAAACATCACCGCTTAATACTCTGCCCTCAAACACTGAAATATCTTTCAAATCCTCTTCACAGATTTTCTTTGCAAGACTTCTTAAGGTATCATCTGTAGGGAATGCAAACACATCCATTCTGGGTACCTGACCTCTTTTGTAGCCGAAGCCCTCCACATTCATATCATGTATTACGGTATCTGTAGACAGTACAATATCTCCTATATTGATTTCATTTTTTAATGAACCTGCAATGCCTGTATTGATAACCGCATCAACTTTGAATCTGTCTATCAGTATCTGTGTGCAGGCTGCGGCATTTACCTTTCCTATGCCTGAACGCACCACAGTTACCTGCTTTTTTGAGATTTCGCCTTTGACAAATTCCATTCCGGCTATTATCTGTATATCTTTATTGTCCATAATCTCTTTCAGTTTTGATATTTCCTCTTCCATCGCTCCGATTATACCAATCATTGTACTTCCTCACTTGAATATTTATATTTGTTAAATTATACTTATATAATACTTTTATTACAATATGAGAATGGAAACTGTATGAAAAAAATAATATTAACAGGTGGCGGTACAGCAGGACATATCACACCGAATATTGCACTCTTGCCTGCACTAGGAGAAGCCGGCTATGATATAAAGTACATAGGCAGCAAAAACGGTATGGAAGAAGGCCTTATAAAGGCACAGAATATTCCATATGAGGGCATATCCTCAGGAAAGCTCAGAAGGTACTTTGACTTAAAGAATTTTACAGACCCTTTCAAAGTGCTGAAAGGACTCTTTGAAGCAAAAAGTATAATAAAAAAATACTCACCGGATATCGTCTTTTCAAAGGGCGGTTTTGTCAGTGTGCCTGTAGTCATAGCTGCCGCACTCTTAAAAGTCCCTGTCATTATACATGAGTCTGATATCACTCCGGGGCTTGCCAATAAGATAGCTACCAAGTTTGCAACCAAGATATGTACCAATTTCCCGGAGACTTTGCAGTATCTTCCAAAGAACAAGGCGGTGCTTACAGGCTCACCCATCAGAAAAGAACTCCTTTGCGGTGACAGCGATGTCGCCAAAAAGCTTACAGGCTTTGGTGATAAGCCTACTTTACTTATAATAGGAGGAAGCTTAGGTTCAGTCATTGTAAATAACGCTGTAAGGAAGTCTCTTGACGATATTTTAAAGGAATTTAATGTAATACATATCTGCGGTAAGGGAAACGAAGACGAAAGCCTTATAGGAAAACCGGGCTACCTTCAATATGAATATGTCGACAAAGAATTAAAAGACTTATTTGCACTCTCCGATGTGGTGGTGTCAAGAGCAGGCGCAAATACTATTTGTGAGCTTTTGGCTCTCAGAAAGCCGAATCTTTTGATACCGCTCTCAGGTGCAGCCTCCAGAGGAGACCAGATACTTAATGCAAAGTCTTTTGAAAATGCAGGCTATTCAAAGGTTATATATGAGGAAGCTCTTTGCGATATTTCTTTATCCGCCGAGATTCAAAAACTGTATAAAAACAGGCAAAAGTATATAGACGCCATGTCAAAGTCCGATGCCAACAACGGTGTCTCAAATATAATAAAACTGATTAAACAGTACAGCTAGATTTTTATGCAAGACTTACAACTTTATTAGTTTATATTCTACATCAACAAAATCTTAAACTCTTTGAAAGTTTTTTCAATTTTCAAAGAGTTTTTTGTATATTGGATACACTTCATCCGGTATTTCCATTATTTTTTCTGATTATATTGTTTCTATATTTAGCCTTCTACATTATGCACAAAAATGCAGTCGATAATAGTACACTACTACCATAGACAAATATTTTTACTATATTGTATAATCCTTAAAAATAAAGACAATCCAAGACAATTTAACTAAGCTATTTTTCAAACTTTATTAACATGGCTTTTACAGGATTGTGACAATAAGGAGGACTTTTTCGTGAAAAAAAGAATTTTAAGTGCACTTATGGTTGGTGCAATGTGTACAGGACTGCTGTCAGGCTGTGGCGGTAGCAAGGCTGCTTCCACCGGCGATTCATCTGCTGCCGACAATGCTGCAACAGCTACAGATGACAACACTCTGACAGTTTGGTGTTGGGATCCGGCTTTCAATATCAATGCTATGAAGGAAGCTGAAAAGGTTTATCAGGCGGATCATCCTGACTTTAAGTTGAATATAGTTGAGACACCTTGGGCCGATATTCAGACCAAGCTCAGCACTGCAGGTGCCGCAGGAGACCTCTCCACATTACCTGATATTTTCCTTATGCAGGATAACGCATTTGCAAAGAATCAGATATCATTCCCTGACGCTTTTACAAACCTTACAGATACCAAGGCATTTGATTTCACACAGTTTGCACCGGGTAAGTTGGCTTACTCCACAATAAACAATGTAAACTACGGTGTTCCTTTTGATAACGGTACGGTTATAGCGGCTTACAGAACCGATATTCTTGAGCAGGCAGGCTACAAGGTTGACGACCTTACAGATATCGACTGGGATAAATATATCGAGATCGGTAAAGATGTACTTGCAAAGACAGGAAAGCCTTTACTTTCATGTCAGGCAAATGAAGCTGATATTATAATGATTATGCTTCAGTCTACAGGCGCTTCACTCTTTGACGCAGACGGCAACCCGAATATCGTAGGAAATGAGACTTTAAAGAAAGCTCTTGAAACATATAAGGAACTTAAAGAGTCGGGCGTTATGGTACTTGTAAACGACTGGGATCAGTACATCACAACTATGAATGCCGAGACTGTAGCCGGAACCATCAACGGTTGCTGGATTATGGGATCTATAAGAGCCGCAAAGGATCAGTCAGGTAAGTGGGCTGTTACAAATCTTCCTAAGCTTGCAGGTATCGGTGAGCAGACCAACTACTCAAACAACGGCGGTTCAAGCTGGGCTGTAAGCGGATCTTCAAAGAAGAAAGATTTGGCTGTTGATTTCCTTGCAAAGACATTTGCAGGAAGCACAAAGCTTTATGACAGCATCCTTCCAAGCGGTGCACTTGCTACATGGTTACCTGCAGGTAACACTGAAGCTTATTCCGAGAAGGTAGAGTTCTTCGGCGGACAGGAAGTTTATAAGCTTCTTACAGACTTCGCTTCAAAGACTCCGAAGAACAATACAGGTGTTTACTACTATGAAGCAAGAGATGCCGTAGCCGTAGCTGCTACAAATATCATTGCAGGTGCCGATGTGGACAGCGAGCTTAAGACTGTTCAGGACACTGTAAACTTCGCAATGGGTAAATAATATTTTAAACTTCAGGGGGTAGGTTTGGCTATGGTCAAGTCTGCCCCCTTGTTTATAGAAGGAGAAAAAATGGGAAACAAGAAAAAATTTTCACTCTCACAAAAGCAAAATATCTCAGGCTGGATATTTTTGACTCCTGCAACGCTTCTTATAGCGATTATGAGCTTCTATCCTATGATAAGGGCCATAATACTGTCTATGCAAACAGGTGTGGGGGCAAAAATATCCTTTGCGGGACTTAATAACTATAAAAGAATGTTTTCAGATGCGGTCTTTATGCAGTCTTTGAAAAACACCTTTATATACCTGATAGTACAAGTACCTATAATGCTTTTATTTGCACTGCTTTTGGCATCACTGCTTAATGACAAGCATCTTAGATTCAAGGGGCTTTTTAGAACCTGCATATTCTTACCATGTGCCACTTCACTTGTATCATATGCCATTATCTTCAGATCTTTATTTGCGGTAGACGGCTATGTCAACAACGTGCTTATACACCTTGGAATACTGCACACCGGATACAACTTTTTGTCAAATCCCTTTACCGCGAGAATTGTAATTATTATCGCACTGCTTTGGAGATGGACAGGATATAACATGGTATTTTATCTTGCAGGACTTCAAAATATCGAATATTCCATATATGAGGCTGCAAAGATTGACGGTGCCACATATTTCCAGATACTTAGAAAGATTACCATTCCGCTTTTAAAGCCGATGATTTTACTTACGGCGATAATGTCCACCAACGGTACACTGCAGCTCTTTGACGAGTCTGTAAACCTTACAGGCGGCGGACCTGCCAACTCAACCATTACAATGTCACATTATATATATAATTCTTCATTCAAGTATGTGCCGAACTTCGGTTACTCTGCCGCCATGTCATTCCTTATTTTGATTTTGGTAGCAGTACTTGCCGCAATCCAGATGAAAGTAGGTGATAAGCGTGATTAAACTGAAAACTGCAATAAAATATATATTTTTAATATTTGTATCACTGATATCCGTTTTTCCGCTGTACTGGATGGCTGTCAGTGCCACTCACACCAGTATCGAGGTAATAAGAGGTGCGCTCTTACCGGGCAACTATCTTTTTAAAAACTTTGCAAATCTGCTTGCGGCAGGTGATGTTTCAGGTGCTATGGTAAACTCATTTAAGTACTCCATAGTAATGACCGTACTTGCACTTTTTATCTGTTCACTTGCAGGCTACGGATTTGAAATCTACCATGACAAGGCAAAGGATGCCATTATGTCGGTGCTGTTACTTGCAATGATGGTGCCTTTTGTAGCTATTATGATTCCGCTGTTTCAGACTTTTTCAAAGTGGGGGCTGCTTAATACCACTCTCGGATTTTTGCTTCCTACCATATCAACTCCGTTTTTGATAATGCTCTTCAGACAAAGTGCCAGATCGTTCCCACATGATATACTGGAAGCTGCCAGACTTGACGGACTGAATGAATTTCATATCTTCCTTAGAATTTTCGTTCCTACAATGAAGTCCACCTACGCTTCAGCCGCCATCATTACCTTTATGGGCGCATGGAACTCATATCTTTGGCCGAAGGTAATAATGACTGAAAAGACTTCCATTACAATGCCTATGCTGGTTGCCAATCTGAAAGAGGGCTATGTGACCGACTACGGTGTTTTGATGCTTGCAGTATTGCTTTGCAGTATACCTACCGTTATCATATTCTTCCTGCTTCAAAAGCAGTTTGCTGAAGGTATTACAGGTGCTGTAAAATAATATATATATGCTTTTTAAAAGGTGTGAAATTGTGTTAAGATTTCATACCTTTTATTGATAAAATTTAACTTTAAGAGAGGTAAAAATGAATAAAGATATCTTAAATAATATTTCAAACCCTTCTGTTTTTGAGGAAAACAGGCTTCCGGCCCACTCTGACCATCTTGTATATGCAAACAAGTCGGAGTTACTTAAGGGAAGCTCTTCACTTTGCTATTCTTTAAACGGAGTGTGGAAATTTGACTACTCGATAAATCTTAACTGTACTCCTGACGGCTTTGAAGCTTTGGACTACGACTGTAAGAACTGGGAAGATATAAGGGTTCCGGCACATATACAGATGGAGGGATATGACAGACCGCACTACGCCAATGTGGCATATCCTTGGGACGGCAGACAATCTCTAAAATCCGGAGAAGCTCCGACAGATTTTAACCCTGTAGGCAGTTATGTAAAGTATTTCACATTGCCGAAGAACTTTTTAAAGGACTCTCTTATACTCAGGTTTGATGGCGTGGAGAGCGCGGCTGCCATATGGTTAAACGGTCATTATATAGGTTACTGTGAGGACAGCTTCACTCCTTCAGAGTTTGATTTGACAAAATATGTAGTTGAAGGAGAAAACAAGCTTGCAATACAGGTAACCAAGTGGTGTGCCGGCAGCTGGCTTGAAGATCAGGACTTTTTCAGATTTTCAGGTATATTCAGAGATATTTATCTCTATACCAAGCCAAAATGCCACCTTGAGGATATTGAAATCAAGCAGGTCTTTGAAAAGGGAAGCTTTGACAATGTAAAGCTTAACCTTTCCATAGACTTAAATAATAATGCTAATGTAGCACTTAGATTATTTGACGCTATGGACTTAACTCTGAAATCAAATGAGTTTAAAGCCTTTGATGAAATGCCGGTAGTTTATGAAACTGTAACTAATTTGCATTCAGGCAAAAACAAACTTTCATTTGATGTTGCCGCTCCTAAGCTTTGGAGTGCCGAGATTCCGAATCTTTATACTCTCTACATTGAAATTTTTGACGGTGAGACTTTACTTGAGGTTTCAGCTGTAAAGGTCGGCATCAGACTTTTTGAAAAGAACTCCGACAATGTAATGACCTTAAACGGTAAGAGAATTGTCTTTGCAGGTGTGGACAGACATGATTTCAGCTCAAAGTTCGGCCGTGCAATCACATTTGATGAGATTAAAAAAGATATTGTGACTATGAAGGAAAACAATATCAATGCTATAAGGACAAGCCACTACCCTAACTCGTCCGCACTCTATGAGCTGTGCGATATCTACGGTATATATCTGATCGACGAATGCAATCTTGAGACTCACGGCAGCTGGGACGGTCTTCTAAGCGGCGTATCCGACTATGACTTTGTACTGCCGGGAGATAAGAAGGAATGGTTACCTCTGTTACTTGACAGGGCGAACTCAATGTATATGAGAGACCGCAATCACTCAAGTGTTCTTATCTGGTCCTGCGGCAATGAAAGCTACGGCGGCAGTGATATATATGAGATGAGTGAGTTTTTCAGAAATGTCGATTCAAGCAGACTTGTACACTATGAGGGCGTTTATAATGACCGCCGTTACAATGACACCTCGGATATTGAGAGCAGAATGTATGCAAAGGTGGCCGAGGTCAAAGAGTTCTTAAAGACTCACAGAGATAAGCCTTTTATTGAATGTGAATATACACATGCTATGGGCAACTCCTGCGGCGGTATGCAGCTTTATACAGAACTCGCGTGGGAGGAGGAGCTTTTCCAAGGCGGCTTTATCTGGGACTACATTGACCAAAGTATTACAGGTAAGGATCCTTTCGGAAATGATACACAGTACTACGGCGGAGACTTTGACGACTCTCCTACCGACTACAACTTCAGCGGAAACGGTATCGTCTACGGCGGTGACAGAGACGCTTCACCTAAGATGCAGGCTGTAAGGTATAATTACAGACCGGTTGACTTAAAACTTGATTTAAACAAGGATATTTTGCATATCCACAACAGAAATCTTTTCAGAAATCTTGGCGATTACAAGTTTGTAATATATATAAAGAAGTTCGGTAAGACTTTATTTGAAGAGAGCTTCTTTATAAACGGTGAAGGGCTTTGTAAACTTGATTACAGCCTGAACATAAAGGAAAAGGTCAAGAGTCTGTTCGATATACATGGAGACGAGCTTATCGTAGGTGTAAAGGCCGTCTTTAATGTTGAAACTGTTTATAACTTAGGCGAGGTATCATTCAGCGAGGCAGCCGTAAGAGAAAATATGCAGATATTTGACGCTCTTTTAAAGGCTCAAGGCAATAAGCTTATATGCGATACTCCTATGCTTGAAAAAAGACCTTATAAACTTATTATGGGCGTAAGTAATTTCGGTGTTAAGGGCGAGAACTTTGAAGTACTCTTCTCACAAAACTTCGGCGGACTTGTTTCTTACAGATATGCCGGAAAAGAACTTCTTAAGGCTGTTCCAAGACCGAACTTTTGGAGAGCGCCTACAGACAACGATATCGGCAACAACATGCCTTTCAGATATGCCAAGTATAAGACGGCTTCACTTTATGCTACCACAAGGATTCCTAGGCCAGACAGTACATATTGGGGGGCTTTCAGACCGGTTATAGAGGAACATGAATCCTATGTCTCGGTAACATATGATTATGCTCTGCCTGAGAGCAGTGATAAACTGAGCCTCACATATCATGTCTACGGTGACGGCAGCATCAGGGTGATTACAGAGTATACTCCTGCCTCGGGCAAGTATGATTTGCCTGAGTTCGGTACTTTATTTAAATTAAAGCCTGAGTATGAGAATATCTCATGGTACGGTGCAGGTCCTATGGAAACTTACCCGGACAGACTTGTAGGTGCAAAGATTGATTTCTACAGCGGCAAAATAAGTGAGCAGCTTGCAAAATACCTTTCACCACAGGAAAGCGGAAATAAGTCTTTGGTACGTTTTGCCAAGCTTACAGATAAGAAAGGCCGCGGACTTTTGGTTGCAGGCGACTGTATCAATGTTTCCGCTCTTTGCTACACTCCAAGTGAACTTGAAGAAGCAAGACATGACTTTGAACTGCCTCCTGTTACAAAGACCGTGCTTCGTATCAGCCTTTCTCAAATGGGTATCGGCGGCGACGACACATGGGGCGCCCCTACACTTGATGAATATTTGTTAAAGGGCGAAGGCACACTGAAATTTGACTATGTTATAAAGGGAATCTAAAAACAAAAAGGCCTGAGATATCACATATGTGATCTTCTCAGACCTTTTTTGATTAGAATTATTATTTTCCTGTTGCGCTGTATGCACCTGAAATACCTACATAGTACCCGTCAGGTGTTGTAGTATTTGAAAGCATCTTTCCACTGTTCAAATCCATATAGTACCAGTTACCGCCTATCTGCTGCCATCCTACAAGCATATATCCGTCGGCATTGAAGTAATACCACTCACCGTTTATCTGTCTCCATGAAGATGTCACATAGCTTCCGTCAGCCAATGTGTACCACCAACCTGTATTATTGTGCTGCCATTTACCTCTCTGTGATGCCTGACTCTGGCTCTCATTGTAGTTTCTTGCAGCCTCGGCCTGACTTACCGTTATGGTATTTGATGTTACCCAAGGGCCGTTCTTTTTGGTATCACTGCTTATAGCACGCACCTTAAGTACATATGTACCCTGTCTGTTCAAAAGATACTTTAAGTTTGCACTGTTTGTTGTAAAGCTCTGTACTCCTCCTATTGTAGACGAATTTTCTCTGACAAGCTTTGCCTGATAACCTGAAGCTCCCTGTGAAGCACTCCATGTGGCCAGCCCCGAGCTGTTCAAAGTAACGCTCTCTATAGGCGAAACCTGATTTGTAAGTGCAGGCAACTGAATGTCCACATACAGATCATTTGAAGTATTTTCTCTTCTTGCCTCTATAAGCTCTCCGCCTGTTATCTTAAAGTCTTCAGCCTTATATACACTGAAGTAATAATTTTCATCAGCTGCCAAGTGTACTGTAATCTTTGGAATATCTGTAATCTGCCAATCAGTACCCATCTCCAAAAAATCTACACCTTCTATATTGTAGTTACTTCCTGATGTATTTACAGTAACATCATCTATGTTCCTCGGCTTTCCTACAGTGATTGCATCTGAATTTATATTTATCTTTACAGACTTTATTCCTGATGCCGCAAATGCCGTCATAGAAGCCGCCAAACTCATTATTCCCGTTATCGCCGCTATTGCGAATTTCTTTCCAAAACTATTCATATATATCCTTTCACTCAAATAAAATACTCTTTTCCTACTATTAAATACTAATTTATGGTTTCAGTCAATTACTATTATATGAATTTTCTTTAAATTCACATAAAAAAGACGACCGCATTTCGCCGTCGTCCTTATTGTTATCTTGCAACATCTGCCACTCTTGATTCTCTGATCACGTTTACTTTGATTTGACCCGGATATTGCATCTCTTCTTCTATTCTCTTTGAGATGTTTCTGGCCAATATAACCATATCGTCATCACTTACCTTCTCAGGTAGTACCATGATTCTTACCTCACGTCCTGCCTGTATAGCAAATGATTTCTCCACTCCGTCAAATGAAGTTGTGATTTCCTCAAGCTGACTCAATCTGTTAGTATATGTCTCCAAGGTCTCTCTTCTTGCGCCCGGTCTGGCTGCCGATATTGTATCTGCCGCCTGTACCAGACAAGCTATAAGTGACTCCGGATCAACATCTCCATGATGTGATTCTACAGAATTGATTACAACCGGATGTTCTTTGTATTTCTTACAAAGCTCCACACCAATCTGTACATGTGAACCTTCCACTTCATGGTCGATGGCTTTTCCAATATCATGTAGTAAACCGGCTCTCTTTGCCAGTCTGATGTCCACTCCAACCTCTGCTGCTAAAAGTCCTGCTAACTGTGCCACCTCTATAGAATGTTTCAAAGCATTCTGTCCGTAGCTGGTTCTGAATTTCATTCTTCCCAGTAGCTTGATAAGTTCCGGATGTATACCGTGCACTCCTACTTCAAGTGCGGCATTCTCACCCTCTTCTCTCATAATGCCGTCAACTTCTTTCTTCGCTCTGTCCACCATCTCTTCAATTCTTGCAGGGTGGATACGACCGTCGACAATCAACTTCTCAAGTGCTACTCTTGCTACTTCTCTTCTTACAGGATCAAAACAGGATAAAACTACCGCCTCAGGTGTATCGTCTATTATAAGCTCTACTCCTGTAAGCTGTTCGAGTGTACGTATATTTCTACCCTCGCGTCCTATGATCCTTCCCTTCATGTCGTCATTAGGCAATGCCACTACTGAAACTGTCGTTTCCGCTACATGGTCCGCTGCACATCTTTGAATTGCGGTAACCACATATTCCTTAGCCTTTTTATCGGCTTCATCCTTTGCGGCATTTTCAAGCTCTTTGATAAGCTTTGCCTTGTCATGTTTCACTTCATCTTCAACTGATTGCAATAAGAATTCCTTAGCCTGATCGCTTGTAAGTCCGGATATTCTCTCAAGTTCCGCTATTCCCTTATCATACAGGGACTCAACTTCCTTGCTTCTTGCAAGTATACTTTCCTCTCTTGCAAGAACGCTCTCTTCCTTCTTTTCAAGTAAATCCTGCTTCTTGTCCAAGTTCTCTTCTTTGCTAAGTACTCTTTTTTCATAGCGGGCTAACTCCGCCCTTCTTTCCTTCACCTCTCTATCAAGCTCATTTTTTGTCTTTATTGACTCTTCTTTTGCTTCCAAGAGAGCTTCACGTTTCTTTGTTTCGGCTGTTTTTAAGGCTTCCTCTATTATTTCTCTGGATTTAATCTCTGCTGATCCGATTTTATCTTCATATGACTTTTTACGATGAGCAATCGCTAAACTCCAACTTAGAGGCGCCACAACAACTACACTGAGTATTACCGCTATTATTATACTTCCCAGTTGTGACATAAAAGCACCTCCTTATTCAATTTTCATTGTTCAAAACAACATTCTAATTTTAACAAAAAATGAATAAAAAGTAAAGTTGGTAAAGATTGTATACAAAATACTTTATTGAAAATATCCTTTCACTCCAATCAAAAAAGCCGCCGCATTATGCGACAGCCTTTATTATTATGCATTCTTATATGTTCCCATTACAACTTTTCTGAGAAGATCTACCGGTATCATTGTGAATGCCAATATGAATACCACTATCCAGCCCTGTATGCTAAAAGGCACACAGCTGAACATCTTTCCGATAAATTGGAAAGGTGCAAGAGGTATTGAACCTGAATTTACTATCAATGCCTGTACTATGATGATGGCAAAGAACACCTTCAAAAATCCCGGGTTCTCCTTCAATCCGTTGAAGATGCCGAAGCCTTCATCTCTTACATTGAAGCCGTTAAACAATGCACTTGCTATAAACAGTACAAAGTAGCCTGTAAGCAATTCATCCATATTTCCGCCGAAAAGGTTCATAAAGAACGGTGTTTTAAGGTATATAAAGCTTACGATTGTAAGCCAAAGTCCCATAGTAAGAATCTGAACAGCCATATTCCTGCTGATGATATTTTCATCTCTTCTTCTCGGCTTTTCCATCATGTAGCTTTCCTTAGCAGGCTCGTTACCGAGCATTATAGCTCCCAGACCGTCCATTACAAGGTTGACAAACAAAAGGTGAGTTACCTTAAGCGGCTCTTCCACTCCGAAGAAAGGAGCAATGGCACTTACTATAACTGCAGTTACATTTATAACAAGCTGGAACTTACAGAACTTAAGTATATTGTGATAGATAGTTCTACCGTAGAGTATTGCATCCTTTATAGATCTGAAGTTGTCGTCAAGTATTACAATCTCACCGGCTTCCTTTGCAGCCTCGGTACCGTTACCCATAGCAAATCCGACATCCGCTCTCTTAAGTGCAGGTGAATCGTTTACACCGTCTCCTGTCATACCTACAACAAGATTCATCTCCTGACAAAGTCTTACCATTCTTGACTTGTCTGTAGGAAGCGCTCTGGCAATAACTCTGATATGCGGGATAAGCTTCTTTACTTCATCATCGCTCATCTCGTTTAACTCGGCAGATGAAAGCGCTCTGTCTGAAGTATTCTTTATAAGACCTGCATCCTTTGCGATAGCTACCGCAGTCTCAAGTCTGTCACCTGTAATCATTACAACCTGGATACCTGCTCCCATAACTTCAGCGATAGCATCCTTTGCCTCGGCTCTGACATCATCTCTGATACCTACAAGACCGATAATTACCACATCATCGTTGATAGAATTTTGTGCAAGCGGCTTTTCTGAATAGCCAAATGCCAAGACTCTCATAGCTCTTGCGGCAAGCTCGTCAATCTTTCTGTCAAGAACGGCCTTATCAATAGTCTTTACTTCACCGTTCTCATCAAGGTACTTCTTAGCCTTTGCAAGCAGCCTCTCAGGTGCACCCTTATAGAAAGTCTTATCAAGTGAATCTATTCTTGCCTGACTGAACTTATTTGTAGAGTTGAAGCCCTGATGAGCTCCCACTACCAAGTCCTTATTATCTGAAAGTGCATTAAAAGTATCTTTTCCTATAAACTTCATAAGTGCCTGGTCTGTAGCGTTACCGCCGATTACAACACCTCTGTCGTCAAAGAGTGACTGTGTATTCTTACCGATTGCAATATCTACAAGACCCTTTACCTTGCTGTGCTTACTGAGTTCTTTAATCTCTATTGAGTTGCCGTCGGCTGTAAAGAAATCCACAACTTCAAGGCTTCCTTTTGTAATAGTACCTGTCTTATCACTGAAGAGTATATTCAGTGAACCTGCAGTCTCGATACCTTCAGCCTTTCTTACAAGGACATTGTGATCAAGCATCCTGCTGGTATTTTGCATAAGTACAAGTGAAATCATCAGCGGCAAGCCCTCAGGTACCGCACATACTATAATAACTATTGCAAGTGTAACAGCCTTTATAACATCCTGTACTATATGCTCTATTCCAAGTCCGAAATAAGGAGCGAATCCTCCGGCTCTTACTACAAAATATGCAAGATAAAGTACTGCAATAACCGTAGCGCCCACATATCCGAATATGGATATCTGATGTGCAAGCTTTCCAAGCTTTACCTTAAGCGGTGAATCAGGGTCTTCTTCGTTCATCTCAAGAGCCATCTTACCCATCATTGACTTAAGTCCGACTCTCTTTACAGCTAAAACACCCTCGCCGTCAAATACTACGGCACCTCTGAAAAGTGAATGTGCATCTACGAATGTATCACCTGTGATATCTTCCTTCAGTTCAAAGGATTCATCCGCAGCGGTCTTTTTACATTCTTCAGCCTCACCGTTAAGTGCGGAGTTGTCCACTCTCAAATCACCGTCTATAAGAATACCGTCTGCAGGTATCTTATCTCCGGACTGTAAGAGCACCATGTCTCCCACTACCACGTCATCCACGTCAATAATGGTTACAACACCGTTTCTGTAGACCTTACAGGTATCCTTTTTTGTGTTGTCCTTTAACTCACGATACTTGGTATCGCTTGCCACACCCGTCTTTGCGGAAACAAACGCCACTATGATTACTGCAACAATAGTACCGAGAGGCTCATAGATCTCAGCATATCCCATAAAGAACATGATTATCATAAGCACTGCAATGGCAAGCAGTATTCTTATCATAGGGTCGTTAAATGTCTCCTTAAATTCCTGCCAAAAAGTGGTAGGTTCGGAATCGGGAATAACATTTGAGCCGTTTTTCTGTCTTGACTGCTCTACTTCTTTCTCAGTCAAACCGGTAAATTTCATATATTTTCCTCTTTCAAAGTTTTAGGAGAAAGCCAAAGCTCTCTCCCGTAATTTATATTACCTACGCTATTTTACAATAGTTTAGCAATAATTAAAAGTATAAAAGTATTATAAATACCTGTTTGCAAGCTCTCCGAGGCTTGCATCTGTAGTGCCCTGTCCTACAGCGGAGAACTTCCACTCACCGTTATGTCTGTACACCTCACCGAAAATCATAGCGGTCATACCTGCATAGTTCTCTGTAAGATTGTACTTAAGTATCTCTTTATTGTTTGAAGCATCTACAAGTCTGATAAATGCGTTTCTGATCATGCCGAACTCCTGACGTCTTTGTACAGCCTGATAGATATTCACAACAATAACTATTCTGTCATAATCTGCAGGGACATTTGCAAGATCTATTGTGATCTGCTCGTCATCACCTTCACCTGCACCTGTCAGATTGTCTCCCATATGGATAACCGTACCTGATTTGTGGCGAAGATTGCCGTAGTATACCACATCATCCTTATATACAAGCTTGCCGTTCTGCAAAAGGAATGCAGATGCGTCACAGTCGATATTGCTTTCACCGCCTGAACTTCCAAACAGTGATGATAAGAATCCGCCGCTCTTTTGGGCTTCATCCCAACCAAGACCTACAACAATTTTTTTAAGTCCCGCATTTTCCTTTGTAAGACTTACCTTTTGTCCCTTTTGTAAACTGATAGACATAAAACCTCCTAGTCTCTTTAGCCTACGCTACTTCTATTCCGTAGTGATTGCAAAGTGCCGCAAGTCCGCCACCGAAACCGCTTCCGATAGCATTGAACTTCCACTCGCCGTTGTGCTTATATAACTCACCTACCACTACCGCTGTCTCAATAGAGAAGTCCTCACCGAGGTCAAATCTGATAATCTCGGTATTTGTTACCTCATCCACGATTCTGATATATGCGTTTGATACCTGACCGAAGTTCTGTCTTCTTGACTCGGCATCATAGATTGTTACGGTGAATGCAATCTTTTCGATATTTGCAGGTACCTTTGAAAGATCGATTTTTATCTGCTCATCGTCTCCGTCACCTTCACCTGTAAGGTTATCTCCCATATGCTCAACGCTCTCTGACGGATGCTTTAAATTGCCGTAGAAGATAAAGTCCTTTTCAGTAGGACATTTACCGTTGGCTCCTACCATAAATGCAGCGGCATCAAGGTCGAAATCAGCACCTGAGTCAAACGCATTTACATCCCATCCTAAACCTACAATAACTTTTTTCAGTCCCGGATTTGTCTTTGTTAAATCTACTTTCTGTCCTTTGGATAAATTGATTGGCATAAAATCCTCCTTTATACACCGAATTTTTTATAAAATTCATTTTTAATATTTTCAAGTTTTACCTTGTCTTCAGCTCTCTGTCTTCTGGCGTCATCCTGTATTCTCTTTGTCTCTTCGATACCGTTTACAATAGTCTTCCAAGACTTCTCAAGAGTATCCACTTTTATTGAACTGCCTGAAGCCATCTGTGCCGTAAGCTTTGCCTGTTCGACAGTATTGGTTGCATTCTTTAAAATCATCTCATTTGTCTTCTTATCAAGCTCTGAGAGTGCTTCAGCCTGCAATCTCTGTCTCTTAAGCATAATAGCCTGTGCAAGACTCTGCTTAAAGATAGGCAATGTGATAATGAAAGCCGAATTTATCTTTCTTATCAGGTTTATATTGCTAAACTCCATTGTCTTTAACATAGGAATTGTCTGCATAGCCACATTCTCAGCCACTCTAAGATCCTGTGTTCTTTGCTCAAGCATCATAAGCGCATTGTTAAGAGTGGTAAGCTCAAACTGTATTGACTTATCACCGGTGCGATCCATCTCTGCTGTTTTATCCGCAATAGCCCCTTCAAGCTCTTTACAACCCTGCTCGCCTGCCAAAATATACTTAAGCAGATCATGGTAATAGTTCACATTTGAGTCAAACATGGTATTGAGCTTTTTATTGGTCTCTTTGATCTCACCCTCATAGCCCTTAAGCTCTACATATATCTTGTCAATCTCACCGCCCATGGTCTGATACTTTGCCATTATCTTATCCAGCTGCTTTTTGATACCGCCGAACAGTTTGTCAAAAAGACCCGGATCCTGCTTGATCTCTTCGATATCGAACTTGCTCATGATATTGGCAAGTACACCAAGCATCTTGGATGTCTCTTCAATCTGAGCGATATTCATACTGTTAAGTACCAAATCCGACGACTTTGATATCTCAGTGGCTACCTCTCCTCCAAAGGTTACAATGCTGTCAAGATTATCAAGTTCTATCTTACTTACAAGTGCATCCACCTCTGCAGAATTTACCAAATCGTTTCTTAGTTTCTCAGACTCTACCGCAATATCAAATGTCTGAGTTGTAGCCGGTAATGTCTCACCTTCTACGGCGGTATCTGTCACTACGTTTGCTTCACTCTGTTTTGCTTTTGAAAAATCAAGTCCCATTTTTTCCTCCTTGCTCTGTGCTTTAAAAACCGCAGACACAGAGGCCTATAGTTTTATTAACCAAAAAGTCTGGCAAAAAAAGATTTTTTCTTATTATTGCCCGCCTTTAGCCTACTGAAATCAGGTATAGCCACATCATAAAGATAATTGCCTATTATATGTTCCTTTACTATCTGATTATTGAAATATTTGCTGATATTGTCATATCCTGTAGGTACAAAAAACAATATATCGAAACCTATCAGATTCAAAAAGGCGACAATTATACTATCTTCCAACGAAATTATGCTCTCCGTTGTATTTACTATTATAAGCTTTGGAGGGCATTTTGTAAAATCAAAGCTCTGTATAAATCTTAAAATTTCCTTAGGTAAATCTAAAACAATTGTAATAATCTTATATTCCACTCCGTTTTGCCCTGTTCCGACTATTACCCTGCTCTTTAAAAGCTCCGACAGCTTATCCAAAATGTAGTCCTGAGTCTCCGCTCTTAAATAGTCATATTTGAAGCCGTCCCATTTTTTTATGGCTTCCTTATCAAGCCTGTTGTTCTTATAAAATGACGTCACGCCTGCTGCAACGCTTGCATTGCCCTTGTAGATATTTTCATTCTTGTATAAGAGTGTGGTATCCGTCAAAAGGTCCTTTATCTTAGCAAAATATGCATCTATATCCGAATTCACTACGCCTGAAATTTTTGCGCATATCACAGGGATATTTACCACATTGTCAACTGTGGAGAAGTTCGGTCTGAATCTGGCTTCCTGTTTCCAATAAATTGCTATCTCCTCATAGGTGGTCGACAGTATTATTACATTTGCTTTTGTAAACTGCATATCCCTATACATTCCGGTGTCGGAATACATCATGCTGTCCAAATCTCTTTCCGCATTACGCGCGGTTGTACTTATACTGAGTCCTACACTGTCTGTCGGAAACTCCTTTATTTTCAAAGTCTCTTCAAAGCGTATATCATAAAGGTTCTTATCTTCAAGCTTGTCTTTTAGCTTTTCAGGGTTGAAAATCACCACATCGACGGGCAACTTGGACACCATCTTTAAAAACAGACATTCCGTATCACTCTCCACACTTCCGAAGTATATAAGTATCGGTGTAGGTGAATGTATATCCATACCGTTCATAAGCTCCACTATATATCTGTTAATCCAGCAAAGTATATATATGCCCTTATTCATTATCTTGTTAAGGTCCATATTCATAAGCTTACTTGTCTCAATCATAGTGTCTACAAAAGCGTCTCTTGCAACATCTAAAAACACGTTGTTTGTGAACTTGATATTGGTTTTAAGGTCAAGTATAAGCTGATTTTCATTGGCATAATTGCCTCTTTTTATCTTGGCTATCTCATCCACGCTCGGATTTGTTATACTGTTGTTTATCACCTGTACTTTTCTGTTTGCCCTCTTCAAATCCTGATAGAGCAGGTAGAGTTCATTTGTATAATTGTTTCTGTCGTCACAACCGTTTATCCTTACAAACATATTGTAAAAAAAGGCTGTGTTCTCACCTCTTTTTATATTTTTCAAATCCTCAAAGATATCGCCGCTAAGCCATGCGTTGGTATTCGGCTTTATATTTACATTACCGCTGTAGAGCATCTTTTTGTTTTTATCATCCTCATACAGTTTAAGAAGCCAATCAAGGTTAAATCCCGGCGGGAACCCCTCACTGCCCATCTTTAAATCAATGGAAAACTGCGACTTCGGGTCTATGGACAGATACTGTGCGTCACCTCCCGGTTGCAAAAGTATAATATCCGCACCTGCATTTGATAATATATTCAACGTGGAAAGCTCGGAGAAGTTTACATTGCCCCAAAAAATAATCTTAGGTATATCCTCACTTCCAAGCCTTTCCATAATGTTATAAAAGTTATAGTAGAGCCAACACATTATTCTTGTGAAGTTGTTCTTCAATATCTCTATATTCTTACCCTGACGCCTTAGTACTTCCAAAGTATCAAAAATACCGTCCGCCATAGACGCTCTCTCATAGTCTCTGATTCTTGGGAGCCATCTCTTAAGAGCATCCGCTATAAAGCCCGGACCGTGTACATATCTGTCACCTATAATCTCGTTAAAATATGCGATATTGTCGGCTGTAGGATTTTCAATATGTGTGTCAATTATTGCTCCGTCCTTTTTAGCCAATTCATAATATTTTCTGATAAATTCCAGTATTGTTTCGTCATATGAGTTTATCCTGTAAAAGTAGACTCCTCTGGGCTTTCTAATACTAAGTCTTTTAAAAAAATCATCAACTTCTTTTATCTTTTGATGCAACAGCATATATTATCCCCTTTCAAGTATTATCTGATAAAACTTTTTGCAAATCCATATATGGCATCATACGGTACCGCCAGATTTATATTCTGTCCTTCACTAAATCCTGCCGTACTTATTCCTATTACCTCTCCAAACATATTTAAAACCGCACCGCCTGATGAACCCGGCGATATCGGTGCGCTGAACTGTATCATATCCACATTGTCGATATTTCTAAAACCTGATATGATACCGTCCGAAACCGAGTTGAAAAGTCCGAGCGGACTGCCTATAGCCACCACATTTTGCCCTCTTACAAGTTTCTCTCTTCCGTCAAAAAGCCTTAAAGGACTCAGTACTCTCGGTATCCTTATTATGGCAAGGTCAAGATATTGATTGTACTTTATCACCTCGTCGGTTTTGTAAATCCTCTCGTCATCTTCAATCCTTACTTCAAAATAGTAACCGCCTCTGATTACATGGTTGTTTGTCAGTATAAAGCCGTCTTTTCCGATCATTATACCTGAGCCTGTGCCAAGCATCTTTTGTCTGTTGTCATATACCGCAATCATTACAATGGATGTTGAGAGTTTTGCAAGCTCGATATAACTAAGCTCCCTGTCTGTCTTTATACCCGACCTCGGCATATTTGTGCCTGCAGAGGATACCGCCGTCTTAGCAGCTCCTCCCGTATTTGATATATTAGAGTTTGCCGCACCTGCTTCAGTCTTTATTTCTTTATTATCTCTGTCTTTTCTTCTTGTTGATGCAAGGCTTATTCTCACTCTGCCTTCTTCATTTTGCGCTGTAGGAATCTGTTTTTTGATATCTTTACTTTTTGTACTCTCAGGTATTTCATAAGGTTTCAGCACCAAATTATCCTCAATAAAATCTCCCATCCTTTTAGTGTAAAAATAATCCTTAAGTATATCGGTATCTTTTGAGTACTGTAAAAGGCAGACATCCATTCCAAGCAGATTTAAGAATACAAAAAAATAGATTTCAGACTCCTTATCTATATTTTTTGCCACCACCTTTATATTCCTGTCTCCGTCAATCTTTATATCCGAAAAGTTTTCACACAACCAATACAAAAGCTTTACCATTATATTTTTTTGTATTGTATCTGTCAGATTCTTCTTATATTTGTGCAGCAGATTCTCAATTTCTTTCATTGCACCTACAAGTTCACTCTCCGACATATTTGTCTTTAAAATATCTATATGACCGGTGTTTTCAAAGTTTTCATAGGCCGTTTTTATGCTCATGCAATCACTGTTTATATGAAGTGAATCAATATACTTATAATATATTTTTCCTTCTCTCATATCCTTTGACAGATATTTTAAAAGGTCGTTTATTTCATTTTCAGCACCTTCAGACGCCCCGGAAAATTTGACCGCATAAGTGTTTCTTATATCGCCGTTTTTGCCGCCTCTTATACTGCCAAACTCCATATAGCTGTTTATATTTATAGGATTCAACCTGTATTTAAACATATTTACTCCATTGAATTCTTTCTTTGTTTTATAACTTTTCTATGCTATAATTATACCAATAATAAGCCTATATTCAAGATGCCCCGTATAAAAGACCGTCTACAAAATAAGCGGCCGTTTTATCCTTGCAATCTTAAGCTCATTTGTATTTTATAATTTTTGACAGGGGAAGACTATGAAAGATTCCGGTATTTACTATAGCTTGGGTGCATTGCTTTACACCGCTGCCGACAATACAAATATTATAGACGATATAATATTTGAAAAATTTAATATTCCGTTTTCTTTAGCATTTTCATTTGATACTACAAGCAATGATGCTGAAGCCGACAAGGCTGAGAATGTCCTTGTAAAGACCTTGGACAAGCTCTTTGTTGCAAAGAAGGAGAGAAATTTCTATATACCCAAGCTCTTTATAAGAGTCCTTTCCACAGCACATATCCCACATCTTTACAAGAAGTTCGGAAGCTTACTTGATCTTATCACCGGATTTATACTGCCTGACTTTTCAGTATCGAATGCGGATGTTTATATCTATGAGATGCAGCGTATCAACTCGGTACTTTCCACCCCTGTATATATTCTACCGGAGCTTGACGGCATGGCGCTTCTTGACTTAAAAAGCAGATATATCGACCTGTATTCCATAAAAGAAAGGCTTGCCACATATGAAGACTATGTGCTCAATTTACTTGTTTCAACAGGCAGCGTACTCAACTATTTTTGTGTGAGGAGAAGAGTTGACGAAAATATTTATCAGAGTTCCCCTGTAGCTTCACTTTTAGCAGACATCGTAACTGTGTTTGCAACCGACTATATACTATGTGCTCCGGCTTTTGAATATTATGCGGGTATAGGCTGGGAAGAGGGACTTTTAAAAGAAATCGAGTTTGATAAGATGAACGGTTTTGTAGGCAAGACTGTAGTCCACCCTAAGCAGATTTCAATTGTCAATGACGCTTATAAGGTATCAAGTATTGACTATGACGATGCACAGAGTGTGTTGGATGATAAGAAGATATATCAGGTCCGTGCCAATGTAAATGACACCAGAATGAATGAACCGAAAATCCACTACAGCTGGGCAATGCAGATTATATTCCTTGCAAAGTACTTCGGCGTAAAGAAATATTGATTTAAAAGGGGATGTGAAAAACGACCAGGTTTTTTCGCATCCCCCTTTAAGTGCCTTATATGTCTTTCATCTTTTTTATAATTCCCATACATTTATAATTGTTTAATCTTGTATACTCTATTTCGCTGTCTTTTTCTTTTGCCAGTCTGACTATATGGCGAAGCTCTCTGTCGTCTTTATATCTCTCATCTATAAGAACTTTCCACGGCACTCTTCTTAGCAGCACTCTTGTAGTCTCTCCTATGCCCGGCTTTATCAGGTTTATATCCTCTATACAAAATCTCTTTGCCTGATTTTGCGCCTCAGTTATTCCCTTTGTCTTCGGCATATCCGTATTATCTTTATGAGCTCTGAAAAGTTTTTGTATCTCATCTATGAAATGATAACTTAAATCCTGATCTTTATATTCCTTATAATACAGTGCTCCGTGGAAATCATTTTCACCTATTATATCACTCCTTAAAAACGTCCTGCTGACCAGTCCGCACACCGTAGCATTGAGTGCAGAGCTTGGAATAAATATATCACTGTAAGTTCCCGTAAGTACGGTCTCACCTGCCGGGTCGCATACCACCGCAAGTTCAGGCGAAACACCTTCATAGTTTTTGACCGCCTTCTTTAATTCCTTAAGTATTGCGCCCTTTCCAATCCACCCGTCTACAAAGAGTATATCCTTTGCAGGATGGTTCTTTAAAATATACTTCATAGCATTGTCGTCAATGCCTCTGTCTCTGATTATGGATACGGAATAATGCGGCAAATCCATATTGTACTTCAGGTTTATATATCTTTTTAAAAGTATTCCTATAGGAGTGCCCGCCCTTGCAAGTGATACAAGCACAATATTCTTTCCGCGACTTTTCACTATCTTGTCCGCAAGTGAACCCAGCGCATCCGCCATAGCCTGCCCGAATATTTGTAGCGAATCAAAGTATATGTCCATATATTCCTTACTTGGAATATATTCTATCGGAAGCATTTCACTGTAATGCATTCCCGACTGTATAAGTTTTTCCCTCTCCTTGCTTGGCAGAGGTTCCACCATTCCGGTAACATCCTTTAAAAGAAATATTACATCCTCTTTTTTATAACTGCTGTTCATTATCCCACCTGATAAAATATATATCTTTATTGCCGGCAAGCTTTATTGCCTTTAATATATCATTTTCACCGTTCTTATCTTTGCCGTCACTGACTAAAAAGAATATATCACTCTTCTTAAGATCATAGATATATGTCTGTCTGTTTTTGTCATAGATACTCTCCACCTCATATCTTGTATGCAGAGGATAATCCTTTGTCTTTGACACTTCAATAGGACTTCTTGTGGAAGAATGTACATAGACCTTACTTGACTTATCCGCATTCTCATATATGTACTGTGCCAACTTAAGCGGCACATAGATAAACTCTTCGGTTCCAAGTACCGTAACGGTATTTTTGCCCTTTATCAAAGTCTTTATATCTATATTTTTTTCCAGATACTCTTCCAATCTGAGTATTTCATTATCAAGATCTTTTATATTTAACAGTCTTCTTGTTCTTATATCTGTTTTAAAATCTATATATTTTATATTGTTTTCTTTCGGAGCATTTTCTATTCTGGATACATCTCCGTCTGTGATTGTATCAAGTACATCGGCTTCAAAGTTTTCTTTATTTATATCTCGTATATAGACAATTTCCACATTTCTTTCTTTAAAAAACTTTTTTCGCTCTTTAGAGAGTGTATTTGTAAGCGGTGCTATCGCATATTTTTTGTTTCCATTAAATATGCTCTCTATTTCCTCTATACAATGCCATATTGTATTGCCTGTAGTTATCTCATCTTCTACAAATACAATTCTATCAATCCTCTCATAGATTTCTTTCATATCGGCAAGTACAATTCTTTGCTCCGTGGCGTGGCTATGTGCCTCTGTAAAATATATGTACTCATTTTCTGCACATATATTTTCTCTGGTTGTCTGCATAAAATAGGCTCCGGCACTGCTTGCCAGAGTCGCTCCTATCGCTATTGCTGTTTCCGCAAAACCTATAACAAGTGCATTCTTTAATATATTTTTTGAAAGTTTTGCAAGTGTATCATACTCATCTTTAACATCTTCAATCAACGCCGGCTTGTGTTTGCCCTGATCGGCATTGATTATCAAATAGCCTCTTTTGTTATTGTTGAGGCGTTTTGCAAGGCTTATCTTATCCATTTATCCCACCAATATAAATATTTATTAACATAAATATAGGGGTGACTTTCGCCACCCCTATATTAAATTCAAATCTCATCATCCGAATTATAAATCTGGAATACCTGGTACTCCTTTATAAATTCAAATCCGACTCTTGAAGCAAGCTCCACAGAATGTTGATTTCTCACATCCACATATGGATTTATCTTATTGTATTCAAGATTAAATGAAACATTGGATGCCGCTGTAAGAGCAAGATTCCTTCTCCTGTATTCAGGATTGGTAGCAAATACAAGCTCCATAAAATCATCACTGTATACTCTGCCCATACATCCGCTTACAGCTTCAGTGCCTTTGTATACCATATATCCGAGTGCATCCTTCTTAAAGTCCTCACTGTTGTCAAAGCAGGCTGAGAAGTCTTCGCTCCACATATCGTTTGAGAGAGCTTCGTATTCATCAGGCTTAACTTTATCTATATTAAGTCCTTCTTCCAATGCACCGTTTAACTCTACCAGCAGTTCTCTGTTTTTTATACCTTTAAACTGCAAAAGGTATCTTGAAAAGTTTCTGTATCTGCAATCTATATTCTCTACAAGCCAGTCTATCCAAGACTCTGAAGTAGGGATAATATATGATCCTTCTCCATGTCTTGCTATAGTTCCCCACAAAGATACAGCTCTGTCTTTCTTCGGAGTAACTCCCAATATATACATATAGTGGTATATTTTTATAACACAGTATGAAGCTGCACCTGTAGCAGGTACCCAGACTCTTCCACATTTTCCGGCAAGTGCCTGTCTAACTAAGATATCGTCTGTCGCCAACTCCGCCAGACCTTCCCTTTCCTTCAAACCAAGTTCAACCATAATACCCTTCCTCGTCTAATCTTTTTATTTTCTTTATAAACATAGTTTAACACAAAGAATGGGTTTATACTACAATAAAAAACTATGCTCTTTGTTTAAATTCAATATATAAAAAATCCCCCTCATACGAGGGGTGAAATATTAACCTATAACATTTGCCATACGAATGATAGGTCTGTAATTATAATTTGAAATCTTGATTCCTGTTCTTGCAGATGAAGCATGTACTATCTTTCCGTCTCCGATATACATGGCAACATGGCTTACAGATCTGCCTGAGCCGTAGAAAATAAGATCTCCGGGCTGTAGCTGGTCTGCACTTGCTACTGTAGTACCTCTTGTAGACTGCTCTGAAGATGTTCTCGGAAGACCTACACCTGCCGCATTTGCCAAGATATACTTTACAAAACCTGAGCAATCAGCTCCGATATAAGGATTTGTACCGCCATATATATATCTTCCGCCTACGAAACTCTTAGCAAAATTGGCAATCTCTTCTCTCTTGTTTGCAGACTTTGTCTCCATTATCTTCTGTGTAGCTGAAGCTGCCGCAGCCTCCACAGATTCAAGCTCCTCTATAGAAGCGTCGCCCGTCTTTATTGACATATATCCTTCAACATCGTTGTAAGAAACCCTTGCATAACCGCTACCCATATCTTCAAGTATCTGGAATACATCTCCCTTGCTTGCCTTACCGATTGTCTCGTTTGATGTCATGCTCTTATAGATATCAAGTGAGTTTACTTCAACTGTTGCTATATATGTACCGCTCTTAAGTGCAGGACCGCTCATAATGCTCTGTCCGTACTGATAAGTAATCTTTCTTACTGTTGTTGCAAAAGATGTAACAGGTGAAAGAGTGGTTATAGTCATTGCTGAAAGTATTCCGATTAAAAGTTTTCTTGTCTTGTTCATTTTAGGCTCCTTATTCCTTTTATGGTAAACCGACTTAAGCCGGTATTAAAATCTCTAATAATTACAAACGTTTTTGTTTGTTAAGTAATTGTTACAAAACATAGTATAAGCTTACACTATCCATATGTCAAGCTTTTTATATATAATTTGAATTATTTTTTCTATATCCGTTTTCAGTAGTGAAAAAGGGTATAAATACCATCTACAGACGATATTTACACCCTTTTATTGTTAAACTCATACAAATTTTTATTTCAAAAAGACCAATCCGATGTCTACATAAATCAATCAAACTTGTAAATAAATATATATTGTACTGAAATAAAATCACAATATTTTTGTCTTTTATCCACTGTAAAGGTATTACATACCACTTTAAAGCCTGAAATTTTGACCTTGGAATCTTCAAATTATTAAATTATGTAACACTTTTGTAATAACTTAGTGCCTGTTTTTATTATCTACAATTCCTTTTATAAGCCCTACCAATATAAGCACCGCTATTATCGGCAATAGTACAGGTGCCAAAAATGAAAATACAGCCACTATAACGACCACTACAAGTATAAGCACCGCCAATACAATAATTAAAGGAAGTATCAAACTCTTGCCGTTCATATTATAGATTTTAAAAGCACCGTTTTCTTCGTGGCGCTCCTCATAATCTTTATCAAAGCCTTTAGTGTTAAATTCAAAATCCAAATTTTCTTTGTAGTCGCCGGCATTTCCGTCAATTACCTCACCCTCAAGTCCTACAAATACATCACTGTAACCTTCAGCCACTTTTATTGAATTGGCGATGAGCCTCGGATCGCCAAGTTCATTCATGACATCATCCATGCTTCTTCCCTTTGCAATCTCTCCGTCAATATATGAGGAATAGTAGTCTAAATTATATTCTATAAGAGACTGTGAACCTGTAGAAAACAAGGCTCTTTTCAGTCCTTCAAGAAACTCTTCCTTTGTCATTTATCCTCCTAAATATATCTTTTCAACTCTTCTCTTCTTTGCTTATAGTCAGGTATCTGTTTTTCCACTTCATCCCAAAAAGCTTTGGAATGATTCATCTGCTTTAAATGTGCAAGTTCATGCACGCATACATAATCTATCAATCTCTCAGGCAGAAAAAACAGCTTGAAATTGAAATTCAAATTTTTCTTTGAAGAACAGCTTCCCCATATAGTCTTTACATTCTTTATCCTGACCATATTGAAGTGAACATCCATCCGCTTTGCAAAATCGTTAAGCTTCTTTTTAAATATCTTGCCTCCTAACGAATGTAAGAAGAATTCTACCATACTTTCATACTTGTCTACAGGCAAAATAATATGAAAATTTTCATCATATTTCATGAATAAAGATTCCGCTTCTTAACTTAGGCTCAAACCATGTGGACTTTGGCGGCATCAGCTTGTTTTCATCCGCCACGGCAAAAAGCTCCTTCATAGAAGTCGGATGCATCAAAAATGCAACTTCACCTCTTCCGCTCTTAAGCTCACTCTCTAAAAATTCCACACCTCTTATACCGCCTGCAAACTTTATTCTGTTGTCCGTTCTCGGATCCTTTATTCCGAATATCGGTTCAAGCACAAAATCCTGCAATATGGATACATCCAGACTCTTTATGGTATCGTCTTCTATAATCTCTTCCTTAGCTTTAAGAATATAGAACTTATCCTTAAGTAACATACCGAACTCATGTATGTTTGTAATCTCTCTTTGTACAGGACATTCTTTTATATCAAAGGCTTTTGAAATACTTCCAAGTATCTCATCCTCACTCTTTAAGTTTAAATCTAAGACTATTCTGTTGTAAGGAAGGATATGAAGCTGCCTCTCATCAAATATTACAGACAAAAAGTAGTTGTACTGTCCATCTTTATTATTATCTTTTTGTCTTCTCTTTAATGCCACCTTTACGGCGGATGCCGCTCTGTGATGTCCGTCCGCAATATACAGTGATGAGATATTTTCAAAGCATCCTGCTATCTGTGTATTGTACTCTTTTTCAACTTTCCACACTCTATGTCTTACACCATCCTCAGATACAAAATCATACAGAGGTACATTTTTAGTATTTTGTGAGATTATCTTTTGTAAAGCATCATTTGCCTTGTATGCCAGGAATATAGGTCCTGTCTGTGCGCTCAATGTATCCACATGATTTATTCTGTCAATCTCTTTTTCTTCTCTGGTATTCTCATGCTTTTTTATAATGTTATTCAAATAATCGTCTACACTTGCAAGTCCGACTATACCTACTTGACTTGTGCCGTTCATTGTAAGCTCATACAGGTAATAGCTGTCGCAGGTATCCTCTTCATATATACCCTTGTCTTTAAACTCATTGTACAAATCTCTTGCGTGCTTATAAGCCTCTTTTGAGTACATATCAAAGTCATCGTCAAACGCCGTCTCCGGTCTGTCAATATTTAAAAAGGCATATGGTTTATTTGCCACAGCTGCCTTTGCTTCTTTTCTGTCATATACATCATATGGCAATGACGCCACCTGTTCTGCCATATCCTCTCTCGGTCTTACACATTTGAAAGATTTTACTATAGCCATCCGTCTCTCCCTAAGTTTTTATTAAATCTCTTCAGAGTATTCTATCAAATGTAGTAACAACAAGCAATATTATATAATGAAGGACTTAAGTAAAGTCATATATTCCTGTGTGCTGTTATAAAATTTTGACAGTAGAAAAAAACACTTGTAAATAGTATAATATTGTAAGTAGTATCGGCAAAATAAAGAGGTGGAACTATGGAGTATACTGAGATAAAATTAAACGTTTCAAATGACAACATCAAAGAATATAAGCTGTTTGAAGGAATAAAGATATATTCAGATATCTTTATATCTGAAGACAAAAAATCGCTTACAAATAAAAGGGTTTATATTACTAAAAAGAAAAATTATGTCTACTATGAAAGAACGGATGTGAATTGGAATTATTGGAATGATAAAAATAAGTATGATTTCAGTTTTGATACGAACAGTATCAAACATAATATTATATTTGAAGTATCAAAAGACTTGACTTCATTTTCACATTATCTGGGAGAAAAAGTTGTTGAAAAGATTATGTTAAAAGAAGCAACCGGAGAGATTGTGGAAAAATTGGATATATAAATATATTCTCAGTTTCAGATTTTAATATTTCTTGTACACAAAGGGGATAAGTTCTTCTTATAAAGAGCTTATCCCCTTTAATGGCATATTGATTACTCTATGATTTCTTCTATATCTGTCTCCTTTTACAATTAAACTGCTACTTTATAACTCTTACCTTCAAAACTCCGTCAATGGCATTAAGCTCATCAACAAGTTTTTCACTTGCCTTACTCTCTATATCAATAAGTGTATATGCTCTTGAAGCTTTTGACTTGTTTGTAAGGTCTGAGATATTGTAACCGTTTTTTGCAAATGCTGATGTAATCTGACCGATCATATTCGGAACATTCTTGTGTAGGATTGCAACTCTTCCTTCAGCCTGACATACTCCCATATCACAGCTTGGGAAATTCACAGAGTTCTTGATATTACCGTTTTCAAGGTAATCCACAAGCTCATTTGCAGCCATAACCGCACAGTTGTCCTCACTCTCCTGAGTTGAAGCACCCAGATGAGGTATAACTATCGCCTTTTCCATCTTTGCAGACTTTGTATTCGGGAAGTCGGTAACATATCTTGCAACCTTGCCGCTCTCAAGAGCCTTCTCCATCTCATCGTCATCTACAAGCAAATCTCTTGCAAAGTTGAGGATAACAACTCCGTCCTTCATCTCGGCTATGGAATCCTTGCCGATCATACCTTTGTTATCATTTGTAAGCGGTACATGAAGTGTGATGTAGTCGCAATCTTTGAAGATCTCGTTGATATCTGTGATATGCTTTATCTTTCTTGAAAGTCTCCATGCGGAGTTTACCGAAATATAAGGATCATATCCGAGTACTTCAAGTCCGAGTGATGCCGCCGCATTGGCAACCTCGGCACCTATCGCACCGAGACCTATTACACCGAGCTTCTTGCCCTTTATCTCGCCGCCTGCAAAGTTTTTCTTACCCTTTTCCACATCTTTTGAAATGGTATCGGAATCCTTGATGCTTCTTGTCCACTCAATGCCTCCGACTACATCTCTTGCCGCCAAAAGCATTCCGCATATTACAAGTTCCTTTACTCCGTTTGCATTTGCTCCGGGTGTATTAAATACTACTATTCCGGCATCTGCACATCTATCAAGCGGAATATTGTTTACACCTGCACCGGCTCTGGCTATAGCAAGGAGATTTTTTGAAAATTCCATATCTCCCATTGCTGCAGACCTTACCATGATTGCATCCGCCTCATTTATGTTGTCTGTAAGCTCATAGTTTTCGTCAAATATATCTGTTCCCACACTTGCGATAGCGTTTAGGCAATGTATCTTTTTCATTATATCTCCTTATGCATTTTCCTGTTCAAACTTCTTCATAAACTCAACCAGCTTTTCCACACCTTCCTTCGGCATAGCGTTATAAATGCTGGCTCTCATGCCGCCTACACTTCTGTGTCCCTTTAAGTTTACAAATCCGTTCGCCTCCGCCTCTTTTACAAACTTGGCATCAAGTTCCTTATCTCCTGTAACAAAAGGTACATTCATAAGTGAACGGTCTTCCTTTCTTACAGTGCCTCTAAAGAGCTTTGATGAGTCAAGGAAATCATAAAGAATCTTTGCCTTCTCTTCATTTCTCTTCTTCATTGCACTAAGCCCTCCAAGTGATTTTATCCACTTGAACACCTTGCCGCAGATGTAGATATTGTATGTCGGAGGTGTATTATAAAGTGACTTGTTATCCGCATGGATTTTATATCTGAGCATTGAAGGTGTACCCTCAAGTACATCGTCTGTCACCAAATCATCTCTTATGATTGCGATTACCACTCCTGCAGGTCCGATATTCTTTTGAACACCGCCCCAGATAAGAGCGTACTTGCTTACATCCATAGGCTCTGACAAAAAGCATGATGACACATCCGCTACCAAATCCTTGCCCTTTGTATTCGGCAATGTCTTAAACTTTGTACCGTAGATTGTATTGTTCTCGCAGATATATACATAGTCCGCATCTTCTCTTATAGGTAAATCCGAGCAGTCCGGAATATATGAGAATGTCTCATCCTCACTTGATGCTACAGCCACTACGTCGCCATACATCTTTGCTTCCTGAAAAGCCTTCTTTGCCCACTGACCTGTAATGATATAATCCGCTTTCCTGTTCTTCATAAGGTTCATCGGAACCATTGCAAACTGTGTATGTCCGCCACCCTGTAAAAAAAGTACTTTATAATTATCAGGGATGTTTAACAGATCCCTGATATCTCTTTCAGCCTCTTCTATTATGTCCTCATATACCTTGGAGCGGTGACTCATCTCCATAACAGACATTCCGCTGCCTTTATAATCAAGCATTTCTGCAGCTGCATCTTTTAAAACTTCCTCCGGAAGTACTGCGGGACCCGCACTGAAATTATAAACTCTTCCCATGATAATCTCCTTATAACTTATATTAAAACCTACGCAGGTAGATTCTTTGCATTATTTTACCGGATGTAACTTCAAATCTTTTTCATCAAATGCATCTGATATTGCCGCTCCCGGTGATACCATCGGGAATACCTTCTCATCAGAATCAATTTCACAGTCAATAACAAAAGTGGTATTTGACTTAAGCGCCTCATCAAATGCGGCATCAAACTCTTCTTTTGTAGTAACCTTCTTTGCTCTTGCCCCCATAGCCTCAGCCAATTTTACAAAATCGACCTTGTCTCTTAATATAGTCTGTGAATATCTCTTACCGTAGAAGAGATTCTGCCACTGTCTTACCATTCCAAGCACATGGTTGTTGATAACAACCTGTATAATCGGTATATCATATCTTGTAGCGGTAGCTATCTCATTCATATTCATCCTGAAGCAACCGTCACCTGCGATATTTACTACAGTCTTGTCAGGCTGTGCCACCTTGGCACCTATAGATGCTCCAAGTCCGTAGCCCATTGTTCCGAGTCCTCCCGATGTTATAAGTGTTCTCGGATGTGTATACTTATAAAACTGTGCCGCCCACATCTGATGCTGACCTACCTCAGTACAGATGATAGTGTCGTCCTTTGTCTTTTTATCTATAGTCTCTATAATGTACTCACCTGTAAGCCCCTGCTTATTTGTTCTGATCGGATACATATCCTTTAATCTTTCGATATGTGCAATCCACTCATCATGGTGCAGAGGATCAAGTCTTGAATTAAGCTTTCTTAATATAAGTCTTGCATCTCCTACCAAGCTGTAATGTGCCTTGATATTCTTGCTGATTTCAGCCGCGTCCACATCTATATGTAAAATCTTTGCATTTTTTGCAAACTTCTTTGCATTACCTATTACTCTGTCCGAGAATCTTGCACCTATTACAATAAGCAAATCACACTCGGTTATTCCAAGGTTGCTTGTCTTAGTTCCGTGCATTCCGACCATACCGGTATATTTCGGATCTGAGCCGTCAAAAGCTCCCTTACCCATAAGTGTATCGGCTACCGGTGCATCTATCTTTGATACAAAGCTTCTCAGTTCTTCACTTGCATCCGAAAGTATTGCTCCGCCACCTACCAAAACATATGGTTTTTTTGAAGCTCTTATAAGTGATACTGCATTTAAAATATCTTCTTCACTTACATCAGCCTTCGGGCTTATCTTCTCAGGCTCTTTGTACTCATACTCAAAGCTGTCTCCTGTGACATCCTTTGTAATATCTATAAGTACAGGACCCGGTCTTCCCGTCACCGCAATTTTAAAAGCTCTTCTGATTGTATCTGCAAGCTTGTTGCCGTCTTTTACTATAAAGCTGTACTTTGTTACAGGCATCACTATGCCTGATATATCCACCTCCTGGAACGAGTCCTTTCCGAGAAGGCTGTTACCTACATTACAGGTAATGGCAACCATAGGTATGGAATCCATATATGCACTTGCAATACCTGTTACAAGATTGGTGGCTCCCGGACCGCTGGTGGCAAGACATACTCCCACCTTGCCGCTTGCTCTGGCATAGCCGTCCGCAGCGTGTGAAGCGCCCTGCTCATGACTTGTAAGTATATGTCTTATTTTATCCTGATTTTTATATAACTCGTCATATAGGTTTAATATTGCACCGCCCGGATAACCGAAAACCGTATCCACGCCCTGTTCCAACAGACATTCAACTATTATCTTTGAACCACTTATTTTAGCCATACATCCTCCTATAATTCATCTACCGTTAAAACCGCACCTCTCGGAGCGCCTGAAACAAGCTTTCTGTATCTTGCAAGATAACCTGTAACCTCATTAAGTCTCGGCTTCCAGTTTTCTCTTCTCTTTGCAAACTCTTCTTCGCTTACTCTGGCATTTATAGTGTTTGCATTGATATCTATGTCAATAATATCGCCTTCTTCTATAAGTCCTATAGGACCGCCTACAGCAGCTTCAGGTGAAACATGACCTATTGACGCACCTCTTGAAGCTCCTGAGAATCTTCCGTCCGTGATAAGTGCTACGGTGGTGTCAAGTCCCATTCCGGCTATAGCCGATGTAGGATTTAACATCTCTCTCATTCCCGGACCTCCCTTAGGTCCTTCATATCTGATAACCACTACATCTCCCGGCACTATCTTACCGCCCTTTATAGCTGTAATAGCATCTTCCTCACAGTCAAATACTCTTGCAGGTCCTGAGTGCTTAAGCATCTCAGGAAGTACGGCACTTCTTTTTACCACACATGAATCAGGAGCGATATTACCTTTAAGTACCGCAATACCTCCGACCTTTGAGTACGGATTCTCAGCAGGTCTTATAACATCCGTATCAAGATTTATCGCATTCTTTATATTCTCTCCCACAGTCTTACCTGTAACCGTCATACAGTCAAGATTTAACAGTCCGAGCTTTGATATTTCCTTCATAACGGCATAGATACCGCCGGCCTCGTTAAGCTCCTCAATATATGTATGTCCTGCAGGTGCAAGATGGCAAAGGTTCGGTGTCCTTGCACTTATCTCATTTGCTATATCCACGTTTAACTCCACACCTGCCTCATAAGCAATAGCCGGAAGGTGAAGCATTGAGTTTGTGGAACATCCGAGTGCCATATCCATTGTAAGCGCGTTGATGAATGCTTCCTTTGTCATAATATCTCTCGGACGAATATCTCTTTTCAACATTTCCATTACGGCATATCCGGCTCTCTTTGCAAGACGGATTCTCTCGGAATATACTGCAGGTATTGTACCGTTACCTCTAAGTCCCATACCGAGGACCTCTGTAAGACAGTTCATTGAGTTTGCAGTATACATACCTGAACATGAACCGCAGGTAGGACAGGTCTTATTCTCATATTCCATTACATCATCTTCACTCATCTTTCCTGCAGCGTAAGCACCCACAGCTTCAAACATACTTGAAAGTGATGTGTTCTTTCCCTTAACTCTTCCTGAGAGCATCGGGCCTCCCGATACAAATACAGTAGGGATATTTAATCTTGCTGCAGCCATCAGCATTCCCGGTACCGTTTTGTCACAGTTTGGAATCATTACAAGTGCATCAAACTGATGTGCCATTGCTACAGTCTCTGTAGAGTCGGCTATCAAATCCCTTGAACAAAGTGAATACTTCATTCCTATATGTCCCATTGCTATACCGTCACATACTGCAATCGCAGGGAATACTACAGGTGTTCCTCCGGCCTCGGCAACTCCCAATTTTACCGCATCCGATATCTTATCCAAGTTTATATGTCCGGGTACTATCTCATTGAATGAGCTTACTATACCTATTATAGGTTTTCTCATCTCTTCAGGTGTCATGCCGACTGCATTTAAAAGCGATCTGCTCGGTGCCTGTTGCATACCTGATTTCATATTGTTTGAGCGTAAATTCTCCATTTTTTCCTCTTTCTATTAAAACCTTTCAAATACTAATATATGTCATCTATATCTATTTTGCCTTTATCAATAGCTGTTGCTTCGGTAAGCCACTCTGATACTATATCCCCCATTTGCGAAGTCTTAAGTACTTTGATTCCCGGGGACTTCAAATCCCATGTTCTGTAATTGCTGTCTAATACATCTTCAACAGTATCTTCTATCCTCTGTGCCTCTTCTAAAAGGCCCAGAGAATGTCTAAGCAACATTGCTGCGGAAAGTATAGTCGCAAGCGGATTTGCTTTATTCTTGCCTGCTATATCAGGTGCGGAGCCGTGGCTTGGCTCATACAGTCCGAAGCTGCCCTCTCCAAGACTTGCACTTGGAAGCATTCCTATAGATCCCGCTATCATACTGGCTTCATCGGATAATATATCCCCAAACATATTTTCAGTAAGCATTACATCAAACTGTCTCGGTTCCTTTACCAGTTGCATTGCCGCATTGTCTACAAGCATATGCTCCAAAGTAACCTCCGGATATTCCTTAGCCACTTCTTCCACAACACTTCTCCAAAGTCTTGAGCTGTCGAGGACATTTGCCTTATCTACACTTGTAACCTTCTTTTTTTCTCTTGTCATAGCAATATCAAAGGCCACCTTTGCCACTCTCCTAATCTCATTTTCATTGTATACAAGAGTATCTACAGCCGTTTTTACACCGTCAACCTCCTTAGTGTATCTCTCACCGAAGTAAAGACCACCTGTAAGCTCTCTGACTATCACCATATCAAACCCTCTTTCTGCAATTTCTTCCTTTAAAGGACATGCCGATACCAGCTTAGGATATAATGTAGCCGGCCTCAGATTTGCAAAAAGTCCGAGTTCTTTTCTAATCTTTAAAAGTCCCGCCTCAGGTCTTAAATTAGTCCCGCCTCAGGTCTTAAATTCGGCGCCACATCATACCACCTTGAGTTGCCGACATCTCCGCCTACAGCACCCAAAAGCACGGCGTCACTTTTCTTTGCAATCTCTATTGCCTCATCTGTCAGCGGCACTCCGTATTTATCAATAGAGCATCCGCCCATATCTATTTCAGTAAATATAAATTCATGGTCATATGCATCTGCAACTGCCTCAAGCACTTTTTTTGCTTCTCTTATTATCTCCGGTCCGATACCGTCACCGGGTATCAAAGTTATATTAGCTTTCATATATATCTCCATTCCGAATGCCGCTATAGTAATGAACTTATTTACTATCTGATTAAACATTCCCATGCTTTTTGTTTTATAATCCTTAATTAAAAAGATTTTCTTACCATAATACTTTAAAATAATCTTTTTTTCAACTTTACAGCCCACTATTCTCAAATTTGAACATATATTTTTTCTATATTATCCATAACATTTGGTTAAGTAAGACATTAAAAAAGAACCAAAGACAAATCTTTGGCCCTCTTTTTTAGAAATCTTCTTCTTCATCTTCTTCAGCTATAACACCGAATATAGCCCCCATCGTTCCTGCCGATACCAGCTTAGGATATAATGTAGCCGGCCTCAGATTTGCAAAAAGTCCGAGTTCTTTTCTAATCTTTAAAAGTCCCGCCTCAGGTCTTAAATTTATCCACCATATGCCATATACTATGACAAAAGCAGGTGATGGGAATCGAACCCACGTATTCAGCTTGGAAGGCTGATGTTCTACCATTGAACCACACCTGCAAAATCAAGTGAGCCTGAAGGGATTCGAACCCCCGACCCTCGGCTTAGAAGGCCGATGCTCTATCCAGCTGAGCTACAGACTCATATATTTTGTTTTTAGAAAACAAATCGGGGTGACAGGATTCGAACCTGCGACCCCCTGGTCCCAAACCAGGTACTCTAGCCAAACTGAGCCACACCCCGTCGATTCATTTACTCAATCGCGTCTCTCAGACACATACAGCATTATACCGAAGCATTATTGCAATGTCAAGCACTTTTTCAAAAATTTCAAAAAAGTTTTGTCTCAAAAAACAATCCCGGGAAGGCCTTATTTTAAAAGGCTTTCCCGGGTTATCATTTATTTAAAATATTCATGACCTCCATAAGAAAACAAATAAGTCAACGATGAATCAAACCATCCTACTGCATGGTCTGTAGAATAAGCTCTGTCCATAAAGTAAAGTGCACCTCTTGAGTAATCCTCTCCCAACAAAGCATTGTTTACGCCTTTGATGGTGGCTTCACTTACTTTAACCTTGAAAAATCGCTTATCCCTGATAGGCGAAAACTGACCTTTACTGAAAATAACATCAGTAATCGTGTTTTCAAAATGACTTGACCGAACCCTGTTGATAACCACATTGGCTACAATGGTTCTGCCGTAAACATCATTGTCACCTACCTCAGCTTCTACAATTCTTAGCAGATTATTGTAATCCTCAACTGTAAGAGAAGGTAAATCTAACGCCTTTCTTCTTTCCTCCAGAAGCCTTTCCATTTTTTCATTTCCGGTCTCCTTTTGAACGATTCTGGGCAAATCTATATTCTCTTCCTCAGCAGTTGTATCTTCTAATCCGGCATTATCCAAAACATCTCCGACCGCGGCTTTGTCCTCGTCATCATCCTGACTTTCATCGGATGAATTGATTACATCAGCACTGACCGCATTCTTTCCGCCTCCCGCAAATCCGTTACTTGAAAATGCAACGACACTTATTATAGCACCTCCTATAGTGAGCAACGCCATGTATCGATACATCCTCTTTGTGATTTTCATAGGTATTGACATAATCCTTCCACAAATGGATTTAAGAAACGATGTAATTCTTGGCATAAAATCTCTCCTTTAATACAATCGCTAATTTTCTGAATTATAGTGATTGAAAAAGGAAATGTCAATAATGTCATAAATATGTCATATTTTCGTAAGTATTACTTAATATGTGTTATTTTTTCAAAATGATACCAAAATTGTATACTATATCATATATTTATTAGTTAAAATCTGCATTCAGCCACTTTATAGCATACTCGGCATAGAGTGCCGCACCTATATCAAGTGCATTCTCGTCAATATCAAAGCCTTCATTATGAATCTGAATCAAGGTATTCGGCTTATCCTCATTAGATGTGCCGAGATATGCATATGCTCCCGGTACCTCAAGTATAAACTCGGCAAAATTGTCGCCGCCAAGTGATATAGGCCTTGTCTTTATGGCCTCATCACCTAAGATATCTCTTACAACCTCTCTTACCTCTTCACTTGCCCTCTCGTCATTTATCAGTGCGGATGTATAATCTGTCCAAATAACCTTAGCACTTCCACCATAAATTTCCGCAATATTTTGTGCCGTCTTTGTTATCTTATCTCTTACATCCTGCCTTGTTTTGGCCGATGTGGTCCTTGTTGTACCCTCTATCACACCGCTGCCTGAAACTATATTGTAAGAAGTTCCGGAGTTCAATATTCCTATGCCTATTACTACAGGATCTATAGGAGATGTGGTCCTTGTAACAAGTGCCTGAAGTGCCACCACCGTCTGTGCCGCAATATAAAGTGCGTCTATACCAAGCTGCGGAGTGGATACATGAGTAGCCTTACCCTCTATCTCTATTCTGAAGTGGTCTACCGCCGCATTGTTTATAGCTGTTGTAACACCTACCTGACCGCATCTTAGATCCGGAGCCACATGGAGTCCGAATATTCTTTCAACTCCCTTCACTTCACCGTTTTTTATCATCTCCTGTGCGCCTGCACCTATCTCTTCTCCCGGCTGGAATATAAGCTTTACCGTGCCTGCAAACTTGTCTTTATTGTTTGCAAGTACTATTGCCGCTCCGAGCAATGACGCGTTGTGTAAATCATGTCCGCAGGCGTGCATAACGCCTTTATTCTCGGAACAATAGGTTCTGTCATCTCTTTCAAGTATAGGAAGTGCATCTATATCCGCTCTGAGCGCAACAACCCTGTCCCTCGATTCTCTGGTACTGTTTTGATGACCGACATTACTTTCAGATTCGTCGGCTCCCGTATTCTTTGCAGGCTGTGAGGCCGCCTCTCCTCTTATAAATCCTACAACTCCTGTTCCTGCACTTCTGTAATGCTCTATACCGAGCTTATCAAGCTCTTCTTCTATCCTTGTGGCGGTACGATACTCTTTCATACTAAGTTCAGGATGCAGATGGAAATCTCTTCTGAGTTCCACCAACTTTTCATGTATTTTCTTTACTTCATTTAATATATCCATAATGTCCTCTTTATTTTATCCTTTATTCCTACTCATTTAATAGGTTTTGTTTTATAGTATCACTTTTAAAATTTTCGGTCAAGATATAGACTGAAATTTTAAAGGCCGTACTCACAACCTGTGAATACAGCCCCTTTACATCTTTATTTAATTTTTGTAAGCTTTCCGCTCAGTACAAATCTTGCATCGTCAAATTCGTAGCTGCAAGTTGACAGTGTAAAAATCTTATCGCCGTACTTAGGCTCTATATCCGATTTGAAAGCGGATAAATTTTTCTGATTTTTTACCCAGTTATCAAACTCCTTACTGTCACTAAAGTCAAGCTGCCACGCATCTTCCTCCACATTTGCCACATGACCTGCAAAAAAGTCAATCCGATAAACCGCATCTTCAGTTATCAGATAACCTTCTTTGTGGCTGTCAAAGAAATCCTGCTTCTTATATCCTTTAAGTGCCGCAAACATACTTCCGTTCTTCATATGATGACCGTATATTATATTATGGACATCACTCAGATCGATGGGATTTCTTGTATCCAAAAATATCGCACCTGCCGGATTCTCGGTTCTGTCCACCATATGGTCAAGGTAGTATTCATTGTCTGTAGTATGCACTATCGGATAGTTTATCTTGGTATCGGGCAAATATATCCAACCCATGACATCACTGTTTACTTCTTTCAAGCCCTTAAAGTCCACATCAGGATACGGCTTTTCTTCAGCCGTAGTCTCTTCTTCTACCTCCTTTGTCGGGGCAGTCGTCTGCTCTATGGTATACTTATCAATCTCTTTGTAGGTATCCACACCTTTTTTATATTCACTTTGTATTTTTATTATATTGAATGCGGCATACAATGCTATTGCCAAAAATACAAAGCAAAGTACTGTTCGTATCTTATCTCTCAAGTTTTTCTCCTGTCTATAATACTTACAATCCGGGCTTCAAGTCGCTTACAGCCCTGCTGCACACACACTTTACTAAAGCCCTTAGTATCACAAATTTTTATAAAGTATATCACAGATGCAAAAACTATCAAGTATATTTACATTTCCAACCTGTAACTCATGCCGCAGATATTGACGATATCCCCATTATTCATTTCTATATTCTCTTCATTTTCAAGCTTCTTACCGTTTATATATGTTCCGTTTCTTGAGTTTAAGTCTACGGCATAGAGTAAACCTTTCTTTTCAAAGAATTTCAGATGTATCCTGCTCACTCCCTCCACATCAAGTACATAGTCACATATCCTGTCCTGCTTACCTATAATAAAAGGCAGATAAGAAATCTCTATATCTTCTTTACCGTTAATGCTTTTTAATACTCTGCCTGAACTGTTTAACTTTATATCTGTTAAAAGTACCGTATTTGAAATCTCCTCATCTCTAACTTCAAATACGCTCTTTTCTTCATTCAGGCAGGCGGCACTCACACTCGGTTCATACCCGTCAAATACTTTTTCCAAAAACTCCTCTTCCTCGGTTTGTTCCTTTGACTTGTTTCCTTTGAAAATACCTCCGAAAATATTGAACTGCTTTTTCTTTTTATCGCGACATTCTATAGGATTTTCCATCTCGGTTTCATAGGTAACCACAGGTTCATATCTCTTTACCTCTGTTTGCACATTACCGTCCAAAAGTTCTTCCAAATCATTTATAACAAAATCCCTTTTCTGACATTCCTTCAACATTCCATATACAGTTATCAGGCAATCTTTGTCCTCTTTATTGATATTGTCCAATATACTTTCCAAAAGCAATTTCATTTCTTCCTTATTGTTCTCGCTTCTTGGAATATATAAAAATGAATATCTTTTCAGATTCAAATCTGTAAAGATATATTCAGGATCAAGTACCACCGAAGAGGCTTCCAATAAAAACTCTTCCAATGCCTTGGTGGCGGATATTATATCAATGATAAAATCCTTTATCTCATCCGTATTCATAGTCCTTACTTCAAGCACTCTTGAAAGAGGTTGAAGTGAACTTATGTCATAGCTAAGTTGCAGTCTTGCGTCCACTCTCTTTATCGTCGGCTTTAAAAAACCTTTTACAGCGTTATGCTCTATCATGCCTAGCTCAAATGCGTATTTACTTTTCAGCTCAATCAAAAACTTATCTTCCGGTTCAAATATAAGCCGGTTACTCTTCAGGTTCCTTAGATAATTGACCTTTAAGTCTTTCATATATCCCCTCCAATGCGGTAGTGGCTCTTATATATCCTTCAGGATTATATATGCTCACCCTCATACTTTTCTCACCCGACTCTGCGTCAATAAAAAATTTCTTTTCCTCTATCCTTACAGCTTCCTTTTCTTTTAAGTTTACCAAACTCTTAAGTCTCTCTTTGTCATAACCCATATCTTTCTCATCATGTGAGAGTCTTTCCAAAAGCAGGTGCAGTTCCACATTGTCTACAACCTGATTATGCTTGTCTATGCCGTATCCGATTATAAAGGCTATCCCCAAAAATACGAAAAATATAATATAGGTCATCTCTATTGTAAAACTTCCTCTAAGACTTTCTTTCATACACAAAACCACAGGATACAATTTGCCGCGGTTATAAACGGAAGCATTGCCACCCTTACACCCTTTATCCTTCTTCTTTTCATCATACAGTACATACAAAGAATAAGCGCATATATTGAAACAATGAACACTGAGATAAAAAACAATAATATATTTTTCTTTAACCCCAATATGGCTCCGCTTCCTATAAAGACAAATGCATCTCCCTCGCCTAAAATATTTATTTTACCAAGCGGCAGCAGTATCGCTCCGCTTAAAATACCTAAAATCACAGACTTATAATCTATACTTATGCCTCTAAAAACTTTATAAAGCATAAGCATTGCTATGGCCAGATAGAATATAACTATGCCGACCGTATATATTTCTTTTTTTCCGATATCCTGAAAGCAAAATATTATAAGTGCCGTTATCAAAATTATTCTTTCAGCAAACAAAATATTCAATGACCACCTCCACAGTATGAACAGGCTCCCAGATGCTCCACATCCGACAACTTTACTCTCTGAACATACGCCGTTATCGCACTGCAATGCGGATCCGAGTGATACCTTGTACCTGAAGGCATAATATATACCGTTCCGCATGCTCTGTTTCCGCATCTCTCACAAGGATGGTACTTACCGCCGTTTTCATTTCTGAGACTTTCTATATCTGAAAGCGGTACCGGTCTTAAGTCGTTGTAAAAATAGTGACACCTGGGATTCAGATGGTACCTTGTGGGATTTTTCCCTATGTACACATACTTTTCATCAGCTGTATTTTCGCTTCCTCCCTTGCCTCCGTCCGCTCCGATCCACGCTCTTCTTGTAGCTACCACACTCCTGGATATACCGTTTTTTCCGAATATCCCTATAGGTAGCGAATATTTATAATCAATGCGTATACATACAGTCTCACCGTCAGCCATACAGGATGAAAACAGTCCGTTTATATTTCTCATATTCTTATCCGCAATCTCAGTATTTATCTTTGATACCGCAAAGGCGCCTATAGCACCTCCCGATATTACTCCCTTTATACCATCCATTGCACTGCGGTCATAGTTTTCACCGTTTTCCTCTCTTTTACCTGTAGTCAGTCTGTTATAGGTATAGGCATACTGGCAGGTATCCTTACATACGGCTTCTGCAATACCCATGACTTTTCTGTCGGTATTCATCATATCAAAAGGCATTAAGAGTATTGCCATGGCTATTATAAAAAGACTGAAGCACAGGGCGGCTTCAACACTGAGAGAGGCTTTGTGCGTCCTCTTATACCTGCATGCTTGGAGAGCTTTCATTTTTTTGATTTTTATTTTTTTAATTTCTTTGGTATAAATTTCTTTGTTTTCAAAATCATTATAAGAGGACATACAAAACCTCCCTTCAATATATTTTTTCCACCCTTACTTCCATACTGTAGCCCGAACTTAAGCCGCTAAACTCCTTTGAAAATAATGATATTTCACTGAAAAGCCTCCCGGCACCGCAGGATATATTTGCATCTACGCCGTATACCATATCCTTTATAAGAAAATCCTTTTGTTTAACTCCTATATCAAGCTGCATTATATCCATCATCCTGAAATTTCTCTTTACGGGATCTTCGATATATAGAAGCATCTTAAGGTAACCCTCATAGCTTATACCTCTCTTAAAGTCGTCACTGTTTCCGAGGTCTTTACTGCTCAATATATCAAATATGGAGTCAAGGTCGGTGTGCCAGTCTTCACTGCTCTTTATTATGGGTACCTTGCCTCCCGACAACAGACCCTTTATATCTATTGCGGACTCCACCAAAGCCCAAACGGCTATTATCAGGAATTTTACAATAAAGGTTATCTGCGGCAGACAGAGTGCGCCGCTTATTGCCGCCGCAAGCTGTGTGGCAAGTTGAACCTTATCCTGATCTCTTATTATATGCATATAGTTGAGCCCTTCTCTGATTGCAAGCAACTTAAGCACCGTACTTTCAAGATTTGCCCTGTCACTACCGGCACCGTTTAATATATACTCAAGCTCATAAGAAAGCGGCGTATTTATATCATCCGTAAAATCTGCAAAGTACTTACCCATATACTCATCTATCAAGAGCCTTTCAGCAAGATTTCTGCCTGTGTATCCGCCTGTAGTCGCATTTGACGGCAGACTGAGTGTATTTATACTCTTATTAGAAACCGTCCTGTTTGAAGGAATAACCAGTGAAAACACTCCGTCTGAAATCATCTCCTTTAACTGCTTTAACTTATCTTCCTTATCCTCATCGGCTATACCGTGTTTACAGCTTAATTTCATCTCACCGAGTGAATATACATCATCACTTACTCTTCTCCATCCTTCACTGATTTCACTGCTGTAATCGCCCTCATCATCTTCACTTGCCGTATCAAGTGTACTTTGCAGACTGTCTATATCAGATTCAAGATTATCAAGTTCCCCTATCATACTTTCACTTTGTGAAGACAATGCGGTCACCTCAAGTCTTCTTTCACTGTCTTTGTCCACATAGTCTTTGAACTTTTCTATTTCACCCTCTATATATGCCTTATTGCTCTGTGAGAGTTTATCAAGGTTGGATGAGTTTTTAGCTTCTATCTCCCTCAACTTTGCCGACATCTTATCGGCTTTCTTCTCATATTTTTTTACAAGCTCAGGAACCTTTTTTAACTTCTTTTTCAGATCGTCGCTTAACTTTTTAAGCTCACCAAGGTTCTTATTATCAAGTGCCTCCCTCATCTTAAGCTTTACCTTTTCCTGTGCTTCAATATTTTCAGAAAGCCGCTTCAATGCCTTTTCCACATCTATAGCTTCTCTTGAACTGAGTCCGTAGTCCGAGGTAATCTTTTCCATGCTCTTTGCATCCTCAATATCCTTCCACAATTTGTCGGGAGACCCGTCAAATACGGATTCAAAAGTGCCAAGCTTCATATAGTCAATGATTTCCTGCTCAAGATACATTCCGCCTTTATCATTTAAAGAGATTTTCTTATTCAGGCTTACCACAGGGTTTTGAATCCTGTACATTCCGCAATTTTTCACATAGGGCTTCATATACTCACACATCAAATCCCCGATATTCTCATCGTTCTCACTTTCAAAGGCGAATATCCTGTAATTATCCCACATCGCCCTGTGGTATCTGCTAAACAGCGAATCTATTGCCGAATCTCCCGCTGTTTGCAAATAAAGTCTTGCACTTGAAGTTCTGGCGGATTCCAAAAGTGCACATATAAGTGCGGCAATACAGACAAATATCAAGGCTATAAAGACGGTAACGGAACCTCTTTTTTTCAAGTATATACCTCTTTTGACTTCTTATTGATTTCCTTGAAAATATTGTTTAGAAGCTTACCTATATTGCCCTTGAATATAAGTACCAAACCGATAAGTACCACAAGCACAAGTACTATCTCTATAACTCCGACTCCGTCCTCGTTTTCAAAAAACTCCTTCCAAAATTCCGACATACTCCCTCCTTTTTTACTTCTCCACATTCCGAACATTTTCTCAATAAAATATCAACAATGCCGGAACAATTATCATCATCATCACTATAAGTAACATCATAAAAAGCGGTAAGAGTAACTTGGTATTCAGCTCTTCGCCCTCTCTTTTGGCAAGGTTCAACCTCTCCTCCCAGGCACTCTGTGATTCCATACCAAGTAAAGTGCTTAATGTGGATATTCCGCTTTTTCTGTTTTGCTCAAGCAGTGATGCCAACTTCATATACTGCCTCAAAAGACAGCTTCTGCCGAACTCCTTGTACACAACATTTTCCTGTGTACCTGTTTTCAGCCTTGCAAGAGACTTTGTCATCTCTTCATATGCATACCTTTTTTCCTTGTTCTCACTCTCATAATCCTTCACTATTCCTTCCCATGACTGTCTGACTGAAAGACCTGCACCTATAAATACAATAAGTTTTGATACTATATCGGGATAGTCTTTTAACAATTCTCTCTTTTTCTTTTCAAGCTTTTGCCTGTCATTATTTTTTTCTCTAAGATACAAAAGTATTGCTACAATTATCCCCATTATCCAAATAAGGTGAAAATTCATACCGTCTTCAAGGTGATATACCAATTTCTTTCCTTCAAAGCTTTCGGGAAGGTAAAATCCCGACTCACCTGCACTTTTTTTATCTGCAACCGATATATAGTCCTTAAATCTTTTTATAAGACTTTCATCCGCCGACATCGGCTTAGGCACTACCCTTGCAGGTATGACATAGCTTTCTTCGTAACTTTCATAGCTGAGAGTAACACCGATATCTATATCCACGCTCTCACTAAGGTTCTCATTGTCCACTTTTCCCTGTATATCAATGATATCACCGTCTCCAAAATCCCACTTTAGACTAAGTCCCAAATCACTTAACTCGCTTACAGGATTCAAATCTGTGGTAATATTTTGCAGTGAAGTATTCTCTCCCGGAAGTATCTTAAGTATTTCATCCATACCCTTTTTCATGGCTTCCTTTACTTCCTCATTTGAATAAACACGCTTTGATACGGGTATTTCTATCTTTTGTGAACCTTCAAGTAAACCTTCCACCTCTATTTTTACTTCGGTATCATCCTCATCCACATATGGCCTTTCTATATAACCTGACAATTTATTATTGTTTAAAAATGTTGAACATAAAATAAACAAAATAAAACCCGCTATGACTATAAGCCAATACTTTAATTTATCCGAAAAGATTTGTTTTAGATATTTTTTCATCCGCTACACCTCTATATTTAAAAGTCTTTTTGATATATAGATTGCAAGCAGATATACCGCCAATCCGAAACTCATACATACTCTTCCGATTATTGTCGTGTACATGATATTAAAAAATCCGGGTGAGCTAAGATCAATATATAATACGATAAGTAGCGGAAATATATTCATTACTCTTTGTTCAAATCTTTTTGCTGCGGTCATAGTTATTATCTCTTCTTTTATTCTTACCTTATCGCCTATCACGCCTACAGTATGAGCAATGATACTTTCAAGTTCTCCTCCGCTTCTTTTTGCGATTCTAAGCACCTTTGCAAAGCTTCTTATATCCTCACAACGACTTCTGTACGCCAAATCGTCAAAGGCCCTCTCCACGCTTATATTCATATATATAAGCTGACATATATATTCAAACTCCTTTATAATCAGATTGTCCTTCTCATATAAAAGCCTAAGCTCCACCAATGATTCTTTTACCGAATTTTCAAGTGAGTACCCTGCATTTAACAGTGACGAGAGTATCATTATCGCTTCTTTAAACTCACCCAAAAGTCTTCTTTTCTTTGCTGCAATCAACTCTTTTTTCTTTATTTTGGGATATAAAAAGCAAAAAGGCAGCAGCACCAAAAACATTATTATACTTTTATAAAATATATAAGAAATTAAACTCAACATTCCCGCCGCGTAGAAGCTGTATTTCATCCATTCTACAAATGTAAAACTGTAGCTGTCATAGTCTGTAGCCTGTTGCGAGCAGTTTTTGTTTGTCTTTAAGTTCTCCGACCTTTTTATGGATTTTTTCTTCCATATCATACTCATACAGCTTGTTAAGTCCAATCTCACCATTTTCATACGGTAAAACCTCCAAAATCTCAAGCATCTTTCTTTCGCCCTCTCTGAGTCTGCCCAGATGAATCATAATATCTATGGCACTTGCTATCTGTGATCTTATGGCGGCAAGCGGAAGTTCTGCGCCGCTTAATACCATGGTCTCAAGTCTTGAAAGCATATCTTTGGCACTGTTTCCATGTCCTGTACTCAGTGAACCGTCATGCCCCGTGTTCATAGCCTGAAGCATATCAAGGGCTTCTTTTCCTCTTACCTCACCTACTATTATCCTGTCGGGATTCATCCTGAGCGAAGCTCTTATAAGGTCTCCGATACCGATGCTTTTATCACCGTTTAATGTTGCGTTCTTAGTCTCAAGCCTAACAATATTTTTTATATGCATCAGCTGCAGTTCCGCAGAATCCTCTATAGTAATCACCCTTTCACTCTTAGGTATATAGCTTGAGAGTGCATTCAAAAATGTAGTCTTACCCGAATTGGTTCCGCCTGAAATAAAGATATTGTAGCCGGCACATACCAAGACTTCCAAAAACTTTGCACATTCCTCTGATAAAGTCCCATATGAAACCATCCTCTCCATACTTATAACTTCAGGAAATTTTCTGATGGTGATTATAGGGCCGTCAAGTGATATCGGCGGCAATACTATATGCACCCTTGAACCGTCCTCCAATCTGGCATCTGCAATAGGTGATGAAACATTGACTACTCTGTTTACCTTACTTACAATCTGCTGTATCATATCTTCAAGTACTTCATTGTTTGCAAAGCACTTGTTCCATTTTTCCACTTTTCCACATTTTTCTACAAAGATATCATCTTTTCCGTTTACCATTATCTCAGTGATATCCTTTGCATCCAACAGCTCCTGTAAAATATCCAGTCTTCGAAACGAGTCAAACAGTGCGTTTCTGATATTCATTTTTTCTTCAAGCGGGATATAAAAAGAATGTTCCTTATGTATTATCTCTTTATCTATTATCTCATACAGTTCGTCATCGTCTATATTTCTAAGATCTGAAAGCTTATCTCTTATTTCTTTTTTCAACTGCTCATAGATACTCTCATTTGCCTCCAAATCTTCGGATTTTACCACCTGTATTCTAAGTTCTTCCTCCTCTATTACTTTCCTGTTTAACAAAAGCACCTCCACAATATAAAGCCTGCCAAAAAATAAGGCGCCATAGGCATCATATGCTTATCTCTTAATCCGTATTCACCGTATTTTTCAAGTCTTCCGCAGGCAAGTACTCTTATACAGTAGTTAACGAGCATATTAAACCTTTTGACAAGTTGTGCACTGAAAATAAGATAGACAAGTGCACCTGCTCCTGCAAATATAAGTGCAATCACGCTCATATTGATGCCCTCATATACTCCCAAAAAACCTATAATCAAAGAGAATAACTTCACGTCTCCGGCACCGAAAAATCTGAGTCTGTAAAGAGCGGAAAAAATAACAAGTGAAATACAAAATCTTATCAAGAAATCTGAATGTAAAATAAAAATACCTGATACAAAATATATTAAAACCAGAATATTCGGTATACGTCTCCAAAATATATCTGTAATTGTTGCGACCAATAACAGGCTTCCCACAATATAATAAACCATATCACGCCCCGTCAACCAAACTTGAAATTTGTGAGAAAAACTCATGTCTTTTTAATCTGTTAAAATTGAATATATCATCTGAAATACTCTCCCCCGGCGACTTTATCTCACAAAGCTTATGGATGACTTCGGCATACCCGTTTCTACCCAAAAGAGCTTTAAAATCAGCCACCTTTTTTCTTTCCACTCCGTCTTTCTCTCCGATGACGGGGCAAAAAATTTGCTCACACATATCAAGCATCTGCATTGACCTGCGTCCTATACTTCCAAAATCCAGTACAATCGTTTCAAAAAGATTTGCCGAAAGTATATCATTCATAAATTTTGTCAACTCATTGTCGGAAAGATAAAAAAGATCCTCATTGTATCTGGCAGGTAAAATGATATTAAGATCCTCCACACGACTTATACATTCTCCAAGCTTTGCAAAGTCCAGATCTCCTGTCTTGTATTCATAGAATATATCCGAAAGATCCTTGCTGTTTTCCTTTCTGAGTACCGAAAACACGGAGTCGTACTCGTCAAATGAAATAAGTAGGGAGCTTGTATTTGTAGAACAAAAATAGGAATGAATTGCCACAGAAAGGCTTGATCTTCCGCACCGATTTATCGGTGAGTAAACGCCGTAGACTTTTGTATTATTGTGAACTGTAGTAAGCCCGAATGAATCATTCCTTGAAAAGAAGCTTAGTAATTCATCAACTATAGTATGTACACCACAGAATTTAAAAATTGAACAGAACAGCTTTGTCAAATTACTGTATTTTGATTCCACCATCGCGTCATCCGACAAAAGGATAACCGGAAGTCCGGTGTCTATGCACTCGTCTACATTGTCAATATCCGTGATAAATGCCACTACATCCATCAAAGAAGTCTCGCTTTTATACATGTGGAATGATGAGTAGGCGACCGCCTTGAACGGAATCCTGTCCTCCTTGGACAAAAAATCAGATAACTTTAAGGCAAAGCGTATATCCGTATCAATCACCGCTATAATATGCCTCATAAAACTCCTATAGAATTATTTAAAGAAAGGTCCCCAAAAACACAAACTTATATGTGTTCTAATCTCTAGGATTTCATCATAATAAAAAAGAGCATAAAAGTCAATGCTCTTTCTTATATTTATTATATACTTTTTGCACAAACTTACTTGTAAGTTTTGTAGAAAAAAAATTATTTCGTTCTTGGAATCTGCTCCACATCGTAGCTTCTGTTGTTTAATTTAGCTTTAATCTCACTAGGCAGTGTGGATTTTCCTATACTTGACATAGCAAGTTCCACTACGGCCTTTGCATACTCCTTTTTGTCACTTTCAATAGTTCCAAGCAGCTTACCTTCCGCAATTGCATCCAAAGCTTCCCTGGTGCCGTCTATTCCCACAGCCTTTATTCCGGTTATATTGCCCTCTCTGCCTATGGCATCTATAGCGCCGAGAGCCATATCGTCATTGTTTGAAATAACAAGGTCGATATTTTTGTACTCCTTCAGCCACTCCTCCATAAGTGCCGAACCTTGAGCTCTCTCCCAGTTTCCTATAGCTCCGTTTAACTTATTTATCGGAATACTGTTCTCCTGTAAGGTCTTTATTACCCACTCGGTTCTGACCAGTGAATCCTGATGACTCGGCTCTCCTTCAAGAAGCACATAGTTTATCACACCGTCTCCGTCAATATCTATGCTGTGCGGATTTTTATTGTAGGCATCTATTATTATCTTCGCCTGCTCAATACCTGCCGACTTCGGCCCCGCTCCCACATAGTAGATATTATCCGCTCTGTTCAAATCGTCGTCTACAGGCTTTCTGTTAAAGAATACTATCGGAATGCCTGCACCTACAGCTGTCTCAATCATATTTGAAGCCGCAAACCTGTCCACCACATTTATCAAAAGCACATCATAGTTGAGTGAGACAAATCTCTCCACCTGATGGTTTTGTGTATTTTGATTGTCCTTGGCATCCACCACTTCAAGATTTATCTTGACGTCATGTGCCTTTTCATATTCCTTTACATACTCTTCAATCTCCTGTCTGACATTTGAAATAAATGTATCGTCAAACCTGTAAAGACAAAGCCCCAACTTTATAACATTTTTCTTGGGTGCCTTAGTGCAACCGGTCATAAAAGCGGCGCTTATCACAACGCTTACAATTAAAACCAATGCAATAATATTATTATATTTCCTCTTCATTTTACTCCCATATTCTTACTCTACAGGAAAAAGCTGTTTTACTATATCTTCATCCTTCAAACTTTCCTTATCAAGCAATATATTTTTCATATCGACATTTGACGTATAGCCTGTCTTTTTAAGGTCAGCCATAAGCATCTCTACAGCCAAATATCCCTCATCATACTCATTCAATGTGGAAAGTGCATCAATATTTCCGTCATCCAGCTTATTTACAAACAATGTGGTTGCTCCGATACAATAAAATCCCTTTATATGTTCATTGTATACACTGCTTCCGCCAATTATTTTACATAGATTGTCACTGCTGTGCTTATCAAGTGAAAATATATAGGCACTCTTTTTACTGTGTACCAAATCTTCAATCGCAGTACGAAACTCCCTCTCGTCTCCCTCTATAAATACGGTATGTGCATCCTTTGATTTTAAAAACTCTATTTCAGACTTCACTCCCGCAGACTCGACATTATTATAAAACACATATATCGGGGAAGTACCGTCATAGCTTTTTTCAAATTTATTGTAAAGTCCCGTAATCATATCCACATAGTCGATATTTATAGTTCTTTTGGATGTGACTATATTGCCGCTTGAACCGACCAACTTCTTTGTATCAAAGACATCCGCATCCTTTGACTTTATTACCACCATAGGTACCTTAGTCATGGCAAGTCTCAAATCATCTTTTGCAAGCACTATTATCCCGTTTGTACCGTTGTCTTCTTCAGACTCTATCAGCTCTTTTTGACTTGTACTGCCTATCGTGAGCAGATTTATATCAATATTGTATCTCTTGGCGGCATCGTCCACACCCTTTTTCAGATTGGCATACTCGCTCTCATTCTCACTGTCAAGAATAAGCGAAACCTGATACACCTTAGGCGAACTCTCCTTAAGTATAAGGTCGGTCTGTGACAGTATAAAGAGTAAAACTATTGAGAGAAACCATGCTGTCCAAATATATATCTTATTTATCTTCATTTTTCTCTCCGTAAACTATAGCAGGCAGGTGAATAGTAATTTTGGTTCCTTCATCAGGCTCCGACTCCACAAAGAGTCCGTATTCGGCACCGAAGTACAACTTTATTCTCTCATTCACATTCTTGACTCCTATACCCGAACCTCTCTTACTGGGTACAATATCCTTACTTAAAAGTGTAGCCACCACATCCTCGCTCATGCCAAGACCGTTGTCGGTTATTGTAAAATAAAGCTCATCGTTTTCTTTGAACACTCTTACATCTATTTCACCGTCACCGTCCATAAACTCCATACCGTGGTATATTGCATTCTCTACAAGAGGCTGTAGCATAAGCTTAAGTGACGAATACTCCGATACATCATCGTCCACTTCGATACTGTATTCAAATCTGTTTTTGAAACGCATACTCTGTATCATAAGATAGTTTCTGACATGCTCCACTTCATCTCTTACAGTAATGATATTTTTGCCCTTGCTCAGTGATATTCTGAAAAATTTTGCAAGTGCGGTCACAATGCTCACAGCTTTATCCGGCTTCTCATTCTCAATCATCCACACTATTATATCCAAAGTGTTATAAAGAAAATGCGGGTTTATCTGAGACTGTAAAGTATCAAACTCGCTTTTTCTTTTGGCATTGTGTTCCGCCACCAGATCGGACATCAATACCTTTATCCTGCTTAACATATTCCTTATGGAATTGCCCAGATGCTGCACCTCATATGAGCCGCTCGGCAATATCTCCACATTAAGATTGCCGCTTTCTATCTCTCTTACACTGTTATCAAGACGGCTTATAGGATTTGATATTCTGTTTGAAATATACGCGTTTACCATTGCCAGTAAGAATAGAAATAAATCCGCCACAAACAGTACAAAGAGTCGAAACTTCATACTGTCCACATTGATTGCCGCGCTTCCTGTTACTCCGACAAGTTTCCAACCTGTATATCCTATAGTCCTTACATTGACTGTGAGCTTCTTTCCGCCTATATTCTCAACACTGATACCGTCTTTTAAGCCTGCCGCATACTTGTTGTTTTCCGTAAAGCGCCCCGCATATATCTCGTTTTGCCTCGGATGCCAGATAATATCTCCCTTATCGTTTATCAGATAGATATAACCTCCGTTTCCGAGATTTACATTGGAGAACAGCTCCTCAAAGAACATATAGTTTAAGTTTATAAGCAGTACCGCCTGTGTCGCCTTGCCCTCGCTTGTCACCTCCACGGCTCTTGACATCGACATCACCCATGAGTAACTGTTTTCATTTTGGTCAAAAAGATTTCTGATATGCGGCATTGAAAAATAAATATATTCACTCTCCGCCATACTCTTTTTGAAAAAATCTCTTTCAGACACATTGATGCCGTCTTTAAGTCTAAGCGCAGGCATAGACTCTATCAGAGTGCCGTCTCCGGCTATCAAAGCGATATCCTCAATCATATTGTCATTGTTGACATATAGCAGATTCATTCCGTTTTTTATATCGTCATCTGATATATCCGTGTTCTTGATTACATTGTAGTAGATGGAATCCGAAATCTTCATAACATTTCTAAGATATGAATCTATGGACTCACCCACCTGCCCTATTATGCCTGCATTCTCCTCAATGATTGTCTTATTAAGGCTGTCTGTGAACCTTTGAAACATTATAAGGCTTATAAGTGCTATGGCGATAATGGCCGTCACCGTAAAGTATATAAAGATGGAGCTTCTGATACTAAGGTTTTTATTACTGAACTTTTTTATAATTAGTTTCTTGTTCATATCAGCCTTGTTGCCTGTATTTTGACGGTGATACGCCGTACTTTTTCTTGAATACATAGCTGAAATAGTTCTGGTCGGCATATCCTACTTTTTCAGCTATAATATAGGTCTTTTCATCTGTGGTCTTTAAAAGTTCCACAGCCTTTTGCAGTCTCAAATTGGTAAGAAAGTTCACATAGGATATGCCCATTTCTTTTTTAAAGTTTGTAGAAAATCTTGCAACAGATACATGAAGATACTTGCAAAGTTTTTCCAATGAAAGCTCTATATCCGCATAGTTTTCTTCAATATAATTTTTTGCCTCATCAAGCACTTTCTTTGAGGTTGTGACTCTGTCCTCTCTTATCCTGTGTGCTATATTTATACTGGCCTCAAGCAGCCACTCTCTGAAGCCTCCGGTATCCTTTATCTTATCAAGGAGGTCTATATAGTCTGTAGCCGTCTTTGTAAGCACTGAAAGTTCCAGTCCGTAGTCTTGCACCATACTGATAATAACATTTATTACATTTATCATATATGACTGGTACTGACTTGAATGTGCCTTGGACTCCTTAAGCTTTGAGAAAATTTTTTCCACATAATCTACTATGCTTTCATCACTTCCGAACTTAAGTATATTTATATATTCCTTGGCCTCTATATCCTCAAACCTGAGTCGTAACGCCTCCACAGGTTGCATATCCTTTATATATATGACTTCTCCCGTACCTACAATACCTCTGTACCCAAGTGCTTCCTTTGCAAGAGTATATGACTGATGCAACTTTGTAATATCGTCCACACTGATTCCGAGTCCTATAGTCAGATTCACTCCTATTACTCTTATAACATCCTTTATCGCCTCAGAGAGTACGGACATTATATAGTTTTTTGACATCTTATCGGGCAGTCCCACTATTACCGCTATACTTGACTCGGAGTACATGGAAAATACTTCCGCCTGTAACTTGTTTTCAAGGTTTTCTATTAAATTAACCTTTACAGATATCGGAATCAGCTCCTTATCCAATACCGCACTGTCGGTATCGTCTATATGAACTGTAGCCACAATATATTTGTCCACATCTTTCAGATTTATATCATACTCGGCAAGTGCATAATCAATCTCGCTCTTGCCGATATTTCCGTGTATCAGTCCGTTCAAAAACTGCTCTCTGAGTATAGGAATACTTGCAAGATAGCTGCTCTTAAGCTTTTCAATATCTCTTTTTTTGTCAAGCTCGTCATCCAGAGTCTTATGTACTTTCCTAAGTATCTCAGTCAGTTCTACTGCGGATACCGGCTTTAATACATATTCTATTACGCCCATCTTTATAGCTTCTTTGGCATAGTCAAAGTCGTCAAAGCCTGAGAATATAATTGACTTTATAAGAGGATATCTTATATTTATTTCTTTTATCAGCTCAAGCCCGTCCATATAGGGCATTCTTATATCTGTAAAGACAAGGTCGGGATTCAGATTTTCTATCTTTTCAAGTGCCTCCACTCCGTTTTCGGCATCTCCGACCACCAAAAATCCTTCTTCTTCCCAGTTTATCTTCTTTATGATACTCTTTCTGACTTCTTCCTCGTCGTCCACAAGCAGTATTTTATAATGCTCCTTCATATCAGAGTTCCAATACTATGGTAAAAGGTCCGTCGTTTTCAAGTGATACCTTCATATCCGCACCGAAGACTCCGCATTCGGTATGTATATCTGAACTTTTTCCGAGGTCCACCATATACTCATAAAGCCTCTTCGCTTCATCAGGTGATCCTGCGCCTATAAAGCTCGGTCTGTTGCCCTCTTTGCAGTTTGCAAGCAGAGTAAACTGTGATACCAAAAGCAGTTCTCCGCCTACATCTCTTAATGATAAATTGGTTTTGCCGTTTTCATCTTCAAATATTCTAAGCTTTACCAATTTGTTAAAGTATTTTTCCACAACCTTTTCATCGTCATCTGCGGCTACTCCGACAAGTACCAACAGCCCTTTATTTATCTTTCCTACTTCTTTTCCGTCTATCTTTACATCCGCACGGTTTACTCTTTGTATTACTAATTTCATATTCCTCCTAAAATGACCTTATATCATCGTCTTCTTTGTTTATTTCAATGGACATTATCTTTACAAAATATCCTCCGTCACCTACAGGCACTTTTACTCTGTCTCCTTTTTTCTTGCCTACTATGGCTTTACCTATAGGAGACTCTATACTGAGTCTGCCCTCAAGTGAATCACCTCTGATAGATGTGACTATTTTGAATTTTTCACTTTCATCGTCGTCTTCAAAGTAAAGTTCCACTTCCTTACCTATTCCGACCTCGTCATCATTTGTCTTATCTTCGTATACATGACAAAACCTTAGCATTCTCTCCAAATAGTTGATTCTGCTTTCATTTTTGTTCTTTTCTCTCTTGGCTGCGTAGTACTCAAAGTTCTCAGATAAGTCGCCCTGTGCTCTGGCTTCCTTTACCGCCTCTATAAGCTGCGGTCTGAGCACCAGCTTTCTCTCTTCAATCTCAGCCTCTATCTTTTTTATATCCTCTTTTGTAAGCGTCTCTGCCATAAACCCATCCGTAATATTTTTCTATAAAACAAAAGAGTAGTAAAAAACTACTCTTTTTTAAAACCCAAAGTGACGGCTTTGCTTATTGACGCCTAGCAGAGCTAGGTGGGTTACCTCACCCTGATATCTGTCTTCTACCTATAGCAGCCTGACATCCAAACAGAGCTCTTTGGAATCCCATAAATCATAATGTAGGTTCAAAATTGGCAAAGTTATCGCTCACCCCAGGATTTTTATCTATACTCAGATTATAATACAAATTATAAATTTTTCAATATATTTGACACTGTATTTTGAATTTTCTTTAAATTATTTGAAACAAAAAGGGCCGGAAGCCATACTTAAAGTATTTCTTCCGACCATAAAATCATAAATTGATAATTCTTCAGATTAAATTATGATTTTTTCTTTTTGAAGATACATAATGCAGCCAATGCACTTGATATAAGCATCATCAGTCCGTAGATAGGGGTCTTATCGTCATCCTGTGTCTTCGGAACAGATAAAGCCCTTCTTGTATCGGATATCGAACTCTTAATATCTCTATTCAGATTTCCCTTATCCAGCTGCGGATTCTTATCCTGAGTATTAGGCTCATCAATAATAATCTTCGGCTTTTCTATCGTATTATTTGTATCCTGAACGGTAACGGTCTTTGTCGGTCTCACGCTTGAATTACCGTCTGAAGAACCGCCGCCGCCCTTTCTTCCGTTAGATCCTGTAGCTATTGAAGGTGTTGCTATAGGTCTGTTAGGTCTTATTACCAGATCCTGTTCTCTTCCCGGTGTAATAATCTGACTTGGTGTAGCTATTCTGCCCGGTGTTATAGGACTTGGTGTCAAAGGATTTATAGGTGTAACAGGGTTTATAGGGTTAATCGGATTTATAGGATTTATCGGGCTTGGTGCTATAGGTGTAGGTGTTACAGGCGGTACCGGTGTGATTACCACACTTGGATCCTTTCTGTAAATATATGTAACCTCTGTTGTTCCGCTTGTGAACACACCTGTTTCACTTCCCTGTACCAGATATAGGCTGTATCCCGGTATAGTCTTTGCACCTGTTGTATATGGAAGTCCGAGCTTCCTTGTTCCGTCAAGTACTTCATCACTCTCTATAGGAAGTCCTGCAGTATTTACATAATGGGCTATTACGTTTCCTGCATCTTTTCTGCGATATACATATGTCACAGTCTGAGTTGTGCTTGTAAATGTTCCGTTGGCATTACTTGGTACACTTACAAGGTCATAGTTGTCAAATGATTTTGAACTTGAGGTATAGTTATCACCTAATCTCTCGGTACCGTCAAGTACTTCAGGAGTATCAAGAGGTACATTTCCGTCTTCATCCACATGCTCTATTACAACATTTCCGGCATCCTGACGCTTATAGATATAGTTCACTGTTATTGGGCTTACAGTGAATGTTCCGTTTGCGTTACTCGGCACTGTTATAAGAGTGTAGCCCGGAATGTTCTTAGGTGTTGTAGTATAAGGTAATCCTACATTATCCGTTCCTGTAATATTATCCGGTGTCTCAATCCTGTTTCCATGACTGTCAAGATAATTTACTGTTACTCCGCCTGACTGCTTTCTCTTATAGAGATATGTTACGCTTTGGCTTCCGCTT
>QWCZ01000078.1_pt2 | contig 56821 bp, 69 predicted proteins | sample 1972651 | NCBI WGS metagenome assembly QWCZ01 (sample SAMN09866695, study PRJNA288562) | Human oral metagenome isolate pre1_saliva, whole genome shotgun sequencing... | isolation source: mouth | host: Homo sapiens | place: USA: California
CCACTCTCATTTGAGGTTGTTTTTCTCCATTATTATCTCTAGCTCCAACTACAACTACAGCATCTCCAGATTCCAAAATCCCTTCAGCTTTAAGTGTTGCAATAGCCTTTTCTTGATCTTCAGCCATTTTTCCTGTCAATCCATCAACTTTTTTAGAGAAAACACCATAGTTTACTCCAAGAGAGTAGTGAGTATTTGCATTCTCAGTGAATGAGAAAACAGGTTGATTAGGTTTGAATGCAGAAAGGTAACTTGCCAAACGTCCTGAATAAGAGAATACAATAATAGCTTTTGCAGCAAATTCATCTGCCATCAATGAAGCATGTCTTGCTATTCCTTTCTTATTCTGTTCTGTCTCATCATCAGTAAGCAAGTCAAAATCATCATGTTCATCGTAGATTTCTTTTTCTCCTTCTTGAACAGTCTTTGCCATGATTTCTACAGTTCTTACAGGATAGAGTCCAACAGCAGTTTCATCTGAAAGCATTACAGCATCTACTCTAGCCATTACAGAATTGAAAACATCTGAAACCTCAGCTCTAGTAGGGAAAGGACTCTTTACCATACTTTTCATAAGTTCAGTAGCCATTACTACAGGCTTTCCATAAAGATGTGCCATCTCAAGGATTCTCTTTTGGTATACAGGGAGTTCCCAGATAGGAAGCTCGATTCCAAGATCTCCTCTCGCAATCATAATTCCATCAGAGAATTGAGCAATTTCTTCTAGATTTTCAACTCCTTCTTGATTTTCGATTTTTGAAATAATTTTGATATGTGAACCTCCATTTGCATCCAAAAATTCTCTGATTTCTTTCACATTTTCACCAGTTCTGATGAAAGAAGCTGCTACATAGTTAATTCCTGCTTTGATTCCAAACAAAAGATCAGTTTTGTCCTTTTCAATAAGAGATGGAAGTTTAATTTTCATACCTGGCAAGTTAAGATGTCTTCTAGATCCAATTTCAACATCAGCGCTGATTTTTACTGCAATATGATCTTCAAAAATCTCAACTACTTCTGCCAATGCAGCTCCAGAATCTACAACAATCTGATATCCTACAGGCAAATCAGTAATAATATTTGGATAATCACAATAGATATCAGAATTCTGACTAAGTTTTGACTGATCCACATAGATGTTGAAAATTTCTCCTTTCTTGAGAGAAAGTGGAGTTTCTCTAATACCAGTTCTAATATCTGGTCCCTTAGTATCCAAAAGAACAGATACATTGAGTTTTCCTTGTTTGTTAAGGTCAACGATTTGAGAAATCAAATCACCAGCTGTTTCAGGAGTTGCATGAGTAAAGTTAATTCTCACAACATCTACTCCAGCTTTATTCAGCTCAATAACTTTTTCAATTTCATAATTGTCTCTTACGGTTGCAATGATTTTTGTAAGTTGCATAAGTTTAAATGGTAATATAAAATAACGTCTGCAATATTATGGAAATCCTCGAAAATAGCAAGAAAAAGAAATTTTAATATATAAACTATCTTTAAAATAATCAAACTTTTAAATAAACAAAAAATCTGACCTTAGTTTAAAGATCAGACTTTTTTTCTATTTTTGTAGATTAACTCCGTAGTGAAGTGTTGCATAAATCATATTATTCTGAGGATTTACCTTAACTCCGACTCCCATCTGGGTAAAGTGAGGCATTAGGATAGCTTTGTAGTGTACACCACCAGTTCCTTCTTTGAGATATCCATCAAAGATTTTTCTCAATGATTTGATTGCGGTTTCTGTACAGTCTCCACTACTACATTTGTAATATCTATATCCAATACTCTCTGAAAAAAGAGATCTTGCACCACTCATATCAATAAAATTTACACCTCTTTCACTAAACCATTTTTTGATCCCGTTATAATTATAATAACCGTTCATTCCTGGTCTTTTATGCCCTGTATATTTCTCGACAAGACTCGTTGATCGATCAGTTGCTGTTCTTTCCAGATCGCTTTGATAGCTTAACTTTTCAAGTCATTTAGAAGTTCTTTCTTCATTGTGCCAGTTAAGCCATGCTTCTCTAATTTTCTCTGCATCCACAGAAGGTAGATCAATACTACCACTTCCTCCAGCCAAGAGTCCAGTAGTTTGTTCAGCGAGCTTATTGCCAGAGCTATTTTCTGATTGTAAAGCTACAGCATACGCACTTGAAGTAAAAAGTCCAATACTTGTCAATAATAACAGTACAAAAAATCAGATTCTATTCATTCATTCATCGTAAATAAAATCCTGATGCACAAGTCTATTGTTTCCTCACTTTGGAGGAAATAACTAAAAATACTTGAGATCTAGGAGCTCCCTTATCCGATAAAAGGAAGACTTACATTCCACCAAACAATAAGGTCTTTGACTAAGATTACAATTCCCATTAACATTAATAGCCAAAAGAAAATCATATTTACCCATCACTCATATTTGGCAAAATGTTTTGCTTTACTTCCGCTCAAATGTTGAATAATACTTGTCCAAAATCTTCCTCCGTCAAGTGCTGGGATTGGTAAGATGTTGAAAAAAGCTAGCGCCAAAGAAATCATTGCTCCAAATCCAAGAAATATCAATCGACCACCTTGGTCAAAGAGTTTTTCTCCAAATTTGATCGCACCAACCGGTCCTGTAAGCTGTTTAAGCGCATTTTGAGAAGATCACTTTTCTGTTGAGAAGAGTTTCCCAAAGATGCCACCCAAAGCATTCATCGTCATATTTCGTTCTCCTTTTATCTCTTTGAGAGAAGCAAGAAGCGATTTATGAAAAGGCATTTTGATGATTAAGTTTGGCATTTCATAACTAATCCCCAAAAAACAATCCTTATCACAGTCAAAAGTCAGATTTTTGGTGTATTTTCCATTTGAGTTTTCTCCACTTACTACTAGAGTATTTCCACTCATAAGCGTATGTTTTGAGAGGATATTTCCAATCGTATAGGGAGAAACAGGAAGATTATTGATCATACTGATTTGATCTCCAATGTCAAGTCCGAGCTGTTCTGCTAGTGATCAACTGAGAATTCACTCAATAATGAGTGGCTTTTTTTGCTCATTTTCAGTCAAAAGTCCTTCTTTGGTCAAAAAATCTACTGATGGTGTCAAAAAACTTTCGGCTTTGATTCCAGCAACTTCATTGGGTACGATACTAATAGGCCTAACTCCTATAGTAAAAATCACTGTAAAAATTACAAATGCTGTAATCAAATTCATCACAACTCCAGCAACGATAATCATGAGCTTCTTCCAGAGCTTTGCAGCCATAAAAGTATCTTTATCCTCACAATCTTCTTCACTGCTATCTTCTCCTTTGAGCGAAACAAATCCTCCAAGAGGAATCCAGTTGAGCGTATATTCGGTTCCTGATTTATCCTTCCACAAAGTACAAATCTTTGGAGGAATTCAGATTCCAAACTCTTTTACTTTTACTCCAGATTTTTTTGCAGCCCAGAAATGCCCAAGCTCATGGATAATCACCAAAAACATAAACATTCCGATTCCTAGTATAATACCAAGCATATTTTATATATTTATAATACTAAAAGTTTTTTCACTCAAAAAAGACAAAAAAACTGACTCCGAGTATAGTCAAATAGATAGAAAAAGCAAGACTTCCCATTCTCGTTTTGCCTCAAAATTTATATTTTTAGTATTAGGGAAAAAGAGCATCTCACTAGAATACTAGCAAAATGCTCTTTTGTTCCGAGATTCTCGGAGTTTTTATGCCTGGAAATCCTTCATCTTGTCTGCGAATTTCAAGACATCATTAAGAAAGAACAAGGTCTTATCTTCTGGAGACACATCTCTTACATATGCTTCTCTCATGATTGCTTCTTCAAGCAGTTCAAAGAGTACATCTCCCCGTTCACTTCTATAAAGAAATGGACTTGCAGCCATGTGCACAAGAATTATGAATGAGGATTCATAATGGTCAAAAAAGAAGTTCTGGTTCAGCGCATCTTCAAAACGAGTAGCCAATCCTGAGAGAACTGATTGCAATACAAGATAGAATCCATATTCTGTCGAACTAGATTGTTCTCCTGTCGTATAACGATGGAGAGCATCTAGTAGGCTCATTTCCCCAGAATGGTTACCATTCTGGTCTCCCTCTTGCCTAACTTCAAAGCAACCAAATGCTTTTTTCATAGCTCGAAAATCAGCTAGTGTCGGAGAAAGAAGAAGTGTTTCATAATGCTCCTCGGAAAGCAGAATTGTCTGAGTATCTAGCTCAAGTGCCGCTTGGAGATACTTTTTGGGAATAGGGTTCCCATCTTCTAGATTAGCGATACGATCATAGAGAAGCTGAGCAAGTTCAGAGCTCTCTGTAGGATAACTCTTCATAGGCATAAGAATATAGGCCTTATTTTACAAGATAGTTGATGAAAAGATTATTCTCTTCTATCACAGTGAGTCTGTTAAACAAGGAAAATCACCCTCAACTGCACCACGAAGTATAATTATTTTCATCAAGATGTCAAGGGTTATTATTTACGATATTTCCAAATCAGAATGAGCATTATGACTGCAGAAATCACACTAATTGCATTAAAAAGCATCATAGATACAGAGCCTAAATATCGTCCGTATACAAAATAACATCCAGTTCCCATTGCTAGCAGTCCAAACATTAGTGGGGAGAGTCCTTTTACCTCCTTAGTTTTTCGTGTCTGAAATATTTGGGGAATAGAGGGGAGTGCAATACAAATCCCAGCAATAATTCCAATCATCTCAAAAATCCAATTATTCATTTTTTCCATCTATTATAAATTTAAACTATCACTTTCACAAAGTTGCCTAATTCGGTCTCATCTGAGAATTTTGGTATTATGAGTAAGTTTTTCTCCTGCAAAGGTAGAAAAATCTGGTTTTATGATTTCGATTCCCTCGGCAGTCAGGCTTTTTTCTCTTTTTTTGAGGCATAAAAGTTTTTCATAGGATCAAGGCAGTAAATTATAAATCTTTTGCGGTTTTAAACTGATAATCGCATCAATGATCTTTTCTCCCCAAAACTGGTATAATCCCCTAGTCTCAATAGGCAGTTTATAATTTGCAGTAAGATCCTGAGGTTTCAATAGTCCATACATTCACGATAAGATCAGAAAATGCTCATCAAAAAACTTCTTTCCCTTTGGACTCATATTTTGATAATCGATATGATTATACATTACGCCGTTATAACGCAAGATTGCGGGGAGAGTAGGAGAATGTTGTATATTTTGATTGAGAGCAAGCGCTTCTTCATATCTTTTTCCTTTACATTTCAAATCCTTTTCACTTGCTGAACTTGCGATATCCAGAGGTTTTTCAAAATCAAAAGTCAGATTTTCAGGTTTATTTTCTCCTCATTCAGCCTTCCCTTCTGAAGGAGCAATGAGAAAGAGTATTTTAGCCATTTTTACTATCTCAAAATTAAAAACTTCTTCACAAAAAAAAGAAAAATCTGATCCATTCTCTCAATTCTCCCTCAAAAATCAAGAATAAAAAGAAATTCCTTGCATTTTTGACAAAATTATTTATCTTTACCAAACTTTATATTTCTTCTCTCTTGCTATGAAAAAACTTTTGTGTGCACTTCTTCTTTGATCATTACTGATGACTCCAACTTTTGCGAATGACCTCTGAGGAGATTTTCTCGAATTTTTAGCAAATGATGAAAGAGTTGCTAAAAATACTTGGCTTGAATATTCTTCAGATCAAAGCGTGGTAGACTTTCTCCATTCTATAGGGATGACTAGATTTCCAAAGCTCAATGACTTTCTGCCTAATAATTTGATTACAAGAGCAGAAGCCTCAAAATTCTTTGTTAAATTTGCCGAGCAACAAGGACTAGCTCGCAAGGTAAATGATGAGGCTGCTTGTAGTTTCTCAGATATTGAAAAATATCAAAAATTAGATCTCTATCAAACTATGCTTCAATCTTGTCAGTATGGATTATTCAATGGATCTGAAGGAAAATTTAACCCAGATGGAAATTTAACCAATGGAGAAGCCATCGCTGTTTTAATCAGGATGATCGAAGGTAAAAAACTGGATGAAAGCTCTGAATTGCATTGGTCTCTTGCCTATCTCAAGAAAGTAAAAGAAGCTCGTCTTATCCTCAATCAACTTGCAACTGCAGGGGAGACCAATATCCAGCCACTCAACCAAAAAATCAATAGAATTGATATGGGAAGGCTTTTTGAAGGAGTAAATTACAAGAAAAATCTTGAAAAGAAAATTGCAGATTTTCTTGCTAAACATTAATATTTAAGAAAATTAAAATAAACCAAAAACTGACTTTTGAGGTCAGTTTTCTTTTTTTGTGATATTTTTTATGGAAGAGGAAACTTTAGTGCAAAATCCTTTACTTGAGCTTTGATCTTGGAAAGTAAATCAGGATTATCTCTTTTTTTAATCGCTTGATCAATAAAATCAACGATTTGAATCATATCTTCAGATTTGACACCTCTGGTGGTCATTGCTGGAGTCCCAATTCTCACTCCTGATGGACGAAAAGCAGGGCGAGGATCATTAGGGATAAGCGATTTAGAAACTGAGATTCCCACACGATCCAAAATCTCCTCAATTTCTCCTCCATCAAACTCTTCTTGTGAAAAATCCAAGATAATCATATGGTTTTCAGTCCCTCAAGTTATAAGCTTATAACCGTGTTTGAGAAACTCCTGTGCCATAATCTGAGCATTTTCAAGAGCTTGCTTTGCATAATCCACAAAAGCTGGAGTCTGAGCTTCTTGAAGAGCTACACCAATAGCAGCGATAGTATTCATATGGGGTCCTCCTTGCATTCCAGGAAACACCGCACGATCAATCCTCGTAGGAAGATTTTCGATCGTTGGTTCAGGTTTTTTGAGTGGATTTCATACTTTCCCCCTGCTAAGGATCAGAGCTCCTCTTGGTCAACGAAGTGATTTATGAGTCGTGGTCATCATAGCATGAAAACCATAATCGAGAGGATTTTTGAGGATTCAAGCGGCAATAAATCCAGCAATATGTGAAATATCTGCATAAGCGATAGCTCAAACTTCATTTGCGATCTCTACAAATTTTGCATAATCGAGCTCTCTAGAATAAGCACTAAACCCTGCCAAAATAACTTTTGGTTTAAATTCCAAGGCTAAAGAACGAACTTGATCAAAGTCAATTGACCCATCAGGCAAAGTCCCATAATTATGAAAATTAAAAACCTTTGAAATAAAGGTTACCGGAGCTCCATGTGTCAAATGTCCTCCAAATCCCATTCCCATACCAAGAATATGATCTCAAGGCTCCATAGCTGCACTATAGAAACAGAGATTCGCAGCTGCTCCAGAAAGCGCTTGCACATTAGCATGATCAGCATGAAAGATCTCCTTTGCACCATCAATAACAAGCTGTTCTAGTTGATCAGTATTTTCCTGTCCTCCATAGTATCTTCTTCCAGGGAAACCCTCAGCATATTTGTTTGCAAAAATCGAAGCTTGTGCATCTAGAACCGCAGAAGATTGGTAATTTTCACTTGCAATAAGTTCAATACCTACAGATTGCCTCTGCATTTCAAGATTAATAAGCTCTTGTATAGTTTTTTGCATTTTCATATGACTTAAGGGACAAAATTATTTGTTACAAATTCCTGTTTGATGATCATAAGATCCTCCTTGATCCAAACAACGATCTTTAGGAGAGAGACCTCCTAAAATTACAATAGCAACTCCAATGGCAATAAGAACAGCAACTATTGTGCTGATTCGTATAATCTTTTTCATAGAGTCCAAATAGGAATATAAATATTAGTCTTTGATGAGCTCACCTCGATCACCTTGCTTGAGCCCAGCAGCATTCCCTTCTTCTACATCAATATGCATATCCAGAGCATAACTATCTGATACTCTAATAACAACCTCATCAAAAATCAGACTTCTTTCTCCGTTGGTTTTTACTTTCACGATTTGTCCATTGGTTACTCCAAAGTTTTCTGCATCAGCTACAGACATGTGAATATGTCTTTTTGCAACGATAAGTCCCTGTTTTAATTCTACTTCTCCAGCAGGACCGATCAAAGTAATCGCCTCAGATCCCTCAAGATCTCCAGATTCTCTAATAGGAGCTTGTGTCCCTAGCTTAAAATTATCTCCAAGCATAATTTCTACTTGAGAAAATTTTCTATAAGGGCCAAGAATTCTGAGTTTTTCAATTTGTCATTTTGGACCTTTGATTACAATAGTTTCTGCACAAGCAAACTGTCCAGGTTGAGACAGATCCTTGATAGGTGTTAATTCATAATTTGATCCAAAAAGAGTATTAGCATCTGCCTGAGACAGATGTACGTGTCTGTTTGATATTCCAATAGGTATTCTCATGAGTAATAATATACAAAAATAAAATCCCAAGGAGTATAAGAATTTTGCCTTTTTTTTCAAGATTAAAACATTTCAGTATGAATATTTAACCAAAAAAAAGCTGACCTCAGGATGAAGTCAGCTTTAATTGTCTAATCTTTTCTCTTTTTAAAAATCACAAGATATCCAAGATTCTCACCATATCCAGCTTTATTATCACCAGATATGGAGATTAACTCAAGTTCTGGATGCTCATAGATAAAATCAGATAGCATCCTTGGAAAGTTATCTCTCCCATAAAAATAGTATACCCCATTTTTATAGTTGTGAATCTCTCCCTGATGAGAAAAAAGTGGACGAATATACTCTACACTATCTTCTCCCATCATCACCTCTTTTATGGCACCTGATTCTTTTGTTCTATCAGAGCAAGAAAGCACCATAATCATAAAGGAAAAAATACATAATTTTTTCATTGGCTTAATTTTAATGTTTTTATTTAATGTTTTTATTTAAATAAAATATAAATACTTATTTTTTAGATAATGTCAAGAAGATGTTAACTAGAAATAATATACAAAAATGAAATTAATAAAACAAATTTATAAAAATAGCGAAACAAAAGAAATAATAAAGATTATGAAAAAAGTTTTTTTATTGAAAAAGTTCCTCAATTCACTATACTCAGACCAATTTCAGAATGCTTGATTTTAGAGAAAAAAACCAAGAAATCTGATTCTGGTTTTTTATTTTTTATACCAAAAAGCAAATGGCAATTAGAAATATCGCAATTATCGCCCATGTAGATCATGGAAAGACTTCACTCGTAGACCAGCTCTTGAGGCAGTCTTGAACGCTCAAAAAAATGGAAGAGCAAGACCTCGTTATGGACAATAACGATCAGGAAAGGGAGAGAGGAATCACCATTTATGCCAAAAATACCGCGATTGAATATCAAGGTGAGAGAATCAATATCGTAGATACCCCAGGGCATGCCGACTTTGGAAGCGAGGTAGAGAGAGTGTTGAGAATGGTAGATTCGGTGATCCTCGTAGTAGATGCGTATGAAGGTCCGATGCCACAGACCAAATTTGTACTCAAAAAAAGTCTAGAACTCTGACTCAAACCGATGGTTGTGCTTAATAAAATTGATAAACCAGCGGCAAGACCTGACCGAGTGATTGATCAGCTTTTTGATCTGTTTATTTTGCTTGGGGCGAGTGATGAGCAGGCGGATTTTCCGATTATTTATGCGAGTGCAAAAAATGGCTATGCGATGAAAAATCTGACTGATGAGGCGAAAGATTTGACTCCGCTTTTTGATGCGATCTTGGAAAATGTAGCTCCAGCAGCTGAAAAATCTGATCTTCCTTTTTGTATGCAGGTTGCAAACCTTGGATATGATGATTATTTGGGAAGGCTTGGAGTTGGGCGTGTATATCAGGGAACTTTGAACGCTGGAAGCCAGGTAACGATCATCGGAAATGATGGAGTAAAGAGAAGTGGAAAAATCGCACATATTTTTAGAACGCTCGGACTTCAGAGGATTGAGATTCCTCAGGCAGAATGTGGAGATATCGTGACCATCAGCGGAATCCCAAATATTTTCGTGGGAGAAACTGTTGGAGTAGGGGAGTTTGAGGCTCTACCGACAATTGCGATTGATGAGCCGACCTTGAGTATGGAGTTTTTGGTGAATGATAGCCCTTTTGCTGGGAAAGATGGGAAATATATGACGACCAGAAATATGGCTGAAAGACTAGAAAAAGAAGCTGAAACCAATGTCGGATTGAAAGTGGAAATGGTGGAAGGAAAATTCATCGTCTCAGGAAGAGGAGAACTCCACCTTGGAGTATTGATTGAAGCGATCAGGAGAGAAGGTTGGGAACTGCAAGTATGAGCACCTCAGGTGATTTACAAAGAAGAAAACGGACAAAAACTTGAGCCAATGGAAAATCTTGTCGTTAGTGTAGAAGATGGGCTTTCTGGAACAGTGATTGATATGCTTGCACCTCGTAAATGACTTATGCAAAATATGAGCACAGAAAACGGACTCACGACAATGGAATTTATCATTCCGACCAGAGGTCTTCTCGGATTCCGTGGAGAATTTATCCTCGCGACCAAGGGGGAATGAATTATGTATTCAGCTTTTTCTCACTATGAACCATTTAAATGAGAAATTGTAAAGAGACAAGTCTGATCTATGATTTCGTCTGCCACTGGACAGGCGATGATGTATGGAATCTTCAAACTCCAGGAGAGAGGGCCAATCTTCGTAGATCCAGCTCAGCCAATCTATGAGGGAATGATCGTAGGGGAGCATTTGAAAGGGGGAGATATGACCGTAAACCTCACCATCAACAAACAAATGAACAATGTCCGCAATTCTGGAAATGATGAAGCGATGAGAATTGATCCAATCGTTCATCTCTCACTTGAACAGGCAATGGGATATATTGCACATGATGAACTGGTTGAAATCACACCAAAGGCGATTAGAATTAGAAAGAAGTATTTGACCGAGTCTGCGAGAACGATTGCAAAGAAGCAGGGGTTGATTTAGGAGGGACTTTTGATAATTTTATTCACTTTAGAAATTACAAATGGAAGAAGTTATACTATCTTGCTGAAATAAAAATGCTATTAGATTTAATACTCAAAGTTGTGCTATTTTATGAACTAATGGATCTGGGAAAACAACTCTAACGCGTTATTGGAGAGGAAATGAATATATATTCATAAGTGCGCAAAGAAATCTTGTCTTTCAACAAAGAGAATCTATGGGAATATTGAAACAGAAGCTGGAACAGAAAAGCTTCTCTTTTACCGGAAAGGAGAAGAATTATGGATATACTATTAATGGTAATTCTTACGAAGAAATAGAGAAATTTTTTTCAACAAATTATATAAATAATACAATTCAAAATGATTTTGAAACAAATTTAGAGATTATTATAAGAACATCCTGAAAATCAGATTTGAATTACCGTTTTTCTCAAGAAGAAAAGTAAAAAATAATTTTTTATATCATAGGTATATGTTTGACAAGAAATAAATTTATTATTCCAATAAAAGAGTAAAAACCTGAATCAAAATCAGGTTTTTTATTTCTTGATTTTTTTGAGCCACTCTTGTGCGGCACTTTCAAATTTATTATCTGCTGGAGTATAAAACCTAACATTCTTGCTCAAGTAGTCTTGAGCTATCCAATGATTTGGATAATCGTGAGGATATTTATAGTTGCTTGCTCAGAGTTTGGTAAGATGGGCAGGAACTTTTTGGATAGGAGCATGTTCCACTTCACTCAAGGCAAGATTGATCGCATTATACGCTGAATTACTCTTTGGAGAAAGTGCTAAATAAATCGCTACTTCTGCCAAGGGAATACGGATTTCCGGCATTCATAGTTCTTTTGCTGCATGCATAGCAGCCATAGCAATAGGGAGCGCTTGAGGATTGGCCAATCCAATATCTTCTGCAGCGAGAATTACCAATCTGCGTGCAATATATTCGGGATCTTCTCCTCCAGAGAGCATTTTTGCCATTCGATAAATTGCCGCATCAGGATCTGAGCCGCGAATACTCTTGATCATTGCCGAAATCGTATTGTATTTATCCTCGGTTTGATGATATGATTTTTGGGTAGGGATCAGACTTTTCGCCTGTTCTAGGCTCAGATCAGCGCCAAGATTTGCAAGCATTTGCAAAAGATTGATCGCAGAACGAGCATCACCCTCTACCGTACTTGAGATAAACTCCAAAATATCAGATCAGATTTCTAGCTTTTCTTTCTCTACAATAAAAGAAAGAATCGAAAGCAGACTTTTTTCATCAAGTTTTTTAAATTCAAAGGCTAGACATCTAGAGAGCAAAGCATTATTGAGACTATAATAAGGATTTTCCGTAGTTGCACCGATCAAAATAATATTTCCATTTTCCAGATCAGGAAGGAGAGCATCTTGCTGGAGTTTATTGAATCTATGAATCTCATCAAGAAAGAGGAGGGTAGCCCTTCCATCCAAAGCTCTTCTCTGCTGTGATTGAGTAGAAAGTTGCTTGATATCTGCTGTTGAAGCTTTAGTAGCATTCAAATACTCATAATGGTAATTGATCTTTTGCGCAATCAGTTCTGCAAGGGTCGTTTTCCCACTTCCAGGTTGTCCTCGAAAAATAGCATTCATCATGACTCATTTTTCGATTAACTTCTTGAGGACTCCGTTTTCTCAAAGCAAATGTTCCTGTCCAAAAAACTGCTTAAATGACTGTGGACGATATTTAGCAGCTCGAGGCTGATTTTGCTCAGAGGAAGCCTGAAAAAGAGACATAATCACAAAAAAAGAAAATAAAATCTGATCCTAACATCGTTGAATCTCAATTTGTTGACCTCTCTGAAGCAGTCGGAGCATCTTCTTGCTAGAGGTCAGAGCAAGTGCAGAATCTGTACTATGAATCTTCACCGCATAAGGAGAATTCTCCTTCCCCTCAGTTAGGGATTTAAAACTTCTTTCCAAAGCATCAAATCAATGGAATCTAATCTTTCTAAAATTGAGAAATTTGGAAATAGTTCTCTCTGCCAAAAAATAACTATAATTAAGAGGAATCAAGCTATCCACTGCCGCATCCTTAAAATAGCGAAGATCTTGCTTAATAACGGTATTTACAAGAAGTGATTTTCGAGCAAGTTTTTGCAAAAGATGAGAAAAAATTCTCGTATCTTTGCTCCAAAAATTGAAAGGGAAAGTAAACTTTTTGATATTTTGCTGATTTTTTGTCAGTTGAAAAGATGCTGAAAGCTGACTAATCAGCTCTTGTGCATCTCTCAAGATTTCTCCTTCACCAAATAATCCGAGCTTTCCAACTAGCGAATATGGAAAAACCTCATCACACAAATAATGAGAAAAAAGAGGTAAAAACAGACTTTTTTCCTCATTTGTCAGTTCTTTATCGTTCAAAAATGCCAATTCCAACACAGGCGGAAGAATAACTGCATCTGCACCTTGCTCTTTTGCTCGGAGAATTCAAGCTTTCGCTGCTGAAAGTCAGACTTTTAGTGATTTTTCCCCATAGGGAGCATTAAGCGAATCAAAATAGATCAAAAATTCATGATCATAGCGATGAAGAAATTTAAACAAAGCAAGAGAATCCATCGCACTAGAGATGAGCGCTATTTTCATAGATTAAGCGTATTCAAAAGAGATAAATATTGCTGAAGTGAATTATAAAATTCATCAATATCCTTGGTATTTTGGACAATTCTCAAATGATCAAGGATAGTTTCTATCTGTAAAAGTCTTTTTTGTTTTTGAGGAGAATATTGAGCAAGTAGCTCCTCTTGCAAACGGAGTAGCTCATGAGTTAGATTATCTCTGAGCGCCAAAACACGCACTGAAACATAATCCTGTGCACGCATCAAAAAGCTTGATTCAAATTCTTCCATAGTTTTTTTGAGTGTCTGAATTTGATCATAAAGACTAAGAATACTTGCTCTTTTTGCCTCATAAAGATTGGTTCGATACTCTATATCATCACCTCTCTTACGGTTTTTATCAATCTGCTGCAAATCTATGAAACGCTTTCTAAACTCAAAATTGAATGTCGATAGGTAATCGGCACATTTGTAGGTCGCGGGTTCCTGCATAAGATAGACTCTGGCAGAATTCCCTTGTACCAAACAGTATAAACGGTTTGAAAACTTAGATCTTGCATAACTTGCATTGATCAAAAAAGGAAGAAAAATCAGAACTCAAAGAACGGTTTTTATTCCAACAGAAAGTTGTGATCTATTTATTGTAAAAATTAAAGACATCCAATTACGATCTTAGTGATAAAATTTGTGACTTGAGAAATAACCAAAAGTATAAATCAGATTTTTTTCCTAATTTGATTTGAGATTCGAGTTCAATGAGTTGTTTGAAAAATGCGATCAAAAAACTACGATGTCCACGAAGCATAGGAACGAGTTTTAGGTTCTTGTTGACTACAAAGGGATGCAATTTAGTCTCGGCAATAATCTCTTTTCCAGAAGTGATTCCCCTTTGATCAAAGTCCAATAAAGTTAAATAAATTTTGATTCCTCGAGTCAATAGTCCCATGACTTCATTTCGATTTTTGCCATCATCTTGCATTTTTTCAAAGATCTTTACTGTCGCAATAGGATCAGAAAACATTTGATCAAAAATCTCAAAACTATCCTGTTCCAATTTCCCAAAGCAAAACTCATCAATATCAGCATTTGTTACTACCGTTGCCCCTCTGGATTGAAGTCAGAGTTTAAGCTTTTTCGCTTCGTTATGCAAACGAAACATATCATTTCCTACTTTAAGAAGAAAATGAGAGGTTTCTACATCGCTCACAGCCAAAGGAGCCAATTCTTCTTTAAGAAAATTTTTAAGCTGAATTTCTTTGTACAAGGGAAATTCTTTAAGCTGAGCATTTTCGAGAAACCGTTTATAGGCTCTTGTCCTTTTATCTGGCTTGCGAGAAACGAGCAAAACAAGGGTATCTGGAGAGATCAGCTCCTTATTTTTCAAAAAATCATCAAAAAATTGATCAATCTTGTCTGAGGAAAGGGCATTCACATCATCTCAATCTTTAGGGATACCATAGAGAATAACCATCTTTTTACTCACAAAAAGCCCAGAAGCATAAAGCGCCTGCTTAATCTGTCAGAAATCCCAATTTTGATCTGTAAACTCAAAAAGAGCATCTTCTCCAAACTTCTCAGCAAACTGAGATTTCCATTTGGTTAGTTCCATGCTTAGGGTATAACTATTTTCTCCAGTAAAGAGGAAAATCGAAGAGCTCATAAGCTACAAAAAACAAATAAATCTGACTCAGATTGTAGGGATATTCATCCCAAAAGCAAGATAAAATCAAAACGATCATAGTAATACAATTATATATTGACAACTTCTTTCAAATATGTATATTAAGTGCATTATTTTTAATAATGTGTATAATAAAGATGGCAAGAGATATTATAGCTGATCTATGGAATACCGCTTCAGAAGCTCCAAGAGCTCTCGAAATTCAACAGAAAATAGAATGAATGAAAGAGGCTACTTCAGGGGCCATTATGGATACTTTTGAGGGTGAAAAGCTTATAGCTAACAATATTCACCCTACTGCAAAGGTTCACCCTACTGCCAAGATTCATCCTTCAGTTGATATCCCAGAGAGATGTAAAATAGGAGAAGGAGTGGTTATTGAGGAGGGGGTTAAATTGGAGTCTCAAGTCACTATTTGAGATCATAGTACTATCAAGGAGGGTGTTTTTTTGGCAAATCAAGTCACTATTTGAGATCATAGTACTATCGAGGAGTATGTTCTTTTAGCAAATCAAGTCACTATTTGAGATCATAGTACTATCAAGGAGCGATGTCGGATTTTTCACAAAACAACTGTTTGAAAGGGTTCTAATATCTGAATGCATTCGATTGTTGACGATAGCGTAGTCATCGAAGAGAATGTAACGCTCTGAAATTATGTAAGGATCCAAGGACCAGAAACAATTATCGGAAAGAAGTCTGTAATTTGAGATAATGTTTCTCTAACTTGGTATAATGGTGATGATTTAAAGACAATGAAGATTTGAGAAAATTGCATTATCAAAGGTAATCCTGATGTTGCTCGATATTCTTACATTTCTCATACTCCTGATCATGGACTACGATATCGTCGTCATTCAGAAAGAATCTCGCCGCCAGCAAAACTCTTGGGGAAATATAAAATCTGGATTAAAATATTCCCGAATGTTATCATTGATGAAAAAGGAGAATTTCAAGGGTTTAGGCGTTTAGATGAAAAAAAGGAACCCAAAAGTTTGAAAAAAAACCCCCGAAGTTTGGAAAGAATATTGACGAGTTTGAGCGATATTGTTTTCAAAGACATTAAGTAAAATAGCTGTTTATAAAATGATTTTAATCAAAAACTCCTACTATTCAAATGAATCTAAAATACTGATTTTTGTGAACTTTTCGCTTTGCGTTATTTACTTCGTAAAAATAATCAAGTCATAATATTCTCTTTTCCAAAAAGATCTTGACTTTTTTGAGATATTATGTATTTTTACAAAAAACAAAATCACAACAAAAATAAAAGCTAAACAAGATATGAAAAGGTTCTTTATGTTAGTAGCTCTAGTGATGAGCGTACTTTCATTATGGGCACAAGAAACTGTAAAGTTTACAGGATCTCTAGCCTTGATGAGTCAAACCAACTCCCTTTTTACAGGAGGGCGCTTTAGTCCAAATCCTGCAATCAGTCTGAGTCTTAGGGCTTCATATAAATCTTTAGGATTGACGGTTTATAGGAATTCCGATCTACTAGATGGCAAGTCTGAAGCTAATGTATTAGCTATAGCGCCATCTTATCAGAAGCAGCTAGGAGTATATACGATCACTTTTACAGCAGAGCTTGAGTTCCAAGATGTCGCAAAAGAATCAAATCTTCTTGCTCCTTACATCGTAATTAGCAGGGAAGGAACACTAAATCTTGACTTGATGGGAGGCTATTTTAGAACATTTCAGCATGGATCGGATGCTTGGATAGGAAGGTTGGGGATAGGAAAATCCTTTTCAAATGATTATAGTTTTAAGCTATACGCTTGGGCAATGAACTCACAAAGGATGAACTATTCTCTAGCTGGAGAGCTTTCCAAGAAACTTGGTCTAAAGACAAAGGTGTCTCTTTTCTATCACCTAAACAACTTTACTTCTGAAAAGTCACTAACCTTTGCGACAATTCGTCTGGAGTACAGTTTCTAAGAAAAAAAGATAAGCTTTAAAAGCTTATCCGAGAGCAAGAACTTGTTTGTAACAACTAAGGTCTTCACTATCAAAAGCTGATTGAGTTTTTTGCTCAGTCAGCTTTCCCTTTATATAAAAGAAGATTTTCTATTTATAAGAGAGTCTTAATCTCTAGTGATCATTTTAACGAATGTGTCCGTAGGGATATTCGTTATCATTTACTAGGGCGGGACTGGCGAAAGTCATCATATAACACATGATGGCTTTTTTGTTTCAGTTGCTATCTTCAATGAGTCCATACACTCCATCTGAACAAAAAACCTGCAAGAAATTCCAACTAGCCACCTAAAAAAGAAAGAGGTGAATGCAAATTCCAAACGGCTAGGTGGTGGCGTATCTTTCTTTTACCTAGTTGTTTGAAAATTGCGGTCGCAACTTTCTTGGGGTTTGGGATATAGCTCTATGATAAAGAGTCTTTCCCCCTTGGGAAACTAACAATTTTCTAAAGAGGTATTCTTGCAAGCCATTATATGAGTTAAGGGCTACTCTGGGAGAGTAGAAACATATTTTTCTGCAATCAAAAAAGCCCAATTTTTATATCTTTATTTTCTCAAAATGCAAGAAAAAATCTTGATCACAAGTAAAGGTAATGGAAAGAACTTTTATGCCTATATCCAAGGCAAAGTTCATGAATGCCTGAAAATTAGAGGTAGATTCTATCTAGCAAAATTGATCCTTGGAGAAGGGTTAAGAGCTATAGGAGAACCTATCAAAAACTTTACACTTGTTGCTTAATTATGGCAAAGGCAAAAAAAACATTCATCTTCTACAACGATTGGAAGGATTATGTAGATGAGATGAATCCAGAGGAAGCTTGAATTTTTCTTAAAGCCATTCTCTCTTATCAAAACTGAGATCCTCCACAGATTGAGTGAGGACTGAAATTTATTCGAGGAAGGATTAAAAAACAGCTCGATGAAGATAATCAAAAACGAGAAGAAGAAATCGAAAAAAGAAGAATTGCTGGAAAAAATTGAGGTCTAGCAAGAGCTAGAAATTTGAAGCAAAACGAAGCAAGTGCTAGCAATTCCAAGCAAGTGCTAAAAAAAGATGAAAAATCTAAGCAAATTCAAGCTGAGAATGATAATGATAATGAGAATGATAATGATAATAAAACTAAAGAGAAGAAAGAAAAGTATAAAGACTTCGTCTTCCTCTCTCGCTCTGAATTTCAAATTCTTAAAGAACTTTTAGGAGAAGGAAATTTAGAAAAATATATTGAAGCATTAAACAATTACATTGGGCAAAAAGGAAAACATTATAAATCGCATTATTACACAATTCGCAACTGGCGAAAAAAAGACAATGAAACAAAAAAACCTCTGCAAAAAAATGAAAATTATAGTGCAGAAAATTGGGATTTATCAACTTAAAAAACTTTGATGATCGAAAAAGACGCAAACAATCAAGCATTCATCCAGTATCTTCAGTCAGACTTCAAGACGAATTGAAAAAATCTGATTGTGATAGGAAAGCCTTGAATTTGAAAAACTTACCTCTGTAGGCAACTGATCGAGCATGATTACTTTATTAGTGAGCCGACATTTAGGCAACACATTGTTAATGGGACTTGTGTTCTAAGAAAGCCTGAAGAATTTAGATCAGAATTAAAGTACTTTCCTCTTGAGGCTTTGTCCAAGAAGAAGGTCATTATCTTTGACGATTATGGCAAAGGAGCGGTAACAGATGCTTACCTTGAGAAAATGTACTATCGACTTGATTCAAGGATTGAGAGAGGCTTAAGAACAATCATAACAACGAATCTTGCAAGCCTTGAGGAATTTAAGAAAAGAGACTCAGGGATAGCAAGTAGACTTATGATTAACGCTGATATCTATGTTTGCGATGGATGGAAAGATCGCAGAATAAAGGAGACAAGAATACTAAATCAAATTTTATCAAATAATTAAAACACAATGGACATCTCAAAACAATTTTTACTCAAAAACCTCCTCAAACTCAGAGATTTGAGATGAGAAGTGGATGAAGAGGCATTGAGCAATATCGTAGATTGTTTGAGGGATGAGCTTTATCATCTCCGAGAGCAAGATGAGCTCTCACAAAATTATGAACACTGAAGTGTAAGGCGAGAAGAAGCCTTTACTGAGTGGGCTGAAGAAAGAATTTTATCAATTAACCAATAGAAGTATGAAAAACATTTACGCTAAACTTTTCGAAGCAAAAAAATTTGTCGCATCGCTAGAAATTAAGAAACAAGGAGAGAATAGTTATAGTAATTATAATTATTTTACTCCTGAGCAGGTTGCAAGTATCGTACAAAAAGCTTGTGAGCATACTAAACTCCTTACACTCTTTCACTTGAAAAGAAATGAGTTGTGAGAGTACGGAGTGCTTGAGATTATTGATACTGAGAGTGGAGAAAAGGTTGAACTTGAAGCCTCTACTGCCATTCCTCAGATCAAGGCAACCAATGTAGCTCAGCAGATTTGAGGATGTATGACGTATACTGAAAGATACCTAAAAATGACGGCTTTTGGAATAGCAGATAACTCCTTAGACTTTGATACGACAGAGAATACCCAAAAAAGAGTAAAGGAAGAAAAAACTGATCAAGGAGTCAGTAAACCTTGGTTTAATGAACCAGAATTTAAAAACTTTGAAAAGAGAAAAACAGAATATGAAACTTGAGAAATCGCCGTAGCGTTTATCAAAAAGCACTACCAACTCTCAAATCCGATGGAAACTAAAATTTTATCCCTTTATGCTAACAACTAATGACAGCAACAAACGAAAACCTCCTTGCTCTTTATGGACAGAGAAATATTCAACTTCAAGAGCTTAGTCTTGAACTTGCGAAAGCTCAAGCAGAACTCAAAGAGAGTGAGATTTATAAAAAAACCTTAGCACTTCAAGAGCAGATCACAGAGCTTGAGAATCAAAATACCGCATTCAAGGATAAAATCAAAACTGATATGGAAAATGGAGGGGTAAAAAAACTCGAGCTTCAAAATGTTATTTTTACCCTCAAAGATACCGTTTGAAGTCTGATTGTCGAGGATGAAAAAGTCGTTTCAGATGAGTATTTTGATACCAAAAAGACACTTAATAAAACAAGATTAAAAAAGGATATATCAAGCTGAAACATTAGTTATCCTTGAGTGTATATCCAAAAGGGAACTACTTTAATTATTACAGAAAAATAAGATGCAACATTTGTCAGGTTCTTGCCTTAATCTCTTTGATTCAGATATTGATACACGATATACCAAGTATGTCTTAGGACAGGAACCTGATTATCCTCAAGCAGTACTTAAAGCCTTTGAATTTGGGGAAAAATATGAGGAAATGATTGGAGAGGTAAAATTCAAAGGATACGAGCAACAAGTCGAATTGAGAGAGATTATCTGAGGGTATGAAATGCTTGGATATTTGGACTTCAAGAGAGAATATGAGGTTATAGAGTGCAAGACAAAAGCTGGTTGGTGGAGCGAATCTGATGTGAGGAGTAGTCGACAATTTAGGTTTTATAATTGGCGATGTAATAAAAATGGACTTGATCTTATCTTGCATCAGTACAATAAAAAGCTGAAAGCTGACCGCACACAAAAGGTCAATCGAGAAGATCCTGATTTTGAAAAGGATTTGATCGCAAAAGCAAATCAGATTTCATTCTTTTTATCTCAATATGGACAAAAACTAGAATGCTGTTTAAAAAAATGCTCTGAAGTGTAGTTAATGAGAGTAAGTTCAGACAAGATATTGGAATGCTCAAGGATTGAGAATATGAGATTGTTCCATTCAAGGCGACAAGGAGCAATCTCCAAAACCGCTACTTGTGGTGATGAGTGTATGGTACAATATGCAAAGAGTCTTGAGATCCTGATAAGGATTATTTCCATTTCTTTTTTGGATCGAAATATTTGTATGGCTACCGAGGAAAAAAGCATAAACATATCAGAAGCACTACAACCCTCAATACTCAAGAGTTTTCAGAATATGTAGAGAAAATCAGGCACTTTATGTTTCATCAGATGAATATTTATATCCCCACTCCTGAGGAGTGGAAAAGAGAAAATTGATTGTAGATGTTAACTCTAATATAAAAAAACTAATTATAAATCAAAAATTTATTCTTTTAAGAAAAATGAACATGAAAGAAAGAACAAAAAACATTATTACAACTATGTTAGTTATTGTTATTGTGCTCCTTATTTCAGGCTACTTAGTGCTTGCCTGAGAACTCAGAAGCACGCAAAAAGTCGTTGCTGACTTCCAATGAGCTATTGACTCAATAAAGTCGCTAGATACACAAATCTCCTCAAACTCTGCGGAATATGAGATCATTGAAGAAAAGAAAAAAAATCTAACTGAGAGACAATGAGAGCTCCACGAGCTCAATAAATCTCTCAGAGCTGAGAGGGAGAATGCACAAACTCAGTTTCTCTCAGGATTGTGATTGCTACAGAGCAGTCAAGCTCAGTAAAAAAACCAGCTCCAAAAAAGGCTGATCAGCCACAATCTGAACAGAAAAAACCTGAGCCAATTCCTACAGTTGCTCCTGCACCTCAGACAAAAAAAGTCGTGCAGGAGAAAGAGCTTGCATACTGAGATCCCAAAAGTCTTGATCGTGTAAAGCGAATAGTTGCTCAATACGAAAAAGACTTTGGAAAAAAACTCTCTTGCTCTCTTGGTTGAGAGGGAAAAGATCCTGCTCATATTATGCGAGCAATCGCAAGAGCAGAGACAAGTGTGCTTGCTCCTCACACAAAAGGAGCAAAGTATAATAATCCAGGCAACCTACACCCTTCAGTCAATCCTAGCTCGTGGGTAAAGCGAGATGGAGTCAGCAGATCTCCAAGGAGTGAGGGGGAAGTGATTAGATCATACCTAGATGAAAACAAGTGATGGTATGATCTTCTCTATCACATTGATAGAGACTACGGTTGCAATATCACGAGCAAGTCAATTAAGTGCTATCTACTCGGTTGTGGTGCTCAGAATAACGGACACAACAATGCAAGAGTAAACTCCTATTTCAGAAATTTGCAAAAATATTCTGAACTATAGCTTTATTTTAGGACAAACAAGATGAAAAATCTGATTTCAATACTTTTTATCTCTGCATTTGGGGGGCTTCTTCTTGCACTGAGTATCTTGTTTGTTCGAATTGTTTATATTTGATTATAACATTATGATGACAACTACGATATTGAGAGCAAGCGATCAAGCAACACTCTTTATGCCAGATCTTGAGGCAATGCACAAAGAATTTGGCAAAAAAACTTACACCATCAAGAGGCTTATCTTTGATAGATTAAATGCTTTGATCGATGATTTAGATCTCTCAAAAGAGTCAGAATGGAGACTCAGAAAGGAACTTGACTCCATCCTAGCACTCAAAAAAAGTGCTGCTGAAAAAGCTCCTCTCCAAGCGATCATCACGATCAGAGACTTCTCAAAATCAGAACAAGCTTTGATCGATGCAGTAGCCAAGAGATACAAAGAAGATCCTGAGTTTTTGACCAGACTCGGACAAGCTTTGGACTAAAAAACCTTTTTAATTTTTTAATGAATGAAAAAATGGCAGGAGGAGATCATAATGTCAAGCATCCTGATCTGGTTCATTGGTATCGTGCTTACGAATGAGAGAAGCCTATCGTTCCTGCTCGTAGATTCTAACGAAGTCTTATGAGAAGAGACAGTAATCAGTAAAAAATTCTGATTCATTGAGCGGTTGGTAGCGAATGATAAGCTAAATAAGGAATGGTTGTTCAATATCATAAGGGAAAGCTGTATCTTTGATGATATGAATATATGCTCTGAGTCAGACTACATAATAATGTATCTGGCAATAGGGTATAATCCAATATATTTTTTAACTTCTATGGTTAAGTAAGATGAGAGCAATAAAATTCAGGGCATGGACAGGCAAAAAAATAATATCACGAGATGTCCTAAAAAATCTCAAGACCATTATGCTATCTTTAATTTTGGAGGGGTCACATAGAGATTATATCCCTATGCAATCCACCTGACTCCTAGATAAGAACGGTCAGGAGATATACGAATGAGATATTGTTAAGCGAGATGATAAGAGTAATGGGAAGTGGTGGAGATTTGCAGTCGTAGAACTTAACCCAGATATTCAGTTTAATTGTTCATCAATTAAAGAGGTAGACTGAATAAAGAACTCCTCAGATTATACTTTCCGCTACTGACAATTCGCATACAAAGATACCGAGAACCATCTTACGATTATTGGTAACATATATGAGAATCCAGAGCTAGTCAATGTTTAGTTAATTACCCCGAATTCGGGGTAATTAGAAAAGGGTAACGACATCGATGTCGTTACCAACACCACTTATGAGTTCCAACCTATGGACTCTCGTATGTCTCCGACATTAATGTCGGAAACAGGGGCGTCGTAAAACGCGACACCCCTTGCATCTTGGCGGAGGCGACGAGGTGCAATAATCAGACTTTTATTTTTTCCTTACATTATGTTAGATAAAAAATTCTCACGAGATCATTGGAGTCGCCTATATGGTATGACTGAAAAAATACGAACTTATATTCAAGAATCCTTATTATACTTATCTCAAGAAGATAAAGACAAAGTCTTTTCTATGCTTGCAGACAGAATGAATATTAGAACCGAAGCTAAAGCAATGCTTGAAAAAATTTTATCTTCAAAAAAATCACAATGACCAGGGAAGAACTAAATACGATCCTCCAAAAAGAGGGAAACTATAAAGCCTTTGAGTATAAAGGCTATAAATGCAGAATTCTGAGAATGGGCGAAGGTATGGATCCAGAATATAGGCTCTTTCATCTTTGTGGATATGTTCTCCTTACGAAGGAGGATAGATGCTACGGCAAGGAGTATGATACAATTCCCTATACTGTACACGGAGGTTTTACTTATAGTAGCCACAGGCTCCATAATCAGCCTGAAGAATGATGGTGGATTGGGTTTGATTGTGCCCACGCCTGCGATATTTCGCTACCATACCAACTCAACTCTGAGCTAAGCTCTGCAGTCTACAGGACAATGGACTATGTAGAGGACGAGCTGAAGCAGCTTGTGGATCAGATTATGGATGACTGTAGAAAATAAAAAAACATTTGATTTTATTTTTACAAATATTATAAAATTAAAGGTCTTTTATTTTGTAAAAATAACTAAAATGGGAAAAGATTCGTTTTCTTTAGAAGAATTGGAAAGTATTCTTAATCTTAAGCAGGAATATTTAAGATGAATGTGTGAAGGATCCCGAGATTGAATTAATGAATATCATAGCTGATATGCACATTGCTTGAAAGATATTGCTAGAGCATTGTGATTAAATCCTGATTATTATGGAACGCCTAGTAATGAAGAGGACGAAGAGGATAATGAGCAATCTTAAATTTATAAAATCAAATTTTATAAGGGGAAAGGAGCCTGAAATTAGTAGTTCCTTTTTTCTTATAGAATACAACACACACCACAAAAAGCCAATAAGTCCAATTGAGAAGTAAAGAAACTCAAGAAAGACTTGAATAAATAGAGATAGTAAGTAAGCTACTAGTGTTATCATTTATTTGCTAATTACTACCTATGAACTTGAAAGAAATGAACACTAAAGATCTCCTAAAGCTTTTTCAAAAAGAATGGAAAAAATTCGAGAACATGAAGTCCAAAGAAAAAGAGCTTGGAGGTGGTAGCTACTTCTCTTCTCTCGGAGTTATGAACAGAAGAAAACTTGATACCCTCTACAAAAAAATGGATCACCTAAGAACCCTTACTAATGAGATGTGTGCAGAGTTGAAGGCGAGAGGTGTTGAATATTAAAAGAAATCTGACTCAATAGGTCAGATTTTTTTAGTTCATCAGTTTAAATCATGAGGTATCTATCAAATAAGTTTTACATTACAATGTTTTTTACGAATTCGGGTTGCTTTCACAACCATTCATAAACATTTTTTAGGCTTGAAGTATCTACATAATTAGGATTTGGTAGCCTCTTCCCTGTCTTTTCTTCTTCATAATAAGTCTCTAACACGGTCGTCGGTATCGCTGGATCTCATTCATTCTCTCCTGGTACAAAAACAACACTCGGTCTCTTCTTTTCTACTTGGATTGTCTCGTCAATTTCTGGCTCATTACTTACCGAATAAGTGATACGGTCAACGGTCTCTCAATCCTTAAATCAGCTTACAGCAATGAATCAATGAGAGATTTCAGCAACAGAGCATTCAATCTCTCAATGCTCCGGGTGGTTTCTTTTTAGTATCATATTTTTTGATTGTAAATAAGGTAAAAAGTCTGATTTCTTATTCTGTTTCAGCTATATAAGTGAATGCTATATCATAACTTGCTCAAGGCTCAAAAGCACATAAAATAGTAGTGATACCAGCATAATTAAAGCCTCTTGCTATTTTTTGTTCCCAATGTATATTAAGGGGATAACGACCACCATTCCTCGATTGAACAGGAGCAGACAAATCAAGATAGGCAGCTCAAGATGAACAAATAAACTTAATAAAAGATTCAACAAAAATAGTTTTTCAAATTTTTTTATATTTACACATTCTAGCTTCAATAATTCCATTAGCTCAGCCAATTCTTGTAGGAGTGTAGTTTCTTCGCTCCCCTAGAATATCCTCATCTCAGAGTAATATCTTTGGTGCATCTAATTTGATATATTTTCTTGCATTCGATAAGCTTGCTTCAGTTCAGTCAAATCACTCATATCCTCGTACCTGAAAGCGGTCGAATGTCCTTACTCCATCTCATATATGCAAGTATCCTCGCAACTCTTTTCCCCAATTTGTAAGCCAATTTGGAGTTGCAGCAACATAGTCCACAAAGTGAATACCTCACGGCGTTCAGTTCGTCGCTTTGGCGTATTGACTGATGGTTTGCGTTTCTTTCGGATTGTGTTTTCACAAGGTTAAGTCTTTGACTTCTATATCAGCTTCAGGTTTCCCGAACTTGAGATTTCCTTGAGCCGTCAGCTTGAATACATCTCAATCAGCAGTAGAAAAAGTAAATCCTCAAATCTCGTGTATCCTTGCTCAATCTAATCAGTTTCACGCTCAAGGGTCGAACTTAATATAGTGATTGTTATCTCAATGACTTCTCAGATATATCTTATTGTCTCGCAGAGCAAGTCAACCAGAGAACGTTTTACCTCAATCAATCGTCTCGCTTCAGCTTTTATGTACGACATCAGAGTCGTTTGCTTTACCATCTGCCGTTTGCTTGGCTTGATTTGCCGTATTCAGTGCGGTTTGAGCTGTTTGTGCAACTCACTGAACGAAGTTTGAGTCAGCTTTTTGCTCTATTTTTGTGTTTTGTGATTGGATTGCTTGATTAACTGCTGAGGAGGTAGCGTATCAGCTGAGGTCTAGCTGAGGAGGAGGTGTTTCACCGCCCCCTTTTCTTTGTCTGAGGAGTTTTATTGATTTTTCTACATTTTCTACTCGGTTTTCGGCAGTAAAAGGACTCACGAGGAATTCCTGAATTCCATAGACTACTACCTTGCTTGCGTTCGAGTAGCTTGTTGTCTTACTCTGCACGATTGCCTCCCCACTATAGTCATAAAAAGAGTTGGTATTTACGACCTCCACCTTGATACGATCTCAGAGATTAGCGATGATACTAGAGTTAGCAACTTGGATTTGATACTTCCTTTGTGGTCTTGCTTGTTCTTTGGCAAATTGCTTGGCTTTTTCGCTATCATCTCCTTTACGGATTTGCTTACTTACAACTCCGGTCAATAATCATGAATACTGACTTTTGTCTACGGTGATTCTTCACTTGCTATCTTCAATCAATGCCACATTCCCCCCACTCGAAGTCCCAACTAATTCAATCGCAATAATATTACCAGGATTCGCACTGCAACCATCATACTCTAAGAGCTGTGTACTCCTCAAATCTTCTCCATTTTTCCTAAAAAAAATAACACCATCTACGACCCTCCAAAAGAGCTCCTTCTGTTTGCAGATTTCGTCAAAAATATCAGCGTAATCATCGCCTTGTTCGATCTCTAAGGTCAGATTCTCTTCTTTTTGTACCTCAAATCCCCAGTCTTCATTGAATTCTGTATTATAAGGGGTGAGAAGTTTTTCAAGGATACTACTTAGTGTTTGATTGGTAAAAGTATGCTTCCTGAGTGTTTTTCTCTTCTGAAAGATAGATTCTTCTCACCTTACGGTTATTTCTAGCATGTCCCACCTTTGTCGAACAGGCTTAATTTCATAGACAATCCCCCTAAAAATAAGCTGATCTTCTTTATTACCTACCTCATATAATTCTATCTTAACTCCAGTATCAAGACCTGGAGTTATTGGGATTTCCATTTTTGCAACTCAAAAGGAGTCAATTTTTTCTTCAATTGTAATTTTTGAAACAATTTCCCTTTGAGCAAATACTTTTTGTTCTCGATAGTGATTGTAGAGTCTAGCAATCAACATTTTCTATTTTTTAATAATTAAAAGTATCTCTTCGGGTTAAGATAATTTCTGGATTTTCCTCTGGGATATCAGTAGTTATTACGATTTTATTTTTACCAGGGGAAAGATAAAGATCCTTCCCCGTAAGTCTCTTTGCACTAATATCTTGCCCTAAATCTTCCAATTTCCATGCACGAGCTTGAGAAAAATCAATATTCCTATTATCAAAAATAAGATTCTGAGTTACCGCTTGTATTCTGATAATCTCTCCTGTTGTAAGGTTAATAATTTTAGGATTTGTACAAGTTCAAATTAGTTGAATTCTGATTGGTGCATATCGATTCCCTTCATTTGTAACGATCTCAACCCCTCCAAAAGATCAAATTTCTGTTGCTAAAGGGCTCCCCAGTGGAACTCCACCAAGAAATCCTCTAGACATTCTTTTAATCCTTGTCTCTAGACCATAAATTTTTTCGCTTGGGCATGCCAGCTGAAAAGTATAATCAAATTTATAGTTTCAGAGCTGGTGTCTTGTACTAAGCGCTTGAGATATCTTCGCCTTACAAGTCCTTTTTCCTCCGTCATCTGTCTCTCGAAATAAATCAAAATATTCTTGATTTCCATTCCCATGAGGCAAAGAAAGCTCCTCTTGCAAAACCCTAAGAACTTTAGCTCTTTCTTCCTTACTTACTCCTATACCAACGCCTAAAAAATTGATATATCTTATCCCATATAGACTATGAGAAAGAATCCCCCCATGATAATTTGCATTCGCAAATTCTTCTGTACGAGAAATCATATCATCATACTTATCTTGAAGTGGATAACTTCGCCCATTTTCTTTTTGATGTTTCTTCTGAAAAACATCTGAAAAGTCTAAGTTTTTATATTTTCGATTCTTTCCTAACATCTGCTGTACTTAAGATCTAAAGTGGATTCATCCTATTGGTCATCTCCTTGAGAACTGCTAATGAAGCATCACTTGGATTGTTAATATTATAGATTGTGTTATTAGTATTCCCTCAATTATTATTGATTGTTGTCTTGTCTCACTTTCCTGTTGATGATCTTGAGACTGCATAGGCTGTGGCTGCCTGCATTTCTCTAGCGACCCTTTTTGCAATATCAATTTGTTTTTTTGCTTCCTTCTCATAATATTCAGTATATTCACTCAATTCCTCCTTCCTCTTATCCATTTCCTCTTTGAGAATTTCAGTCTGTTTTTTTTCTAATTCTTCCTTTTTCTTATTGAGGTCTTCATAAAATTTAAATTCTTCTTCGATTTTGGCTTTCAATTCCTCCATTTCTTTTTTCATTACCATCTGCTTATTTGCGAGGTCTGCAAGATATTGGATATTTTTATAATCAACCACCTTTTGCACTTCTCATTTTTCATCAGTATAACTGGCCTTAAGACTTCCATCCTCATTTTCTCAGATTTCTATCTTTCTTTCCGAAAAGTCTTTTTGAGAACTAAAGGCCTGCGCTATATTGATTCTCTCTTGAAGAGAAACTTTCTGCTTTTGATATTCCAATTCTCTCTTTTGGGATTCGGAAAGTCTTGCTGATTCTTCAGCCTGATTTCTTTGTTCTTCCGTTGTTTTTTCCATAAGAAAGTTAAGCTCAGATTGGAGTTTGTTCCTTTCTTCTCGTTCAAGATTGTCTTTTTGGAGGGCTTCTTGGACCTGCACATATCTTTCGGCCATGTCAGAGAAGTAATCTTCATCGAGCTGTTGTAGTTCGTGATTAAGATCTCTGATTTCGTTTTTTACTCCTTTGAGGGAATCTTCTCGTTTTTTCTGGAGGTTTTCTACTTCTTTCCCATATTTTTTCAGATGGTCTTTGGATTTATCGATAGCTTTGTTGATGTCCTGGTATTTATCTTTAATGATTTTTTCTTCTTTACTTTTTACATCCTCTGCTTTTTTTACTACTTCATCAGCAGTTTTTCATTGGAGATCTACAAGTTTTTTTTTGTAATCTTCGTTGATTTTGAGGATGTTTTTGTATTTTTCCTTTTCAGATTGGCCAGATTGCTGGATCTCATCAATAGCGAGATCTCTCAATTTCTTCAGCTCTTCTTTTTTCTTGCTTACCGGATCTTTTTTTGAGCCTCTACTTCCTCATCCAGTTGGTGAATTATTATCATCTCAATTAGGAGTTCCTTTGGTTCATTTTACTTTATTTTCTCCAGAGAAAAAAGCGTTTTGCTCTTTTTCTATTTTTTCCAATCCCGCCAAATATTCCTCCTGAAATTTCAGTTCTTCTTTGAGTTTCTTTTTTTTCTCTAGTGATCCATCACCTCAAAACAAATCATCCTTAAAGTCTGCAAAAACTCCTCGCCACTTTTTGTCCCTGTTGCCGAATGCACTCAACTTATTTTTCTTTTCTAAAATTTCGGCCTGGACTTTAGATTTTGCCAATGCCACATAACTCATTGCGGCCGCATTTGCTGCTTTTTGCTCATCGCTAAGGGCACTAATATCAGCCCCGTTATTGATCCTCAGATTAGCCAAAGTCGATTTTATATCAGCAACTTTCATCCCACTTTCTTTGAGCATTCTGTATACATCATTTTCTTTTTTGTGGGCCTTGTTTTCTTCTCCAATAGCCTGTTCCAAATTTTGATATTCTCCGAGTAGAAGTTTTTTCTGTTCAGTATATTCTTCTTCAGTGATAATTCCCTCTCTTTGCTTCTCATTGAGTTCTTGGAGTTGAGCAAGAATTACATTCTGCTTCCCCTCTAGAGCATTGAGTGTCTCTGTATGCTCTCATGCAATTCTTGTCGCAATATCTATAAGTTCACTTTGTTCCTTGATTTTTACATTGGTCTTTGCAATATCTTGCTCCGCAACAGCAATAATTCCACTCAATCTATCAAACTCTGAATTGTAATTAGTAGCCGATATTTTCCCATTTTTGAGGTCTTCATTGAGGTCATTCATCTCCTGCCTTGCTTGTTGTATCACCTTTTGCATTTCTCTATTTGCCCCACTAAGCCTCTCTATTTCTGCTTCCATCTCATTGTCTGGCTTGTCAAAAAGTCTCGTTATGAAATCTACACTATCTTTTAGTCCAGGAAGAAGAAAGAGTCAGATTTTTTCTCCTATTTGAGCTAAAGAGTCTGAAAGGTTGGACCGCATTCAACTCAAGGTTCCTGACTGAGTCGCCATCAAGTCCGCAAACCTTCCTCATTCACTCGTCATGGTTCTAAAAGCTTCAGTCACCATATCTGCAGAAATTTGCCCTTTCGATACCATATTTTGAATCTCTGCTTTTGATTTTCCTAGATTTTTACTTAACTCATCAAGCAATGGCACCCCAGCCGTTGTGAAATCCTTGAGTTCTTGTCCCGCAAGCTTCCCCTTGGTCATGACTTGCCCATAGTTGAGTGCGAGTCTCTGCATAGGCACACCAAGCCCAGCACTCACATCTCAGAGTGCTTTCATTGTTGGGATAAGTTTATCTGCAGAAATTCCCATTGCCAAAAGTTGTTTTGCATTCTCCCTTACTTCAGTGAGCTCAAATGGAGTTTTTTTTGCAAAATCTGAAAGTTTTGCAAGGAGGTGTTCTGCCTGTTCTGCAGATCCAAGCATTGTTGTAAAAGAATTTTTTGCTTGTTCATAATTATCTGCCAATTCAATCACTTTTTTCCCTACATCACCAATTTTGCTAGCAACAGTATTGGCAGCCCAAATACCTACTGCCTTTCCTACTGATAGTGCCCTCTCTCCTAAGGCTTCAAACTTTGCAGAAAGTCTTGATACAGCAGTATCTCAGGTATTAAGATAGTTATTGAGTAAGCGTCAAGCTTCAGTAGCCTGTTTTTTCGCTCTTGTAAGATCAATTTCTAGCATCAATCTTCTTGCACCATCCAAATCTCTATTTTTAAGCATATTCCTCAATTCTTTTACCTTTTGATCTGCCTGAATTTTATTTATTTCTAGTTCTAATACATGTTTAGTTTGTAATTTTTTCCCCGTATCTCTGGCGAATTGCTGAGTTTCTTTAAGCTTCTTCACAAATTCTACATCGTCAAGCATTACTTTCCATACAAGTGGTTGCATTTTTTTTCGTATTTACGAGTTAAAAAGTCTTGATTTTCTTGTTTTTTTTGTGTATAATTAGGTGTTATTTTATTGCTCACTCATAAGTGAGCAGTTATTCTTTATTTTAGATCTGTATAGATATGTTAGATTTCTTAGGAGTGCTCTTAGCACGAAAGAGTTGGGATGAGGTAGAAAGACCATGACAAAGTCGAGTAGTATCGACCCTAAAAACTATCTTTGTTGTGCTTTTTAGGGTGCTGGCTATTGGTGTCATCCTCGTGCTACTCATTCTTTTTATTGGATCTCATTAGTCACGGAGTGCTTCTCTTAGTGCATCCATATCATTTTCTTTTTCAAAGGTCTCTTGATATTTATAGTTTTGATTTCTCAGCTTACCTTCATCGGTAAGCTGATTTGCGTTTCGAGTCAAACCATTTGTAAGCTCTCGAACTTGTTCCCAAGTCATTTCGTTAAGTATTGTTGTGATAGGAGTACTAAGTTCTTTCGCTAAATAAGCAAAGAACGCTCCTTCAGGAGCCCATCAATCATCATTCCCTCCAGTAAGAAGCGCTCCGTTTCCTCAACTTATTCAATATAAAAAAGTTTCATACCGCATTTTAATGAGATTAGCACCATTAGCTATAAGGTAGGTCCTTTCCTTTTTATTAAACCTTTCCCCCCTTTTTTCTTCAAGTGCAAGGATAATCATTGTTATTTCATCTTTTCACTCTTCCTTTCTTCTCAAGTATCTCATTGATTCTATGATAGTTGCCTGCTGTATATCTATATATTCCACCCTATCAGAAGACCGCCACCATTTTTTGGGAAGAATGCAGACAAAAGTAAATGTTTTTCTTTCAAGAGCCCCTTTCATACAACAAAAAAAAGGAAGTAAAACTACTTCCTTTGTATAGTGTATTCTCTACTTATCGCAAATATTCAGCCTAAAAATAGGCAAATTTTTCCACTGGCTTAGATATCCAGCAATTTTTTCTTTTTGGCTTCAAATTCTTCTTTCGTAAGGATTCCTTCCTTATAAAGTCTAGATATCTTTTCTATTTGATCAATATTATCTGTTTGTCATGTAAATTCTTGTCTTTCCCCAGCGTTAGCCACGGCTGAAATCCTTTCATCCAGTAGTCTTTTTACATCTTGACAACTTTCCAATCGACTAAATGTTACTGGCGCATCCTTCCCAGTAAAAATCTCAATCGTTGCAAACATTGAGATCCTGATATTGTTAATTTTAGTATATTTTATATCCTCTACAGAGCTGAAGAGCCGCCCCTTTTTAACAATTACAGAATCTGTTCATAGCGTAATACTTTCTTGCATAATACTTCAAGATTTCACAAATACAATAGCAATTAAAAGTGCTCAAATGACATAAATAGGGGTTTTATTATAAGTATCAATGGACAGCATGATTACTATAATCACAATTAAGAAAATTGTTTGCTTCCATAAAGCAATTGGAGATCTTCCAAAACTGATTTCTTTTTCCATTTTTTGATAGAAAAACTAAAAAAACCACTTAAGGGGGTTAGCAAGCAGCTTATATTTTTTTTACTTTGGAAGTCAAGCTGAAAAAGAGCCCCTCATTTTGAGAGGAGCACTTTCCCAGTGGTCTAATATGCTAGACATGGAGATAGCAATATCACCATTCAAATAATCATAATAATGATTTTTATTATTTTTATCATTATTGATAATTTTAAAAAATAAAATATAAAATAAAGAAAAATTCTTTATTTATATCTCCATATATAGTATCTTTTATTTTTTATAAAAAAAACACGGCCATTGTGACCGTGCGTGGTATGTAAACACATCCTACCTTTAATTATTGAGCTTTGCAGCTCTATATATCATCATCGCTACTTGCTCTCTTGTTGCTGGCTTGTCTGGATCTAATCCATTCCAGATTCCGAGCTTGCGAGCTTCTTCAGCCTCTGGAGTCAGACTTTTAGCCTCTTTTTGATCAAAGCTTTTCTGATATTCAGCAAAAGTTGAAAACTGATTATTTCGGAAGTTGTCCCCTATATCTCGCTTTCTTCCTGGTGCAATGTCTTTGTGTCTGATGATCTTAGAACTAGGGATATTGTGAGCTTGCATCAGACTTCTTACAAGTTCTCTTGTGGCTTCTCTCTGAGCATCAGTAAAGCTGTAACCATCACTCACAACCTCAATTCCTATCGAGTAGAGATTGAGTCCAGTCTTCCCTTGATATGCAGACACCCCAGCGTGCCGAGTACATTTTTTATCCTCTGCGAGTTGGTAGACTGTTCCATCAATATCTACAACATAGTGAGCTGAGACTCCGCTTTCCTTTCTGCAGAGGTAGTTGACAATATTGATTCCTTTCCCTTTCCCTGTATGATGAAGGACAATATACTCGCAGGTATTGACCTTATTTGCGAAGAAGTTCGCAGTCTGGTGACTTTTATCCAATTTCATTTTCCTTTGTGTAAGGATCTAAAGGCTTGCTAATGCTTTTTTGAATATCGTGACCTTTAGAGGTTGAAAGCCCCATCAATACTCAGGCAAAAAAGCTTTCCAAGAGATGATCTTGTTTGACCGCCATATTAAGAATTCCAGCTAGTACAGCACTGATTAGCGGAATATACGGCTTTGCCTGTTCAGGTATTGCAGGCTTAACTAAATTGAGGAGATAATACGTGAGTCCCATCACTCCTCCTGCCTCTAATAATAGATTTTCCATGATAAATTATATAGAAAAATAAAAGACTTAAATTCTGACCCCAAATATCGGCTTTTTCCTAGGGGTAGGTTGGTATCCTGATTGATAGAGATTAAGGAGACTGACAAGCCTCTGTTTCTCCTCGCAGAGTGCTTGTAGCTTTTTTCAATCTCAGCTCTTTTTGACTTCAAAATTCTCTATCTCTTTACTAATTTGTTCAAGTTTGAGTAAGATTTCTTCCATTTTTTTATTGGGGATAAAACTATTTTTTTACCATATCCTTAATGTCGGTTACCTTAGAATCAATATTCCTTATCTTTTCCTCGATAATTTGTATATCTTTAATTGTTACTCTTGTGGGGAGGATCTCATTTTTCCAATCCTCAAGAGCCGAAAGCCTAGAATCTACTCTTACAAAAAAGACTATCAAGGCTATGCTATTGGTAATTATCGTTATCACTAGTGCCATATTGTTTTTCCATCGAGGAATCTCTGAGGTATATCTTGCTATCATTTTTCTTTATCTTTAGTGAAATAAATAATACTTTTTATACAGTGCTCCTCCTCAAACAGCTCTAAAATACTGACTAAGATCCAACCTCACAAACTCAAAGTATCGAGCATCTGATTCTTACCGAGTACAGAAGAGATTGTCTCCTGCACCTTTCCGAACTTGTAGCCGTCTTGTTCAATCAAGAGCCTATTAAACATATCCCTGCACACGGCATTCCCTATCTGATCCAGTCCAAGTGCTAGAGAATGCAGCGTAGCAGTCAGAAATCAGAGCGATTTTGCGAATGCTGACTTCTTCTCGGAGCTTGTGAAAATCCTGACAAGAATCTCTCCTACTGTCCAGATTATCCCTAGAGGTAAGAGAACAACGCTCAAAGCTCCGGCAATTAAGAACAGAACTAGGCTTTTAATCAGATTTCTCATTCTTTTTCTTCTTAGCATATAAAGCTTTTACTTCATCAGGGAACTTTACCCCATAAGAGCTGAAAAGCTCAAATTCCTCCTTAGGCAAGAAGTCCTTAACATCCGTAATATCGATATGTGAGATATACACGACTCCGTGCCTTGTTATTGTCTCCATCTGACTATAGATCAACTGGATAAAAGCGACTTTAGATCTGAAGTCCTCTTTGGTGATCATCACTTCCAGCGGACACTCAATCGTAATGTACTGGATTGGTTTTGGCTCGTGTTCTTGCTTCCAAGACTCATATTCCTCAGTTGTTGCCTCCTCAGCAGTGAAGCCCTCCTCGAGTACTGGTTCTAGGTCTGTGAATCCTACGATTTGTCAGTCTTTTAGTATTTTTTGCATTATTTAATTACATTACAGAAGTAAATTTCTCAAGTTTAAGGTAAGTATTGATAGCATATCCCTCACGACCTCAGCCTTTGAGCACAATAGGTCATTTCTGTACAAAAATTCTTTCAGTACGATTATCTCTAGAAGTGTTAAGCCCTACTTCTCAGATATTGATCCATCAGTATTGACTATCACTTGATCCTGTTCTGTAGCTTACCTCCAGATATCAGCTATTGGGAGCTTCTCGAGTAGCCGTAAACGTTCCCGACATCTCTTTCCCTAGCACGATCTCTACAGGTTTAGGCTGGATAAGATCTCCATTACTATGTAGCCCCATTATTGTACATTCCACTCTTTCTCCTACACCTTTTACTTCACGAGGGTAAAGAGGGGCAGATCAAATTCAATTATTGATCTCTACGTCAACACTTCAGCTATTGATATAAGCACCATATTGGCTAGAACACATGACAGAGAAATATACTGGTCAATCATCATTTTTTATAAATTCCACAACCTCTCAATCATCTCAGTAAGATGTTGCGTATACAGTTCAAGGGTTGTTTTTGTAATCTTGCATTGATGAATATTTTTTATTTGATAACACACGGATCTTCTCAAATGTTCAAGAAGAAGTAAATATCCTCCATCTAAGATCTACAATAACTTTATCTCCACGGGGGATATTGATTGTTCCTACAAAATAATATCCATTAAAAGAGCTTGGAACTGTAAATGCTTGACTTATCTTTTTTTGTTTTTTTACTAACTTCCCTCATTTTTCCACCATAACATCTCCTGACTGGTAAGCTTCTTCAACCACTACAAACTTCCCCAAGTATTGAGGCGTTCACTTATCTTCCAGTTTTGTAATCTTTGTCTCTGATGTTTTTACCTTAGCCTCTAGGGTGGCTGTTCTCTGAGATACTTCATCAAGTGCTGGTATGCTTATTACTTTTCTTTTATCTACTGCTTGCCCCCCTTGAATCTCCCAGAGTGGCAAATAGTTAGTATGACTTGGATAATTCTTTGCAATTTTAATTTCTCCGATTCAAAATCATTTGGCATAATCAGACCTTCCATCACTATCACTAATTAAGCTTGGATCAAGTATAAGATTTTCTTTAATTTCAATAAAAATCTTGGCCCCCTCATCTATTGCAATATTTTCTATTGTCCCTGCAAACTGAAAATGCGCATAAAAAGTCTGATTCCCTATAGGGTAAGAAGTCGCCCTTGTACAAAGAATCACCGCTTCAGCTATAGGAGAAACAGCAGAAAGCCTTCTATTGTTTTTATCTAAAAAAAAGTCTCCTGCTTTTAGAATTCCTGATTCTCAGCCTAATATTTTTTTCCGCAACATGCTGAAATCATAGTCAGAGTTAATTTGAGTGTTGTTGGAGTTAATCATTGAGGTTCTTGTTATTGCAACCATCAGTTAATCTTTAGAGAATAAATCCTTTTTTTTGTGATAACTAAAAAAAGCTCTTTTGCAAATAAAGAGCTTTAAAATAGGAAAAGTTTTCCGTTTTTGATAAAAATTCAAGATTTTAGATACTCTGAAAGACAGTTTGTCGATCTGCAGGGGCTTCTACAATCGTTAGAATATCACACTCCAAATCCCTATTTCACCTTACTAAGAGTGTTGCAATATTGTCTCTGATTTCTGACGTTCTTGTTCTATCAATCTGCATACATAGAAATAAAATAACTTCCAGTTGAGTAAAAAAACTTGCAGAGCCAGGAACTCCAGCATGAGGGGAAATTCTTAGGTAGCTTGGATTATCAATGCAGATTTCATGGTGGGCTCGCATATTTCTTACCTTACGAAGAGCAGATAACCAGGAATTAAATGTATTGACAGATCTTTGCATAGGAAGATGGTAGTGATTAACAATAGCAGTTTTTTTAGGATTATTGAGTTCAGAAAAGATTAAGCCCATCTCTCCAAAGGAACATACCCTCATTATCTTCCAAAAATCTGTTGTAGTTCTTGCTGGATCTGGATTGGTGGGAGAAGTTAGTTTTTCACGATGTTTTTGGATAATATTTGATAAAATTTGATCCATATTTGTGGTATTATTGATATATTGTCCACTTAAATTATTAGCTCTTCGTTCAATATCAGTTGTCTCTTCTACCATTTTTGTCTTAATATCTATTTCCAACATTTCCATCAAGAGCCCAACCTGGATTCTCATATCTCTATCAAAATTATACAACTCTATCACATCGCTAAAAGAAGGATTATCCATCAATCTCACATAAAGCAGAAGACGGGAAAGCCCATAGTGAGCAAGTGCAACTTCACATTCTGCACGATCATCTATATTTACCCCGTGTTGTTCTAAGATTGCAATCAAGAGAGCAATATTCATTTTCAGATTATTTTTAATAAACAAAATAGCCGGATTCGCAGTATTTGGATTTACATCCTCCTACCTTCCTCCGGGATATCGTTAGTGAGTATACACAAAAACAATAAAAATGCAAGACTTTTGTCAATAGAAAAAGCAAGATTTTAATCTTGCTTCTTCATTGGGATTTTAGTCAGTTGGCTTCGCCCAGATCCAAGCCCCGTTATCATTAGTAGAGAAACTAAATGCAGTATTACCTACGCCTCCAGCTCTTTTTACATTGAGAAATGAGAGTACGATATTTCCTGTTAATCCAGCATCTACTAAATAAAATTTTTCAGGCTTCGGAGAATTCTTTTGAGGGATTGTTTCAATTATAAGAGCGAGTCTTGGTGCTTCCCCATCTTGAAGTTTTTGCCCAAAAATCTTTCTTTTCCCTTGAGTATCATCAATCTCTGACATCCCAATAAGAGTTTTAAGTACGTCAGGATCAAACATCTCAAACCAATTCCCTTTTAAAGTAAAAGAAGGGCTCATTGTTTTATAGATTACTCCATTATCATCCGTTTTTGTTGGCTCTCATTCTCCTACACCAATTTCAAGTTGGAGATCAGTGATACTTGCCATTCTTTGTTTGGTTAATGCTTCTACAGTAGTAATCACTGCAGGGGCATTAGATAGATCAAACGCTACTTCAGGAATGTCCCCTGACAATACCGCCACATAAAGTTTTGCTGCTTTATACGCAAGCGCTTTTGAATTTGTTGCTGCCATTATTATTCATTTTGAGAAATAAAATCGCTCTTTTTAGCTTGTTTTGTGGTTTCTTCCCCTACAAAATAGCCAAAAGGCTTGAGGAGCTCTTTTAGTTCTTCGGTTAGCTCCAATACCGTTCCTTTAGGTCTAAATACTCCATCGATGATAGCGTCATTCTTAAGCTCGATCACCTCTGGAGTATCAGATTTTTTTTCTGTTTTCATTATAGAGTATAGTGCAGATAAAAGTCTTTAACTCTGATCTTCCTTCACTTTTGGTCTACTAGAGGAGGAGACCCCCCAGCTTCAGTCAATTTATAAAGTCCGAATCCGAGATCATCAATGACTCATTCATCATTACAAAGTAGTCATTCCAATGATTCTAAGATATTGAGAAGATCAAAGTCAGCAATATCAGAGTCTCAAGAAGAAAGATTGCATCTCAGTATCGCAATTTTACTGACTTCCGATTCTAGGGTAGGGGGGAATATTGTACATTGCAAGATCATTCCTTTAGGCTCAGTAATAGGAGGCTCAGCTAAAATCTTTGCTCCCTGAAGCTTTTGTAACCAAGGATTTTCTGAATTCTGGATTTCTTTTTTAATCCAAGCAATAAGTGATTTTATATTTATGATGTTCATTGGTTTAGCTCATCAATTAAAGTATCAAAAGCCTCAATAATAATATTTTCTCCTTTTTCAAGGAGTTCTACTTCTGTTCTAGCATACATACCAGCACCAACCCCAGTATGGAATATTTGACCTTTAGGCTTGTGGTAATTGTATGTTTTTCCCTGTACTCAATATTCTACATAGGGAGCATAGGGAGTTGTGTTTTCCACTTCGCCAATTATAAAAGCACCTTCTTTTCTTGTTGGTTTTTTCTTGTTATTCTCAACAAGAACAGTTGTATCTTCAGGGGTTTTCTCATCAATAAGCTTTTTTGCTAGATCAGCAAGCTGATCTACTGTAGCAAAGGAAACCTCTGCGACTTTAGATTCATAGCTCATTGCTCGCTTTTCTAACATATAAAATCATACTATCCACAAATCCATTTGGAAGACGGTAAACTTCGGGAGCTCTTATGAGTTGAAATATCCCAATACTTCAAACATCAGAATCATTCAGCTCTATCTTCGCTCCATTGCTAATTCATGGATACCATCAATTCAAAACTACAGTTAATCTTCAGTGTTCCTCTTCTTGAGCTATTTCTCCCTTATCTATCTGAAGTCAATTCTTCTCTTCAAAGAAATCGCAGTCAATATCTTCATAAAGGAGGGAATCTTTTGCAATTTCTCTATCGTCTTCTAAAACGATATTCCTTGAGTAGATTGAGCAAGTCTTATCATAGAACATAATAGATAAAAAAGAATTAAAGCTGATATTTTTTGATTGTTTGCATCACTTGATCTCTAACCGGCGAATTTTCCCTAAAACTGATCGTTCTCGGCCCCATTTTATAGGAAGAAATATTGCTTCACAATCCTTGACCTATCATAAGAGCTTGTTCCGTAACATAAGCAACCATAGCATCCCTAATATCTTCAGGTATACTCTCTGGAGTATAGCCACTTTCAATTTCTAGAGATAATACAGGATTAAAGCTCAATTTCCCCTTAAAATACAAAGCACTTCTTAACCTTCCCTCTGTTTTTATCTGAAGTTCTTTCTTATCAAGTGTTGCAGCACTGATATTAAGCAAAGAAGTTTCTACCCATCGCCATCCATCACACTCCCATACTTGATTTAAAGTAAAGTTAATCTCTCTTCTCTCGTACCTCAAGGGAAGTATTCCACAAAAAAGATTCTCCGTACTTTTAATAACAGCAATAAGAGTCTCATCTTTAACCTTTGGACAAAATGTTTTGATATCATCTACAGAGATAAAGGTCATGTGCATCTACCTACTAAATAAAATTATTCATTCTTTGGAAGTTCAATATTATTTGCCTTCAAAAGATTGATAAAATCAGCTTTTTTAGAAGTACCTTTCGGGATTTCAATGTTATTCTCCTTCAAAAGTTCTACCAACTGAGGAACAGTCAACTCTTCTAGGGAGCTCTCTTTATTTTCCTTCTTCTGATTTTTAGCCCCGATATATGTCAGTGCCTCTTCAGCACTGATCTCTACCTCAGTAAAAAGATGAGAAGGTAGTTTGATTTGGCTTATAAGTTCATCCCCTGGTTCCAGTTCTATAGCTGGAGCATAAGGGACAGCAGTCACCTTTGTTGGATGCTGTCCGATATACTTATATTTTTTTAGTAACATTAAAGACATTGTGAGATTAGTTAGAGGATAAAAGACTATTGGCAATTATAACCTACTGCTACAAAGTTTTTACCAGGAATTTTATCGTTGATATTACTCATTCCCCATCTTGCCAACGCTTCCAAGATTGTTGAAACTGCAAAGTCAGCTTCATCATTTGTCTTGATTTCTCCAAATGATCCAGACTGGATTACTCTAGGATCTACTGCAATAACCGTTCCTTGAGTATTCTTAGAAGTTGTCTTTGATACTTTCCCATCTGCGTCAGTGAGTGGTAGAATATCATAGCTTGTACAGAAGATATAAGATCCAGCACCAATATCTATAACACCTCTAGCAATAGTAGAGAACTCTCCATTCTTCGCCTTATTTTTGAAATCTTCTGTTTTTTGGAAAGCCGTATAGGCTTTGCTGTTCATGAGATAGAAGATTCCACCAGGAGAGGTCGCAGAAGTTACTAATGAAGCAAGATCAAAGAGAGAGTTCATATCAGTAATTGTTCCGACATTAAGGCTTGATTTATCTCCACCATGGAGGCCAATCGCTCTTAGACCTTTCCCAAAATTATATCTTACATTAGTACTATAATCAGACAATGTTGATACATCGTCTTCTTTGTGATTGACATTCCCTGTTTTAGTATCATCAGAGTTTACGATTGCGATTGCAACTGACTTGAGGATCGCTCTATTAAGCCTCGCCAAAAACAATGCCTCAAGCTCAATAATACTATATGCAGTTAAGTCATCGGAAAGTACAATATTAGTATAGATGTTGTGTGCAGTAATAGTAACGCTAGCTGAATTTGCATCCTGTAAACCTTCCTTAGCCTCTCTAAATTTAGAAGTTGAGGTAGCTTCAGTTTTTACAATAGCTTCTCCTTCCATTCCAATAATAGGAATTTTAGTCACCTTATTTTGCAATCTTTGAGAAAATGGATTAAACATTTTCAAGAAACTTAATTCTGAATCGTCTGAAAGGTCAATCAATGATGCTACGGTTACACTTTCAGGGATAAATTCAGCAGCTGCACCAGCTTTATTAGTCACATTAGTGACTGAATTTTTTCTTAAGGCTTTTGCCTCTTCCATTTCATTCGTGAGTGTTTCGGATACTTCCTCATCATTCAATCCTTGTTCAGTGAGACTGTTATATCTCGTAACCAAAGCAAGTTCTCTCATGTTCAAATCCCTAAAATTTTTATTCAAGAGATTTGTTCTAATCATTTCTAAGATATTCATGTTTCTTATGCAAAAAAGAATAAAAGTCAGACTTATTGTCTGAGGATCCTAGCAACATTTGCCTTGAGCTGTTCTAATCTCTTAGCATCAGTTCTATTCTCCTTGAGATCTGTTGGTTTACAGATCTTTTTGTTTTCAAAGTAGTTGAGTTTTTCCTGCAGTTCAGATTTCTCAGTTTTAAGAGTCTGATTTTCTGCTTGTAAAGTCTCAATCTGCTTCTTTAGGACAATCTCATTTGCCTTCAAATTCACGAGCTCCTGAGAGCTGTTGGTTTGTGGCTCTGGATTGTCTTGTGGAGGAGTTTGCTCTTTTTCAGAGTATTTGTCCTCTTCCTCATCTCCTGCATTTTCAGCAGGATCAGATTCTTTTTCTCCTTCCTCATCATTTTCAGAGTCAGATGGAGTATCATCAGTGGCTTCGGGAGTCTCACCCTCATTTTTCAGATTTTTTTCGCCATTTTGATCAGATTTTTCTTCCTGATTTTCTTCCTCTGTAGGAGCTTCAGGATCATCTTGTTCTACTGTTTCATTGAGTTGCTCAGGGCTGAAATCCTCTTTAGCTTCTTCCATACTATTCTTGATCACTTTTACTTCAGCATTTGCATTAGAGCCAAGTGTTACTACTGACCACTCAATGAGCTGCACTTCTCTATGTCTTTCCTGATATTCAGCAATCTTATTCTGAAGTGCATCTCGGATATATCCAAAGTTTCTACCCTCGTCAATAAGCTTATCTACTAGAGTATCAAGCATTTCATTGTATGCTTCATAAGTTAACTCCTCGCCAGTATCACGATGTCTGTATACGATCACGAGAGGAATATGTCCAGTACTCACATCAGTTGTGAGCCCTCTAGAGAGTCTTTTTTCTGTATAGTCATCATAAGCATAGCCTGAGGCCCCTAGATACTTCCTTCAGTTTTCATCAGTCTTGATCTCAATACTGAGTGTCTTTCCAATAGGCTCATACATATTATGCTGATAGAGTACTTTCCCTCAATACTCATTGAAGAATTTGGTAAGTCCTCAAGACTTATTCCAAGCCTCAAGCTCAATGACATAGCCATTATGATTTTCTGACTCATCAGAAATCTCAGCCTCTAAATAGATCGCTCCTTCAGGGATCCCTTCTGGTTTAGAACTGTTTTCTACTGAAGTGACCTTCCCTCTAGAAAATCCACCATGCTCATTGATATAGGCTTTGAGCTCCTTTTTGTTCATTGCCTTTACCTCATCAGCAGGGCGAAGATTAAACGTGCGACCGCTATGATTGCGGAGGAGTTGGAGTAATTCAGATTTTTTCATCTTGATTATTGATTATTAACTAAATCAGATACTTGCTCTTTGGTCACAATATCTCTTTGTTCAGCCTTGAAGAAGTTATCAAGGACTTGTTGAGGATCTGTAACATAGGTCGGAACAAAGCGGAAGTACATATTTTCAGGCATTTCAGAGACAAGCTCAGAGAACTCTCTGCGGAGATCATTTGCGAGTCTTTCGGAACATCTTTTAATCTTGGCATTTACAGAGTTCATCACTGAATGAAGTTCAGCTTGGCTTCCCCCCTTCCTCATATATCCAAGCCCTCTCAAGTCTAGACCGATACTCATTGCGAGCATATTTGAATTGTATTCTCTACTCTCCAATCCTCCAAGGATAGCTTGTGAACTATCAATTACGATCACTTGATCAAGTCCATTTGCAGCAAAGGGCTTAGCCTTATTTTCTAGCCCCCCATATCTATTCTCAAGCCTATTTTGGAATTGTTCCAGCTGGTCTGGGCTCAGATCTTTATTCATCGCAAAGACTACATTGGGATTGGCTGAATTTTTGTAGAATACAATTCATTCTTGCCTTGATGCTTGATCAAGAATCGCATCATCTATCGCCCCATTAAACTTTGCAATACCGTATCACCTTCTATTGACTGATGGCTTGTAAAGCGTCTTGACATAACTTTCTAGCTTTTGTCAGTTATGATAGATGGTTTCATCTCCGTCTTTTTCATACTGGATACTGACTCTTCTAGGGTCTAATAACTCTATCCTCTCAGCATATCCCTTGTCTGAAACCTTGATTGGAGCAAGTATCTTCATTCAGCAACATACCTCATACAAGATAGAAAAGTAAATATAGCTGGAGAAGTTATCATTCCCAAAAATTGCTTTTGCATCACGTAGGATCTGTTTCGCAAGTCAATTTTTTAGCTCTTTCCCCTGATCATCTACAATATCTACATACTGGATTGCTTCATGGAGCATGTCAATACTCCTAGAAATCACAGTATTCTTCTCCCCAATGCTTAGTGTTGTTGCATAAGAATGAAAAGAAGTCTTGAGAAATGCTTTAAGTTCAGCAGTCCCAAGATTTGTCCTATTGCTGAAGAATGGGGCACTTCCATTAAGTGAGTTGTTCATCTTCCCTTGGAGGAATGAATTTACAGCATTTCTAACGGTTTCTACAAATCCCATACTCAACACAAAAAAATAAATACAGCCTTTTGATAAGGTATTTTCCAATAAAATCAAAACAAGACTGAAAAAATAGGCAAAATTTTCCTAGTTAAACCAAAATTGAAATTTTTTAGAAAAGAGTGAATAAACGAAAGCATCCACAAGATCGTCTTCCCCTCACGGCTCTCATGTAAAACTCAAAAGTTGGGAAATCAGCCCCTCAGTCGTTCAACTAACAAAAAAGATATTCCCAGCCTGCAAATCAAATTCATGCTCTTTGAGTCTGGTTACTTTGTCCTTACTAGCTGATACAATATCTACAGCCAAATGATGCTCTTTGAGCTGTTCACCGAGGATTTGACCTCCATTATTAGACTCAATCACTACTCTTGAAGCTCAATACTCCTCATAGAGATTTTGCACGGTTGCAACAAAGTTTTTTTGAGATTTGTCTTCTCACTCAAGAGCCTTGGAACGTAAAATATATTTCATCCTTTTGGTTGTTCAATCCTCGTATTTTGCAGTATAATGCCCAGTTACTACGATACCGATAGCATCGCTGGCTGTATTCTTGGAAAATGCAGGATCTATTCCAATCTGGATAAAATCAAACTTTGGAAGACTGTCTGGACTGATTTTTTGCCTCATAATTCGTTCAGCTTTCACAAATTTTTGAGCTCACATTTCAGGGATACCAAGATAGTTCTGATTAAATCAACTTTTCAAGTCAGTCCTTAAAGTTTCTAGGGCAATTACTCATTCATCAACAGAGACTCCTTGATTAAGTTTTTTGGATTCAGCAATGGTTTCCACATATCTTGATCGCTGGATCTTTCATGATCTTGTCCCAGCAGGTCAATACACAAAATTGGAAAACTGACGCCGTTTAGGGTTTTCTTTGTATTGTTCTCTAATCCTTACCCCTCTTCAGTCCATACGAACTACATTCCCAAGATAAATAATCTGAGCCCAATGCACGAGCCCACCAAATACCTCGTTCTGAAGGAAAAACATATCTTTATCAATTAAGGCAGTGTTCTTCGTATTGTCAGCGTTATCAATGTCGTCTAGCATTAGATGATCTGGCCTACGGACTCCCTTTTTAGGGTGACGAAACTGTTCCCCTCTGACTGATTCTCCCATACCAAAAGCCTTAACTTTCACAAAATTTGTAGTTACAAACTCACTAACCCCTGTTTCTGGAATTACTTCATCTTTATCAAAGACCGCCTTTCTCTTTGAAAAAAGAAGTCAAAAATCAGACTTTATCCTTTTGTTTAGAGAAAGTTCAGCTGCAAGCATTTTATTGAATGCAGTTGCCTTGGTCTTGTTATAGCAAATGTTGCAAATAAAGTCCGCCTTTTGATAGCAGATTTTCCAGCACTCCAGAGCAAGACCAAGAAAGGTAGACTTCGCTGACTCTCTTTGTCACTCTACATACATTGATCGTCATCCCTGGGCTACCCTAAATCGCTCGAAATGATAGGGAGCGAGCTCAGGATAGCGAATAGAACTTTCAAAATAATAAATTATAAAATGATAAAAGCTCTTTTCGCAAAGAGCTATTCTTGTTGCTTTATTGCGAAGCAAATCTCTTTCCTCTTCAAAGAGTTTATCGGAAATCTTGCTGTTCATCGGCTGTTATTTTTAGTTTGAGTAAATCTCTACTGATTTTAGATTTACGATATCTGATTGTTCTATCGCTACTAACCCCCAACTCTTCCTTAAGTTTTTCAATATCCCTAATTTTTTCAAAAAAATATTTTTTCACAAAAAGCGCTAATTTGAAGTCTTTTTCTGCAATATATCGATCATAAAGATCCTGATAAAGCCTTGTCCTACTGAGCTGATCCATGTTCTCTATAGTTACGAGCTAAAAGCCTATCTATTCTCTCCATTTGATCTTCTGTTACTGTGTGATCAACATCAACCAGCTTGATAACCTCAGTCAATCCAAAGTTTGCACCTATAAGTTTAACCACATTTGCATTAAACTTTCAGTTTAGCCCTCACTTCACGAGGATGTAATGCTGAATTTGTTTACACATCTCGCATGAACGAGCAAACTCAGGGAATTTTACCGCTCGGTCCTGCCTTGTCCTCTCAAGAATATCGTTCAGCGTGCTCCATTCCTCAAAAGTTGGGAAATCAGACAAAAGTTTATTGATTTTTTCGCTCTTGAGTCATCCGTGATCGTAGCCGTCTGGAGTCTCAAAATGGAATCTTTCGTCCGCTTCGTAGTATGTGCGGTCCGTAAGGATCTTGTCTTTCTGATTTTTAAACCATCTCACAATCTCAGTACAATATTCCTCCTTATATAGTGGGTCTATTCCGCAATTACAAAAGCCCTTCTCTCTTTCTGGGTTTCCTGTTCTGAGAATATCAGGCATCTTTGGCTTCTTACACGCTTCACAAAAAACAACTTTATCCCCCAATATTGCTTCTGCTCTCTTAGTTGCTCTCTGAATATCTGTAAGTTTCCTTGAGTTTGAGGCTTTCTTTTCTCGTGTGTTGGTTTTATTTGTTTTTTTAGGCATAAAGAGAAAGAAAAAAAATAAATAAATCTGACTTACTTCCTTGTACATATAAAATCTCCATGCTCATATTCATCACATACTGACACATGGTAGACTCTGGGGATACATGATACTATCTTTCATACAGTGTGACAAGATATTCACGTCCTCCTCTCAGTATGAGATCTTAAACACTTATCTTTTTCTTTACATCCAGCAAGGAGGAATAATAGTGATATAAGTAATATTCGTTTTTTCATGGCTATAATTCTTTAAAAAATAAATAAATCTGATTTATCTTTACTTGTAACCTACGGATTTCGTCAATTTTTTCCAACTTCTTTTTTTCCTAGGATTAGGGGCCTTGTTTTGGCTTTTGGTCTGACTTTTTGCCTCCGTTTTGTTTTTTGCGAACTCTGATGCTTTTACAGCTCAGATTTGTGCAACTTTAATCACAGCTTGAGTCAGCTCATCAACTGATTTTTGACTCTGTTTTTGTAAACGAGTGCAGGGGATACAAAGCAATCCACTCCAAAAAACAGGTATCCCACTTCAACATTGAGGACATATTTTTACTTTGGCTTGTTTGTTTTGCATGCTTCTATTAAGAAATCATATAAATCAGAAGAAAACTCTTCTCAACCGAAAAATACATATCGTTTCATAATATTCTGAATTGTTTTTGCCTGAATCTTCATCTCTTTCCGTTTGCGATGGACTCTTAACATTTTTTCGTGAGCGGTCTTTTTGCTATAATATAGCAATTTCTCGGAACATAAATGATTATATTCTTCAAAAAGAGATTCTAATATCGATGAGTGAACAAGTAATTTCTCCTCAATTATGTTTCTGATTCGTTTAATTTTAATCTGCATTGTTTATGAAAAAAAGAATAAAAAGCTGACTTTATTGCTGGCACCATCTCTGCCATGATAGATCTTTTTTCTTGTCTCTGCTCCAATCTGGATGCTGAGCGAAGATCTCATCATTCAGGGCTTTGTATTTTTCATATATTTCGGAAAAAAAATTAGAACCAAAGCGTATTTTTGTTCACTTTTTACTAATCGCTGCGAGCTGCTCAAGATTGTTCACCTTTTCTAAACCAATCCTCTTAATCAGCTCTGTCCTATACTTATCTTTTTCAGCTTGTGCTTTTTGATCCCCCATTGACATGATTTTATTGCTACCAGGGAACTGCGGCCAAACATTATTAAGCTCAAAACAAGCAATATTAACACTAGCCGAAATATAGTGTCCTCACTGGGTTTCCCTCCAGTGCACAAGTTGTCCTGTTGTGATCTCTCTCACGAGTCCATTTTCATCAGCTCTAGAAATTTTAGAATAAAGCTGAAATTCCTGCTTAGCCTTTGATTTTGTAATCTTCCCTGAAAGATTATTATTCCCGACATCAACCTGTTTTTTTACTTTCCTTCAATTTTTAGCAATCACAAAACCAGACTTTTCTTGCTCCTGAAAAGCTTTAATTGCCTTCTTTTTTTCTCTCTCTATCTTGTTTGCATTTGCTATTTTATACCTCTCAATCTTGGCTTCATAACTATATAAAATACCTGTTTTTGGATTGATTTTATCCAGGTATTTTTGAGATTGTGCTTTGTAATAATTTCTATTTGATTGTTCATTTTTAATTCTTCTCTGCTCAAAAAAGAGTTCGATTTCTTTAATACTTCAGAATTTTTTTGTTGCCATAACTGAAAAATCTCACTATCTAAAATAGTGAGTCCAAACACATTTATATTGCTATCTTCTGGGGAGAATTATAGCATTTTTACAACAAAAAACAAGAGATTTTATGATAACTCTTTGTTATAGTGTTTTCATACTATATCACTTTTATTTTATTTGTCAATATTTATATTGAAGATGAAGATAGGAAGTGTATGGAATAAAACTTTTTATTCTATACTGAAATATCAATGAAAATCAACGAACTAATGGAGCAATTTATCAATTATGCTGTACATCTTGAACGCAAATCTAAAAGTACAACAGACCAATATAAAACAGCAACAAGAAGATTTCAGTCTTTTTTAGAGGGAAAATATAGAAAAATACCAGAAGTTAGTGATATAACAATAGCAGACCTTATCGACTTCTGAATACACTTAGATGAATTGGTTGTACACAAGGGAACAAGTAAAAAAAAGACCACAAAGCTGAGTCATAACACAAAGATCGCACTTATAACGACCATAAAAACATTCTTCAAGCGATGTAAATTATGTAAAATATCTTGTTTAGACTATGAAATGATCCCTGTTGCGAGACAAGAGAGGAATGAGATTTGTTATCTTTCCCATGATGAGATCAATAATTTTTTCAGTTTAGCAAAAAAAGAGAAGCAGGAGACAATTAGACTCAGAAACGAGTTATTTTTTAGGATTGCTTACTTCACGGGGCTAAGAAAAGGAGAAATCCTGAATCTTACCTTTGATGATATCCTCCATCAGGGACAGTTTCAAGTAGTACAAAAATTCAAAAGAAAAAGAACAGTATTCTTTGATGAAAATAGTAAAATCAGAGAAATAGCACTCCAGCTCAAGTGTCTTTACAACCTAAAACCTAAAAATCAAATCTATTATCATGAAGATAAGGATTATGTATTTCTTTGCCTTAATGATCCACAACGAGGAAAAAAACGAGAAAGAGGCGGAGCCAATACTGTAATGGATAAATACAAAAAAAAACTTGGGATCAAAAGAAAGGTGACAATACATTCTTTTCGTCATACTCATGCTACAACACTTTTAGAAAGGGGAGTGGATTTGAGACAAGTACAAATAATGTTAGGACATGCTACAATCTCTAGCACACAAGTGTATACTCATATATCAGAGTCAAAGCTAAGAGAAGCGACCCAACTTCTCTATCTAGAATAGGAAAAGCTAATTGCTATATAAGAAAAAACACATTTATAGAAAAATGTGTCATTTTCTCTTGCAATTTTATTTTTTCTAGTTATAATTATTAACGTTATATGAGACGACCCACTTCTTTTCTAATCTCTAGTGATCATTTTAACGAAGGTATCAGTAGGGATTTCTACGTTTCAAATAGCTTTCATTCTCTTTTTTCCTTCTTTTTGTTTTTGGAGGAGTTTTCTTTTTCTACTTACATCTCCACCATAACATTTTGCAAGGACATCTTTTTTAATTGCAGAGATATTTTCACGAGCAATGATTTTATTTCCAAGTCCAGCCTGAAGAGGAATGGCAAACAAGTGTTTTGGAATCAGTGTTTTCAGCTTTTCTACTGCATCACGTCCAAGATAGTAAGCTTTGTCATAATGAACTACCCAAGTCAGCGCCTCAACTTTCTCGTTATTGATAAAGATATCGAGTTTTACAAGATTATCTGCCTGATATCATTTAAATTCATAATTCATCGTAGCGTATCCCTTTGTTGCAGATTTGAGACGATCATAAAAATCAATAATAATCTCTCCCATCGGCAACTCATAATGCCAAACAACTCTTGTAGCATCGATATAATCCATATTTTTAAGCTTTCCTCTATACTCTTGAGCCAGAGCCATAATATTCCCTGCAAATTCTTCTGGACCCACAACTTCCACATTTGCAATAGGTTCAAGGATTTCTTCAATCATTCCTTGATCGATCATATCAGAACCAGATTTTACGACAATTCGAGGTTTCAAAATTTCCAAAAGTTTTCTATAATTCTGATTTTCGAGCATGGTTCCAAAAATTCACTCTGAATACTCCAAATGTTCGATTTCATCTTCTGAGAGAGTCAGACTTTTTTCTTCTTTTAATATCTCACGATAAAGTCAGGTTTGAATAAGTGATTTGATATTCATTCCTGTTTTAATCAGAGGGATTGAGAGGTTTTTGGACTTAACTAAATACATTACTGTTGGAATAGTAAAAATCGTATCAAGTCCATACTCACGGAAAAGCCTTTCTTTGATAATATCCATATGAAGCATTCCCAAAAAACCACACCTAAACCCTAGTCCAAGTGCCTTGCTATCTTCCATTTCATATACTACAGCACTATCATTGAGAGAAAGTTTTTCAAGACTATCTTTGAGTTTGTCATATTCTGTAGAGTCAATAGGATAGACTCCCGCATACGCTAAAACTTCCATCTACTACTTTTACATATGCCAATACTCCTTTATAAGGATCAAATACTGAATCAAAAATTAGGGCCCTTGCGGTCATATTTTTTTTACAAATCCAAAAGATAAAACCTTTACTTCTTAAAAGATAAGAAAAAATCTGACTTTATCCTAGTTAATTCCCCTCATTTTTCAAGTCAAAAAAAACACAAAGAAAAAGCCTCTCTCCATACAACTGGAAAGAGGCATGAGAGGAATTCCTCTCAAATACTAGATACTAGCCGAGATAGGATAGATGTCGTTTAATTCTTTTTGAGATATCCTTTGCTTGCGCCTGCAGTGCACGAGCAAGTCTAAGATAAGGTTTGTCTAAGACAAGACTGTCTTGTTTCTTATCAATTTTTTGATCTGTCAAATAGCAAATGACACAATACTCAAAAAACTGATTAAGCTGTGTTTTTTGCCCAGAAGTAGCTTTCTTGTGAAAGTCCGACAATTGATCAATACCTTTGGTGTGAAAGACTGCGAGAATATCTACAGACTTTGGTAACTGACCAACTCTGATTCGCTTTGCCTCAGTAGCACGAAGCAAATAAACAGTTAATGATCTCATAATAATAAAGTTAAATTATTTCAAATATATTTGTTTAACAAAAAATAATATATACATTTAAAACATGATGTCAAGAAAAGGTAGGTATTAAAAAAACAGAAGTAGAGAGTTGCTCCACTTCCGTTTGATTAGGGCCTATTAGGCCTCTAGAGTAATGACTATTATCGAGAAGACCAGAACTAATCTTGCTTAGTCTCGTCTTGAGGATCTTTATCCATAAGGAATGGTCCAATAATTGCGATACCCAGCAATGCAAGAGCAATCAGTAGAATCCATTCTCTCTGCTGAGTAACACGACTAAGAACGATAGCCGCCAATATACTCAGAAGACAAAAGACTAATAGAATTCGAGTTAATAAGCTCTTACTCACACTTCCCGAAGGAACTCCTATTAAAGGGAGTTTTTTTGTTTTCATAGAATATAATATTTATTTTAGACGAACTGAAAAGATATCAAAATCAATCAAAATATCAAGAAAAAAAAACAAAAATCTGACTCATTCCTTGCATTTATTACAAATTTAAGTAAAATTAAATAAAATTTTTATATCTATCTATCAAATCAATGAATAAAGTAAATATTCTTTCCAATAAGCTAGATCAAGCACCAAAAACAAAAGAAAACTGATATCAAGAACGCCTTGACGAGATGAAAGATGTAATTTACAAAGCATTTGATCAATTTGATCAATATGTAGATGGTGATGAAATAATTACTAACCGGATAAAGAAAAATCAAAGCGAACTTCCTCTTGATCACCTCAACGAGCTAAAAGATGGAGAGACCCTAGCAATCGAACTCAAAAGAGACAATCTCGATGAAAAACCCGGAGAACGAAATAAAGCTCCAGGCTTTCCTAAATTCCTAGCAGATACAATATTTTCTAAATTAGAAAATATAAAGGTGAAACCTGGAAGAACAGAACTTCAACCTGGAGAAAAGACGACCATACTTATCATCCAAAAAAAAGTAACAGATCCAAAGTTTCCTGAAAATAAGGATTTCAAGACTAAGATAATAGAGTTTGCACTCCCTGGGGAAAATACGCTCCTCCTTGAAGAAATGGTATTTGAAAAAGAATTGACAGGCAAGGAATTTGAAGATATTATAGATACACTAGATGTTAAAAATCCAAAAGACAGAGAAGAGTAGTGTTCTCTGTTTTTTTAAAAAACCGCATTTCACCATCTCAAAAAATAAAATCTCGCAATCAAAAAAAAGAAAAAGGAAAAAAGTCTGATTTTAGCTTGTTTTTTATCTCGATATTCTTATCCTCTAAAGAGAAAAGCACTTTTTTATTAATTGAGAATAAAAAAACACGATGACTACACCTGAAACCACTCATGAATATGACGCCTCGCAAATTAGAGTTCTCGAGGGACTTGAACCGGTAAGACAAAGACCTGGTATGTATATTGGGAGTACTGATAGTAGAGGACTTCATCATATGATTCAGGAAATTGTAGACAATGCAGTAGATGAGGCACTCGCTGGATACTGTAAAGATGTTTGTACTATTCTCAATGAAGATGGTTCTGTAACGGTTCATGATAATGGTCGTGGAATCCCTGTAGATATCCATCCTAAAACCTGAAAGTCTGCACTTGAAACCGTATATACTGTGCTCCATGCTGGAGGAAAGTTTGATAAAGGTGCTTATAAAATTTCAGGAGGACTTCATGGAGTAGGAGCTTCTGTTGTAAACGCACTTTCTACTTGGCTTGAGGTTACCGTATACAAAAATGGTAAAATCCATTTTATCAGATTTGAAAAAGGAGTTCCTCAAGGAGATTTACAAATCCTCGGTGAAACCGACAAAACAGGAACAAGTGTTACTTTTATGCCAGATGGCACAATTTTTGAAACGCTAGAATTCAATGAGACTTCTGAGACAGCGAGAATGAAACAAGCTGCCTACCTTACTCCAGGAGTATCATTTACATTCAAAAACCTAAAAACCTGACTTACCAATAGATTCCTCTACGAAGGAGGTATCAAAACTTGGCTCAAAAATCTTGTTTGAAATCAGCAGGCACTTTCATCAGCTCACTATTTCAAAGCTGAGACAGAAAACTGCCAGGCCGAAATTTCCTTCCAATTTCTCAATACTAATAATGACCACACCCTTTCTTTTGTAAATAACATTCCAACAAAAGATGGAGGAACTCATATTCTTGGTTTCAAATCAGCTCTTTTGAGAATTATGAATGAAATCGGAAAAGAGAGAGAAAAAATAGACAAAAAAATCTGAGAATTTCAGTATTCCGATGTAACAGACGGTCTTTATGGTATCGTTACTGTAAAAATCCCTGAACCTCAATTTGAATGACAGACCAAAGGAAGACTTGGAAATAGTTATGTAAGAGGAGCTGTGGAAGATATGACCTATGACTATCTCAAAAACTATTTTGCAGAAAATCCTGAAGAATTTGATAAAATCTTCGCAAAAATCGACCTTGCTGCTAGAGCAAGACTGCGGGTGGAAGTGCAAAATCTGGTCGTGATAGTAAGTTTCAGGCGATCCTTCCATTGAGAGGTAAAATTCTCAATACAGAACAAGCTGTAATGCAAAAAATGATGGCAAACAACGAAGTAAAAGCGCTTATTACTGCCATTGGATGCGGAATCAAAGATAGTATTGATCTAGATGGACTCAGATATGAAAAAATCATCATCATGACCGATGCCGATGTAGATGGAGCACATATTAGGACATTGCTTTTGACATTCTTCTTTAGATTTATGAGACCACTTGTAGAGTGAGGTCATGTTTACGCGGCCTGTCCTCCTATCTATAAATTTTCAAAAGGATCAAAATCCCTCTATGTTTATAATGAGGACCATACTCCAGCTATGTATGGATTCAGCGAAGATGAGAACGTGGAAATCCAAAGATATAAAGGTCTTGGAGAAATGAATGCAGAGCAGCTCTGGGAAACCACTATGGATCCTTCAACTCGCCAACTCAATCAAATCACAGTAGATGATGCTGAAGAGGCAGATAGACTCTTTAGAATTCTTATGGGAGAAGATGTCCAATCGAGAAAACACTTCATCCTCACCAACGCAAAATCAGTAAAATGACTTGATGTATAATCAGAAAAAAGACAGAAAAATCAGACTTCTGTCTTTTTTTTATAATCACAAATTTTCTTTGACAAGAAGAGAGAAATAGATATAAATCAGATTGTTTATTCTTTGTTCGTAGTATGAGGTCAGATTTTTTATCTTTTTTTATTGCGTTTGTAGCTGGAGGAGCTTTCATTGGCTGTATTTTAACCATCTATTTTTGGTGAAAAATTGCAAAGCAAAGGAAACAAGCCATAAAACAATCTAGAAGTGTAATTTTAGGAGAAGTAAGCGAAAAAATGCTCCCTATTTTTCCAGAGTTCCCCTACCATAGCAAAGATTTAGTATTTATAGGAAAAGGAGTCGATTACATTATCTTTGATGGACTCGCAGAAGGAGAGCTTCGCGATATTATCTTTCTTGAGATAAAAACTGGGAAAAGTCAGCTTAACAAGAATGAAAGAATGATTCAACAATTCCTATCAACCAAAAGAGCAAGATATGAACTAATAAATATAAAATATTAAAAAAGACGAACTCCAATAGAGTTCGTTTTTACTCAACTACAATAAAGAGATTTAATGCTCTCCTAATTCTGATTTTAAAAATTTAAGTTCAAAATTCTGAACCCTTTGTGCGATCAGAGGCTTAATAAAAATCCCGATCAATAAGAATACTCCAAAGAATCCGAGAAGAATAGCTAAATTAGGAAGATATACTTGTAAAACCACTCCTCACACTGCCTCTCTCATGGCAGCTATTGCATAAGTAAAAGGTAGAAAAGGATTGATAGTTTGAAAGAATCTGCTTGACAATTCTATAGGGAATGTTCCTCCAGCTCCAGAAAGTTGGAGCACCAAAAAGACAATAACCAAGGCCTTTCCTGCATTTCCAAAGGTAGAAACCGTAGTATACACAACCATAGAAAATACCGTAGCAATCCATAATGCAGCAGCAAAAAATGCTCGAGGATCTGCGACATAAGCATCTAAAAGCCACATATCTCATAAAGAGACTACCATTCCTTGAACTAATGCAATAGTCAAAAAGAGTAACCACTTCCCCAAATATTTTTCATAAGACTTGCATTTCTCAAATTCACTTCCTCTCACTTTAGTAGTAAGAAGAGATATACTCAAAAGAGACCCTACCCAAATCGCTAAAGTCGTAAAAAACGGAGACATCGCTGATCCATAATTGGGGATAGAAAAAAGCTTGTTTTCAACAAGCTCTACTGGCTCTGAAACAAAATCTCAAAATCTTCCCGGATTAAGAGTCGCTAATTCAATTAACTCATCAATCTTACCAGTATTTTTAAACTTTTGAAGCTGATTATCAATAGTTCTGAAACTTGACTGTAATTTTGGTAATTTGTCTTGAAAAGCTCTAATTTTTTCAATCTCAGTATTCAAAATATCTACACCACCTCAAATATTATCCTGAATATCAGGGAGCTTCTTATCTCGTTTTTCTAATTTATCAGATGCTTTATCTGATTTTTCTACCAAATCACTTAAAACTTCCATCAATAAAGGTTCAATTTCATTTTGATATTCTTCTGAGATTTCATCAAGAGTATTAGTTAGATCAGACCTAAGATTTTGTAAAGATTTTTGAGTACTTTTTCAAAAATCAATAGAATTCTGAATCTCAGACTCCGTTTTTGACAAAGCTCAACGAAGATTACGGCTCTTTGCATCTGCAGCATTAAGCTTTGCAATAACCGCATCAAGCTTCCCAACAATTTTAGCATTTGGCAAAATACTTGCTATAATCCCTCTAACTTGGGAAAGAGTAGAGAAGTGAGTCCCAATCTGACTTTCTAAATGCATAAGTTTTGGATTGATACGATCAATATCA
>QWCZ01000175.1_pt1 | contig 56681 bp, 45 predicted proteins | sample 1972651 | NCBI WGS metagenome assembly QWCZ01 (sample SAMN09866695, study PRJNA288562) | Human oral metagenome isolate pre1_saliva, whole genome shotgun sequencing... | isolation source: mouth | host: Homo sapiens | place: USA: California
CAGTTCAGAGGGGTGACAGATATTCCTTTCTTTTTATATAGGCTTATGAAATTGTGTGCTTAAGAGAATAGGCTTGCAACTGGGTTTTAGGACTGACCCGAATTTATGGAAGGGGGATTTCATGCCCAGAGTGCACTAAAAGGTACAATAGATTCAGGTGAAGATGCGAAAGATCCAGAAGAAGAAAACCCAACAGCCTTTTAAGTAACAAGAAACTATTTCTCGTTTTATAGGACAGAGACCTATAAAGAATACCCCATATACATATATAAACTAAAAACAAAATAAACAAATGAAGAAACTTCTTTATTCTTGTATAGCATTATGTACATTGCTTTTCACAGGGTGTACAGATAGTGATGTTATAAATACAAATACTACGGAAAATGAGGAACCAGGTGTAAAGGTTTCAATGTCAATGGAAGGTGATATGCAAGGTAACACACCTGCAAATGCACCTAAGAACCGTATTATTGGTTATGAAGTAAAGGACGATAATGGTTTCCCAACCGCTAAAGGTCTTTACGATGGTGTTGGAGCAAGTGCGCACGAGCTTGCCACAGGCACGAAGGTTCCTGTTGTACTTATATTCAAAAGTGACAACGCAAGCCGATGGCTTCGTTGATGGTTATACACCAAAAGATAACTCTGGCAACAAGACAACATTTGGTGCAGAAATTCCTTATATCTTTGGTTGGCGTAAGTTGGAAACTAACCAAGCAAATAAAACTATTAAGACAAAGGATCCTGTTCGTTTCAAGCAGTTTGGTTCTATCGTACGCCTGAAGGTTACTAACAATACTGGTTTCAGCTTTAAGTATAATGGTGTTCGTATCATCACAAGTAACATTCTTGTTGGTCAGTTCGACCTAAGCTCATTTGATAATGTAGCAACTTCAGACCTTGCTGATACACAAGATGGCGTCCTCAATGATGCGACATCAAATGATTATAAAAAGGTCTTCAAGGCATTTAATTTCACTCAACGTGCTACTACTGATGCTAAGATAACAAGCTTGAAGTCTACAAATAACTTCAGCATGCATAATGACCTTAGCTATTACGATTATAAGTTTAATGACTTCGTAACACTTGCAAATGGTAGTTCTGCTACAGGTTATGTATATGTATGGATGGCTCCTAAACAGCAAACTGTGAATATATACAGTTCGCAAGAAGGAGTTGGTAGTCCTGTTGAGACAAAACAGATATCTAAGACACAGTTCATGTTGATGGCAATACCTACAGAGACAAGTACAGGAAACAAGGTTGTACCAACATCTATCAATATGATACCAGCTTATGGTACACGTGCTGACTATGTGTCTGGTAGAAACTATCCTGCTAAGGGCAGTGTTGTATACAACTTCCCTCCATTGAGCTATATTGCTAAGCATAGCAACTTTGGTACAGAGGCTGAACTGTCAAATGCCGCTACCCAAGACGCTGCACATACAGAGACATATTCGTACAGTGAGATAGAGAGTAACGTTACTAACTCTGCAAAGGTTCCTTCAGGCTTTATGTTTGCACACCATGAATATTGGCGTAGTATTCTTCCACAATTCTACGGGTTCTCTGGATTCCGTAATAACGGAACTAGATATAACTGCTCTATGGGTATAGTATCACCAGCAAGACTACCAGGTTGGAATGAAACGAAACTTGTATTCCAATCTTACTCTAAGGGTGTAAGAGATAGCCAAGGAAATCTAATAGCTTATATGATTGGTTTGTCAAAGCAACCAGACTATATAAGCAACACTGGTGAAGGACAAGCTTACCAAGGTTATGCTAAGAATCCTTTACAGCGAGCAAGTTCTGGTGCTTTCGAATCAGCACCATGGATTGATAAGAATGACTATCGTTATGTTATGCGCTGGGAAGACAAGAATGGTAATGCTATTCTTAAACAGCGTTATCTTGGTCCGCGCTTTGTACTTGATATGGACGATATAGCAAATGAAGACTTCTGGGCAGCACCAATTACTGGTACATATCCAAATGATGTAGAACGTATTGTTCCTTATACAGGTATATATGATGTTGCAACAACTAAAGATCCTTCAAAACCTGCTGGTTCAAATGAGGGACAAACATGGTGGTACTTTAATACAAACACTGTTGGTAAGTGTGCACAATATTGGACACCAGATGATGCACCAGTTAATGGACGTTATGCAACTCAAAGTCCTAGTGGTGGTGCAATGCAAGATAATGCCCACCAAGCACCAAAGTTGTCTGTAACATTTAGATATTCAGTTGTTGCCGATGATGTAAGTGGATTCTTCAACTGTTATCTTTACACACGTACGCCATTAAATCAGAATGAAAAGAAGTCTTATGTTAATGACTCACGATTTGTTGTAAACCTCATTATGAAGGCTCCTGTTCGTTTATGGAAGACAACTCCATACGCTGATTAATAGACTTGTAGTAAACATAACTTTTCATAATTATATAATTACAGCCTCTCAGACGCAAGTTTGAGGGGCTGCTTTTGTATTTATACTATTACTTCTCCTACCACCTTTCAGTTTCTTGCCTCTATACAAAATAAGTGAGGCTATTTTAAACAGCAAATACAGCATCTACACTAACTAAATAGAACACCGCTAATACGCATAAAAGTCTGTACTATATTGTTACTTTTCTTTCAGATATCTGTGAGTTGCGTCTCAGATATCTGTAACGTTCGTTTCAGATATCTGTCAGTTGCGTTTTAGACGTCATAAAAAATACGATATTTATAGTCGTGTATTATTTCCTGCTGAGACACTCTTAACTTCAGATTAAATAGGAATAAGAATGCACTTATTTTAGTGATAAGAAACTGTTTAGACGAAGTGGTAAGAAACACTACTCTACCTTACACGGACATATTGTCAGACGATAGCGACAGTATGACACTCGTATTGTATTGGTACGAGTATTGTATTATACGAGGTATAAACATAAAAAATAAACAAATAAAATAGGAGATAAAATTATGATGTATAAGAATTCATGGTTACCAGAAGTATTTAACGACTTCTTTTATAACAACAATATGCCCAAAACAAATGCAACAGCACCAGCTATCAACGTATTAGAGAACGAAAACGAATACATTGTAGAGTTGGCTGCACCAGGCTTAAGAAAGGAAGACTTTGACATTAGTATTAATAACGATGGCGACTTAGTTATTAAGATGGAGAAGAAGAACGAAGTGAAAGATGAGAAAGCACACTACTTACGCAGAGAGTTTGCATACAGCAAATATGAACAAACACTTATTTTGCCAGACGATGTAAACAAAGACGAGGTTGGTGCAAGAATGAGTGATGGTGTGTTGAACATTACACTGCCAAAACTAAACAAGACAGTTCAGAAAGTAGCAAGACAAATTGAAGTTGGTTAATTCCATCTCATAATACGATTTCTACAATCACTTTAATGCTTCGAAATAGAAGCTTCCCTAAATAGAATGAATGAATAGTGATGATAATAGTTTATTCATAATATAATGAGAAATAATTGTTAGGAATAAAAGAATCCCCGAATGCGTGAGCACTCGGGGATTTTCTATTTCTTTTTTCCTTCCACTTCTATGCTATTGGTGATTTGCAAAACGAACTGCAGCCAATTCTTCATATTTAGTGTTGGGTTTTCCATAGTTTGCATACGGATAAATGCTAATACCGCCACGAGGAGTGAAGATTCCTGTTACTTCTATATACTTAGGTTGCATTAGCTTTATAAGGTCTTTCATTATAATGTTAACGCAATCTTCGTGGAAATCGCCATGATTGCGAAAGCTAAACAAATAGAGTTTCAGGCTCTTGCTTTCTACCATACGTACATCGGGGACGTATGATATACGAATTTCTGCAAAGTCTGGTTGTCCCGTAATAGGACACAAACTCGTAAATTCCGGACAGTTAAAGCGCACCCAGTAGTCGTTATCCTGATGCTTATTTTCAAACGTTTCCAACACTTCTGGTGCATAATCCATTCTATATTTGGTTGCAGAACCTAACAACTGCAAGCCCTCTTCGTTTCGTTCCATAATAGTTTTGTTTATTTTTGTTCTATGTGCAAAGGTAATATATTGTTAGAAAACAGCAAACACCATCACGATATATTATACGTGAAGAGACTCTTCTCTATTCGCTTTAATGCTGATGGCAGTATTCGGATAGACTACAACTAGGAATTTCTTTCATATATTTATAAAAAAGCTGGTAATACACAAGGCAGAAAGCCACTTTACAATTAGTATCGTAGGTATAAACAAAAATAGGAGATAGACTCATTATAAACGCCTATCTCCTATTCTTAACACTTACATTAGATTAGACCTAACTCAAAGAGAATATCCTCCAAATGCTGTAGTTTACACCTTCATCATAAACGTCTTCGCCTTCATATTGCTTTAGCTTCTTCACCACACGAATGGTAAGTGGTAGAGCAATCACCTCGTAAAGTGTCTTTAACACTACCTGCCAAAGCATTAGTTTCGGCAATTCGGGAGTAGGAACAACACCGCCTAATGCCAGTGGAAAGAAAATTAGAGAATCGAGACTTTCTCCTGCAATGGTACTCAAGATGGCACGCCATGAGAAATGTCGTCCACCATCACGTAGCTTCATCTTACTCATTACGTAGGCATTAGCAAATGAACCCACGATGAAAGCTACGAAAGAAGCTGCTGCTACACGTGGAGCAAGACCAAAGACAGCATGGAATCCTGCTTCATTAGTCCAATAAGGAGCACCCGGTATCCAGTCGCACAGTGCACCCATTGCCACAAAGAAGAAGTTCATTGCAAAGCCCGTCCATATCAACAGACGTGCTTTTTTAAATCCCCACACTTCACAAACACAATCGTTTATAATGTAAGAGATAGGGAATACGATGAGCCCACCCGTCAATGAGATACCTAATACTGATATTTGCTTTGTTTCGAGAACGTTTGCTGCTATCAAGCAAACACAGAAGAGGATGCTGAAAAGCATAAACAGCACACTCACTTGTTGTTTTTGTTTTATCATTGTCTTGTTTTGTTAAAGGGGGTTGAGCAAGTACCCCTATCATTAAAAGTGTGGCAAAGGTACAAAAAAAGTCTTAAAGAATAGTAGTTTTATCAATACATTTCTTTATTTTTGCACTTCAATTGTACACACTTTAGTTTATTTGGAGTGTTATTAACAAACCATAAAACAAAAAAGACTATATGAAGAAAATGTTTTTAGCAGCGCTTTTGGCTGCACAGACACTTACAGGATTTGCACAAGCGCAAGATTTCAAACCTTACGAAGAGAAGATGAATAAGCTCTATGCAGAGTTTACTGCGTTAAATAAGGAATATGCTACATTCCGCGGGAAAGACCCAAAAACCATAACCGATGCCGACAAACAGCAGATTGAACGCATTATGGCTAAGGGCGACTCGCTATCTGAAGCGCACACTGCACTTACATTAGAGATTATAAAGAAATTTAAAGACACTAAATATCCTGCGAAATATATTGCTGACGCATATTCAGGTTTCACTTACGACCAACTAAAGGAAGCTTTAGCACCAACGAGTGGCTATTACAAAGAAGAGTCGTTAAAAGAAGCAAAAGCATATCTCGCATCGTTAGAACTTCGTCGCCCAGGACTTATGTACACCGATTTGGTTATGAAAGATATGAACGACAAGGAAATTAAGTTAAGTCAGTTTGCAGGTAAAGGCAACTATGTGTTTGTTGATTTCTGGGCAAGTTGGTGTGGTCCTTGCCGTGCAGAAATGCCAAACGTGGTTGAAGCTTACAATAAATATCATTCAAAAGGTTTAGAAATTGTTGGCGTTAGCTTCGATCAAAAGAAAGATGCGTGGACAGCAATGGTAAAGAAACTTGGTATGGAATGGCCACAAATGTCGGACCTAAAGGGCTGGCAATGTGAAGCTGGAAAGGTTTATGGCATTCGTTCTATTCCTTCAAATATCTTGTTAGACCCACAAGGCAAGATTGTAGCAAGCGATTTACGTGGCGAAGAGTTACAGAAAAAGTTAGCAGAGATTTACAAATAAACTACACCAAACTATAAAAGAGCCTCATTGAACTATGCTGTTTAATGAGGCTCTTTTGTTTTAAAGAGTAATGAAACTAAGCTATACGCTATTGGGGTTTGACATAAACACATAAACTGCCAAATGCTTAATGCAGAAACACATAACGTTGTATTGTATCGTTATTGCCCATTAAACATATTCGTTAGCAACGAAAATGCTTTCTGTTTCTATATATTTATCCAAAAGCTATTTCACTATAGTGCAACGTCCATCAATGTTTTGTTATCGCTATACACCTTCGCGCAGAAAATCTAAGGCATCTTTTATTTCCTCTTCGGTTGCAGTTCTGTTTATTACTACAGAGCCTAAGTCGTGCAATAGACTGAAGTTTATGTTGTTTCCTGCATTCTTTTTATCGTGTATCATTAAACTAATGAGCGCATCGTAGTCGTCGCAAGTAATGGGCAGTGTACCATAGTTGTTACGTATGAAATTAACCGTCTGCCGCATAATAGTTTGAGGAAATCCTTGCTTTATTGCCGACAGATAAAGTTCGCAAACCATTCCGTATGCCACAGCATAACCGTGCAAAATGGGGTGCCGTGTCATAACCCACTCTTCAAAAGCATGTCCAAATGTGTGACCAAAGTTCAATGCTTTTCTTATTCCTTGTTCGTGGGGGTCTTGCTCCACTATTTGCTCTTTTATAGCTACACTTACCTTTAGCATATCTGATAGTTGGTGCAGATTAAACGTAGCAGTATCAAAGTTTAGTAGTGTTGGTAGCAATTTTCTTTCAGTAATCAAACCATGTTTTAGCATTTCAGCATATCCACTTAATAAATTCTCATGGTCCAAGGTTTCTAACCATTGTGTGTCTATTATTACAGTTTTGGGGAAAGCAAATGCTCCTATTTCGTTTTTCAATCCACCAAAGTTTATACCAGTTTTGCCACCTACACTAGCATCTACCATAGCCAACAACGTAGTTGGTACATTCACGAAATTAATGCCACGCTTGAATGTAGCTGCGGCAAATCCCCCAATATCGGTTACCATTCCACCACCAAGATTTATAAGCATTGAATATCTGGTGGCCTTTGCTGCTTGCAAAACCGTCCATACACAAGATAACGAAGTTAGGTTTTTGTTTACATCTGCACTTGGAATAGTTATGGGTTGTGCCTTTTTAAGACATTCGAAGTGCTTTATTCTGTTATAGCACATTCTAATTGTAGTGTCGTCGGCAAGAACAAATATCTTATCGGGGTTACATTTTGCTATAGAATCTGAAAGACTTTGCTCGAATTTATGTGTAAAAACAATTTGCTGTTTCATTCTCTTCTTTTATTTTAATTGCTCACAAATGTAATGCTTTTCTTTGTGTTCTCGGTAGCTTTGGCTGGCTTTTTTATGTTTCAATGGAAAAGAGATGGAGATATTCTAAGCAAGAATATAGTTGTTATGAATTGTTCTTTTATGCAATATAGCACCGAAAAGAATATTGTTTATTGGGCTATTATAATAACACGCAAATTAGAACAACGCAGAATAAAAGATTTTATATGATGCAGCTGAAGAAACATATTTCGAGTATTAGAGTGTGAGATAACAAAGGTTGTGTTTTGTTGTGTTATCTAAGCTGGAAATGATAGATATCTAAAACGAACTTTACAGATATCTGAAACGAACTTTACAGATATCTGAAACGAACGCGACAGATATCTGAGACGAACGTTACAGACGTCTAAAAAAAGAGTGCCTACATTTTACAGACTTTTATAAACATTAGTGGCATTCCATTTAAGTAGTGTGCAGACAGTAGGCACAGCTTATAATTCTCCCACCCTCTTTCTACTATACGTTCGTTGTACGTGTAGTATATATAAACAAAAATAGGAGACAATGTGCCTTGCGGTCATTATCTCCTATTTATAAATTTCATATCCGTATTAAACCACTTTACTTAACCAACTTTAAGTCATAGTTAAGATCTTTTGTTGCGGCTTCTTCCAACTGGTCGTTCACCATACGAAGCGTAGAGTCGTTTGCTTGCAAGAAGTAGAGAGCATCATCTTTACCAGTAGTAAATTTGTAGCCTACTTTCTTTTCGCCTTTAACGTCTTTCTCTATCTTTTCTGCTTTACCTGTATAGTTGAGCACCTTATCTTTACCATTTTCAGCCTTTAAATAGGTTTCTTTTAAGCTAAAACCGTTTGTGCTGTCATTTGCCAATGCAATCTCGTAGCGGATACCTGGTCCATCGGCTGCAGGCACTTCGCCCGCATAACGCATAGAGTCAGTAGCCTCTACCTTTGTTGTATCTCCTGCTTTTGCATTAGCATTTTGTTTTCCCTTCTGCTGGCAAGCAACCATTGTGGCGCAAACTGCCATTAAAATGAATACTTTCTTCATATCTTTATTGCTTTAAAAATAATGGGTGCAAAGATAAACCATAATCCTTTATATCATCAAACTATTTCTGTTAATTACGTTTAATCTAATAAAATATGACATAACTCAAGCCACTATAGTCGTATATTAAGGCATTTTATACAGTTATTTGTAATACTTACTTATGTCTGTTAGCCCTTTGTTGTCTATACTTTGCTTTCTGCTTTGCACTTCCAGAACCATGAGCTCCTGTTATGTATTTCTTTTTCTTTGCTTTAGTTTTTATTTTGCCATCATCGGCTTTGGCTTTAGGCGCTCCTCTGAAAACCATTCCGTTTTCTATAATCTCGTCTATATCGCTCATACTTTGTATACTTAGTCAATCTAGCTTATATTTTATTAATGATGGAACAAACGTACACCTGTAAATGCCATTGCTATGCCATACTTATTACATGTTTCTATAACATGGTCGTCTCGTATGCTGCCTCCAGCTTGAGCAATGTATTCAACACCACTCTTGTGTGCACGTTCTATATTGTCGCCAAAGGGGAAGAATGCATCTGAACCTAAAGCCACTTGCTTGTTCTGTGCAATCCATGATTTACGTTCGGCTAAGGTTAATGGTTCAGGCTTCTCAGTGAAAAATAACTGCCATGTTCCTTCTTGTAAAAGGTCTTCGTACTCATCAGATATATAAATATTGATAGAGTTATCGCGGTCGGCACGGCGTATTCCGTCTTTAAAAGGAAGATTCATTACCTTAGGGCACTGGCGCAGCCACCATTCATCGGCTTTATTGCCAGCCAAACGTGTACAATGAATACGACTTTGTTGTCCGGCTCCTATACCTATGGCTTGTCCGTCTTTAACGTAACATACCGAATTGCTTTGTGTATATTTTAGCGTAATAAGTGCTATAACAAGGTTCCGACGAGCCTCTTCTGGGAATATCTTATTTGTAGTAGGAATATTTTCGAAGAGTTTAGGATCGTCGAGTCGAATCTCATTTCTACCTTGTTCGAAAGTAATGCCAAACACTTGCTTACGTTCTATGGGAGTTGGTTTATAGATAGGGTCTATCTTTATTACATTATAGTTGCCTTTACGCTTCTTTTTTAGTATTTCGAGAGCCTCTGGCGTATAGTCGGGAGCAATAACACCATCGCTTACTTCACGATTAATCAGTCGTGCAGTAGCTTCATCGCAAGTGTCGCTTAGCGCACAAAAATCGCCATACGAACACATACGGTCGGCACCTCGTGCACGTGCGTATGCAGAAGCAAGCGGCGTAAGCTCGAACTCCACATCGTCTACAAAGTAAATCTTTTTTAGTGTTTCGCTCAATGGTAACCCAATGGCAGCTCCAGCCGGGCTGACATGTTTAAACGATGCAGCGGCAGGCATACCTGTAGCATCTTTCAGTTCTTTTACCAATTGCCAACTGTTGAGAGCATCAAGGAAGTTTATGTATCCTGGACGACCATTTAAAACTTCAATAGGTAATTCACCTTCGGTTACAAATATACGAGAGGGCTTTTGGTTGGGGTTACAACCATATTTAAGTTCTAATTCCTTCATAGTTTTAATGATATGTATGTGAATGATAGCCTTTTATTGTGTGCAAAGATAGACAAATAAAACGATATTTTTAAACTATTTTACTATATTTTTATGTATTGCGTGTCAGAATACAAATATAAAAGAATTTAAATTATTGTTTAGCTTTTTTATGAAGTACTCTCGCTTTAATGTAACCATTTATATATATCTTTGCCGACAAAATGACTTAAATATTACGATATGAAATTAAGAATATTACCTTTTTGTATAATATCTATGTTGTTTGTTAGTTCAATGTTATTTGTTGGCTGTGCAGGTTTATCTAAAAAAAGCAACACTGCAAATGTTGATACCATTAACATAATAGGAAGATGGACTACTGATGCTCCTAACGACTCTGCTGTTAAGATTGGTATTGAACTGAAAGTAAACGGTGTGGCTTCGTCTATTAATATGCCGACTTTGCCGTACGACCATTGGAGGAAAGTGAATGACAGCACCGTTGCTATTCACGGAACAAGTGTTTTAGATGGAGAGAAGACAGAACTCACTGACACTTTCGATATAGATAAAACAAAGCAAACACTAAACCAACGTGGTAGTGATATAGTATATAAACGTGCTAATTAATAACAATTAAGTATATAGAAACAATGAGAAAATTATTGAATTTTGTGTGGTTCTTGGCGATAGCCTTAAGTGCCGCAATTGCATTAACAGCGTGTAGCAAAAACGAAGATGATCCGAACAGAAGCGAAGAAAGAGAAAAAGGAACAGTAGAGGTAAATCCTGCAAAGGTTTTTATTAATGGAATGCCAAAAGCTATAGACGGCTATATATTAACTTGCGATTCCAAAGGTCGATTGTCTTCATTATACAACAAAGAAGAGAAAGAAACTGTTACATTTGAATACAAAACCAATGTTTTAGGTTCTACAGATGAGCCTAACGTAGTGATGACTATGCGCGAAGAAAATGAAAAGACTGTGTACAACTTGTTTCTGAATAAAGATGGATTTGTGAAATACTGCGACGAAATTGAGTACGAAAAGAACAAGACCTATAAGAAGGCTACATGGAACTTTGAATACAATTCTGACGGACAACTTGCTAAAGCCATACAATCTAAAGATGGATTTAAAACTTTGTATACCATTATATACAAAGATGGAGACGCTGTAGAATCAATAACCAGATCAGAGAAAGAAGGTAAAGAAACAGACCATTACAAAATTTACTATACTTCGAATAAAGTAACTTCGCCTATAGCAAACAAAGGTTGCATAATGGCTTTCGATGGAGGATTAGGTGTAGATTTGGAGGACTTCCAGAATGTATATTTTGCTGGAATGTTAGGAAAGGCAACCAAGCATCTGCCAATATACAACATAAATAAAGATAACGATATGACCAGTTTTGAGTGGTACTTCGATGCGAATGGATTTCCCATTAAGGTTGTTGTTAAAGATGATGACGACAGAGAAGACTCAAACATTGTTTGGTAAAGAGACAAGGAATAAAAATTATAGATTAGTTTAAATGCGCAAATATAGATACTACAGTTCTATTGCTTTTATATCTAAATCTTTATTTTTAGAATAACTTAAAGCGCAATTTAAATATTGACTATAACATAAGATACAAATAACAAACAAACTGAAAGAAATGAAGAAAATTTTTAATTCTATGTGGGTATTGGCGCTTGTCTTAACTACATCAATGGTATTTACTGCGTGTAGTGAAAAGAACGATGACCCAAACGAAGAGGTAGAACAGGGAAAAGTTGTTGTTGATCCAGAGAATGTTTTTGTTAATGGTCTTCCTAAATCTATTGGAGACTATACTATTGACAAGAATTCTAAAGACCAGGTTGTTTTCATCTATAATCAGAAAGAGAAAGAATATATTACCTTTGAATACAAGAACAAAAACTTAGGTGCTACAGAAGAGCCTAATGTGGTGATGTCGGTAGAAGATAAAGATAACAAAGTGGTATATAATCTATTCTTAAATAAGTATGGATATGTGAGATATTGCGATGCTATAGAGTATAACACAAGCAACAATATTTATACAGCAAAAATAGACTTTGAATACAACAAGGATAGACAGCTTACTAAGATAGTTGAAACAGTTGGTGGATATAAGACAACAAGTTCCATTACTTATAAGAATGGCGACGCTATAGAGACTTCAGAAGTATCGCAAAAAGAAGGTAAAGAAACTGCTCATTGTAAGATATACTACACTTCTGACAAAGTAACTTCGCCAATCGAAAACAAAGGTTGCATTATGGACTTTGCCGACGGATTAGGTTTAGATTACGAAGACTTAACGTTTATTTACTATGCTGGAATGTTAGGAAAACCTACCAAGCATTTGCCAATATTTAGTATAGATTTAGAGAATAATAAAACAACTTTCAGCTGGGCATTGAATAGCAAGGGCTTCCCAACATCGTTTATACGTACATATAATAATAATAAAGCTGAATATACTATTGTTTGGTAAGAATAAAGCTAAAGTAATATAAAAATAAGCAAGAGGCAACGAAGCAAATGTTCCGTTGCCTTTGTTGTTGTATAAGCTGCTTAGTTTATATTGTTTTACAGATAGAGTTTGGTAGAGTTTCTTGTTACATCTCTTCCTGATTATGCTGAGTTCTAGCAAATTGATAGCATTGTTCATTGGTATTTTTAGTGTGAAGATTATTTTGAGAGTCTTCAGTTTTTAGGCGGTTACTTCTTTATTGCTTATGGTGCACAGCAGAGAAAAGGTGGACAATTATAAGCTACGATTATTGGTTTCTTAGCTATTAAATAGAACGTTTTAAATACTCAAGAAAGATAGTAAAATGTAGCCTTTTTGTTTCAGATATCTGTCGCATTCGTTTCAGATATCTGTCGCACTCGTTTCAGATATCTGTCGGTTAGTAATTAGATACCATAAGCAATTACACCTTTCATTGCCATATTTTGTAATATATAAAAGATATTTATTCGGCTGAATATTAATGGGGGTTATTATCTAGTATATTCTAACCTAAACATCATTAGAATCTATTAGACAACTATGTGTTAGGGCATATTTTGCTATAACACCCTAACAAGGGTTATTTGTTTACCTTCTTGTTAGGGTGTCGTATAATATCCTTATCAGGGTATTCTATATTGTTTGCTAATATGAGCAATGAGGGATATTACTTATTAGCAGCAGGAAGTCCTTCGTATATCTGTAGCCCGAATTCATTTACATAAGCATAAACGTGTTCAAGTATATCAGATATTTTCTGTTCGAATTCTATTCCATTAGTTGTGTTCAAGAAGAATACGAGTTCTATTGGGAGTCCGTTTTGTGTAGCTTCCAATTGGTGTATAAGTAAGGTTGCCGACTTATTTACATCGTTGCGTTTCTTTAAGTATTCTGCAACGTAGCGACGGAAAAGCCCAACATTCACCGTTTCGCCTTCAATCTCCTGTTGTGTTACCATATTTTTGTTTAACAAAGCTTGCTTTGCATCATCGGTCAGAATACGAATGCTACGTACATCGAAATATATTTTCTTGCAAACTTGTCGCATGCCACTATCCATCATTCCTTTCCAGTTTTTAAACGAGCCATTAACCAACGTTAGAGGCGAAACAGTAGTGTAAGTGTTATCGAACTGCCGCACTTTCACAGTGGTTAGCGTTATATCTACCACGTTACCATCTACAGGCGTACCGGGAACAGTAATCCAATCGCCCACGTGCACCATTTCGTTGCTTGTAAGACGTATACCTGCAACTAATCCCTGTATTGTGTCTTGGAAAACCAACATTAAGACGGCAGAAGTTGCACCCAGTCCTGCAAACAACGTCATAGGGTTCTTGTCGATTAAGATGCTAACTACAACAATAACTGCTATAAAAATAACAATGATGCGAAGAACGCCAAGAAACGAACGGAGGTATTGACTGCTTTTGCTACCTTCTTGTTTACGCAGGAAGCGCAGACGGGCTATAACTTGTAACACTAAACGGGTGGAGTTTATGGCAATATAAACAGCCGTAAGCCGTAGTAGAGTATCTTCTACAAATGGATATTGAAAGAAAACCTTTGGTAAGAGTTTCCAAATAACTACGGCAGGCACTATATTACAAGCTGTATATAGAACAGCCTTATCGAACAATATAGAATCCCACTCGAGATTTGTTTTCGAAGTTAGTTTTATTACTAAAGGAACAAGCACCTTGCGGCAAAGAAAGCCTGCAAGGAATGCAAAAACGAACACAATTACTACTAACAACGCATGGCGTATTATATATGCAGCGGTGTACTCTACGTTTAGCGATACAAGTATGTGTTCTATAAACTTACTGATAGTATGCATAATGTTTAGTTTTGGTTGGTTATTTTATGTTGATTTTGTTATATACTATTGGCTCAATGCCACACATACCTTATTCTGCAAATTGCGCATTGGTCCTTGACGCATACCACCATTTACAATAATAGAGAAGCAGAGTCGATGTCCATTAGATGCAGTGAGATAGCCCGCTAACGAACTTACGCCAAACACCGTACCAGTCTTTGCGTGTACATTTCCTTGTGCTGGTGTGCCACGCATACGTTTTCTTAACGTACCGTCTATTCCAGCAATGGGGAGAGTTGGTAATAAGGTGTTATAAATATCTGGCTGACCGTAAGCAAAGCGAAGCAACTGCACTTCGAGTTCGGCACTAACATAGTTGTATAGCGAGAGTCCAGACCCATCGGCTATATTGTAGTCCGCAGGCGATAAATCTAACTTGCGTATAAGTGCGTTCACTTCTTTACGTGCCTGCTTTGCTGTGTTCCATTTGCCTCCACTGGCAGCTGCCAATTGGTAGAACATTGACTCAGCATAGAGATTATTACTTTTCTTCATCATGGTGTTCATTACCTCGCCAATGCTATGTGTACACGCTGTAATAAATGTTGCACCAGTGGTTGGCAATACACGTTCGCCCATCACTCCACTGGGTTCTACTCCAATTTCGCGCAATCGACGATAAAGCGTACTAACAAAGTTATCGGTAGAGCCTAAAAGTAGTGGAAAAAGCTTTGGATTCTTATCGTCCCAACACCAGCCATTGCCCAATTCATCTCTGTCTTTAAACGACAGGTCGGCATAGATATTGCCATCTATCTTCGTAATATTTAAAGCCTTAATGGCTTGTGCTATGGTGGTAATGTCGGCGTTAGACACCAATGGGTCCATACCTCCCACACAATATATGTCGCCATTAAGCACGTGTGTAGAGTCGTCTATACTTCCTGTATAGTATATATTTGTACGATAGTTGTAGTTCGAACCTAATCGATACAGTGCTGCAATAGCTGTTACACACTTCATTGTTGACGCTGGGCGCATGTGTATTCGCTCGTTATACGCATAAAGTTGTTTATCGTCTGTCAAGTCCCATACCATTAAACCTATCTGCATAGTAGATGCTATATCTGTATGCAATATAGAGTTTAATCGGGTTGTTATATTTTCTTGCCACGACAAACTATTATTAGTTTGAAAAGGAAGAACAGCATCTTCGCCCTCTTCATCGCTATCGTTAGGTTCTTCAGTATAATTGGTGGATGTTTGTGGTGGCACACCGTACAACATGTGTGCTACTTCCACGCTATCTATATGCACCTGTGCCTGTAGCGGAAGAGCCAACAGAACACTTAGCATTAGAACCTGAAAGTGTTTTAGTTTCATAACAAATTGTGTATTACGGTAATGAAGGCTTTACAATTATGGGGTTGTAAGCTCACCACCTTTCCATTCTTTAGTTCTATTAATACATAACTACCAGTGCGAAAAGCTAAAGGAAGTTTGCTTACATTGGTTATATCCGCAATGTTTATGTATTTAGTTCTCGCTACCCTACCTTGTTTCACAATCAGTTGCTTATCTGTAATAACATAACTGGTGTGCAATGCACGATCTAAAGCTATAGTTGTGAGTACCAAGAATAGCACACCCAAAACCACTAAGGCTGGATTGCTGCGATGCCAAAAACCATAGAGTGTTCCCATTAAAAACAATATAATAGCGCACCACTCTAACGGCATTACACGATGATTAAATGTTCTTATCATTATCTTCAGGGTAGTGTATGTTCATCTTATACTAATTATAATGCTGCTACAGTTTTATAGTCTCAGCATTATTGAATAAGTTTTTCTTGCTTTAATATAGCCTCAATAACCTGAGGAAAATGCTTCATTTCCAAAACGTGTTCCTTAGCTGCAATATCGTCGGGTGTATCATCGGGTGTAATAGGAGTACGAAACTGTGCAATAATTTCACCACCATCGCACACAGGGCTTACCCAATGGACGGTCATTCCAGTTTCGGTTTCGTTTGCTTTTCGTATAGCTTCATGCACATAATGCCCATACATTCCTATGCCTCCAAACTTAGGTAAGAGTGCTGGGTGTAAGTTTATCATACGATGTTGATAAGCAGAAATAAGCCAATCGGGTATCATTAGCAAGAAGCCGGCTAACACAATGAAGTCTATTCTATAGTCTGCCATAAGTTTCATAACCATCTCTTGGTTATTAAACTCAGCTTTCGGCAATACCTTTGTTGGTACATTCAGCCTTTGAGCACGTACAAGTGCATAGGCATCGGAACGATTGCTAACTACTAAAGCTATATTAGCTTGCTTATTGTTTTGGAAATACTGGATAATGTTTTCGCAATTACTGCCACTACCTGATACAAATATTGCTATGTTCACCATATTATATATATAATGTGTTATTTACTCCTCATCGTCCTCGAAGTCGTCAAAGCCAAAGAGTGCAGGGTCTACAAATGCATCGAGCTGTCGTCTGTCTTTCTTAGTTGGTCTACCAGTACCACGTGCTCGGTCTACAAAACCACTTATTCGACTCATTTCTAAAAGTTCGTATTGCTTAGCATCGGTAACGTTTTTATATACTTCGGGAATTAGTTTTGCGCCTACACGCTTCTCGATGGTTTGCAAAACCTCGAACGAATAAGTAATAGGGGGTTTCTTAACGTTTATAATCTCTCCCACTTTTATAGTATGCGAGGGTTTTACATTAGTGCCACTAATAGTAACACGTCCATTTTTACAAGCGTCAGCAGCTATGCTTCTTGTTTTAAATATACGTGCAGCCCAAAGCCATTTGTCTATTCGTGCAACATCTGTCATTATTTCTTACCTAACTTGTTGTATTGATTCATTGTGTTGTTAATGCCAGCAAGCACGAAACTTTTAATAATATCTGTTGCAAGGTCTATACTGGGTTGAAGAATTTTCATATCATCTTCAGTATATTTTCCTAATACCCAATCTACCTGCCCTCCCTTAGGATAATCGTTGCCGATACCCATTCGGAGACGTGCATAATTCTGACCAATTAGCTGCTGAATATGCCCCAAACCGTTATGCCCACCATTAGAGCCATTTGCTTTCAGCCGAAAAGCACCTAACGGCAGAGCAAGTTCGTCGGACACAACAAGCAACCGACTTTCGTCTATTTTCTCGCTGTTAAGCCAATAACGTACGGCATTGCCCGATAGGTTCATAAACGTGGTCGGCTTTAGCAATATTATCTTTCGCCCTTTAAGGGTAGTTTCTGCTATATATCCGTAACGCTTATCCTCAAAAACAATATTGGACGCCTTAGCAAAAGCGTCCAATACCATAAATCCTGTGTTGTGGCGAGTTCCCTCGTACTCACGCCCAGGGTTTCCCAAGCCACATATTAGATACTTGTCCAATATTATTTGTTTCGTTTTTAAAGTACATTCAGATAGCTCATAATAGTATATTAACATCAAGTTAATTAACTGTTCTGACTTTTAAAGACCACCGTTCAAACCGCTATTATCTGATACCCTAAAATTTCAGATATCTGTTTCGTTCATTTTAGATATCTGTTTCGTTCGTCACAGATATCTGTCGCAATAGTTTTAGATATCTGTTTTATCGGTCATAGATATCTACTATTCAAATACCTTTAATTTAATGGTCAGACAGGTTCTATATGTCTATACAGAATTACTATAAATTGCTATCTAAACTTGTTATTGTCTTACTCAGCTGCACTGCCATCGCCATCTTCGTCATCAGTAGATGCAGAAGCAACAGCATTACGAGTGTTCTTAATTGAACAAACAACAACATCTTTTGATGTTACAAGCTCAAGACCCTCGAAGCTCAAATCGCCAACTTTAATACTCTTACCAATACGAAGTTTAGTAACGTCTATATCAAGAGTCTCTGGAATTTGTGCGTATGGAGCCTTAACATCTATCTTACGAATAGACTTATTCATACGACCACCATCACGAACACCTTGTGCAAGACCAATATGTTTAACAGGAACACCCATAACAATTGGCTTAGTCTCGTTTACTTCATAGAAGTCGATATGCAGAATAGCGTCAGTTGTTGGGTGGAACTGTATTTCTTTCATAATAGCTCCATGATTCTTACCATCTATATTAAGCTCTACAAGATAGATGTGCGGAGTATAAACCAATTTGCGCAACTCTGACATTGGAGCTGCAAAAGATAAAGCAACAGGCTTACCATCTGCAGTAGCTTCACCATAAAGGTTACATGGAATCATACCTTCCTTACGGAGTTCTTTTGAAGCTTTCTTTCCTGTAGCTTCACGTTTCTTACCAGAAATAAGAATTTGTTTCATTTTTTTGTTGTGTTACTCTAAATTAATTAATTATTTAATTCGCCATCACACACTGATATTGCTAAAATAACAAGTCGAGAGACCTAAAGTCTGCCGTTATCAATTTGTAAAAAGCGGTGCAAAGTTATATCTTTTCGATGGAATGTACAAATATAATAATAAAAAACAAGAAAATAATGGTATTCTCTTGCAAGTAACGAGGATTTTTTCTACATTTGCAGAACATAACAGATTCACACAAAACACAATTTTTATACGGCAATGGTAAATAGAGATTTAATAAGAATAAAGGTCGTTCAGCTAACCTACGCTTACTATCAAAATGGAGAACGCAATATTGATAAAGCTGAAAAAGAATTGCTTTTCAGTCTGTCAAAAGCGTATGGACTTTACAATTACTTGCTATCTCTCATAGTTTCAATAACACAAGAAGAGCGTCGTCGTGTAGAGATATTAACAAACAGAGCACAACGCGAAGGTACAGAAGTTCCTTCTGCTAGGTTTGCCTACAATAAATTTGCAGTACAACTGGAAGAAAACAAACAGCTAAACTTGTTTATTGAAGGACAAAAGTATCGCTGGGAAGATGATATGGAGGCTGTGAGAAAACTGTGCGATCAGATAGAAGAGAGCACTATATACAAAGAGTATATGGGAAGCGATGACGATTCGTATGATGCAGATCGTGAATTATGGCGAAAAATATATCGCACACTTATTCAAAGTAATGAAGACTTAGATGCTATTCTAGAAGAAAAGAGCTTGTATTGGAACGATGATAAAGAAATTGTAGACACATTCGTTATCAAAACTATTAAACGTTTCGATCCCGCAAACAAAGCTAATCAAGAATTGCTGCCAGAGTTTAAAGACGAAGAAGATAGAGACTTCGCTGTGAAACTCTTCCGTGCCACAATATTGAACGCCGATTCTTATCAACGATATATGAGCGAAACAAGTAGAAACTGGGATTTCTCACGTTTAGCATATATGGATGTTGTTATAATGCAAATTGCCATTGCTGAAATGCTTACATTCCCCAATATACCACTATCGGTTACAATTAACGAATATGTGGAACTTGCCAAACTTTATAGCACTCCACGAAGTGGTGGTTATATAAATGGAATGCTTGATGCTATAGCACGCTATCTTATAGAGACAGGAAAAATGTTGAAACAAATACCAGAACATAGACAGCAACAGCACAGAAACAATAACCGTTAAGAACAGTAACGAGTAAATACTCGAAAAACGGTTATACTGAAGAACTATTCCAACAAGTGGAAGCAACAAGAATAAGTAAATTCATAAGATAAACAAAAGAAATAAATAAAGTTATAATTGACAAAATATGAATACAGCTATTTTACTCGCAGCACAAGCTGCAGGAAAACAAGGAAGTCCATTACCAATGATAGTGATGATGCTTGTTATTGGAGCTATCATGTGGCTCTTTATGATTCGTCCACAACAGAAAAAACAAAAGCAAATTCGCGCATTTCAAAATGCACTTAAAGAAGGCGACTCGGTTGTTACAGGTGGCGGAATATTCGGTAAAGTAAAACACATAGATATAAACTCAAATAAAATTGATGTAGAAATTGCACGTGGTGTAGTTATCACTGTAGATAAAGGTTATGTATTTGCCGATGCAGAGGCTATGCGTATGAGCCAAAACAAATAAGCATTTGCAAATTAATAGAAGTAGATTCCATAAATGATAAATAGGAGACTACATATAATAAATATAATCAGAGGTTTCTTGTCGAAATTAATCAACAAGGAATTTCTGGTTTTTTTGTTCTTTCTTTTATTGAGTGGTCTATTTTGGCTTACGAATGTACTTGACGACTATTATGAACGCGAATTTACAGTAGATGTTAGATTGGCAGGAATACCTAAGAATGTTGTCATAACAAGTGATATAGATTCCGTTGTCAGGGTTGTTGTGCGCGACAAAGGTTATGTTATAGCTAGCTATATGTTTGATGACGCTTTTCGCCCATTGTTCTTTGACTTTGATGCTTGTACTCGGTCTGACAATTCTGGTGAGATCTCCACTACCGATATACAACGATTACTCACTCTACAAATGTATTCGAGTTCGAAAATAGTGAGTGTAAAGATAAACAATCTTACTTTCTCGTATAATCACGGCAGACATAAAAAAGTTCCGGTAAGGTTTCACGGTATAGCGATTCCTACAGAAGGCTATTATCTTTCACGAACACAAATAGTTCCAGACAGTGTTATTGTCTATGCTGCAAAAGATATATTGAACAAAATTAAATATGTATCAACCGAACAACTAACAATATCGAACTTTACTGAGCCGAAAACACAACAAGTAAGGATTGCAAAGATAAAAAACGCAAAAATATTACCTAACCACGTAAAGGTAGAGTTATATCCTGATATTCTTACAGAAGAATATGTAGAAGTGCCCATTAATGCCATAAATGTTCCTGCGGATAAAACAATGCGAATATTTCCCAGCAAAGTAAAGATTAAATTTGCTGTAGGAGCACAACGATTGCGATCTATGCCAAAGAACATAGAAACGAGAGAGCTGCTACCTGAAGGGTTCAAAGCTGTAGCAGACTATAATGAGGTGGCAGACCATAAGGTGGACAAATGCCATGTGTATCTTCAAGCTGCACCAAATGGTATACGTAATGCCTACCCCGTTGTGAATGTTGTGGACTATCTTATTGAACAAAAATGAAAGTAGCAATAACAGGTGGTATTGGTAGCGGAAAATCGTTTGTTTGCGAACGATTACAACACTTCGGCATTGATGTGTACGATTGCGATAAAGCTGCAAAAATGCTAATACACACTTCTATTGATATACAAAAGCAATTATCTGACTTAGTAGGCACGAATATATTTGTTAATGGAAAGCTACAGAAAGCAGAATTGGCTTCTTTTCTGTTACACGACAAAGCAAATGCACAAGCCATAAACAATATTATTCACCCTGCTGTTGCTGCTGATTTTGAAAAGTCAGGCTACGATTATATTGAAAGTGCTATTCTCTTTGATAGCGGTTTTATAAATCGCATACATATAGACAAGGTGATTTGTGTAACAGCACCTATCAATGTTAGAATACAACGCATTGTTAATCGCGACCAGATTACTTCAGAAAGAGCTAAAGAGTGGATAAACCGACAGTTGCCACAAGACGAAGTTTTAAAGCGCAGTCAGTATGAAATAGTAAACGATGGACAACGCGATTTAGATTCACAAATACAAGCAATTATAAACAATATAGAAAAATTGAGTAAGTAATATATTTAATAAAAACATAATGAAACAAACAATTCTTTCAATTGCAGGCAAGCCTGGACTTTACAAATTGGTAAACCATGCGAAAATGAACTTAATAGTTGAGACTATTGATGAAAAGAAAAAACGTATTCCCACCTTTGCGACAGATAGAGTAACAAGCCTTTCCGACATTTCAATGTTTACAGAAGGAGACGATGTTCCTTTGTACGAAGTATTAGTAAATGTACGTGAAAAGGAAGAAGGAAAAGTATCTTCGTTCGATTGGCGTAAAGCGTCTGCAAAGCAATTGCAGAACTATTTTGCAGAAGTTCTTCCCGATTACGACCGCGACCGTGTGCATAATAGCGATATTAAGAAATTGTTACAGTGGTACGACATTTTGATTAAAGCTGGCATTTCAAACTTCGAAGAAGTGCTGAAACCTGACGGAGAGGAAGAAGTAGAAGACAATCAAGAAAGCAAAGAAGAAGAGAAGTAAGGTTTAAAACTGGACGAGGTACCTTTATTTCTTACCAACTTGCTCTTAAATAGGAATATATCAAAAAGAAGTAGCCACCACATTTTGTTTAATTAGTTTACAGGGCTTTAATTAACTACTCTGAATGTTGATGCTCTATGTAAGTTATAACGGCATACATTAATATTAAGGTAAAAGATGTAGCGATATGCAAGTTGAAACTATTCATAACACACCTGCCACTCCTTGGGTATTTCCTTTGCAGTCGAAAATAGGAGAACATATTATAAGGTATGACGGATTAACTGAATTCGCACAGGGGTCTCCACTAATAGGTAGCTTATTTGTTGATGATAAAAAGATAGGTAAAGACGATCTCTTTGGCGCCCCGTTCTTATTGAGCAACAACCATTTATATATACCGAAATATGTTCGATGCTTTTTGACATCGGGATTTATCTTGTGTAAAATAGATATTCGAACAAGACAAATAGAACATCTTAGTAAGATAAAGCCATTGATATATTTACATTGTATTGATGATGGTAGAATTTTATACTCTACCGACTATATTGAGTTAAAAGAATAAATAAGTTCTCTTAGAGTTGTGATAGGTAAGTGCCTTTTACAACATACAAATAACAACGTTATCTCTGTGCGATAAGTGTAGAGGTAACGTTGTTTATTTTTGTGATAATTTTAGCATATAGGACTATTTTTTGTAACTTTGTACTATAAAACTTAAATACATTGTCATTATGGCGTCAAAAACATATAACGTTCTATTTATTGGAGCAATGTTGTTGCTTAGTAGTTGTAGCGTATTCCGTGGACTCGCACTCGATGGCCCTTCTGGTCCGGATATATACGAATATCAGAAGTTGGAACGAGACACTATTTTCAAAGGAGACAATCCGTTTTGTTTTCCACTTGCGGCACCGCATCGTTGTATAAATAGAGGTATATATATAACTCACAAAAAGGCAGGAAATGCAGAGAAGGTGCGAATAGATTCACTCGTTGAACAATGGTTTGGAAAAGATGGGCAATTGCTTATTATTCATAACGACAGTATTGTTTACGACCAATGGACAGAGCCTTATTATATTCCAGAATTGGCACAATACAATGCTACATTCAAAAAGTTACGTATTGTCCACCTACTGAATATGCAGGCTGGTTTCGATTTTTACGAGGACTATGAATTGACTCTAAAAGGTTTGTTTAAAATATTCAAGATAACTCAACTGCAATATGGGCACGACTTCACCCGGCTTTTCCGACACATAAAGTTTAAAAATCAACCTGGGGAGAAGTATGAATATAACAGTTTAACAACAGCTCTACTCTCTTGGATTATTGAACGAGCTACGGGTAAAACCTATGCGGACTATATGAGTGAGAAGGTATGGAAACCATTAGGTATGGAACGCGATGCATGGGTTACAATAGACAGCCGTAAGCATCATCACACACAAGGCTTTGGAGGTATTGCTACAAATGTATATGACCTTGCAAAGATAGGAAGATTATATTTGAATGGTGGTACGTGGAATGGGAAGCAGATTGTCAGCAAGGAGTGGATAGACAAGAGTTTAGAAAAGACTACCGAGAATAAAGGTTATCATTATTGCTGGTACCATCAGTATCGCGATAACGATGCCGATAACTCTTCTTTCTATGCGTTTGGTGTCGGACACCAATTCATTTATATTAATCAGAAGAAGAATGTGATTATTGCCCGAATAGGAAACAACTACAATTGGATGGGGTGGGAAATGTCATTTTTCGACTCCTTGTGCGACAAATTGTTCTAAACAAAATAAGTAGTTAAAATTCTGAATATATTTTGTAGGTACTGACGAGCAAATTGTTTGTATTTACAACAATGCTATATAGTAACTTATAAATATACTGGTATGAAGAGCCTATAGAAAATAGGTTGGAGAATTATGAGCAATATTTACAAGTTACTCACGAATAGAACAGAACACCTTAGATATTGGTTACGTTCGTTTCAGATATCTGTAACGCTCTTCTCAGATATCTGTCAGTTGCGAATTAGATATCTGTCAGTTGCGAATTAGATATCATAAAAAAGCACAACCTTTAAAACTCTATATCATTATACTTAAAAAGTATTTAGCCAGATAAGAAGTATAAATTCCCCTATTCTGTAATATTCCAATCCACATATTATGATAAAATCCTGAACACCAATATATTATCTGATAATTCATTATGCTAAATTAGTTTTCATTACAATCGCATTCTCTTCCTAAGAATCTCCACTTCTTCCCTATTGAGTAGAAATAAACTCAGAAAATGGTGGTTAAATGCAATATAATGTCTATATTTGCAAACAATATATGTAAAACAAACTCATAACATGAAGAAATATATTAGAATAAGTATGCTATTGATAGGCATTTTGTTTGCCTTACCAAATCCAACCTCTGCTCAATGTCCCATAAAAGAAAAGATTATGGGAAGTGGAGAAGACGAATCTGATGCAGCAAATAATAATCACACTCTGATTATTTATTTCGACAAAACAAAGGGAAATAAGGCGCTAATGAAAGCTATTCAAAAGAAAGGCTGTGCAGTGCTGTATGAATATAAAAATTTGAATGGTATTGCAATTAAAACTCCAGACGATTGGGACATTGAAAAGGCTGTAGCCTATTTCAGTAAAGTAAAAGGCGTTACATTTGTAAACAAAGATGGTGTAAACCGGTTACACTAATAAAAAGGAGTAAGAACATATAGCGAGAAGGTCAATATGCCAATAAGAAAAAGATAATTTCTTGTTGCAAGTCTTATCGCCTCGCTTCAGTTCAGTAATTCGCTTTAAACAGCTTCGTAAAATCCTATTCACTTTAGGGAAATTCCCCTACGTGATAGGGTTTTTATTTTCAAAGAGACTTTATTTGATAGTACCTTTGCAACATCAAAGAAATAAACAAGATATGAAGAAGGTAATTGTATTAGGAGTTGCTACAATCTTCTTACTAAGTAGTTGCGACTCGAATATGGGCAGTATCTATGCAGGAGGCTCATTAGGTAGCGTACTTGGAAGTGCTATCGGTGGCATTGCAGGAGGTGCACGAGGCTCAGATATTGGTACAATTATCGGAATGGCAGGAGGAGCAGCTGCCGGAGCGGCTATAGATGCCAAAACAAAAAAGAAAAGTAGAGAGTATGCTTACGGTAATGAGCGCTTAGCGCCAGAGAATAGAAAAGATGTACAAGAGCCTTACTACCAACAACAGATAGATACAGAACAATATAACAACTTGCCACAAACTACAGACGAGAATGGGTCTGACTGTACAAATGCAGAAGATAATGGACAATATGGTTTTCAAATAGAATCTCCAAATGGGTTTACAGAAACAAATGCAAAACCAGTCTATTTATCTAATAAGTCGAGTATTGAGCGACTCACACCGTCTACAAACGAGATGCCCAATATAGAAATTAGTAAGGTTGTCTTTGCAGATAACGATGGCAATAATATCTTAAAAAGGGGCGAGATTGGTAAAATCGCATTTGAAATACATAATAATGGAACACAAGCAATAAGCGATTTATACCCCACAATAACCGAAGCAACAAATTCAGGACACTTCAGAATTAGTCCAACAACAAGAATAAATTTATTGAAACCTAGTGAGGTTGTAAGATACACAGCTACAATAATGGCTGATAACCGTATTAAGACTGGAGAATATAACTTTTTAATTACAATACTCAAAGATAATAAAAGTATAACGAAAGTGATGAATTTACGTCTGAGCACACAGAAATAAACTGACTCAATATAATATTAAATTGACTCAATACAAACATTATTTGAAAAAAGAGAGAAAAAGATATTTTAAAAATACAGAGATGAAAAGGCTCAGAATAGCTATTAAGTAACTAATAACTCAACAATGGCGCATCGAAAAACGATGCGTCTTTTTTGCTTATAACCCTGTAATACAAATCAGAGGATTTGAGTTAATATTACTGAGAATAGAAAATATCAACCTATAACAAGTAGAACATTTTTAGCAGACTACGCTCAATAACATTAATCGAACCAACTACTAACGCCTTTCTTTATATTTTTAAAGAAGTTGGTCCAGCTATTCTGCTCTTTCTTTTGTGGTGTTTGACGTTTATTGTTTATAGGTTTAGAAACAGTTTTTGTATTTGAATTAGTGGTTGTTGTAGGACGTTTATTTTTATTCGGGTGCAACGAAGTCTTCACCTTACGTTCTATATTCTTGGGCTTATCATCATCACCTTGTGCCTCCCATTCTGGAATAAACTCATAGCAAACACCAGCAAAACCATACTCAACCTCTGGTACTTTTAAGGCAGATTGCTCTGATGCAAATGGAATTTCAGTTTCTTTTGGTAATACTTCTACCTTTACATAAGCTACGCCACTAGAAATCATACCCAATTCTCGGGCTGCTGCATACGAAAGATCTACTATTCGTCCATGTGCATACGGACCACGATCGGTAACGCGTACCTCTACTTCCTTTCCATTTCTTGGGTTTGTTACTCGTAAACGCGTACCAAAAGGCAAAGTTCTATGTGCACAAGTAAAACCATTTCTATCGTAACGTTCGCCGTTACTCATTTTTCGCCCGTGTAGGCTATTACTATAATAAGAGGCTTTACCGTCCGACTGTGCAAAGCAGCTTGTCGAAACAGTAAAGCCTATTATCATTGTTACTAAAAGGTGATTTCTAGTTTTATCCATAAAAACAAATTTACATTTGTCCTCCCCTTTTCGTAACATTCTATTTCCCTCTTCCTACAAAAAGAATGTAGGAAGGGGAAAGGAGAAGACTTTTATTAAATTACGCCTTGCTCTAACATTGCTTGAGCAACCTTCATAAAGCCAGCGATATTAGCACCCTTAACATAGTCTACAGTGCCATCTGGTTGTTCACCGAACTTAACACATTGCTCGTGAATGCTCTCCATAATCCACTGTAGTTTCTCGTTTACTTCAGCAGGAGCCCAATTTAAGTGAGCAGCATTTTGTGTCATTTCAAGTCCAGAAGTAGCAACACCACCAGCATTAACCGCTTTACCAGGAGCAAAGAGTATGCCGTTCTTTTGGAAATAATGAATTGCGCCTGGTTGGCAGCCCATATTAGAAACTTCGCAGCAGCACCAGCAACCGTTAGCAACTAATTCTTTAGCATCGTCTTCGCTTAATTCATTTTGGAATGCACATGGAAGAGCAATATCTACAGGAATACTCCAAGCTTTCTTACCTGCAGTAAATTTAGCTTTACCTGGGAACTTAGTTGCCATATCTTCAACCTTATTACGGTTAGAGTTACGCATTTCGAGCATATAATCTATCATTTCAGGTGTAATTCCATCGGGTATTTCACAAACACCATCAGGACCAGAAATTGCAACAACTTTACCACCAAGTTCAGTTGCTTTCTTTGCAGCACCCCAAGCTACATTACCGAAGCCAGAGAGAGATATCTTCTTACCTTTAATGTCTTTACCTGCTTTCTTTAGAAGATGCATTGTGAAATAAAGTGCACCAAAGCCAGTAGCTTCTGGACGGAAGAAAGAACCACCCCAAGTTATACCTTTACCTGTGAGTACACCTGTGTGGTATTGACGAGTAAGTTTTTGATACATACCATTCATATAGCCTATTTCACGACCACCAACACCTACATCGCCTGCAGGAATATCTTGATCAGGACCTATATTGTGACGAAGTTCGAGCATAAAGGCTTGGCAGAAACGCATAATTTCAGCGTCTGATTTACCAACTGGATCGAAATCTGAACCACCTTTACCACCACCCATTGGCAATGTTGTAAGTGCATTCTTGAATGTTTGCTCGAAACCGAGGAACTTTAACATTGAAGGTGTAACTGCTTTGTGGAAACGCAAGCCTCCTTTGTACGGACCAATTGCGCTATTAAACTGTACACGATAGCCAAGATTAGTTTGAACCTTACCATTATCGTCAATCCATGTTACACGGAATGTAAATATACGTTCTGGTTCTACCATTCTTTCTACAATCTGGGCTTTTTCAAACTCAGGGTGTTGGTTGTAAACTTCCTCAATAGATTCGAGGACTTCTTGTACTGCCTGTAAGTACTCTGCTTCTCCTGGGTGCTTTTGTTCCAGGCTCTGCATAATCTTTTTGACTTCCATAGTAATTTTTTATAAAACGTTTATGTTAGTATTTCAAATTATCTAATTTACCGCAAATGTATTGATTTTATATTAGAGCACCAAATAAAAACTGTATCTTTTTGTATTCCTAATAATAATTTTCAATTTTATAATAACCTTATTTTAATACACACATAACTAATAAAAATACTTTTACTTACTTTATGTCATAATAATAGCTACATATATTAGCTTTATGCAATATATACTCTTATTTTACAACTTTATTGCTTACTTATGTTTTTTCTTCTCACACCATATAGAAAGTTCTTTTTTTGCAAACAATTCCATTTAAGAATAGAAACTTTCATCTTTAAAATTATTTTATTTATCTTTGCAATATGAATAAAAGTTTGAATGAATTATATAAAAAACAAATAGTAGAACTTACACAAACTATTTATAGGTTGCGTACTAAAAGTCGTGTATTCGTTATTACCGAAATATTATCGTTTACTGTTTCCATTGCCTTTATTGTAATGTTCACTGTTCTCAACAATGCCTCATGGACTTTAGGTGTGGCATTGTGTGTTCTATTTCTTTATTTTTATATTCGGAATTTAGACACAAAAAACGATAGAGATATTGCTGATGCATTGGCTCTAAAACTTACGTACGAAAAGGAAATTGCTTACCAAGAGGGCGATTACACAAAGTTTGACGCAGGCGAACGTTACCTTCAATCCACTCATCCTTTTACTTTCGACCTTGACATATTTGGACAAGGTTCGCTATTTCAACGAATAAATAGAACTATTTCGTCGGGAGGAAGCGACTATTTGGCAGAATGCTTAGCAGGAAAATGGGAAACTCTCTCTACAACAGAACTTCTAAAAAACATAAAACAGCGCGCAGAAGCCATAGAAGAACTCGCAAAAAACGAACCTTTTCTATCACAATTCAAAGCACAAGGCATAGAAAAAACTATAGATACCACAGCAATTCGCAAAGCTTTTAGCAGCATTCACACATTGCAAATACCTTCCTACTTTGCCAATCGCACCTTTAGAACACTTATTTATGCCAATCTTACAGGCTTTTACCTTAGTATATTTCTATCTATCGCCAATTTTGTTCCTACATTTCTTCCAATATGGTGGGGCATATTCAACTTTTTTCTTGCCACATTTTGTTGCCATAAATATATAAAATTGGTGAACGAAGTAATATCTAAACTAAAAAATCAGGTGCACGGATACGTGAATATGGCTACATTAATAGATAAACAATCGTTTACAGCTACACATTTATGCGAATTGAAAAACAATCTATCGGGCGCAATGGAATCGTTCGGACAATTAGAACGCATTCTTCAGAAAATTGACAATAGAAGCAACGAAATTGGTATTGTACTTTTCAACTGTTTTGGTTTGCTCGACATTACCATTATTCGTCATTTTTTGCGTTGGCAACATACATACGAACCTATTACTGACCAATGGATTTATGCATCGAGTACTTTCGATGCACTTGTTTCAATGGCTACATTCCGCCTCAACGAAGACAAAGCACAACAAGCTACAATTGTTAATAGCAACAAAGTAAGCTACAAAGCACGCAACATTTACCACCCCTTCTTGGGCGAAAAGGCTGTACGCAACAACTTCGATATTCAAAACCATGAATATTATATTATAACGGGAGCAAATATGGCTGGAAAAAGCACATTTTTGCGAACATTGGGGGTAAACTATATTCTCGCAATGAACGGATTACCAGTATTTGCCGAAGAAATGTGCGTATCAGTATTCCGACTTTTTACTAATATGCGCACAACTGACGATTTAACACACGGCATAAGTTATTTCAATGCCGAACTGCTTCGTTTAAAACAACTCATTGCAAGTTTAGACCCTAATGTTCCAAGCTTAATAATACTCGACGAGATATTGAAAGGTACAAATTCGTTAGACAAACTAAATGGTTCACGACTATTCTTAGAGTATATTTCTAAACGAAACGTTACAGGAGTTATAGCTACTCACGATTTAGAACTTTCTAAACTCGAAGACGAAAACCCACAACGGTTCCATAATTATTCGTTCGAAATAGAACTTGGCACTAATGTTACCTATACATATAAAATAGGTAGAGGCGTTGCAAAAAACCAAAATGCAACTTTCTTATTAAAACAAATACTCGCTTAACTATCTTTTAAAAATTACTCTCACTGCAATCACAAACATACAATTTTATAAGGAGTGAATTTTTAATTAGAAAATTAAAAAACATAATTAGAAAATTAAAAAACATAATTAGAAAATTAAAAAACATAATTACAATTTTAATCACTTCTAATAAAAACTTTTTTGAACATAAACCAAAAACCAGAAAATATATCTCTCCCCAAAAGCCCATTGCAACAATATCTGTCTTCTTTATTCTCCTATCTATACATAATTTTAATTTAGAAATAACCAACACCCCACAACAATAAGTCGGAATAATACCCTTACAACCTAAAAGTAAAAAGAAGTGTCCCATACCACTATCAGCATATTAAAATTATAACAAAATATTTCTGCGCCCAGAAACTTACGTAACAGTAGCTAAATGGTAACCCAATTCAACGTACTTTCATATTTTATATTCACTTGTTTTTTAAGCCGATCCACATCCATTTTAATAGACAAAAGAAATAATGAAAAATAAAAACAACTACTATATACATAGCAAACTTTTACCATTGCATAAAATAAGCCTTCAAATAGTTATTCTTGAAGAAAGGCATCTTTATTTCTCTATTTTTTTTTATAACTTTGCGTTTAAAAAGAAGTTGTTATTGTACAAGTAGAAGAATTTTATTCATGCAAATAGAGATACTTTCGTCTATTTTGATCCACCATATCACCCATTGAGTAATACATCTAGTTTCAATGATTATACAAAAGAACCATTTAACGATGATGCACAAATTCGTTTAAAGAAATTTTGCGACAGAGTTAATAACACAGGCTATAAATTTATGCCCAGTAATTCTGATTGTAAGAAAAAAAACGAAGACTATAACTTCTTTGATATTCTGTATAGTACATATAAAATAGAAAGAGTTTGAGCTTCTAGGAGTATCAATTCTAATCCAAGTAAAAGGGAAAACTAACAGAAACATTGGTACATAACTATTTACAAATCCCAAAAAAATATCAATACAATAAAATCTCATGTTTGAAACAAAGTATGTAGCAAAAAAAGATAACATCAAGTTGAGTAATTATATGTTGAATAGCCTTATTGGTACAACAACGTTTCGTAAGAATATAGAAACGATTTAAAAACGTAATAAAACAGCTTTTAGTATTATGAACATTGTATTGTAGTTCGTAGTGAAGAAAAGAAGAAAAAATCTCAATTTATTAAATAGTAATCCTTAAATAAGGAATCTTTTTAGATGCAAATATCATTTGTAATAAGAATAAATATAAAACAAAAAAGTAGTATTTTATCTATGAAATTTAGATTAAATAATAGGTATATTATCTTTATTGAAAGAATATAAAGAAAAAAGTGTACTGTTATTATTTTTTAAAGCAACAAATAAAAACGAATTAAAAATTTGGTAGTTAAATTATTTATATATACCTTTGCACCCGCTTACGATAAGTAAGGGCGTTTAGCTCAGTTGGTTTAGAGCATCTGCCTTACAAGCAGAGGGTCGGCGGTTCGAATCCGTCAACGCCCACAGGGGTGTTCCCTGTAGTCTTTCGGGGTTGCGGGGAGTTTTTTTTAAAGGGCGTTTAGCTCAGTTGGTTTAGAGCATCTGCCTTACAAGCAGAGGGTCGGCGGTTCGAATCCGTCAACGCCCACAGCATAAATATAGAGCTTTACAACTTTTTAGTTGTGGAGCTTTTTTGTTTTTATAAGCAACCTTTAACATTTAAATTACAAAGATTATAGCGATTTATTGCTCCCGTCTCAATTTTAAATACTAAATTTGCAAGTAAATTAAAAATAGTTTTATGGTTCTTGATATTTTAACAGCCATATCGCCAGTTGATGGACGTTATAGAGGCAAAACTGCGAAACTCGCAGATTATTTCTCAGAATTCGCACTCATACGATATAGAGTACGTGTAGAAATTGAATACTTCATATCTTTGTGTGAACTACCTTTACCACAATTAGCTACGTTCAATAAACAGGTGTTCGAGAACTTGCGCAACATCTATAAGAACTTTACAGAAGAAGATGCAGCAAGGGTAAAGGAAATAGAAAGTATTACGAACCACGATGTAAAAGCCGTTGAATATTTTATAAAAGAAGAGTTCGACAAGATTGGCGGACTTGACGCGTATAAAGAGTTTATACACTTTGGTCTTACATCACAAGACATCAACAATACGAGTGTACCTTTATCGATGCTTGAAGCATTGAAAGAGGTCTATTATCCACAAGTAGAAGAACTTATTGCACAACTCCAACAATATGCCGAAGAATGGAAAGATGTTCCTATGTTAGCTAAAACACATGGACAACCAGCCTCTCCTACTCGGTTAGGTAAAGAGATAGAAGTTTTTGTATATCGCTTGCAAGAACAGCTTGCAGGTTTAAAAACTTGTAAACTTACTGCAAAGTTCGGTGGTGCAACAGGAAACTTTAATGCACACCATATAGCTTATCCAGAATACGACTGGAAAACATTCGGCAATAAGTTCGTAAATAATTATTTGGGTTTGCAGCGTGAACAATGGACAACTCAGATAAGTAACTACGACCATCTTGGAAGCATATTTGATGCAATGCGCAGAATCAATACAATTATAATTGATTTAGACCGAGACTTCTGGCTGTACATATCTATGGAATATTTTAAACAAAAAATCAAAGCAGGCGAAGTAGGTTCAAGCGCAATGCCGCATAAGGTAAATCCAATAGACTTTGAAAACAGCGAAGGCAATCTTGGAATAGCAAATGCCATATTACAGTTCCTCGCACAGAAACTCCCTGTAAGCCGTTTACAACGCGACTTAACTGATTCTACAGTATTGCGCAACATTGGCGTACCGTTTGGACATAGCATTATATCTATCCAAAGTACATTAAAAGGTCTTCGCAAACTCATATTGAATCAAGAAAAGCTAAATGCCGACTTAGAAAATACATGGGCTGTAGTAGCAGAAGCTATACAAACTATACTGCGTCGTGAGGCTTATCCACATCCATACGAAGCTTTAAAAGCATTAACACGTACAAATGCTCACATGACGGCTGAGACTATTCACGATTTTATTCAAACATTGAATGTGAGCGACAAGGTGAAAGCTGAATTAATGGCTATCACACCACTCAATTATACCGGCATATAAACAAATAAGATATTAATAAATTGCACATTATATATACAACGGAATTAGAAACAAAACTTAAACACAAATATAGTTAGTTTTCGACCGTGAGGTTAAGTATTATTCAAAACAAAAGAAATTCAAATTATGGCAGAAGAATTCGAGAAGAAAGAAAATCAATCTGGACAAGCTGAAGACATCAGAGAAAACAGTTCAACTACCGAACAAGGAAGTTATTATGAAAGAAGCTACCACAGCACAGGACGTCCACAACGTCCTCGTATTCAAGCACAACGTGCCTATGGAATAAACCGTGAAGACAACAAAGAGGAAGGATTCCGTCCTGAAGGCTTCGGTTCTAATCTACAAGGAAGCGGTTTAGCTGATCGTAAAACAAACTATCGACCACGTACCAACAATTATGGCAATAGCTATCAAAGTCGTCAGCAACAAGGAAGCTACCGACCACGCTATAATAATAATGGTGAAGATGGCGGTTATCAGAATCGTAATGGGTATCAAAACCGACCAAACAATTACCAAAATCGTGGTGGATATCGCCCACATTACAATATGAATGAAGGTGAAGAAGGCGGTTATCAAAGTCGCCCAACACAGAATTCATACCGTCCACGCTATAATAATGGTGAAGATGGCGGATATCAGAATCGTGGTGGATATCAAAACCGTGGTGGATATCAAAACCGTCAAGGTGGATATAACAACCGTGGTGGATATAACAACAACCATCAAGGGGGATACAATAACAATCGTCAGGGTGGATACCAAAACCGTCAAGGCGGATATCAAAACCGTCAAGGTGGATATGGACAGCAAGGTGGATATCGTCAGCACAATGCCGACTATGATCCAAATGCAAAATATTCATTCAAAAAACGTATAGAATACAAAGAAGAGAATATAGACCCAAATGAGCCATTGCGCTTAAATAAGTATCTTGCTAATGCAGGTGTTTGTTCACGTCGTGAAGCCGATGAATACATACAAGCAGGTGCTGTAACTGTAAATGGTGAAGTTGTTAAAGAGTTGGGAACAAAAATTTTGCGTTCTGACGAGGTTAAATTCAAAGACCAACCAGTTAGACTCGAAAAGAAAGTATATGTTCTCTTAAATAAGCCTAAGGATTATGTAACTACAAGCGATGATCCACAACAACGTAAAACTGTTATGGACCTTGTTAAAGGTATTTGTCCTGAACGCATATATCCAGTAGGACGACTCGACCGTAATACAACAGGTGTATTGTTGCTAACTAACGATGGTGATATAGCAAGCAAGCTTACACACCCTAAATTCTTAAAGAAGAAGGTTTACCATGTATTCTTAGATAAGCCAGTAACTCCACAGACACTTCAGCAAATATCTGATGGTATTCAGCTCGAAGATGGAGAAATAAAGGCTGATGCTATTGAATATGCTGACGATCGCGATCAAAGTCAAGTAGGAATAGAAATACATAGTGGCAAGAATCGCATTGTTCGTCGCATCTTTGAAAGTCTTGGCTACCGTGTTGTAAAGCTCGATCGTGTTCAATTTGCTGGTCTTACAAAGAAAAATCTCCGCAGAGGCGATTGGCGTTATCTCACCGAACAAGAGGTAGATATGCTTCGTATGGGAGCTTTTGAATAAGAAAAGAACAAACTCCTCGTACACAACTGCTATATGAAGCATATTGTGTATGAGGATTTTTCGTAATAAAGAAATAACAATGAAAAGAACAAAAGTCGTCGATGCTTTAAGTTGCACCGACTTTGGAAATGATATTAATGTTAGAGGGTGGGTACGTTCTCATCGTAACAGTAAAGCTGTCGATTTCATTGCGTTGAACGACGGTTCTACCATTAAGAATATCCAGGTGGTTGTAGACCCATCTACAATAAATGCAGACATACTCAAAAATATAACAACAGGCGCATGTATCAGTGTAATAGGTACACTTGTAGAGAGCCAGGGTAAGGGACAAACATCTGAAATTCAGTGTAAAGAGATTGAAATTTATGGTCTTTGTCCAAGCGATTACCCTATGCAAAAGAAGGGGCAGAGCTTTGAGTATATGCGTAAGTACGCTCACTTACGCCTTCGTACAAATACATTCGGAGCTGTTTTTCGCATTCGTCATAACATGGCAATGGCAATTCACCAGTATTTCCACGAGCATGGTTTCTACTATTTCCATACACCGCTTATTACAGGTAGCGATGCTGAAGGTGCGGGAAATATGTTTCAAGTTACCACGCTCGATTTAGACCGTGTGGCAAAATCGAATGAAGTTGATTACAGTGCCGACTTCTTTGGCAAAAAAACGCATCTCACTGTTTCTGGACAATTGGAGGGCGAGCTCGGAGCAACATCACTTGGAGCCATCTATACATTTGGTCCTACATTCCGCGCAGAAAACTCTAATACACCAAGACACTTAGCTGAGTTTTGGATGGTAGAGCCAGAAGTGGCTTTTATAGACCAACAAGAGTTGATGGACTTAGAAGAAGACTTCATTAAATACTGTGTTCGTTGGGCGTTAGAGCACTGTAAGGACGATCTTGAGTTCCTGAACCAAATGATAGATAAGGAACTTATTGCTCGTCTCGAAGGTGTGTTAAAAGAATCTTTCGTGCGTCTTACCTACACAGAAGGCTTTAATATATTGAAGAAAGCACAAGAAGATGGAATAAAATTTGAATTCCCTATAACCGAATGGGGAATGGACTTAAGTAGTGAACACGAACGCTACTTAGTGGAAGAACACTTTAAACGTCCGGTGATTATGACCGACTATCCAAGTCAGATAAAATCGTTCTATATGAAGAAGAATGCTGACGGAAAAACTATGCAAGGTACTGACGTTCTCTTCCCACGCATTGGCGAAATTATCGGAGGTTCTGTTCGTGAAGAAAGCTACGATAAGCTGCTCGAAGAAATACACATTCGTGGTATGAAAGAAGAAGTTTACGATTGGTATCTCGACACTCGTAAGTATGGAACGTGTCCACACGGTGGATTCGGTCTCGGTTTCGAACGTCTAATTCTCTTCGTTACTGGAATGCAAAATATTCGCGATGTAATTCCATTTGCACGTACACCAAAGAATGCAGAATTCTAAAAATAAAACCAGAAGGCGACTATCTACAAACAGATGGTCGCCTTTTTAGTAAGAACTTAAATCAATAATACACATAAACACAATTATTATGAAGCTAAAGAAAACCTTATCAAACCTTATCTTATTATCGCTGATTCTCCTAACCGGCTGTTCTGCTGAATCTATTCAAGAGGAAAATATATCGTTACAGAACTTACATGAAGGCGACTTAATGTTTGTTGTTAAAGAAGAGAGTAATCCTATTACCGATGCTACACAAGGTATTGACGGACTGAAGATTGACCACGTAGCTATATTTCATCATACCGACAGTACCGATTATGCATTAGAAGCTATCAGCAAAGGGGTTGTACTTACACCTTTAGCTAAATTTCTTGAACGTACGAAAGGAAAAGAAGGCAAACCGCTCGTTGCTGTTGGAAGAGTAATTGCCGATTGCGATATGAGCGCTTCTATGAAACGAGCATTAAACTATTTGGGTAGACCTTACGATCATTTTTATATGCCCGATGACAAGGAAATATATTGCAGCGAACTGGTGCAGAAATCGTACATCGATCACCGTGGACACAATGTATTTCCAACTATCCCGATGTCTTTTCACGATGAAAACGGAAAAATATTAGATTTCTGGATTCAATTCTACTCTTTCTATCACCGTGAAGTACCAGAAGGAGAACCTGGCACAAATCCAGGACAACTATCGCGCGACAAAGCTATAAAGGTTGCTTACAATTTTTAAGTTTACACACCTTAACTACTATTTAACAAGCACTTACATAGAGAACCATTATTCATATCGTAAAAAATTCTATTTAGCGAGCTATTGTTTACTTACAATACTTACTAAATAGAGTTTTTAATGCATAAATGGTTCTGTTGTATCGAGTTAAGCACCAATATAACACTACTAAAGTTTCGCATTTGTATCCATCTCTCCCCATTTGCTTATATCGCCGCCCTTAAAATATTGTAAACACGCATTGCACATTATATCTATATATCTATGTATGGCTAAATAGCATTTGTTTTTCTGTTTCTGCAATATCTGGGCTTAATAGAATATAGATGGGAGAAGTATAAACAGTGTTTACTGGTACTCATATTCCAAATTAAGCTCTCAGATATTTTATAAAAATTAATCAGATGTTAGACACTCTTTTTTCAGATATCTGTCGCGTGCGTCTCAGATATCTGTCAGTTGCGTCTCAGATATCTGTCAGTTGCGAATTAGATATCACAAAAAAAAGCCTCCTTTATTATTCGATATTATACTACTTAAAAGATATTAATTCAGATGATTATTATGCATACCAGTATTATATATTGTCGCATTTTAAGTGCTATTACAAATACCTGATTAACAATATATTGCTCAGAGTTTTGTTATATCAGAATGGAAATCATTACTATCGTCCACCTTCCTAAAATATCTTCACTTCTTCTTTATTGAGTCAATATTTTTGTGTTTAGCAATTTAACAAGAGCACAATTCCTTTGAAATCAGTATGTATATTCACAACATTATTTATGGAGCAGTGCTATATTTTCAGTAGTACTTCTTTCTAACACACATCTTTCTTTTGATATAAAAATATGCTTTTTCGGTGTATAATGCAATAAACAACGGTCCTGTCCGTTTATCAAAATGTATATACAAAAACCTGTTAGGGCAGGAAAGCAAAAGAAGTTTTTTATGATAGAATATATAAAAGGTGAACTAACCGACCTTTCGCCAGCATTAGCGGTTGTTGAAGCACACGGCGTAGGCTACGGACTGAATATCTCGCTAAACACTTATAGCACAGTTCAAGGCAAGAAAAACATAAAACTATACGTACACGAAGCCATTATGACTGGCGGACGCGACGATAATTACACACTATATGGCTTTGCCACCAAACAAGAACGCTCACTCTACCGACTACTCATAACAGTATCTGGGGTTGGAGCGAACACTGCACGTATGATATTATCATCGCTCACAACAGCCGAACTCTGCAATGTAATAGCCAATGGCGACGACAAGATGCTAAAGACTGTAAAAGGCATCGGACTAAAAACAGCTCAGCGCATTATTGTAGACCTGAAAGATAAGATTGTGCAAAGCGGCATTGCCGACGAAGTACACGTAAACAATCAATCTAACACATCTAATGTAAACAACGCTGTGAAAGACGAAGCAGTTGGAGCCCTCACTATGTTAGGTTTCTCGCCTGCCCCATCTGCCAAAGTTGTTGTTTCTATATTAACAGAACAACCAGAATTACCTGTAGAACAAGTTGTAAAATTAGCATTAAAGCAAATAAAATAAAGAAAAGACGTAGCACATTCGTTTCCATCGCACAACACATTCCGATAAGAAAGGCTATGCAAAGTCATCGCTAATGAATCAAAGAAAATACATATTACCTATTCTTCTACTGCTCGCAGGCATTAGCTTGTTAGCATTGGGGCACTCGTTTGTAAATAGTTTGCCATTTACAAACGTGCTACAAAGCCTAATTGCGCCACCAGACACCACGAAGAAGGTAAAAGCATTAGACGTTGAACTAGAAAACGAAGACATACCCGACTCGCTATTGCACCCACGCTGGAAAGTGCAACGCACTACCCCCATTACATATAACGATTTGCAGCAAGGGTCGTACGACTTAGCCCGCCCCGAAAACCTGAAACAAAGTGTAGAATATAACGACTCGCTAAATATGTATATAATAGGTAACAAAATAGGCGATACCTATATTACGACACCTATTATGATGACTCCCGACGAGTATAGAGCATGGAGCGAGAAACGTAGCTTTGCCGACTATTACCGCCAAAAAAACAAAGAGATACTGGAAAAGAAGGGCAAAGAGAAGTTCGACTTCACAGATATGCACTTTGCACTTGGTCCTGCCGAAAAGATATTCGGTCCCGGCGGAGTACGTGTAAGAACACAAGGAACAGCCGAACTACGCTTTGGGGCTACGCTGAAGAATATAGACAACCCATCGTTACCCATCAGAAATCGCAAGATGACAACGATGAACTTCGATGAAAAGATAAATTTGAATGTGAATGGAAAGGTGGGCGACAAGGTGAATATGAACCTAAACTACAACACAGATGCCACATTCGATTTTGATGCACAAAACTTCAAGCTGCGTTACGAGGGAAAGGAAGACGAAATAATAAAACTTGTAGAAGGTGGCAACGTATCGTTTCCATCTAACAATTCGCTCGTACAAGGAGCATCATCGCTCTTTGGTATCAGAACCGATATGCAGTTTGGAAAGTTGAAGCTGCAAACAGTGCTATCGCAGAAAAAATCGGCAAACAAAAGCGTAAGTTCAAGGGGAGGAAAACAGCTTACTCCGTTCGAGATAGACGCAGCCGACTACGAAGAGAATCGCCACTTCTTCTTAGCACATACATTCCGCGAGCACTATAACGATGCTATGAAAACGTTGCCTAACCTAACAACGGGCATCACCATAAATCGTGTAGAGATTTGGGTTACCAATAAGACTGGTACAACTACCAATACACGAAACATTATAGCACTAAGCGATTTAGGCGAAAACTCAAAAATCAGCCGCACCGATTTATGGGGAAGTGGAACAGGCAACACACCATCTAACAACGCTAATACCGAGTACAGCACCATAGCGCAAGGTCACCCACAAGCACGCAACATAGACCAAGTAAATACAGTATTAGACGGTTTAGGTATGATAGGAGGAGTAGACTACGAGAAACTGTCGAACGCTCGCCTGCTCAATAGCTCCGAATATACTGTAAACCAAGCACTAGGCTACGTGTCGTTACGTACTGGTTTGCAAACCGATCAAGTGCTTGCTATTGCTTACGAATATACATCAGGAGGAGTTACCCATCAAGTTGGAGAGTTTTCGAGCGATCGCACCGATGTCTCAGAAGCACTGTTTGTAAAGTCATTAAAAAATACCAGCAGCAATCCAAAGCAAGCAAACTGGAACCTAATGATGAAGAACGTGTACTACCTTGCCTCTACAGTTGAGCGTGATAAGTTCCGTTTAGATGTAAAGTATCAGAGCGATACCGCCGGCGTTTATCTACCCTACATACCAGAACCACAAGTAAAAAGCCAGCCAATTATAAGACTGTTAGGTGCTGATCGTTTAGACAACAACAACAATCCGCACCCAAATGGATATTACGATTATGTAGAAGGATACACCATTTCAAACGGTCGTGTATTCTTTCCCGTTACAGAACCATTCGGCGAATATATGTACAACTATTTGGTGTCGAAAGGAGTTCCAGCAGCAAAGGCTAATAAGTATGCCTTCACAGAATTATACGATTCTACCAAAACGGTAGCGAAACAAATTGCAGAGAAAGACAAATACTTGCTCGTTGGACAATATCGTGGCACAAGTGCTAATGTTATTTCGTTAGGAGCATACAACGTTCCGCAAGGTTCGGTAGTGGTAACTGCAGGTGGAGTACGTCTGGTTGAAGGCTCAGATTATAGCGTCGATTACAATGCAGGCGAGGTTACAATTTTAAATCAAAGCATTATAGACGCCGGTACAGCAGTAAACGTTTCGTTGGAAAGTCAAAGCGACTACGGACAACAACGTAAAACAATGTTCGGATTAAATTGGGAATACGACTTCTCTAAAAACTTTATGATAGGTGGTACGTTTATGCACCTATCCGAACAAGCTCTCACAACAAAGGTAAATATGGGTGCCGAGCCACTCAATAACACCATTTGGGGATTGAACATGAGCTGGAAGAAAGAAAGTCAGTGGCTCACAAATATGCTCGATAAAATACCATTCCTGCATCTAACACAACCTTCGCATATTTCGTTTTCTGCAGAGTTTGCACAGTTAATAGCTGGTCAGAGCCAGGGCACACAAGACCATGCATCGTATTTAGACGACTTCGAAAATACAAAGAACACAATAGATATAAGCCAACCAACCAGTTGGGTAATATCAAGTGTACCCTCTGATTTCTCCGAATCAACAGATAAAACAACACTTAGCAGTGGATATAATCGCAGTTTGCTAGCGTGGTACAACATAGACCCACTATTTACACGACAAAGTAGTTCACTTACACCAGCCCACATCAAGAGCGATCTAGAACAATTATCTAACTTCTACGTGAGAGAGGTTTACACACGCGAACTCTTCCCTAACCGTGAACAAAGCAACTACAACGGCTCAACACCCACATTGTCAGTGCTCAATCTTGCTTACTACCCTACCGAACGTGGACCATACAACTTTAGTCCAACACTCGACATCAATGGGCGCTTACCCAATCCACGTCAAAAGTGGGGAGGTATGATGCGTAAGCTCGATACAAATGACTTCGAAATGGCTAACATCGAATATATTGAGTTCTGGTTACTCGACCCATTCATCTATTCAAATAAACAAACAGATGCCAACTTATATGGTGGCGATTTCTACATAAACCTTGGTGAAGTGTCTGAAGATATATTGCACGATGGTAAGAAGTTTTATGAAAGTGGTATGCCTGTAGATGGTAGCCAGGCATGGACAACTACGCAATGGGGCAAAATACCAACACAAACCACCATAACATACGCTTTTGCAACCACAAAGGGAAGTCGTGCATTGCAAGACGTTGGTTTAAACGGTCTGAACGATGAAGAAGAGCGTAATTTCCCTTCTTATCAAGCATTCTTAACATACGCTCGTAGCCACACCAATCAGGCAGTATTCGATTCTATTTGGGCAGACCCTGCTAACGACAACTACCACTATTTTCGTGGTTCAGATTGGGACAGAATACAAGCGCCTATACTTCAACGCTACAAATATATAAACAACCCACAAGGGAACTCGCCAGATAGCGATAACCGCAACGAACGTTATGACACGTCGTACAAGTCGGGACCAGATATAGAAGACATCAATCAAGATTATACGCTCAACGAATATGAGAAATATTACCAATACAAAATAAGCATCAGACCACAAGATTTAGTAGTTGGACAAAACTACATTGTTGATAAACGAGAAACTGTTGCACCATTACGTAAAGGAGGAGGAGCACCAGAAACGTGGTATCAATTCCGTATTCCAGTGCGAGAATATCAGAAACGCATGGGTGGTATTAGCGATTTTACAAGTATTCGCTTTATGCGTATGTTCCTTACAAACTTCGAAAAACCTATCGTGCTACGTTTTGGTACGTTTGATCTTGTACGTGGAGAATGGCGTCAATACCAACAAAACCTTACCAATTCAGCATCAACATCGGGCACAATGTCTGTTGGCGCAGTAAGCATAGAGGAAAATAACGACAAAACACCAGTAAACTACGTACTTCCTCCAGGCATCTCGCGCGAGCAAGACCCATCACAACCACAATTAGTACAAAGCAACGAGCAAGCATTAGCTATGACCGTACAGAACTTAGGCTATAAAGAGTCAAAGGCTGTCTATAAAAATACTACGCTCGATATTCGTCAATACAAGCACTTACAAATGTTTGTACACGCCAATGCGCTCAAACCAAATGTTACCAACCTTTCTGATAACCAATTGGCAGTGTTCGTTCGATTGGGGTCCGACTATAAGAACAACTACTACGAATACGAGATACCATTAAAACTTACTCCTGAAAAGCAATACGATAAGTATTCGCGACAAGATTGTGAAGCGGTTTGGCCAGTAGACAATATGCTTGATGTTCCTATTTCGATATTTACAGATGTAAAGAAGAAACGCAACATTGGACGTGGAAACGGAACAGCAAGCTACAACCGAGAGTTCTCTATGTACGATGAAAAGCGTCCTTCAAATCGTGTCAGCATAATGGGTAATCCTACATTGGGCGAAATAAAGACAATGATTATAGGTGTACGTAACCTTTCGAGCAGTGAGAAAAGTGGTGAAGTATGGGTGAACGAAATGCGTTTGCTCGAATTTAACAACGAAGGAGGTTGGGCAGCACGTGGACAACTCAACATTCAACTATCTGACTTTGGAACAGTAGATATTAATGCCAGCCACAGTACCGACGGGTTTGGTGGTTTGGAGCAAGGTGTAAACGCACGTAAAAAGGAAACAAATACTGACGTTACTGTTACAACGAGTCTTGAATTAGGTAAGTTCTTCCCAGATAAGGCGAAAGTTTCTGCACCTTTATACTATAGTGTAACGAAGAGTGAAAGCCGTCCGAAGTACAATCCACTTGATACAGATATGCTGTTAGATGCTGCTCTTGATGGTGCTGCAAACCAACACGAACGCGACTCTATTGAGTCGATAGCAGTTACAAAGCGCACCACTACGAACTTTTCGCTATCGAATATGCGGGTTGGAATACAAAACAAACGCCACCCAATGCCTTACGACCCTGCCAACTTCTCGTTTTCTTACAGCCATTCTCATTCGCACACTACGGGCGAAACCACAGTGTATGAGAATGAAGACAACTGGCGTGGTGCTATAAACTACAATTGGACACCGGTATACAAGTCGCTATCTCCACTCAAACGCATCATAAAGAGTAAATCGAAATGGTTCGATATTCTTAAACGTTTCGAAGTAAATTGGCTACCACAAAACATTGCTTTTAATTCCGAAATAACGCGAAACTATTACGAGTTGCAAGAACGTGATATGGAATCAACCACTATGAACAGATTGCCATTAACATTTAGTGAGCAATTCTTATGGAACAGAGATTTCTCTGTACGGTGGGACTTAACACGCAATCTACACATAAACTTCCAGAGTGCTACACACGCTGAAATTGAAGAGCCATACACACCTATAAATAAAGACCTCTACGCCGACCAATATCAAGCGTGGAAAGATTCTGTGTGGACTAGTTTAAAACACTTTGGTACACCGTTAGACTATCAACAAAACTTCACGCTTTCTTATCAGTTACCTCTAAATATGATTCCAATATTCGATTGGATTAACTCTGATGCTACCTACAATTCCACATATACATGGGTTCGTGGAACACGCTTAGAGAGTGGAGAGTCGTTGGGTAATATTATTACGAACAATAGGACACTGAATATAAATGGCTCGTTCAACTTAGAACGTCTCTACAACCATATTCCTTTCTTAAGGAAGACAAACGAAAGGTTCAATAAATCGCGTCCAAGTCTTAGTAGAAATAGCTCTCTCGATAGTCGTGGACGTGTAGACGCAAGCGCCTTTAGCGAAGAGTTGAATAAAGAGTTAGGAAGAAATACGAAGAATAAGAAAGAAAACGAAGACAACAAAAAGAAAGCGCTGCCAAAGAATGCAAAAAGCTTTGAAAAAGAAGTTACAATACCTGCCGATACCGCTATTGTTGTGGCACACGCAAAGAAGACGAAACGTATTGTTGTATCTCTGAAAGATATTAACGGACATGCTGTGAAACTAAAATGGAAGAAGATGGACGAGAACAAAGTTAAGTTATACAACAAAACCGACTCTGTTCTGCGGTTAAAACTCACGGTTACTCCTAAAGAACCTCTCGACAATAAAGGTTGGTACAAAACAGCACAATGTGTGGCACGTGCCTTAATGATGGTACGAACAGTTAGCTTGTCGTATCGCAACCAATACTCTATGTCGCTACCTGGCTTTATGCCTACTATAGGCGATGCTTTCGGACAAACCCGACAGGGCGGCATTATGGCTCCTGGACTCGACTTTGCATTTGGCGTTATTGACGACGACTATATTGGAAAGGCTAGAGACAACAGATGGCTTCTTGTGTCAGACAGTATTGCTACGCCTGCTACTACAAACAAAACGGAGGATTTACAACTCCGTGCAACGCTCGAACCTATTCGCGACCTGAAAATAGACTTAAATGCCAGCCGCACCGAAACGGTTTCAAAGAGCATTCAATATATGTACGCTGGCATTCCTACCACACAAAGCGGAACCTTAACAATGACAACAATATCTATAGGAACTGCTTTCGAAAGTATGGGCAATGCTAACAACGGATACTACAGTGCCAGTTTCGACAAATTTGTTAAATCGCTCGACACCTATCGCAACCGTGTAGAAGCACAATATATAGGTGCAGCCTATCCAATGTCGATGGGCGGAGGACGATTTAACCCCAGTGTGGGTGCTGTTAATAAATATAGTGCCGATGTTATGATACCTGCCTTCTTAAACGCATATACAAGTATGGGTGGCAACGGACTAAACATATTCCCTAAACTAAAAAGTATGCTACCCAACTGGACCATTCGTTACAGTGGTCTTTCGCGTTTGCCTTTCTTCCAAAACATTTTTAAAAGCGTAAACATAAACCACGCTTATAAGAGTATTTTTGCTATCGGATCGTACCAAAGCTTTAGTACGTGGCAAGAATATATGAACGGTTTAGGATTTATTAAAGATGCAACGTCGGGAGCACCAATGCCAAGCTCTATGTATAATATAGCGCAAGTAAGCATTAACGAAGCGTTCGCTCCACTGCTTGGTATAGATGTTACATTAGAGAATAATCTGACTGCCCGTTTGGAATATCGTCAGACACGTGTCTTGTCGCTCTCTATGACAAGTGTGCAAGTAAACGAAGCAACATCGAAAGACTGGGTTATTGGTTTGGGCTATCGCATTAACAACATAAACCTATTTGGTGGTAGAAACACCAGATTGGTAAGAAACATTAAGAAAAATAGCAGCCAACAAAATCAGCAAAGTGGAAATACACAGAGCACAAACAATAGAAACAATGGTGGCATAAACCGCGATTTGAATCTCCGCCTCGATCTAAGCTATCGCAAACAAGCCGCTATTACGCGCGATATAGCCTCGCTCACATCTGCTGCATCAAGTGGAAACACCGCCTTTAAAGCATCTTTCTTAGGCGATTATACACTTAGCCGATTTATTACGGCAAGTGTCTACTACGACATTCAAATAAATACACCATTGTTATCGTCAAGCAGTTTCCCTACAACAACACACGATTTTGGAATCAGTTTAAAGCTTAGTTTAACACGATAGCAAACGTAGTATTATGTAGGCTAATATTTATTGCACCCACATTTACACTCTACCAATTCGTTATGGCTATTATGTCGGTTTAGTACAATAAGTTGCCGTCTACGTTCACTGTTTGTTCGCAGCACAATTAAAATTATCTCATAGGTTTTAAAAAAAATAGAGTCTTCATCGCCTCATATATAAGGGGCGTTCGTTTTAGATATCTGTCGCTCTCGTTTCAGATATCTGTCAGTTAAGTTTCAGATATCTGTCAGTTGTGTTTCAGATATCTGAAACTATCGCCTCACTTTAGTATGGAATTAGAGCATCTACACATTGCCTCCATTTGTGGCTATCGTAGCAACTATAATATAATGTTATATTGCAAAAGATGATGCATTGCATTTGCAACGAAATAACAATTGGCATTCGCAAACAACCATAATAATATACCGCAAACTACAAAATAGTATGAATAGTTTTGTGCATTAAGCAATAAATCGTAACTTTGTGTATGCCTAATAAAACACGGCAATAAATTTTATAATACTATATGTAACCCATTATGATAGACTTCAACTCGTTATTGTCGCACGAACAAGCCTTAGCAATGTTGTTGGCATATTTCGAAGGATATAGTGAGAATAAAGCAAATATATTAAAATTAGGTGCAAAGCTAATGCCTACAGAACTTGCATCGAATGCATTTAAAGAACTTTCGTTGAAAGGACTATTAAACGAAAAAAAATCATATAAACACAAAGAGGCAATTGAATATAGCTTACATCATAAGCTACTATTCCCAGCCATTTTCGAACTATTCGAACCACAAAACCATACGTTGCTGAAAAATATTAGAAGTCTCTTTAAGCAAGAACACGTTGTAAACAAGCCAAAACGTGTTGTGTGCGAACTAATTGGGATAATTGACCATATAGAGTTTCCAGAGGCTGTACACACACACTTAGATATAAATCACCCTCTATTCAAAGATATTTTTGAACTGATAGACCAAGCAAAATACAAGAAGGTATTCGACAAGATGCCGCAAGATATTTTTAATACTTCAGTAAGAAATAAGCTACAATTTGCTTTTTATGAAGACAAAGATATAAATTGGGAATACCTGAAAGAGTTGATACTTAGTCGTAATAGTAATAAAACATATACCAATATCTATACATCGGTATTAGATGTATTTGCATTTTTCTATTTCCTTGCAACTGGAAATGTATGCACCGACTTAAACACAACTACAACCAATCTGCTTACTCTACAAATTATAGCCATTCAGGAACTTTACAGAGGGAACTATGAAAAGGCTTATAAACTATATGTCAAAATAATGACTATAAACAATAAGAGTTCGCTTGAAAAAGGTGTATTTTATTACCCAATAAGTAACTACTATTATGTATTGACTATGCTCCTGACGAATACCCCAGAAGCATTAAAAAAGATAGCCTCTCTAAGTAAATGTAAGTCAGCGAGCAAAAACTATATTTCGTGCTTAAACTCATGCTATTTTTTAGTTGCACCATTTAAACAATTCTTCTGCGATAAGGTTGATATAACAATGAGAGAACAATACCTTTTGGAGTGCTATAACCGTAATAGTGCTATATTTAAGCTTAGCAAAATGATATATCAACGGTTGGGAACACTCACTGAATATAAAAAGAATGTGAGCGAAGAGCCAAGATGGGCTTACCTGAGGAACGAAATGCAAGTTGCAAAAAATAGTGAGGAAGCAGCAGAATTAGAAAGAAAATTCGGAGGCAAATCGTTGTTTCATAGCTTAAAGTTTACAGAGCCTTGGAAAATGCGGTTAGAAAGTCTCATACAATCAAACATATCGGCTACTACCGCCGACAAAGATATGAGCGAGAATATGTTAATCTATCTTTTGCGCTACTCCACCATAGTGCCTATTCTTAAAAGAAAACTCAAAAATGGTAATTGGTCAGTGGGCAAAGAACTATCCATCAGTAAACTAAAAGCATTAGATATTGCCGAATTAGACAAAACAGACCACAAGCTAATAACTGAGATTTGTGCATGGGACTACTCTTTAGATATAAACGATTATCTGCATTTACTAACAGGTTGCGACCACGTCTATATAATGCTAAACAACACTATGCAACCAGTATCTATACACGAAGAGAAACCGTGCCTTATAATAGACAAGACAAAAAATGGTACCTTTAACGTGTCTAGCAACATAGAGCCAATACTCGAGAGAAATGGAATAATACAATACACTAAGAAGAACTCCGAAACCGATTACTCAATAATAATTCCTTCGGCATTCGAACTAAAAACCTATAAGGAAATACTCCTACAAAAGGAATACCCTGTTGAAGCCGAACCACTACTCGTAAAACTAATTACAATGTTAGGTGGAAAAACAGAGATACACTCTAATATGGTAGAAGAGTTAAACAACATAGACCACATAGATATTCCTCCAGTCATAACACTCTGCATTACGCCCAACAATATAAATGCATTCAATATAAGTGCCATAGTACGCGCCACCGATACACTTATCTTTTCGCCAGGGCATGGTAATATTACAACCATAGCCGAAAAAGATGGAAAGAAAGTGCAACTAGTGCGAAGTTTGAAGAAAGAGAAGAATAACCTAAAACAAATATCCGAAGGTCTAATAGAAGCAGAAGTCTGCGATGAAGGCGACGAATGGTTGCCCACCACCATTAACGATTCTATAACACTTTCTATAGAGCAGATGCTACCATTTATGCAGTGGTGTAAAAACAATTCAAACATTTGCACAATGGAATGGCCTGAAGGATATAAGCTAAACTATTATCCAAGTATAAACAGCAGTTCGGCAAATATATCGTTCACAAAGAAAGGTGGCTGGTTCGAGATAGAAGGTAATGTGCAAATTAGCGATGGACAGGTTGTGTCGCTCCAGAAGTTGCTCGAACTAATGCGACAGAGTAACAAGCAAAAATATATTCGCATTGGCGACAACGAATATATAACGTTAAGCAGTCAGCTAACACGCATCTTAAAACGCCTCGACACCGTAAGTTCTGAGAACCGTTCACACTTGCAAATGGCTCCATCGGCAGTATCTATATTGGGCGAAGTGCTCAACGACAAGTCGTTAAACCTTAAAAGCAATTCGGCTATAAACGAACTACGCCAACGCATAGAAGAAAGTAGTAAGACAACGCCATGCATTCCAAAAACACTTCAAGCACAACTGCGCGACTATCAGGAGGAAGGTTTTGAATGGATGTCTAAAGTAACAGCATGGGGAGCTGGCGTTTGCTTGGCAGACGATATGGGACTGGGCAAAACGTTGCAAACCATAACATTGCTTTTAGAACAAAGCAAAGAAGGAGCCTCGCTTGTTATTGCACCTGCATCGGTAGTACCTAATTGGCGCAACGAACTGAAACGTTTCTCGCCTACACTGAATGTTATAGTGCTTAACCAGAGCGACGACCGTTCAAAGGCTATAAAAGAAGCACAGTCTGGCGATGTTGTTATTGCCACCTACGCACTATTAAACACACAACAAGAAGAACTTACAAAACGCGAATGGAATGTGGTTTGTCTCGACGAGGCGCATACCATAAAGAATGCCAACACTAAAATGTCGAAAGCTGCTATGTTGTTACAGGCTCGCCGAAAGGTTATATTGACAGGTACACCCATTCAAAACCATCTTGCCGAACTGTGGAATCTCTTTCAATTCATTAATCCAGGTCTATTGGGTAGTGCTGAACAGTTTAAACGAAAGTTTATACAACCTATTGCGGGAAACAACGATAAAGAACGACAAAGTCAGCTTCGCCGCCTTATCTCACCATTCTTACTACGTCGTACTAAGAGCGAAGTAATAGAAGAATTGCCCACAAAGAACGACATATATATACCTGTAGAACTGTCGTCAGACGAAATGACTATGTACGAAGTACGTCGTAGACAAGTTGAGGTTGCTGTACTTGCCGATAAATCGCTCAACGTTAGTACGCTTTCTGAGATTACTCGATTACGCCAGATGGCATGTAGCTGTTCGCTGGTAGATAGCAATTGGAAAATACCTGGTAGCAAATTACTAACCTTCCTTGATTTAGCAGAAGGACTTAACGACAGTGGCAACCGAGCATTGGTTTTCAGTCAGTTCACAAGCTATCTTGATGAAGTGCGCAAAGCAATGGAAAAGGCAAAACTACCTTTCCTCTATTTAGATGGAAGTACACCAATGACAAAGCGCGAACAACTTGTAAAAGACTTCCAAACAGGTAAGTGTCCATTCTTCCTCATCAGTCTGAAAGCAGGCGGATTGGGACTTAATCTAACAGGGGCAAACTATGTTATACATCTCGATCCGTGGTGGAACCCTGCTATAGAACAGCAAGCAACCGACCGTGCCTACCGAATAGGACAACAACAAGATGTTACGGTTTACCATCTCATCAGTCAGCATACCATTGAAGAGAAGATACTTCGTCTACACAAAACAAAGCGCAACCTTGCAGATTCGCTTCTTGAAGGAGCCGATATGGCTCACGTCATCACACAAGAAGAGATGCTCAATCTATTGAAAGAGAATTAGCTCCCAACTAGTCTGTAGAGTATAGGCAAACTTTGTCCGTTGTTAAATAGATAGATTTATTTTATAACGAATGTGTAGCAAACTATTCCAGGTTATAAGGTAAATCAAAGATACCAATAGAAAATAAATGGTATTAACAAGATATAACTATATTACGGTTTAATGAACCGATTGAATAAAAAAACTATTTGAGTTATATTATCAGAAGAAGTAAAACAATATTGTAGAGATAAAAGTTAGTGGTCTGACGAGGATTATCAAGAAATATATCGATGTACTGAAACAGATTAGTATCGACAAAAAATCAAACTTTACGCAATTCTTTATATATGCAGAAGTTTCGGCTATTTTTTATAGTAAACACTTTGAGATGTACAAAATATGTTAGTGTATCATTAACAACAACCATCAACTATCTTTTAGTTTCATACACAAAACAGTAAAGTAGCTCAACTATTAAATTCCACTTGACAGCTTCTAAATAAAAGGTGGCAGATGTAGCAGATTACACAAAGAAAGTCTATTTAACAATATAATAGGTTAGTTTTTCAACAATAATTATTACCTTTGAACCCAATTTAGAAGGATAATAATATGAGTTATAACTTATTAAAAGGTAAAAGAGGCATTATTTTCGGTGCACTCAACGAGCAGTCAATTGCATGGAAAGTTGCAGAACGAGCTGTAGAAGAAGGAGCATCAATAACACTTTCCAACACTCCTATAGCCGTTAGAATGGGTACTGTTAATTCATTAGCAGAGAAACTGAATTGCGAAGTAATTGCAGCTGATGCTACAAATGTAGAAGATTTAGAGAATGTATTTAAGCGTTCAATGGAAATTCTAGGTGGAAAAATTGACTTTGTACTCCACTCTATTGGTATGTCTCCAAACGTTCGCAAACATCGCACATACGACGATCTGGATTATAATATGTTGAATACAACGCTTGATATATCGGCTGTATCATTTCATAAAATGATTCAGAGTGCTAAGAAACTTGATGCCATAAGCGACTATGGTTCTATTCTAGCTCTATCGTACATCGCTGCGCAACGTACATTCTTTGGTTACAACGATATGGCAGACGCAAAAGCATTACTAGAAAGTATTGCACGTAGCTTCGGTTACATATACGGTCGCGAGAAGAATGTACGTATCAACACAATATCACAATCTCCTACAATGACTACTGCTGGTCAGGGCGTAAAGGGAATGGATAAATTGTACGACTTTGCTAACCGTATGGCGCCACTTGGTAATGCTTCTGCTGCCGAATGTGCAGACTACTGTATTGTTATGTTCTCAGACTTAACAAAGAAAGTTACAATGCAAAATCTCTATCACGATGGCGGTTTCTCTAACATTGGTATGAGTCTTCGTGCAATGACAACCTATGAAAAAGGTATTGGAGACGAATATAAAGATGAGAACGGAAAGATTATCTACGGATAAATATTTTGACATATAAAAAACACACAGATAACAAGGGACGATGCGAAGATCATTGTCCCTTTATTTTTTATATACACTCTACAGCACTAACTCACGTTATTGCGCTATTTATTCAAAAGCAATGAAAGAGTTTACTTACAAATTGAAACCATTTATTTATAAGTGTCATAATAACAAGCTTTATAAATACGTTTTGTGGCTTTTATTTCAGTTTTATAGCATAACTAACAACACATAGGTTACAATTTAAAAGCAATATATTTATTTGCATTATAGATTATAGATTATCTCAAAAAGCACACTCATTATTGTTTGTTACAAAACAAAGTAACATTAAGCTGAACAAAACAATAAGATAGTTGTTATATTGTGATATGAAGTTCTTCTATATAATAAGGTGTAATTAGCCCCAAATAACCTTATTCCTACTGTCTAAATGTCAATATTCAATAAAGAGAATATACAGCCCTTGTATCTCTAAAATCAAAAGAAGAAAGCTAAGATGAATAATAGAAATAAACCGAATGACTGCTCTTTATATAGGCTATTACTGGCTTATAAACATGAAAACAGTGAAAAATTACAAGTAGAGCTTTATTTTTACTACTAAATATTTGTTATCTCATTTAAATAATGTAATTTTGTACCGCATTTACAGTTGCCTTATCTTGCTAACTCTAAGAAATTGAAAGGCACATGCATTAATTAGAGAAAACAAAAAAATATAAGAACAATCTAACTTAAATCGATTTTAATTATGAATCAAATTTCTAAGAAGGTAAACCCATTCTCAGCAGCAGCTATTAGTAATGGTCTTTCGAAGGTTGGAGAGCTGTTAAAAACTAAGAAGTTTTGGGTGGAACTGATTATTATGACACTTGGTATGTTTGTTGCAGCCCTTGGTGTCTACTTCTTCCTTATCCCAAGTAAACTTATTGTAGGTTCTATCACAGGTCTTTCTATCGTAATTTCAAAACTCTTACCATTCATTTCTGTTGGTAATGTTATCTTCATCATTAATGCTGTCCTATTGGTTCTGTCGTTCATTTTAATAGGGAATGAATTCGGAGCTAAAACGGTTTACACTGCACTCATACTTGGTCCAATGGTAGATTTCATTGGTACTATCTTTCCTATGAGCGAATCTATGTTTACGCAACATCTTGCAAGTCATGGGATAGTAACTAATCCGTGGTTTGATTTGTTATGTTTTGTTTTGGTATTGAGTGCCTCGCAAAGTATTCTTTTCAGTATTAACGCTTCTACTGGTGGGCTTGATATTCTGGCAAAGATTATCAATAAATACACTGGCATCAATCTAGGAACATCGGTAACTGTTGCTGGTGGAGCTATCTGCTGTACAGCTTTTGCCATTAACACTCCAGACCTGGTAATAATAGGTCTTATTGGTACATGGATGAACGGACTTATTTTGAACCATTTTATGATGGGAATGAATAAGAAGAATCGTGTTTTTGTTATTTCAAAAGACCACGAGCGCATTCAAGATTATGTTCTCAATACACTTCATCGTGGTATTACGATGCACGAAGTTATTGGTGGTTTCAGCCATCAGAAGAGTGTACAGTTAGAGATTATACTAAACAACGAAGAGTTATCAAACCTTATGGCATTCCTTGGAAAAGAGAAAATAGACTCGTTCTGCACTACCGATACTGTGAGCGAAGTGCGTGGATTATGGAATAAACATAAGAAGACTAAACATTAAATACACATTAAAAGTAATTAATACTATAGTTTTATATCAGAGTAAAGAGACAGTGTAACAATATGCTGTCTCTTTACAAAAGAAAAGATATAAACACGACCTATAACAAACATATTATGAATATTAGAAATATAATTTCACTTATGTTATTGTGGATTTCCACTATTACTATGGCGCAAGAAACAAAACCAGTTAGCCTGCAATTTGAAGCAAGAGCTGATTATATGCGTACAAACATAGATGGAAAGCATATTAAGGACCAGAGTGGTTTTAAAGGATATGTAGTGAATGTTATTTTAAAAGGTGATATTTCACCTAAGTTTTCCTATGCATTTCGTAATCGATTGAATGGGATTAATAAGGACTACAACTTTTTTAATTCCACCGATTGGCTTTACTTAAAATATAAACCTAACAAGAATGTAGCATTTATGGCGGGAAAATATATTGTACTGGTGGCAGGCTACGAGTTATTACCAGCGCCTATTGATTGTTATTTCTTATCTGAGTTTTGTTATAACTTCCCTTGTTACCAATGGGGGTTAATTGGCGAATATACAACAAATAGTGGAAACGATACTTTCTTAACACAGATTTGCCAAAGTCCGTATCAAAAAATATACGAGAACAAAACTGGTAAAGCTGCTGAAATGTATGCCTATAACATTTTATGGAACGGACGACATGGTATATGGGAAACATTTTGGTCGGCAAATATGTCGGAATATGCTCCACATAAATTCATAAATTATATTTCGTTAGGCAACAAATTTCATTTCACAAACAACCTTCAATTAGAGTTTGATTATTGGAACCGTGCTGCATCAGGACAAGGTTTCATTGGTAAAGATTGTTCTATTATTGGTCAGTTATCGTATCAGCCTACTGAGAAAGTAAACATTTTTGCAAAAGCAAGTTACGAAGTGAATCATGCAGGAACAGATGCTGATGTAGCGTTACACGATGGAACAGAACTCACTCGCATTGGTGCAGGTGTAGAATACTATCCGCTAAAAGAGAAGAATATAAGAATACACGGCTATTACAGCTACGCATTTGGTAAAAACACTAACCCAGAAGGCGTGGTACAAGACAAGATGTCGCAAGTTAATGTAGGTGTAACTTGGCGCGGAAAAGTGCTTTAACACAAATATAAGTTAAAGATAGATTTAAATAAGTAGTTCACAAAATTTATAGGAAACGAACCAATACTTGCGATAAGTGTTGGTTCGTTATTTTTTACCCAAACCTGCAATTATATTATAATATCATTATACCGTGTTAATATAATTGCTTCCTATTTATTGTTCATTGCAATGCCAATGGTATTAATGTTCTTTATAAGTTTGTGTGGTTTGCTACACCCTCATTATAAGGATAATCAATCTGCATAACGATAAAACAAAATATACCAATATTCTAATAGCTTAATTGAGATTAATAGATTAGTTACGCTCTGTTTTAGAAATAGAGTGTAGCTATTTACTGTTGTACCCAAAACAGATATCTGAAACGAATGCGACAGATATCTGAAACGAACGTGACAGATATCTGAAACAAACACGACAGATATCTGAAACGAACACGACAGATATCTGAAACGAACGTGTTAGATATCTATAACTTTGTGGGCATATTTAGATGTATACCACAACCATATTATACTTTAATAGAAAAAGCCTCGATAGGCATCAATCAGTGTGGAAATCTGCTGGAGTTGTGTGTCGATAAGTTCCGTCTGACAGTCCAACTGCTCACGCTCACTGTCTAACACCTCCAGGTATGTGGCACGATTGTAAGCATAAAGTTGTTGAGCAGTCGTTACTGCACGA
>QWCZ01000070.1_pt1 | contig 53865 bp, 42 predicted proteins | sample 1972651 | NCBI WGS metagenome assembly QWCZ01 (sample SAMN09866695, study PRJNA288562) | Human oral metagenome isolate pre1_saliva, whole genome shotgun sequencing... | isolation source: mouth | host: Homo sapiens | place: USA: California
AGTTGCTGAGTCTTCATGATGCAAAGATAATAAATACCTATGAAATTATGTGCATGAGGGGGAAGGACTTACAACTGGGTTTTAGGACTGACCCGGTTTAAGTGGGTAAATAAAAAAGACAGGGACAACAATGTAGACTGTTATCCCTGTCTTTTTATATGCTTAATCCACTCACCGCTATAACGTACAGCGTGTAGTAAGGTTAGAGCTAGCGTTTGAATGATGTGTTAGCGCTTAACGCTTGCTGCGAATTTCGGCCAAAGCCTTAACCCAATCGGTATCTAAAGAAAATTGCGTCATGTAGTTGCTGTTGTCGTAATAACTCAACACCAACTCTTTGTCCATATCGTTAAAGCGACTGTTGTTGATAGACGCATTTTTAAACCGGGCCATAACCAATTCTTTTTGCGTTTTTTTCTTCGCTTCAGACAAGCGTTTAAAGAAGAGGTTGATGAACTCGTGCATGGCATAAGCCTGTGTGTCGAGCATACGCACGGTGCTATCGGGCATGAGCTCTTTCGACTTCATTGCCATATAGTTCAGTTCGTCTACCTTAAATGTAGCCACTTTGCGCACGTCAATGCTCTTACTCTTGTCGGCAGCCGTTTGTTTCGACACCATCAATATGCGCTTATACACTTCTTGTGCTTGCGCCGTGAAGCATGTGGTGCATGCCATCAGCGCCAAAATCAAAATCTTTTTCATTGCTCTTACTTTCATTTTTTATACTTCTAATCTATTGTGTTTATTATTCTCTATTGTTGTTATACCTGCTTTTGTTGTTGTTTGCGAGCCTTATATTGCTTTTAAGCCAGAGTGCTTAGCCCATTCGTAGACCGTAAGGAGGCCCGTGTTGGGCTTATTTGCCAGCAACTCGGTTTTGGTTGCGGCTTACAAAATCCTTCCAACCTTTGTATTTGGTGTCGGTTTCGGGTCTTCCCATCTGTAAAAAGTGACAATAAGCAGCCCCAAGCGCATCAGTGGCATCCATAAACTTAGGCATGTCTTCATCGCTTAGTTTCAGCATACGCTTCAACATGCCCGCGACTTGCTCTTTAGAAGCTTGTCCTTGACCCGTGATGGCCATTTTTATTTTTAGCGGTGCATACTCGTGTATGGGTATGTCTCGATGGATGGCGGCTGCAATGGCAACGCCTTGCGCTCGGCCAAGTTTCAACATTGACTGCACGTTTTTACCAAAGAATGGTGCTTCGATGGCCATTTCGTCGGGCAAATACGCCTCGATAATGCCCGCGACACGTTCAAAGATATGCCCTAGACGCAAATAGGGGTCGGGCATTTTGCGCAGGTCGATAACGCCCATGGCCACCATCTGCGCTTTGTTTCCAATCACGCGGATGACGCCATAGCCCATCAATGTGGTGCCAGGGTCGATGCCTAATATTATCTTCTCTGTGTCTTGCTTAAGCATGAGTCTTTTTTAGTTGCTCTAGTGTACTATACTTTTCTAGGATTTACTAGGTCCAGCTACGGTCGTCTAGGTGTTTATTGTTTTCCTAGAGTTTTAGTATTCCTGATGTTTCTAGTATTTCTAGTTACCCTTATCTATCTAAATAGGGATTGTGTGCCAGCTCGTAACCAATGGTTGTTTCTGGTCCATGCCCAGGAAATACTCGTGTGGTGTCGGGCAATTGCGACAAATGGCGTATGCTTTGCATCATCTTAAACATGCTTCCACCAGGGAGGTCGACCCTTCCTACCGAACCTCTGAACAGTGTATCGCCAGTAAAGGCAATCCCTTCTTCGGCACAATAGAATACACAACTGCCCTCGGTGTGGCCCGGTGTGTGGATAATGGTAAAGCAATGATTGCCCCATTGAATGGTGTGAGCCTCGGTAAGGCAGGGTGCAAGGGGCGGTTGTGGCTCTTCCAAGGGCATGTTAAGCAGGTAAGCAGCTTGCTCGGGCAGATGTTCGAGCAGTTGGCTATCGTCTTCGTGCACCTCTGGTTGTAGGCCATAAGTATCGTATACAAAAGCATTACCCAGGTTATGGTCTACATGGCCATGTGTAGCCAGCAGTCGGGAGGGCTTCAATTGGTTGTCGGTGATATACTTTTTGAGGGCCTCTTTATCTTTATCGAAAAACACGCCACAATCAATGATTACGCATTCTTTTGTTTCGTCGGATACAACATAGCAGTTTTCCTGCAACATGTTGCACACAATATGATGAATATTCAGCATTGTCCTAAACTGTTTTGCTTAATATATATGGTGTGTGCAGCTGGATTTTAGGGCTAAGCCACTAATCAATTTGTGCACATTTTATATCTGGTGCATACCCTCTACATGGGTACATACACCACATTTTTCTCGTCGAACCATGCCTCTTCAAACCAATTCCTAATTGGAATGATGTCGACAATCTTTTTCACTGTGAGCGTTTCTCCCTCAAGATTTCCCCCTTTGAGGCAAATTAGTCCGTTGGGGTGGGCATTACGTTGTTCGCGAGCAATGTTTTTTTTCACGATTTTCATGAGGTCGGGTAAAGGCATTACGGCCCTACTCACCACGAAATCGTAGAGTTCTTGTTCCTCTTCGCCTGCTTTTTGTTCGGCCTTTACGTTGGTTAGGCCAACAGCAGTAGCAATTTCTTGCGTAACGCGTATTTTTTTTGCCGTGCGATCAATGAGCTTAAAGCTGCATTGGGGGAAGATAATGGCTAGTGGAATGCCTGGGAAACCGCCGCCTGTGCCAAAGTCTAGTACTCGCGTTTGAGGCTTAAACTGCACATATTTGGCAATAGCCAGCGAGTGAAGCACGTGATGCAGGTACAGGTTGTCGATGTCTTTGCGCGAAACCACGTTAATACGTTCGTTCCAAGTGCGGTAAAGTTCACCCAACTTGGTTAGCTGTTGCGTTTGTTCAGTTGTGAGTTCGGTAAAATATTTACGTATCTCGTTCATTGTTTTATCAGTTGTTGCGATGGTTTAGCGCCGTGTTAAAGGCAATATGGCAGTTTCTGCCTAACCACAAAGTCTCAGCTAGCGATGAAGTGTGCCGTTTATTTCAATATCTTGCTTAGTTCGCTGCGGGTGAGGTTCACGCTAATTTCACCCAAAGCGTGCGGTGCAATTTCGTCTTCACAATATATAAAGGTGAAACCATCTTCATCGATAGCGAAATTATCGGGCACATATACGTGCGCATCGGCAAACACATCCTTTTTGATTAAACCCTCAAGTCCGTCTACGTCAAAGCGCTCGGCCAGTTTGTCTACCAGCATTTCCTTGAGTGTTAGTTCGTATCCAGGCACAAAAACATCTTGCAGTTGCAGCACCGTACCTGTTTTAATGTCGATGTTGCGCACCAAAGTTTGGTTAATTCCGTGCGCGCCTCCACCGAAAATATAAATTTTGGCCGTGTACACAACGATGTTGTCTGCGCCGTTTCGGGTAGAGGTTTTCACCTTATATTTGTAGTTATACGATTCGTAATGCTCTTTATCCTGACGATAAAGCATGCCATATTCTGTCTTATAGTCGCTGAGCATTCTTTGTGCAAACGAGTCAACAGCCTGCTTCATGTTAAACTTTTGATTGGTAAGTCCCAGATAATCGGGCATCAATATACCCGCATGCAGCAGCGCATTGTTAATCTTTTCGGCGTTGTTTCCTTTAGCGTATTGCAGATTAAGCGATATTTGGCATGTAGGTGCGGGCTTTGTTTCGCTTAAAGCCACTGTGGTATCAACCACAATACTATCGAAAGTTAGTCCGTCGACCTTTGCCGTGTCGCCCTTTTTGCTGGTGCAAGCCACAAAGGTCACAAGAGAAACAGCCAAAGTTATAAGTATTTGTTTCATGTATTTATTTTGCGTGATAATGTGCAAAGTTACGAAAAAAATTGCAAGAAAGGGTTCGTTGGGTGTTAATCTGTGTTTTTATAACGTATGATTGTAGTCGTTAAACCAACGATAGCAACGCTTTTTGCCAAGCATTAACTAAAAAACACGCTTCGTGTGACTCGTTATCAGAAAAATATGCGTACCTTTGCACCCGCTATCACGAGTTGATGGCATAAAATTCAAACCTAATTACATTATTTAATTGCACAATGGCAACAAAAATCAGATTACAACGCGGCGGCCGTAAAGGTTATGCTTTCTATGGCATCGTTATCGCTGACGCAAGAGCACCACGTGATGGTAAATTTACTGAGAAGATTGGTACGTACAATCCTAACACCAATCCCGCTACCGTAGATTTGAATTTCGAACGCGCCCTGCATTGGGTTGAGTGCGGTGCACAACCCACCGACACTGTTCGCAACATCCTTAAGGGCGAAGGCGTTTACTTGATGAAGCACTTACGTGGTGGCGTTAAGAAAGGCGCTTTTGATGAAGCAGCTGCTCAAAAGAAGTTCGACGCTTGGAAAGAAGAGAAGAACAAGGGCAACGAAGCTATCCGCACCAACGACGCTAAGGTAAGAAAAGACCTCGAAGCTAAGAAGTTGGAAGCAGAAAAGAGCATCAACGCTGCTATCGCTAAGAAAGTTAACGAGAAGAAAGCTGCTGAAGCTGCTGCTAAAGCTGAAGCCGAAGCTGCTAATGCTGAGGTTGAAACAGCTGCTGAAGCTCCTGCTCAAGAGGCTGCTGAAGCACCTGCTGAAGCATAAAGCACTGCGCTTAACAAACAATAACGAGGGACATGCCATGATAAGGCTTGTCCCTCGTTTGTTTTTGTACTCCCACACCCACACTGCCAATCTTCGTACATATGCTTATACTTGCCGATAACCAAGATATCACCAGAGCTGGTTTGCTATGGCTTTGCAGAAAAATGCACATCGAAGATGTTGCGCTTGCTAAAGACAAAGCCGAACTTGCCAATGCTCTCGAAAAAGAGCGTGGAGCGGTGGTGGTGATAGACTACACTTTGTTCAACTTCAACAGTTTCGATGAGTTGCTAGTGTGGCAACAGCGTTTTAAACATGCGCAATGGCTCTTCTTTAGTGAAGAACTAACAGCCGATTTTGTTAGAAGGGCTATGGCTAGCACTTCGCGCTTTGGCCTTATTCTTAAAGAAGCCACGCTAACTCAACTCGAACAAGCCCTCAAAGCTGCTTTTAAAGGTGAACAATACCTCCAAACTGCTCTTGAACAGTTGGTGATAGCCCCCCAGCAAGAGGAAGAACAAATCAAACTAACCAAAACCGAAACAGAGATATTGCGCGACATCGCTCTGGGATTTACCACCAAGGAGATTGCCGAGAAACGTTTTTCTAGCTTCCACACCATAAACACACATCGCAAAAACATCTTTAGGAAGATAAAGGTAAACAACATTCACGAAGCCACAAAGTATGCTTTGCGTGCTGGAATGGTTGATGCTGTCGAATATTACATATAAATAATAGTTGTATAACGTGCATGCCTATATATTATAAGGTGTAGATTAAGGTGCTTAATGCTTGTTTGTCTCTGTGCAAGGAGGATATAAAAAGTTGTTAGCAGCCTGCAAATGCGCATTGTAAAATGCCCACATGTCGGCACAAGCCACCGTGTTAGGTGGCATTTCGTTGGCCAAGGCTTGCATTTCGGGTGTAGGCGTCCAATGATTTCTTCGATATGTCTCGGCAAAGGCATTAACTTGCGCTTGCGCTTCGGCCCACATGCCCAGTTCCTTAAGTAGTGTTCCCAACATGAAATGCACCTTACCCAAAAACTTATCGCGTGGTTGAAGCAGGATGGCTTTACATAAAGCCGACAGCTTTAGCTCTTTATCGGGAGTGATATCGGCTAATTCTTTCCAAAGATAAAAGCGTTGTTGCTTGCGAATCAGATGGCGAAGCACATCCAAAGCCTCATCCCTTTTACATGCAGCTAGTTTGGTTTTTACCCACAAACGCATCAAACGCTCATTGTCGTTGAAGTCGATAAGCGCTCTTTTAAGTATCTCGGGCGTACGAACATGGAGTTTAATCAGTTCGGTTTCGTTGCACGCCGATAGTATAGCCACCAGTACACGTTCCACCAAGGCAGGGCATCGATGCCCCTCTTTGATGCTTCTGTGCCAATCGTCGTCGCTAAAATTACCCATTCCCCATGCTCTTATAAAGGTGAATAGAAGGCGTAGGTGTTGTTGTGGTAGGTGATGTAGATAGAAAGTGAGAATTTTAGAATGATATTCGTTTATCATATTACCGCCATTTACAGCCTGCGCATAGCGCATGGCAAGGGTTATAGCCGCCTTTTCGTCTTGTTTCTGCAAGTTGTATATGCTGAAAAACCAACTTCTCGCAAACAATTTTCCCAACTGTTGTTCGGAGAAGTGGGGGTTGGGTAAGAAAATATCGCACACCTCTTGTAGGGCATAGCCCAAGCTAAAGCAGTGTTCAATAACCCTTTCTGTTAAAGGTCGGAATGTTTGTTCTTCGTGTTGCGTAGGTAGAAAGTCGGCTTCCGAAAAGGAGTTTACATCCCATACAAAGATGAATTTAAGCAAATTGAAGTCGGCAAACCGTTCTTTTACACTCAAAGCCATCAATAACATTTGCGAATGCAGCAGCGAAGGGCGTGGATTATTCAGTTTGATATAATTAAACAAGGCCCATCTAGCCTGGGCCGATTGGCATTCGGCGAGCATCCGTTTAAGGTATTTATACACCACCCATCCCACTCTTTCGTGCAAAGGCAAAGGTAAATTATAATCAAGGAACGGCAGCAACGTCTCGTAAGCCGCCTTTTCGCAACCATCTTTACACATTCGTTCGATGCGTTTTATCTGCGGATAAAAGGGCAAAGCATGCTCTTTGAGTTTGGCAATGGCTCTAGCGGCAATGCCTTCCGTGTCGTTCATCAGTGGTAACAGCACCTCAAGGAAGCCAATTCGCTCATTGGCCTCGTCCAATCTTTGCGCTTTGATAAGACATTCGCAGATGTCTTTCTGCACCCAAAACATGGCTATGCACGAATGAAAAGTTTTCTCTTGCTGCCAATCTTCGTTGGCTTGCAGCAAGGCTTCGTTCAGTCGGCCCGCCTTTCTCAAGGTCATAGTAGTGATAAAGCTCATGGTTAGGCATTTTTAGGTTATGATTAAACAACGCTGTTATAGTTGTTTTATTTTACGAAAAACCAAAAATATTCGGTTTGTTGCGGTGTATAACCTTATCTCTAGTTTGTCTTATGGGCGTCTTTCAAAATGATATAGCACCATTGTAAAAGTCTTTTTTGTAGATGTTGATGTGTTATGCATTACGCATGCAACGCCTTGATATGTGGTATAAAAGCCCATTTTAATTAGCATCTCTCGTTAAGTACATGGTCAAGATAAATTGCCTACAACTGTAGTCAAGAAAAATAAATATCTAAAAAAGGCAAACATTTTTTATACAAACATGCAAGCGTTAATGGTTTTTTATTATCTTTGCAATACCTTTAAAACAATTTGCATTATGAAAGCTACGGAACAAACCATCATGCAGGTGGAACGCGTCATCAATAAGATAGCGCAAAAGTTTCCAAACCAGGACAGCAGCAACATTCTCACCGACATCCACATTAGGGTTTCGCAAGACTCAGGCGAGCTTCTTGCATTCAACGACGATGAAAGGGAGATAACTCGATGCGTGGTGGAGCAGTGGATTGAAAGCAGAGACGAGCATTTTTACTACAGCGTTACGCACATTTTGCAAAACAATTTGCGGAAACTTCATGCTGTGGTTGAACGCATGGGCATACTCAGACCCTTTAGTTTTGTGCTTGAAGATGATGAGAAAAACCATGTGGCCGAGCTATATCTCGTTGACGATGACACCACAATCATCTCTGGAGAACTACTCCAAAACCTCGATGAAGACCTAGATAGCTTCATGGAAGATTTGCTGAAATAATACCATTTGTTGTACGCAGCACAGAGCTTTGTGCCCTGTGCCACGCCACTATGCCTGCAAGCGAGCAACTTATAGTTACTGCTTACCAAACGTTAAACACGCCCAACCGTCCAGTTCTTTTTGAGATGTGAGCGCCAACCCCAACATTTTGGCTGCCTCCACCAGTATTGGCGTGTCTGTTTGGTAAAATCCACTAAGCACAATAGTGCCTTTTGGCGTTGTTTTTTCTACCCAAAGAGGTAGGTCGGCCAAAAGGATATTGCGATTAATATTGGCCACTACCACGTCAAAACATTTCTTTTCGGCGTTCAATGCTGTGGCATCGCCTTTTACAACCACCATGTTTTCCACGCCATTCAGCGTAGCATTGTGCAGACTGTTGTCCACACTCCACTCGTCGATGTCGTAACCCAGCACACTTTCAGCGCCAAGTTTTGCTGCAACAATGCCCAAAATGCCCGTTCCGCATCCGCAGTCTAGCAGGTGTTTGCCTGCCAGTTGTAGGCTCAATAGTTGTTGCACAACCATCCTTGTGGTCTCGTGTGTGCCCGTGCCAAAGGCTTGTCGTGGTTCGATGGCCACCTGCAAGCTCATGTTCGCCGGCAAATCTTCGGGCGAATAATGGCGTGCGTCGTATATAACGCATTTGTTTTCAATACAAATAGGTTCAAAACCATTGGCTTCCCACTCCTCGTTCCAGTTGCGGTTTTCGGCCTCTTCCATCTCATATTCAATTCGTGCCGAGGCAATAGGGAAGTTGGCGATGGCCTCATCCAATGTTTCTTTATCCAATAAATGGGGTTGCACATATCCCGTTAAGCCCTCTTCAGATTCTTCAAAAGCTTCAAAACCCGCAGCTGCAGCAAGGTCGGCCAGCAGGTCTTTAGCTGCTTGTTCATCGTTGGCAGCCACATTCAGTGTGAAAATCGCTTTAAGATATTCCATATCAACAAGTTTGTTTTAAAATTATTTTGCCTTTTTCTTGTGTCGGCAAATGGGCTTGCGTGACTTTGTTCAGCATTGATTAGCTCGCATTTTGCAAAGCAAGACCCATCGCAAAATTACAAAAAAATAGGGAAATCCTCTTTTTACTTAGGGAAAATCCTTATATTTGCATCACTATCATTTGTAAATTTGCAAAGTAACAAATTGCCTTTGGCAGAAAAGAACATTGACATGAAAAGATTAGGATTATTGGCAATCGGCTTGGCTCTTGGGTCGTTCTCAGCAATGGCCCAGACAGACGATGTGTATTTTGTACCAAAAAAGTCAGACAGAATTAACAAAGAACGCCAAGACAAGGATGAAACAGACGCCGATGTGTATTACTCGGGCTCGAACAGAAACGTAGACGAGTACAATCGTCGCACGCGTAACGGTAGTCGTTACCAGAAAATTAGTCGCGATTCGCTAGGCAACATCATCGTTGAAGAAGATGTTGAAGGCGTAATGGCAACTAGAGACCGTGGTTACAACGACCGTTCGCGACGAGATAACCGCGACTATTACGACGAGGACGACTATTATTACAGCCGCCGTGTAAGTCGTTTCTACGACCCTTGGTTCTTTGGCTATTATGGTTACTCACCTTATTACGGCTATTCGCGCTGGGATTGGGACTGGTACGACCCATTCTATTATAACTACGGGCCTCGTTGGCATGGCCATTATGCTTATTGGTATAACGATTGGGCATATCCCTATTATGGTTATGGCTGGCGTTCTCCTTATTATTATGGTGGTTATTACGGTCCCTACTATGGCTACTACAGCCCCTATTACAGCTGGGGTGGCTACTATACACCAGGCTATTACTCGTATAGCGGTGGTGCAGCAGGCAGCCGAAACCATGGCAGCATGGACTCGAGAGCAGCAAGAGACCGCACCGACTATCGCTATCAAGGCAGCAGAAGCACGCGTTCGTCGGGCCGTAGTTATGGCGATGGATACCAACGCAGCAACAATGGCGACTTCTCCAACTCGCGGAGTTACGACAATAACCGCAACTACAACCCGCCCACTCGCAGCTACGACAGCGGTTCGCGCGGTGGTTCGTTCGGCGGTGGAGGCTCATACGGCGGTGGAGGTTCGTTCGGTGGTGGCAACTCCGGTGGCTCGCAACCCAGCAGAGGCGGAACATTTGGTGGCCGACGCTAAGCAAAGACAGTAATTAACAACAGAAATTGAAACAGGATTATAGAGATGAAAGTTATGAAGAAAAAATATTTGATGATATGTTCGGCCTTGTTGGCTTTCCCCGCAATGGCTCAAGACACATACGAGAATGCCCGCTTGCTGGGTAACGACCTCAACGGTACAGCAAGGTACGTGGGTATGGGTGGCGCAATGGAGGCATTGGGTGCCGACCTCTCTACCATTAGGACCAACCCTGCTGGTATCGGACTCTTCCGAAAGTCGGGAGTGAACTTCTCTTTAGGAGTGGTTTCGCAAGCCAACGCTAATGCTAAGCTAGACCATTCGGCTACGAAGCTAAGCTTCGACCAGATTGGTTTCTATCGCACTATGCGCACAGGCCAAACATCTTACGTTAATTTTGCTTTCAACTTCAGCAAAGGAACCAACTTTAACTACTTCCTTGCAGCTGCCGATCAGCTAAATAATGCCTCGCTTGGCAAGCAAGCTTATCTTAAAGGCATGCGTGGCTCGCTTTCGAATGGAGGTTATTCCATTGGTACTGGCTCTGGTTCGAACGTAGACACATACTATGGCTACATCGATAATTCTAGCAATAACATCGCCCGAAACTACGGTCAGCTGGATTATCTGTATTGGAACACACGCCTTGTGGATAAAAACACCCCCTCACTTTTTGGTTATGACGCGGCCAACGGATACGATTTCAACCGCTCACAACGAGGTTATATCGGCAACTACGATTTCAATATCAGTGGCAATGTTAACGACCGCGTGTACTTGGGGCTTACCCTTGGTCTGCGCACCGTTAACTATAAAGGCTATTCAGAATATGTTGAAAACCTCGTGAATGCTTCTAACACGGCCATAGGTACAGCCACTATTACCGATGAACGCAAAGTTAAGGGTACGGGTTTCGACCTTAGCGCGGGTGTGATATTCCGCCCAGTGGAAGAGTCGCCCTTCCGTATTGGTCTCTCAATCAACTCGCCTTCATGGTACGATTTGAAGACTGAGAACTACACCACCATACAAAATGATGGTCAAAATCAAGGTAAATGGGAACATGGAAAGTCTAGCGAGGTGTATAACTACAAACTTTTCACTCCCTGGACCTTTGGCGCGAGCCTTGGACACACCGTTGGTAACTTCCTTGCTCTGGGTGCTTCGGTTAGCTATGCCGACTATTCCACGGTTGATAACCGCTATATAGATGGCGAATATGTTGACTATTATGGTTACACAACCGAGACTTCGGCTAGCGATAAGGTGATGAACAACCACGCTAAACGCACGCTCAACGGTGTTGCAACGGTGAAAGTGGGTATGGAATGCAAGGTGCTGCCACAGATTGCATTGCGTGCAGGTTACAACTACGTAACGCCAGCATACAAAAAAGATGCTTTTAAAGACGGCGCACTTAATTCGGAGGGTTCTTATTATAGTTCGGCTGCCGACTACACCAACTGGAAAGGCACTAACCGCATGACACTTGGTGTGGGGTATATAGGCAAAAACTTCTCGGCCGACTTGGCTTACCAATACAGTGCTACTGATGGTGAGTTCTATCCCTTTACAAACGGACTGGCTGCGCACGATGCTTCAACCAACACCACGCTGGTAAACGAAGCTAAAGCGGTGCAGGTAAGCAACCAACGCCACCAAGTGCTCTTCACCTTGGGTTATCGTTTCTAACAACAAATCATCATTAGCGTGGTTGGCTATAGGCAAACAAGCTGTGTTGTGCCTGCAATAGTCAAACCCATTGCAATAGCTAAGACCAGTTGGCTATAGCGATGACAAACCAAAGCACACTGCTTAAGTTAGAACATACATAACAACCCGGCCGCATGTTTCTCCAAAACATGCGGCATTTTTTTGCCTTACACTTTTCAGCTTCACAGGTATGGTTCTATCTTTTCTTTGTAATGCCATGCCATTACCCCTCTAAATCGTGCAGATGCGTATAACAATCGTTTTGCTTGAGATGTAAAATATTTGTACTAAAATTTAACATTGTGAGTGCCCTCGGCCTGAAAATTCCGAATGCAGGGCGTATAAACGCGCGTATTTTTTTAGTTTATAACGCGCTGATTTACTGGTGTTTATCTGTTATAATGCAAAAATATACCTTCGTTTCACGTTTAATCGGGACTTACGGCATAATTATACGCACAGCAAAACGCTATCAAACACCGATTGTTCTCTATTTGGTAAATGGTTTATAATCAATAGTTTATAAGTTTGAAGAGCGTTTTTGGAGAACAATTTACACCAAAAACGTTGCGTTTTAGTGCATTTTGCCTTGCGTTTAGCACCACTTAGCCTTGCGTTTAGTAGGAGTTAGCCTTGCGTTTTGCTGCATATTGCGATGCGTTTTGGTGCTAAATGCAGTTAATCCGCAAAGGTTTTAACCGAAAATTCATGACGTGTAGAACCCAAATTTGGGGCAGTTTTTCTTCAAAATGAAATGCAAAAGCATAGTATTTACCCAAAAAAGGAGCGAATTGTGTTAGAAGAGAGGGTGCTAATTTTATCAGTTTAGCACGTTTTATGTGCTTTTTGGCAGGTAAAGTGGTCTAGAATGAGATCTAAAATAGAATGTGTTTTGTAAAATATATTGACCAAATTTAATAGAATAATGCCACTTTTTTACCCCAAATTATTCGTTAGAGTTGTTTAGAATTTGTGTATTGGGTGAGTACACTGCCTGTGAATTTCTTTAAGGCGTAGCAAACTACTACAAAAGGATAAGACTAGTAAGATGCCGACAAGCCAACGAAAGATATACAGGAAGTAATGCAAACAATATAAAAACGGTGATAAACGGACTAACCACCGGTTGGGGTTAAAGGGGCTATAATTAGTTGATTGAAGAGCGATGAAAAGAGGGTGGCATGAGATAAATAAAAAAAACGAGCGCGCAATGTTAGTTGTTAACATGCGCGCTCGTGTGTAAGAGCTAAGCTTGATTTCTGTTTTCGCGAAGAATGCTAGTGCTAATCAAGCACTTGCGAAACCTGCATTAAACCCAGGCCTCACATTACTTGTATTCCGACCATGCTTTAATCTCGATGTCTTCAACACGCATGGTGGTAAAGGCTGTGATAAAAGCGCTGGCCAAACGCGTGTTGGTGATAAGTGGGATGTTGAGGTCGATGGCTGCACGGCGTATGCTGTAGCCGTTGGTAAGTTCGCGTGGGGTGAGGTCTTTGGGTATGTTCACCACCATGTCTATCTTCTTATCACGAAGCACATCGAGCACTTTGGGTTGCATACCCTCGTCTGTAGGCCAGTAAACAGTGGTGTTGCTAATGCCGTTTTCGTTGAGAAAGCGCGAAGTTCCGCTAGTGGCATATAGTTCGTAGCCATTTTTTACCAAGCGTTTGGCCGCCTCTAGCATTTCGGCTTTTTGTTTTCCGCCACCCGTTGATAGCAAAACAGTTTTCTTGGGGATGCGATGACCCACCGAAAGCATACTAGTAAGGAGTGCCGAGTTGGTGTCGTCGCCCAAGCAACCCACCTCGCCAGTAGACGCCATGTCGACACCCAGCACGGGGTCGGCCTTTTGTAGGCGGTTGAACGAGAACTGCGATGCCTTGATACCCACGTAATCGAGGTCGAAAAGGTTTTTCTTAGGCTTCTCAACAGGCAAGCCAAGCATTACGCGAGTGGCCAAGTCAATGAGGTTGAGTTTAAGCACCTTGCTCACAAAGGGGAACGAACGCGAGGCGCGCAGGTTGCATTCGATAACCAGCAAGTCGTTGTCGCGAGCCATAAACTGGATGTTGAATGGTCCAGAGATATGTAATTCTTTGGCTATCTGGCGGCTAACGCGCTTAATGCGTCGCACTGTTTCGATGTAAACCTTTTGTGGTGGGAACTGTATGGTGGCATCTCCAGAGTGAACACCAGCAAACTCGATGTGTTCACTGATGGCGTAGGCCAAAATTTCGCCATCTTTAGCCACGGCGTCCATCTCTATTTCTTTGGCATGCTCAATAAAGCGACTCACCACAACGGGGTGGTCTTCGCTAACGTTGGCAGCCAATTGCAAGAAGCGTTCAAGCTCTTCGCGGTTAGAGCAAACATTCATGGCAGCTCCCGACAGCACATACGAAGGACGAACCAGCACTGGGAAGCCCACGCGATCGATAAATTCATTAATTTTATCCATCGATGTAAGTGCGCTCCATTCGGGTTGGTTGATGCCATTTCGGGTGAGCATAGACGAGAATTTGGCGCGATCTTCGGCGTTGTCGATGTCTGTTGCCGATGTGCCTAGTATGGGTACGTGTTGCTCGTCGAGTTTCATTGCCAGGTTGTTGGGTATCTGTCCGCCGGTAGACACAATCACGCCGTTGGGCGTTTCGAGGTCGATAATGTCCATCACCCGTTCGAATGTCAACTCGTCGAAGTACAGACGGTCGCACATGTCGTAGTCGGTAGACACCGTTTCGGGGTTATAGTTAATCATAACCGACCGATAACCCTCGCGGCGAATGGTGTTAAGGGCTTGCACGCCGCACCAGTCGAACTCCACCGAAGAGCCGATACGGTAGGCACCCGAACCAAGAACAACGATAGAACGGCGGTCGTTGTCGAACCGAACATCGCTTGCCACGCCCGAATAGGTGAGGTAAAGATAGTTGGTTTGTGCAGGATATTCGGCAGCTAGCGTGTCTATTTGCTTTACAACGGGCAGAATGCCATACGACTTTCGTAGGTTTCGCACCACCAAAGCAGCCTTGTGCATGTTGCCCATCTCCTTTTCAAGCCCCACGGCACGAGCAATTTGGAAGTCGGTAAAGCCATACACCTTTGCCGTTCGCAACAATTCCTTATCCAATACGTTCACGCTTGTGCATCGTTGCAAGGCCTCGTCGATGTCGATGATGTGTTTCAGCTTTTCCAAGAACCACTTGTCTATCTTCGTGAGTTCGTGTATTTGGTCGATGGTGTAGCCCTTGTGCATGGCTTTCGAAATGATGAACACACGCTTATCGGTGGGTTCGCGCAGTGCTGCATCAATATCATCGATCTTTAATTCCTTGTTCTCGACAAAGCCATGCATGCCTTGTCCAATCATGCGCAGTCCCTTTTGGATGGCCTCTTCGAAGTTGCGACCGATGGCCATTACCTCTCCAACCGACTTCATCGACGAGCCTAGCTCTTTGTCAACGCCCCGGAACTTGCTCAAGTCCCAGCGAGGAATTTTGCAGACAACGTAGTCGAGAGCAGGTTCGAAGAAAGCACTAGTGGTTTTAGTCACCGAGTTTTTCAGTTCGAAGAGTCCGTATCCCATGCCCAGTTTGGCAGCAACAAAAGCCAAGGGATAGCCAGTAGCCTTAGAGGCGAGGGCCGAAGAGCGACTCAGTCGGGCGTTAACTTCGATGACACGATAGTCTTCGCTTTTGGGGTCGAAGGCATATTGCACGTTGCATTCGCCAACGATACCGATGTGTCTAACAATCTTAATAGAGAGTGCGCGCAGCTTGTGGTATTCGCTATTGCTAAGTGTTTGCGAGGGGGCAACAACGATACTCTCGCCTGTATGAATGCCAAGCGGGTCGAAGTTTTCCATGTTACAAACAGTGATGCAATTGTCAAAGCGGTCGCGTACCACCTCGTATTCAATTTCTTTCCATCCCTTAAGACTCTTTTCAACGAGCACTTGTGGAGAGAAAGAGAAAGCTTTCTCGGCCAGTTTGTTTAGTTCTTCCTCGTTATCACAGAAGCCGCTGCCCAGTCCGCCCAAGGCGTAAGCGGCGCGCAAGATAACAGGGTAGCCAAGATTTTCTGCAGCTCGGCGAGCTTGTTCGATGGTGGCACATGCCTCGCTTTTGATGGTTTTGACGTTAATCTCATTGAGTTTTTCAACAAAGAGTTCGCGGTCTTCGGTGTCCATAATAGCTTGAACGGGCGTACCCAGTACCTTAACGCCATATTTTTGCAGCACGCCGCTTTGATAAAGTTCCACACCGCAGTTAAGCGCAGTTTGTCCGCCAAAGGCAAGAAGGATGCCATCAGGACGTTCTTTCTCGATGACACGTTCAACGAAATAAGGCTGAACGGGTAAGAAATATATTTGGTCGGCCACGCCTTCCGAGGTCTGCACTGTGGCGATGTTGGGGTTGATGAGCACAGTTTTAACACCCTCTTCGCGTAGAGCCTTAAGGGCTTGCGAGCCAGAGTAGTCGAATTCACCCGCTTCGCCAATCTTCAATGCGCCGGAACCCAGCAGCAACACTTTCTTTATGCTTTCGTCTTTCATTTTTTTCTAGGGGTTTTAAAGGGTGAGTTTTTCTACAAAGAGGTCGAACATAAACAGCGTGTCAACCGGTCCGGAGCAGGCTTCGGGGTGGAATTGCGATGTAAACCAAGGGTTGGTGTTGTGGCGCACGCCCTCGTTGCTACCGTCGTTCATGTTCACAAACAGTTCGCTCCAGTCTTTATCCAAGGTGGAAGCATCTACGGCATAGCCGTGGTTTTGGCTTGTAACGTAACATTTGTCGGTGCCAACCATGCGTACAGGTTGGTTGTGCGAGCGGTGTCCGTATTTCAGTTTGTAAATGTTAGCACCGCCGGCCTTAGCCATTAGTTGGTTGCCCATGCATATACCGCAAATGGGTTTGCGGCTCTTGTTCATCTGTTGTCGCAGAATGTCTACTGCCTCTTGGCACAGGTCGGGGTCGCCAGGGCCATTTCCAAGGAACAAGCCATCGAATTCCATGCCGGTATAGTCGTAGTTCCAGGGCACGCGCACCACCTCAAGTCCACGTTCGATGAGGTTGCGAATGATGTTGGCCTTAACACCGCAGTCAACGAGAACCACGCGTTTTCCAGCCCCTTCGTTATATTTAATAATATCTTTGCAGCTAACTCGGTCAACAAAGTTCACCCCTTCGTATTGTGCTTGGGGAATATTGTCGGGTTCATCGTCGAAAATAATCTGGCCCATCATCACGCCATGTTCGCGCAATACTTTGGTTAGTTCGCGCGTGTCGATGCCCGTGATGCCAGGAACATGTTCTCTTTTAAGCCAGTCGGCCAAACTTTCGTGTGCGTTCCAGTGGCTATATTGTTCGCTATAGTCGCTCACGATTACGGCCGAAGCGTGTATATGGTCGCTCTCCATAAACGTGGGCAGCCCATCGGCAGTGAAGGTGAAGGGCGGAACACCATAGTTACCAACCAAAGGGAAGGTGAGTGTTACCAGCTGACCAGCGTAGGAGGGGTCGGTAAGACTCTCGGGGTAGCCCATCATGGCGGTGTTGAACACCACTTCGCCTGCAACAGGCGCATCGTAACCAAACGACTTACCATGAAATTTGGTGCCGTCTTGCAGAACTAATGTTACGTTTCTCATTATATCTTAGAATTTCTGTTCGTTTTGATAAACCTTTTCAATGAAATTTACGAAGGCCTGATTGCATAGTCGCATGCCGCCAGGAGTGGGGTAGTCGCCAGTGAAATACCAGTCGCCCTTATGGTTGGGTATGGCTTCGTGTAGGCCTTCGATAGACTGGAACACCAGTTCGATGGGTGTGGACACGCCTTGCGGGCGAAGCATCTGCACAATCTTTTGGTTGATTTCGTCTACCGTTACGGCCTTATATATCGGTTGCACACAGTTAGTCATTTCGCCTACGGGTTTCTTTAGTTCGTTTCTGCAGTTATCGTAGGTTTGTTTTATGAGTGCGTGCATGTTTTTTTCTTTGAGTAATTCGATAGTAGCTCGGAACACGCAAAACTCTTCGAGTCGAGGCATGTCGATGCCATAATAATCGGGATAGCGAATTTGGGGTGCGCTGCTCACCACGATTATGCGTTTAGGATGCAACCTATCGAGAATGCGCAGAATACTTTTTTGCAGCGTTGTTCCGCGCACAATGCTGTCGTCGATAATAACGAGGTTATCTTTGTAGGGCCTGATGCTTTCGTAAGTGACGTCGTACACGTGCGAAGCCAAGTCGTTGCGCGAGTTGCCTTCGGCTATGAAGGTGCGCAGTTTTATGTCTTTCCAAGCCACTTTCTCCAGTCGGATGGTGTCGCTTAAGATGTTGTCAATCTCTTCTTGTGTAGGCGCATGGCCTAAGGCTTGTATTTGGTTAACCTGTTGTTGGCGTATGTAGCGTTTAAATCCAGCAACCATGCCATAGAAAGCCACTTCGGCTGTGTTGGGAATGTAAGAAAGCACCGTGTTTCTTGTGTCGAAGTCGATGGTGCGCAGTATGGGGTAGGTGAGTTGTTCGCCCAATTTTTTACGCTCTTTATAGATATCGGCATCCGATCCACGACTGAAATAAATTCTTTCGAACGAGCACGAGGCATCAGCTTTTTGGTCCATGATGCGCTCGATGCGGCATTCGCCATTGCGTTTAACAATGAGAGCTGTTCCAGGTTCAAGTTCATTCACGTCGTCGCATTCGATGGCGAAGGTGGTTTGTAGCACAGGACGTTCGCTAGCCACCACAACAACTTCGTCGTTTTTATAATAAAAAGCAGGTCTGATGCCCCATGGGTCGCGCATAGAAAACATCTCGCCGCTGCCTGTTACGCCACAAACAACATATCCTCCATCGAAATGAGGCATGGTGGTGCGTAGCACATTGGCTACGTTGACATTGTCTTCGATGTAGTTTGTGATATCAGTGTCGGTTAATCCTTTTACTTGCGCGTCAACAAAGTTGCGTTCCACTTCTCGGTCTAGTCGGTGTCCCATCAGCTCAAGCATGATGTAGCTGTCGCTATAGATGCGTGGGCATTGTCCTTGTCGTGTGAGTCTTTCGAAAATCTCACCGATGTTGGTCATGTTAAAGTTGCCACAAAGACTAAGGTTTTTGGCTCTCCAGTTGTTTCTTCGTAAGAAGGGGTGAACGTAAGAGAGTCCACTTTTGCCAGTTGTAGAATACCTCAGGTGGCCCATATACAGTTCTCCAGCAAAGGGAAGCGTTTTTTCGGCGTAGCTAGCATCAGCTAGGTGCTCGGCAGTTTCTTGGGCAAACTTTTTCTGCACGGTTCCGAAAATCTCGGTAATGGCGTTGCTTCCTTCAGCTCTTTCGCGAAACATGTATTCGTTTCCAGGAGTTGTTTTAAGTTTAACGCACGACATTCCCGCAGCTTCTTGTCCGCGGTTGTGTTGTTTTTCCATGAGCAGATAGAGCTTGTTAAGCCCATACATCCATGTGCCATATTTCTGTTGGTAGTACTGTAGTGGCTTAAGTAGCCTTATCATGGCCACACCACATTCATGTTTCAATGGTTCCATCCTGTGTTTATCTTTATTTAGCCTTGGCTATTTTAAACAAGTAGAGGGATGTCGAAAAACATCCCTCATTGTGTTGTTGCTGTTATCTAACAAGGTTTACAATTAAAGTTGTGAGTGACAACACGCTGCTTACCACCGAGAACCAAATGGTTGTGGAGGTGCTTATTTTCGAGTTGCTTGCTTTAGTCTTGTTGGGTTCAACGTAAATCACGTCGTTTTGTTGTAAATAATAGTATGGTGAATTGATGAGATTGGCATCGCGCAAGTCAATACGGTGTGCCTCTTTGCGACCATCAGGGTTCTCGCGAAGCAGCATAACGTTGTCTCGACGTCCGTAAATGGTGAGGTCACCAGCTTGTGCCAGTGCTTCAACGATGCTCATCTTTTCACTGGTTACGGGTATTACGGTGGGTTTTGAAACCTCACCGAGTACAGTTACTTGGTAGCTAGCCATGCGAACAGTAACAATTGGGTTTTCGCTAGCAGCCAAATAGCCTGCAATCTTGCTCTTTATAAGGTCTTGGCATTGATTCTTTGTTAGTCCGCCTACATGCACCTTTCCTATTACGGGGAATTCAATGTCACCGTTGTTGTCAACCAAATAGGTTTGAAGGTTGGAGCCTTGAGCCAACTGTCCTTTTGTGCCAACACTGTTGCCCACAGTCAGGTTGAATGGAGCAGCGGCAGCAGGGTCGGTTGTTACCACGGTGATAGACAATTGATCTTTGGGCATTATCTTAGCTTCGTATAGGCCCTTAGAACCTTCGAGGCTAACACCATCAATGTTTTGGAAATATACAACCTCTTTACTTCCTCCACAACTCCCTAACAATAATACGAATGTCAATAAGACAACTGAACTAAGAATTTTATTCATACCAATAATACAATCAATTTATTATGTTTGCAAATTTACGTTCTTTTTTCTGATTTCGCAAATCTTAAACACATAATTAATGAGAGAATTTTACATCATCTCCAGCTTTGTGGCATTGAGGTGTGGTTTGAAGCGAAATGGAAGAGTATTGATGGCGAAAGACTTTGCTTCTTGAGTGCTTTCGTTGGTATGTTATTTTTCAGGTGTTTAGTGGGCTATTATCTTGTTAACCATTTAATTGTTCTGTTTCACACTTTTTATTTATTGTATTCCAAAACCCATATTTAAAGTTCGATTCATAACGATTGTGCAATCGGTTGTCCTGAAAAATAAGCACTTTTCACATGTTTTATAACACGTCTATGGAAAATATTTGTAACTTTGCAGCCGAAAAGAGAAAAGAAGTTAGATAAGGTAGATACAGCCTACGATGTTTATCAAAACTTAGTAGTGTTGACAATACTGTAGGTATTAGATTGGCAATAAAGATTTATTCAAGGATTAGTTACATGGTAAGACGTTGAATATCGGTTGTCTGATGATTTTAACACAAGGTAATTTCAGTAGCATTAGACACACAACGTCGCTTCGTCAAGACCGTAGAGAGGGTTAGAGTAGGCCATTAATTAAGGGAATGGAGAGTTGGGAATAGCTTTCAAGTTTCCGCCTCGTACCGCGTGATACGGATATTGAACGAAGAAAATTTTTATGTTAGTAGAGAGAACCCGACTGCATGTGTATGTGGTCGGGCTTTTTTTGTAGGAAATAGCTTTCTTTTACGTGCTGTGAAATACACGAATGCCTTTGTTTACTTAGAATTTTTATGGGTGTTATATTTGTGTTGATGGCATATATTTTGTAACTTCGCACGGTTTTGAATTGCTCTACAAAGGAGTGCGTTATAAATAAAGCGCATCGCTGGCGAGGGATAAAGTCTAAGTTTGCTTCTTTTGGCTGATGCTTGGACTTTGGTTATTTATCTACCATCATACGAAAGTAATGACTTTTCGCTGGATTCTTGGCAATAACATGTCATCATCCGCAACAAAATATTTAATATACAGAGAATGAAATATCTATTAATTTCTGATATACATGGCTGTTTGCCTGCATTGGAGCGTGCATTGCAGTTTTATAACGAACAGAAGTGCGACATGCTTTGCGTCTTAGGCGACATTATCAACTATGGCCCGCGCAACCAATTGCCTGAGGGACTCGACCCTAAAGGGATTGTCGACCGACTGAATGCCATGGCCGATGATATTGTGGCCATTCGTGGTAATTGCGAATCGGAGGTCGACCAGATGTTGCTCAACTTCCCAATTATGGCCGATTATCTGCTTCTTGTGGACGGTGGGAAACGTTTGATACTTACTCATGGACACCTATATAATAAGGAGTGCAGACCAGTGGGTAAATGCGACGCTCTTTTTTATGGTCATACGCACCTTTGGGAACTAACGCGCACACCCCAAGGCGTGGTTTGTAATCTTGGTTCGATAACTTTTCCCAAGGGTGGAAATCCCCCAACGTTCGCTACTTACGAAGATGGCGTGATCAATGTTTATCAAACAGACGGCACGCTGTTGCAAACAATGAACCTCAACGAGTAGGGCAGTGGTTCGTAGTAGGCGGGCGGTAACAGGCAAACAAATGTGTAAGCATACGAGAAGAGTAAACCTAACAGCAACAAAAACAAGTGTTTCATGTCGAAAGCAAAGCTGAAAAAGCATCTATTGGCATTGTCCAAGGAAGAGATAATAAACGTTGTGCTTGATTTGTATGATGCACGTACTGAGGCGAAAGCGTATTTTGAGTTTTATCTTACGCCAGACTGCACTGCCGAATTGGAGAAACTTAGGATGCGTATTGTGCACGAATTCTTTCCTGTTCGTGGCTTATCAGAGAATCCTTCGTTTGCTAAATGCAAGAAGATTGTTACCGATTTCGCCAAAATGCAGGCCTATCCAGACTGTGTGGCCGACCTTATGCTGACTGTAACTGAGCAGGGAAACAAATGGGCTCTTACGTACGGCTATTGCGAAGGGGCGTATGAAACGGCTTTGGCAAATAGTTTTGCAAGGGCAATGGACTTTATTTTCCGCAATGGCTTGCTGCTTCATTTCTACGAACGGATAGAAAGAATGCTCGCTAGTGCCGCAAATGGATGGGGAGGCGACTGCCTGCGCGAAATCTACCAGCAATATAGATAGCGTCTTTTCAGTTGACGAGTAGACAAGTTAACAAGAAGACAAGTTAACGAGAGGACAAGTTGACGAGTAGATTGATTAATGAGTTAATCAGTTGACGAGGGAACGAGTGAACATGTTGAGTGGCGCAGCCATTTTTTCACCTTTTCACTTTTTCACCTTTATAAGCCCTTTCACCTATAAAAAATCTTTTTCATGGCTGTAGAAATAATCACATCGCTCACTCATCCCGGTGTTGAAGTGTTCAGTGCACTAACCGAAACGCAGTTGCGCAACACGCTTCAACCTGAAAAAGGTGTGTTCATAGCAGAGAGTCCGAAAGTTATTCGTGTGGCTCTAGATGCCGGTTACCAACCTTTGTCGATGTTATGTGAGGAGCGACACATTGTGGGAGATGCCACAGACATCATTGCGCGATGCGGTGATATACCTGTATATACAGGCGAACGTGCTTTGTTAGCCCAACTAACTGGTTACACACTTACCCGTGGTGTGCTTTGTGCCATGCGCCGTAAGCCTATGCCTAGTGTTGCAGAGGTGTGTGCTCGTGCGTCGAGAGTGTGTGTTATTGATGGCGTTTCTGATACTACTAATATTGGAGCCATATTCCGTTCGGCGGCTGCATTGGGCATTGATGCCGTTGTTTTGGCACAAAATGCGTGCGACCCTCTTAATCGTCGTGCCGTGCGCGTGTCTATGGGCTCGGTGTTTCTTGTGCCATGGACGTGGTCTAAACAACCTTTAGCTCAACTTTCAGCTTTGGAATTTCGTACGGCTGCTATGGCTTTAACGCATCATTCTATTTCGCTAGACGACGACAAACTGAAATCCGAACCTCGTTTAGCCATCGTTATGGGTACCGAGGGAGATGGATTGCCCTCCGAAATGATTGCGAAAGCCGATTATGTGGTGCGCATACCCATGGCCCATGGTGTCGACTCGCTTAATGTTGCTGCTGCTTCGGCCGTTGCTTTTTGGGAATTACGCAAGCGGTAGTTACTTATCCTTAGCTTCTAGCGTTGTTTTAGGCCATTAGGTGATTTCGTGTTTTTGGCTTTACGCAACGTTAGTGGTTCGTTTTGCTCTCTATCTTATTGTTAGGAAGCAGCTTATCGTGCAGCCTTATTATATCGTTCTGGGGTTAGCATACAAATACAATTGGAGAGACCTGTGTGCTTCTTGCCGTGGTTTACCGCTTTGGGGTTACCACCTGCAGAGCAGTCACAAGTCTCTCCATTCTTTTAATTCTGTTGCGTATTGCTTTACGTTGTGCGATTACGCAACAAAACTATTCCACCGTAATCTCATCTACAAACAACCAAGCTGTTTTTCCAGCATTGGGATGCCAAGCAGGCATGCTCTTTTCAGATAACATCTTGATGCGAACATAGCGTGCGTCTTTCGGCATAGGCAAAAGCACGTTGTCTGTGTCGATATAGTCGGGCTTATTGGCAGGCATTGGTTCAGCTGGTAGGTCGTAAATGTCTTCGAAGTTCTTGCCATCTGTGCTCACCCACATCCATATACCGCGATGAGGCATAATCCATTGCGACGGACTTACCAATGTGCGCACGCTGATAAGGCGGATGGGTTTCACCTCACCTAGGTCTATTGTGAGGTCAAGGTCTTTGCCTTCGTATCCCACCCATCTACCAGAGTTAAAGATAACGTTACCTTGTAGGCCGTTAGTTAGTTCGCGAGGAGACAGTCCTGGGTATTTATTGTTTGGTTCAACGTTATATTTCACGTTGGCCATAGTAGCCTTACTGATGAGTAAGTCTTCAGTGTTCTCGCCACTAGTGAAGCTTGGATAAACGGCGATGGTGCGCAGTTTACAGCTTTTGTTCACGGTGAAGGTTTGTGTATATCGGTTGGACTTTGTAGTGGGTTTGCTTCCATCAAGGGTGTAATAGATGGTGGCACCCTTGCGTGCAGTAAGCGTTATGTTGATGCTACCGGGCTTGTCTGCAGCCGTTACGTCGATGTTCACATTGAACAAGTGGCGCCCATAGTTGTATTTGTTCAGGTTATACACATTGAGTAGTTGTGGCATGCGGTTGGCAAAGTCGTCAAAGTTTTTCTTTTCGGGCATTGTCCATTGCACTTCGCTTGCTGCAGCCAGTCGGGGCAGCGTCATATATTCCACTTGTTTAAACGTCTTCATGTATTCCGTCCATACGTTTGCTTGCACACCGATGATGTGTTTAGCCTCGTTGGCAGTAAGTTTGGGCGATACGGGGTTGAAGTCGTAGGTTCTTTCAATGGGTATGAAGCCATTAAAGGCCGTTGGTTCACTCTCGCGATCGGCCGTTTGGTAATAGTCTAGGTAGAGATGCGACACAGGACACATTATGGCGTCGTGTCCTAAGCGTGCTGCTTCTATGCCACCTTCCATTCCACGCCACGACAGCACTGTGGCATTGGGGGCTATTCCGCCCTCCAAAATCTCGTCCCAACCGCCAACTTTGCGTCCATGAGCCGTGATAAAGTTGGCTATGTCGCTCATAAAGTAGCTTTGGAGGCGTTCTTCGGCCGTATGTTTCTCGTCTGTTGCCAATCCTTTTTCTTTAATAAGGGCTTGGCAACGTGAGCATTTTTCCCAGCTCGACTTTGGACATTCGTCGCCACCAATGTAGAGATATTCGCTAGGGAAGATGTTCATCACCTCCGAAAGCACATCTTTGGCAAACTTCAGGGTGCGTTCGTTGCCTGCACATAGCACGTCTTCGGCCACACCCCACGTGGTGCGCACCTTATAAGGACCGCCTGTGCAACCCAATTCTGGATAAGCTGCCAAGGCTGCAACCATGTGTCCGGGCATGTCTATTTCGGGAACAACCATGATATGTCTATCGGCTGCATATTTCACAATGGCTCGAGCTTGTTCTTGTGTGTAAAATCCGCCATGTGGTTTGCCGTCGAACTTACTCGCATCGTGGCCCACCATCGTTTCGGGACGCATCGACGAAACCTCGGTTAGTCGCGGATACTTCTTTATTTCTATGCGCCAACCTTGGTCATCTGTTAAGTGCCAATGAAAGCGATTGATGTTGTGCAGGGCCAAGATGTCGATAAAGGTTTTCACTTCTTCGAACGAAAAGAAGTGTCGAGCCACATCGAGCATCGCGCCACGATAACCAAAGCGGGGCTGGTCGTTGATGGTTACGCTGGGAAAAAACAGTTTTTGCGCTCCTGTTTGTGGTATCGCCTTGCGCAATGTTTGTATGCCATAGAACGTTCCAGCAGCCGAAGCTCCGTTGATGCTAATGCGGTCTTTGTTTACATCAAGGCGATAGGCCTCCTTATTGTTGTTTTTCAGTGTGGCCGACAGCACAATGAGGTTGCGCCCTTGTGCGTTAGTGGTAAGTGTGGGGCGCACTTTGGTTGCTTCAAAGAGGTATTGTGCCAGCAGTTCGGCATCTTTTTGCAGGGCTACGTTACCCTTGGGGTAGGCAATACGCGTTTGGGCGTTGAGTGCAAAAGCCCCTGCCGATGTGTTACTAATTTCTTGTGGAAGGGGCACCACACGGTAGTTGGCAGTTGTTTTGGGCGCTTGTGCCTGTGCAAAGGTTGCAAAAAGCAGTCCTAATGCGCCAAGGAAAATTTGTTTTAAGTACATTTTGTGTATTGTATTAATTGTTTTTTTATTGTTTGGCTTATCGGGCGAACGCCTTTCTGGAGGCCGAAGGTAGGGTAAAAGCTGCATGATTGTATGGCCGAAGCATTAAGCTTCACTGTCACACTTGGCAGTTAGTAGGTTTTAAGTATGCGTTCGTTAGCTTCGCGTTCTTTCTTCGAAGGGCGTCTTGTGCGCTTGTCGAACATTCTAAAGAAGTCAAATCCTCCAAACCCTCCTGGCGACATACTAGCTCCAATTCGTGCACTCCGCCTTGCAGCTTCTTTAATATCGAAACCTGGTTTTGGTGCCTTTCCATACACCACCACTTCGTTAAGCATAGTGGAAAGCAGCTGCACCGTATCCGTTAGTTCTTCCTTATTCATCAGTCGGCGCATATATCCATAGCCCACAAACTTCAGTTTTTTAAATGTTTTTGGTAACAAACACGTGCCCGTATAGTCGGTTTCAACCGTGATGTTGTCTTCTGTTATCACCCGTACTGCTTTAAGCGGTCGGCGTGTTTCCATGTCTACCACCACGCATCTAGTTTGTGCCTGTGCTGCTTGCATCCACAGCAGGGCCATCCAGCATAAAGCAACTGCGCGTTTTTTCATCTCTCAAAGTTGTTTTGTTACCAATGCTTATCATGCATCTAACAGTTGTTTTTAAGTTACAAAGATAGCAAATTGTTATTTATTTAACAAATATAGCAAACAACTTTTCGTCTTATTCTCTGTTAAAAGCTCATTTTGTGCGGTGCACTCTGGGCAAATTTATTTTTAATGTTTACGAATAATTATGCCTTTTGCAAGTTATTTTCTATCTGTTTTGCTGTTATGGGGATGTTTTTCTTGGGTTTGTTAACATTCAAAATTTTCCTTTTTTACTTTTCTTAGGCCTGTTTTTGAGCTTTTTATTGGGATTTAGTTCATTACAAAATTTAAATATCATGAAAATAAATTAAGTCTTATTGTAGGTCGTTGTTTATTTCTTAACTTCGCACAATCGAGCATCAAAGGCTACAAAAAGCATATTTTATGCCAGCGAAACCTAATTTGTTGCTTTCGAAATAACAACCAAATGTGATGCAAAACTTTAAGAAACTTATTATTTTGATTTGTTTTTACTAGAGAATATGAAGGGATGAGCTTGCCACAAGAGCGAATTTAAGGGCAATGATGAGGAGTTACAAGTCTTTATCGTGCAATTTTAATCGCCTGCTTTGCATGCAAAACCATGGGCAATATGTCCTCAACACCATCGTAACGACCATCTTTCGGCTGTAGGTGCGCAGCCAATGAAAGCCTAAATTTATACGTTCATGTATTGATTGCTATGTGCTATGCCTCTCTTTGATGCCTGCTTTCTATACAAGCTGTAGACTAAAGTGTGCACAATCATGATGAGAAATCATTCTTTTCTACCAGCAACATGCCAACTAATGTCCACATTCGTATTTTCAAAGCAATGTGCTGCACAATCTTTCTTACGTGAACTTGCTTGCTAATAAACTTAACAGTATTTTTTTAACCTAAAACAAGCTTCGTATGAGAAAATTATTATTAGCCTTTGCTGCCACATTATCTGTTGGCGCTGGGGCGCAAGTTTTTAACGTTAACAGCCTCGCTCCAGTGGCGCTTCCACCCGATGTGGGGAGCAAGGTGGTGGCTATCAGTGGGCAGGGAGATTTTCTTTTGCTCACAGCCGACGACAATCGCGGACTCACTAAGCTGGATTTAAATTCGGGTAAGGCGCAAAACATCTCGCTAGCTGCTGGTGCTGGCTATGATGCACGTGTGTCGCCCGATGGCAAAAGGGTGGTGTATCGCGAAAATTCGTCCACCGCTGGACGTCTACGCATGGTGTCTTTGCACAGCATAAACCTCGAAACTGGAAAAAGCCAAGAACTTGTTGCTCCCACACGCAGCCTGCAAGGGGTGAGCATCAACAATCAAGCTGCTATGCCCGTGACGCGCGGACAGGTTGCGGCTAAAGGCTTCGAAAGCAAAGTTTCTAACAAAAATGGGGTGGTGCTAAGCATCAACAATCGCCAATTGATGATTTCGCGTAACGGAAAAACACACAATCTCTCGCCCAATGGTAAGGATAAGAGTTATCTGTGGCCATCGCTTTCGCCCAACGGAACCAAGATTTTGTATTACGTGGGGGCAGAAGGCACTTTTGTGTGCAATCTCGATGGAACTGATGTAAGGCCGCTTGGCGTTATTAGGGCTCCGCAATGGTGGGACGACAACACCGTTGTGGGTATGTATGATGAAGACGATGGCGACTTTGTTTATGCTTCGCACATCGTGGCCACTAACCTTCAGGGACAAAAGCAAACGCTAACACCCGACTCGCTCATTGCCATGTATCCCAAAGTGGCTACTAAGGCAGGCAAGATAGTTTTTTCTACGCCTAACGGAAAGGCCTATGTAATGAACGTAACTAAAAGCCTACAGCCATGAAGAAATTTTTACTTTTTATCGCAATGGCCTTTGTTGGGCTTGCGCAAGCTCAAACAAAAGACGCAAAACAATTGCGCATCTACCTCAATCCTGGGCATGGGTGCTACGGACCTAACGACCGTCCGCTGCCCACCATACCTTATCCCAACTTGCCTGAAACAGGAAGACCTGGGAAAAACGGATTCTATGAGTCGACCACTGTCTTGATGAGAACCCTACCCATGGTAGACAAACTGGTGAAGATGGGTGTGAAACGCGAGAACATAATGCTCTCAAGAACCGACAACGGACCCTATCCTTACGTTGAAGGCAATGCCGAAAACAAAAAGTTCGATCGTGCTTTGTCTGAAATTTGCGAAGAGGTAGACGCCAACAACATGGACTTCTTTATCTCGGTGCACTCTAATGCTGCCACCGATGGGGGCAACACCAATTATCCCCTCATTCTTTATAGGGGGCGTGATGGCGAAAATGGCGACTTGGTTGCTGGAAGCCGAGACATGGCCATGAAGATGTGGGAACCGCATTACATGGACGAACTTGACCCGCAAAGCTTTTACAGCAGAACCAATGTTAATGTTAGGGGCGACATCTCTTTTTATGGTAGCTCGGCCGTGCGCAAAGGCACACATGGCGACTACGAAGGCTATCTGGGCGTTTTAAAGCATGGTGTGCCTGGTTTTCTTATCGAAGGCTATTTCCATACTTATCAGCCCGCACGCCATCGCGCACTCAATGCCGACTACTGCAAGCAGGATGCTATAAGAATGACACGTGGATTGGCGCAAATATTTAATCTTCAACCCGAAACCACAGGCTATATCATGGGCACTGTGAAAGATCTTCACCAGCTTATTGTTAACCCTTTGTTTCATTATGCGCCACGCACCAACGACCAATGGATGCCACTCAACGGGGCAAAGGTTACGCTCTTTAAGGACGATAAAGCGCTGAAAAGCTATCAGGTTGATACGCTTTACAATGGCATCTTTGTGTTCGAAGACCTCGAACCGGGCGAATACTCCGTGCGTGCAACGCTCGATGGCTACAAGCCCCAAGGCAATTTTACTGCCGATGCCACATCCACCGAGTACCAAAAGCTTGTGGCACAGAGTATGGATAAACTGGTGGTAAAGGCCAATCAAACGGCTTATACCAAGCTCTATCTTGAGGCCGTGGGCTTCGAACCGCCTAAACAAAACTTCAAAAACTATCCCGACCCCGTGCAACCGGCTTACTTAACCATGCCCGAAGCCCTGAATATGAAGGCCGAAGAGGCTGTTACCTTGAAGCTAAAGGGGGTGGTGAAACGGGCCATCTGTCGCGAAGGTAAAACGGTGATTTTGACCGACGACAACGGTACGCCCCAACTTTATCTGGTGAACAACGCCACTAAGAAAATTGAAAAACAAATCAGCACCAACGGACTGCCTGCTGCCGAAACCGATAATAAGGGCTTCCATAGTCGGTTGAACGACATCGCTTTTACTGCCGACGGACAGTTGGTGGGCGTAAACAGTGTGCAATGCCAGTTCAGCGATGAACAAGTGGATGTGGATGAGGGGTATAAGCGTGGCACTCTGCGCATTTTTAAATGGCAAGACATGGATGCCAACCCCACTGAATGGCTCACAACGCAAAGCTCGGTTAACTTCTATAACGCCGATATGGGTAAAACGGTGGCTGTGAGTGGTGCTGCCAAAAGCTGTAAGGTGATTGTTGGCGCCACCAATGCCAACGGTGTGGCTAAGGGTATCAGAAACTTGGTGCTCTATGTTGAAAACAACACCATCACTGCTTCGCTCTTTACTGAGAAAACATTCAATGCCAGCAGCAATCTCACCGAGGTGAAGTTGGGCAAAGATTATAAGCTGTCGGCATCGCCCTTTGGCGACGAACAATGGGTGGTTGATGGCAATGTTACGCCTCCAATGGAGTTCCAGCCTGCTCAATCTTCTAATGTGGATAGCAAAGTGTTGGGCCGCTTGCCTGCCAATATCTTAGGTGGCGAGGGCGAAGTGGCTGCTGCCTCGGGAGCTGTGTTCTTTAAATATGCCAAACACACACTCTTGGCCACACCTTATCTCAAGGACGAAAAGGTGGCCGGACTGCGTCTGTTTGATGTTAGTGAGGGCTTGGAGAAGGCACAATTGATTAAAACCTCTTCCTTAGACCTTGCCTCGCCTCTGCAAAATGTTGGCTTCATGGCTGCCACTGCCACCGTTAACGGAACCGACATCACCCTTACCCTTGTTGCCGATAGTGTGCTAACCAACTTTACTACTAAGGGCGTTGAACAGCCCGCAGTGAAAGGTGTGTATGCCTACAACTTGCGTTTGGCCCAGACTGGCGAACGTTACACCTTCTCGTTTGATGCCAATGCGCAGCCCACAACGGCTAAACTGGTGTTTACCGATGCCAAAACGGGCACCGAAGTGGGACAATTGTCTCTTAACAATGTGAGAGAAGGCCACAATAGTTTCGACTTTGCTACCGACCAACTGCCGGGTGCGCTTAAGCAAGAACTTAACTGGGCTGTGTGCCTCACTGGCAATCGCATCGCTATGATTAACCGTATTAACCCCGAAGCGGCTACAACTGCCTACAATCGCGCCACGGTGGCCATAGACAAGAGCACCGAAAGCGATTTCTTTGGACGTATCTACGTGGGCGAAAGCGATAAGAAAAAAGCCGAGGCTACGGGCGTTTACGTGTGCAATGCCAACGGCGTGCGCACCAATACCATGCCTTATAAGGGCGGACAAAACCTCACGGGCAACTACCGAATGAGTGTCGACGCCACTGGCAAACTTTATATTGCCGAATATAGCGATAACAATTCGGGCGTGTTTATCGCCAACCCGGCACAGATGGAGGGCAATTTCGAACAGTTCTTTATCGGACAACGCAACGAAAAGGGACTTATCACCAACGATGGACAAAACGTTGGCTCGTCGGCTTCGATGGTGCTGGCCACTGGAAGTGGTGCCGATGCCAAACTATATGTGTGCCTCGAAGACCTGAAGGCGGCCATTGGCGTGTATAACATTGGTCAGGCCGATGGTTCGGTGCTTACTTCGTGGAACAAAGAACCAAGCAAAATGCTAAAGGTGGCAGGACTAATCAACACCGACGACAACCTGGCTGCTGGTCCTGACGGAGGACTTTGGGTGGCACAGTTCCGCGGTGCAGGCAACAACACTAAGGGTGTGCCCTCGCTTATGTTTGTGGATAAGGATGGTAATTGCACCTTTAATTCGGGTAATCCCGATTGGGCCGACAATCTTAATGGCTCGCGCCGGTCGGGTTTTGCTGTTAGCGACGATGGCAAAACGCTCGTGATATGCGATGGTAGCTATGCCTTGCAATTCTTTGATGTGGCATGGAACGGTTCTACACCCACGCTAACCAAGAAATACAGCTACGAAGGCATTGGGGCAGAGGTATATCAGATGGCCTTCGACCCAGCTGGCAACTTAGTGTGCGCTGGTAAGCAAGTGTATGTGTTGAGCATTCCCACCGAGCTTAACCAAACAGTTACACCAGCCAAACGCAGCTTAACAGTGAAGCGCCAAACCACAATGGGCGTGGAACAGCCTGCTGGCAGTAAACGCGTGGTAAGCGTTAGCTATTACAATGCTGCCGGTATGCAGTCGGCACAGCCCTTCGAAGGGGTTAACATCGTTGTAACGAGGTATGCCGATGGCACCAAGAAAACAGAGAAAGTTATTCGTTAATAACCTCTAGAAGGTTATCAACAAACGCTTTGAAGGTTATTGATAGCACCTAGTAGGTAGATTGTATCGCCTTGTAGGTTATCAACAAACGCTTATAGGGTTATTGATAGTGCCTAGTAGGTAGATTGTATCGCCTAGAAAGTTGTTAATAACGCCTATGAGTCTGTTAATATCCTCTAGAAACTAATCATTGTCCCATCCCTGCTCCCTTTCGAGGGTGCATGGGGTGGGCTTTTTTGTGGCTAAAGTCAATTAGAGAATCGTTAAGACGATAAAAATATTTTACAAAACATGTTTTTGTGGCTGCTACATCTAGACAAACAATCCTCTCAAAACGTATGTAAAATGTGGCTAATAGGCGAAAGGGGCAGTGGGTTTTGCGCACTTGTTCACCCCGTTTTTTGCAATTTACTATGCTTTTGCCTTTCTTTTTGAAGAAAAACTGCCCCAATTTTGGGTTCGAAATGTTATGAATATTCGGTTTAAAGCTTTGCAGATGTACTGCATTTAGCACCAAAACGCATTGCAATATGCAGCAAAACGCAATGCTAACTCCTGCAAAACGCAATGCTAAGTGGTGCAAAACGCAATGCTAAGTGGTGCAAAACGCGGGGTGAAATGCAGCAAAACGCATGCTTTTATGCTGTAAGTAGTACACCAGAGATGTGTACGAAACTTATAAATGGTTGCTAATAAGCGTTTTAGTAATTAGGAAAGGAAAAGCGCTTGGTGACTTTTAGCGACGTGTTTAATTATGCAGCAATCCACTATTCAACGCCAAATAATGGTATATTTTTGCGTTTTTATTGGTAAATGTCAGTAAACCAGTGTGTTATAAACTTCAGAAATACGCGCAAAAATAAGCCCCACGCCAGGATTTTTCACAGCAAAGGCACTCACAATGTTAAAATTTGGTGTAAATATCTTACAAATAATGAGAGCGACTATTATGCGCCATCGGGCGGTTTGGGTGTCAAAACCGTTGTGTTTGCTCAGTGTTATCACGCGTCAAGTAACAATGGGTTTTAAAATAGTGCATAAGATGTAGAGGAGGAAAATGCATTTAGCCATTGTAAAAGTGGGGGAGGAGGACAAGGCATCAACTTAGGGTGCTTGTGCAGAATGAAAAATAAGTTCTACGTTTGGGCAAAATGTACTTAAAGGTGGTGCTGTTGAGTGAAACTGGTGTGTGTGTTGGCCATCTAACGATTGGTAAGGCTTGACGCTTACGGCAGAATTAGGAGATAATAGTAATGCAAAAAAGAATTTGGTTTTACGGCGTGCAAGCGCAAGCAAGGTGCAAGCCGTAGGGGCATAGGCAAAAACAAAAAGCGGAACACCACAGATGATTGTTCCGCTTTTATAGCTTATGCCCTAAAGGGGCGTGCAAGGGGGGGGAGATAAACGGCTTATTCTTGTTTATCTTTGATGGCTTGCATAATTTTTGCTTCCAACTCTTCGCAGAGTTCGGGGTTGTCTTTAAGCAAAGTCTTTGTGGCGTCGCGACCCTGACCTAGTTTCGAATCATTGTACGAGAACCATGAGCCACTTTTCTTAATGATGTCGTATTCAACACCGAGGTCGAGAATTTCGCCCACCTTAGAGATGCCCTCGCCGAAGGTAATTTCGAACTCTGTTTTGCGGAAAGGCGGTGCAACCTTGTTTTTTACCACCTTTACGCGTACTTGGTTGCCCACGATGTTGTCGCCATCTTTAATGCCTGTAACCTTACGAATATCTAAGCGCACGCTGGCATAGAATTTCAAGGCGTTTCCACCAGTAGTTGTTTCGGGGTTGCCAAACATCACGCCGATTTTCTCGCGCAGCTGATTGATGAAGATACAGGTGGTGTTGGTTTTGCTGATGGTGGAAGTAAGCTTGCGCAGTGCCTGACTCATTAGTCGTGCTTGCAAGCCCACGTTGTTGTCGCCCATGTCGCCTTCAATCTCTTTTTTGGGTGTGAGGGCAGCCACCGAGTCGATAACAAGGATGTCGATGGCCGACGAGCGGATGAGTTGGTCGGCAATTTCGAGTGCCTGTTCGCCGTTGTCGGGTTGCGAAATCCAGAGATTGGCCACGTCAACCCCTAGTTTAGCAGCATAAAAGCGGTCGAATGCGTGTTCGGCATCAATAAAGGCAGCAATGCCACCAGCCTTTTGCGCTTCGGCAATGGCGTGAATAGCCAGTGTGGTTTTTCCAGACGATTCGGGTCCATAAATCTCGATGATGCGACCGCGAGGGTATCCGCCCACGCCCAGAGCCACGTCAAGACCTATGCTACCCGTGGGTATAACCTCAACGTTTTCTATTTGTTCGTCGCCCATTTTCATAATAGAGCCCTTACCAAAGTCTTTTTCTATCTTGCTCATCGCCGCTTGAAGAGCCTTAAGCTTTGCTTCTTCGGGCGATAGTTGTTTTGCTTCTTCTTTTGCCATTTGTGGTTGTTTTAGGTATGCTGTGTTGGGTTTAAGGATTACAATTCAAGGTCGCCTCCAAACTCTTCGTTCCAAGGTAGGCCCTGAATGTTGAGTTGTTCCATGAATGGGTCTGGGTCGAACTCTTCCACGTTCCACACTCCGGGTTTGCGCCACAATCCTTTAAAGAACATCATTGCGCCAATCATAGCAGGTACGCCAGTGGTGTAGCTCACGCCTTGCATACCTGTTTCTTTGTAGGCCTCTTGGTGTTTGCAATTGTTGTAAACGTAGTAAGTAAGTTCCTTACCATCTTTTATGCCACGAATACGGCAGCCAATAGAAGTTTCGCCGTCGTAGTTAGCGCCCAGGTCTTGTGGGTTGGGGAGCACGGCTTTAAGGAATTGCAGGGGCACGATGTTCACTTTTACCTGTTTTCCTGATCCATCGGCCAGCGGAGCTTCGTATTCAATCTCGTCGATACGCGACATACCTAGGTTTTGAATCACATCGAGGTAGGTGAGATATTGTTGTCCGAAGGTCATCCAGAAGCGTGCTTGGCGTATGGTGGGATAGTTTTTCACCAAGCTTTCAAGCTCTTCGTGGTGCATGAGATAGCTTTCTCGCGGACCGATATTGGGGTAAGTGATGGGCTGATGCACTGCAAGTGGTTCGGTTTCGAGCCATTCGCCATCTTTGTAGTACAAGCCTTTTTGGGTAATTTCGCGTATATTGATTTCGGGATTAAAGTTGGTTGCGAAGGCTTTATGGTGATTGCCAGCGTTGCAATCAACGATGTCGAGGTAATGAATTTCGTCGAAATGGTGTTTAGCAGCGTATGCCGTGTAGATGCCACTAACGCCCGGGTCGAATCCGCAGCCAAGAATAGCGGTGAGTCCAGCCTCTTCAAAGCGTTGTTTGTAGGCCCATTGCCATGAGTATTCAAAGTGTGCCTCGTCTTTAGGTTCGTAGTTGGCTGTGTCGAGATAGTTGCAACCGCAGGCCAAGCAAGCCTCCATGATGGTGAGGTCTTGATAGGGTAGGGCCAGGTTGATAACCAGTTCGGGTTTAAAGTCGTTGAACAAGGCTTTGAGTTGTTCAACGTCGTCGGCGTCTACTTGAGCCGTTTTGATGTTCATGTCGTAGCCTTTGGCATGTATGGCATTCACAATTTCGTCGCATTTTTCTTTTCGGCGGCTAGCAATCATAAATTCGCCGAAGTGCGTTTTGTTTTGTGCGATTTTAAATGCGGCCACAGTAGCAACGCCACCTGCGCCAATCATAAGAACTTTTCCCATGTTGTTATATTTGTTTTTGTTTATTTTTTTAGTGTTTCCGCATGTTGTTGCGGTTTATTGTTTTGGTGTGGAGCGATTGTCTATTGCGTTTTTATTTCTTCGCTTTTAATGCCTAGAGCGTTCATGAGCGAGTAGCCCAAGATTTCTTGTCGGAAGTTACCGCCAGGAAGTGGCTGCATGGCAAAGACGGTTATGCGCTTATTGTCGTCGTCGAGATGATGCATTTGTCGGCGCAGCGTTTCGTAAAGTTCGGCATTTTCGGCATTTGGCACAATCATTACGCGTTTAACCTCGGGCTGTGCGCAAACCGTTTGCACCACGTCGAGGTAAAAGTCGGTGGCGTTGACGAGGTGTTCCACGGCATATGTACCAATGACAAACTCGCCCAAGTTGTCTTTAAAGGCTTTGCCATTGAGTTCGTTGTCGAGGTTTGCAGGTGCAAAATTCTCCATTTTTGTTTTGTTCTTGCCGTGAATTATCACCACTTGCACGTTGTTGTCGTTATTGCGCAGGCCTCCATCGAGTGCAATGCACACTAGCCATCGTGCTAGGTCGGCTTGCGGGATGCGCCTTCCGATGATGCGTTCGAAGTTAACGATGAGGTTAAACGCCACATTGTCTACATAGTCGGCATCAACTATGATGACGTTTTCGCTCCAATTGTTATTTACAACTTGTTTCTCCATTGTTGCAAAGATAGCAAGAACTTGCGTAATAAAGGCATGGCGAGGCGATTATTTTTATGTTTGAGGAGGTGAAGTTGTTTTAGAGGAATTAAGGAGTTGTTTTCAGGAGTTCAGGAATTCAGGAGTTCAGGAGTTAAGCCAAATGCTTTGTTGCGGAGTGGTAGTTCTCCTTGTACACTCGTGTGCTTGGCAACTCGTTAACTGATGTTTGGCTAATCTCGGTTGACAAGTTAACATATTTAATGTGTAAGTTGATAATGAGCAGGAAAGCCTGCCGTTAATCGTAAGGCATTTGGCTTAACTCCTTAACTCCTAAAGATGAAAAGGTGAAAGAGTGAAAAGGTGAAAGAATGACTAACGCCACCTATACATTTGGCTTAACTCCTGAACTCCTGAACTCCTGAACTCCTTAACTCCTCTCTCAATAGCATTTTATGCGATACATTAGGCCCAGTTCTAACTTATTAGTGTGATAATCAGACAGGCCACAGGCGCGGTTATAGTTAACTTTCTGGCCCATGTAGGCGAGAAAGAGTCGAAGGTTTTGTCCCTTGATAGGGAAATATTCTAGGCTAGCCACGTAGCTGTAGTAATGGCGATAGTTTTTTAAAGCCTCGTATTGTGGGATGCTAGTGGTTTCGTAGCTGCCTCGAAGTTTGAGGTTGCATCGAGGTGCAAACTGCCAATTAGCCTCGGTAACAAACGAGTTGTAGTGTACATTGCCAAAGAAAACGCCATGCTCGTTGTTGGTGAGCGGAGCCAGTTCGGCCGAAGCAATACGCAGTCGGTCTAGCTCGTCAACAGCTCCATAATAGTCGATATACCATTGCAGTTTGGGTAAGTTGAGTCGTTGTCCAAGGCTAATCATACGCGAGTATTTGCCTTTAGCCTGAGTTTGCCATCCCCATGCCCATCGGGTTTGTAAGTGTTCGTTGAAGAAATTTCCGTTCCAGTTAAAGATATAAGTGAGTGGCAGGTCGCTAGCCGAAAGTAGTTGTCGGTCGACAGCTGGGTTTGCGCCAGCCATTTTGGCATTTTTGGCATATTCTTGTTCGAAACTCCCGGTGTGCGAGTCGGTGATTTGCAAACCAAATTCTTGCGAAGCAACAGGCTTAAATACCACTTGTGCGCCAGCAACGAAGCACTCCATGTGGCCCACGAAGTCGCAATATTGGTACATGAAGAGTGGATTTTCGTCGTATTCGTAGCCTCCCCAAATCTGTCCTATCTTACCTGCTTGCACCTCCCATTTAGGGTTAAAGGTGTAGCCCACCATCATAATGTCGGTGGCTCGTGCAAAATTGTCTTCGCCTTGCGGTTCGTATCCCGTGTTGAGATGTTGCCTTAGCCGATAGAAAAGTTTATCCGTTACATGGCCTTTAATTTCTAGACGCAACTGGCGGTTTACAAAAGCGCCCCTCCAGGTGGTGTTGTTTTCGGTGGCGCGTGCAGCAGCAGCGAAGTTTAGATAGAGGTTAAAAGCGTCGGTTTTCTTTTCCAGTTTCAGCACCCTTTCGGCAATCGAGGGCGTGTCGTCGTCTTCGCCGCCCATACCCGTGTTGTTACCTTGAGCCAAAGCTGTAAAAGGAAGGCAGAGAAACAAGGCTATAGTGGCAAGTAATTGGTTAGTTTTCATAAAGAGTTATGCGTATTTGGGGACAAGGGATAGCGCAAACAAAGGCCATGCAGGCCACACAGCCCAAGCCCATTAGTAAGTTATGGTGCGATTAGTATTCATTAAAATATTGTTGTATCTTCTTCCAGTCGTGTGTTTGGGTTAAGGCCAGCATCAGCAACACGCGCGCCTTTTGCGGGCTAAGGCAGAGGGCAGCCACAAAATGGTGTTTCTCATCGTCAACTTCTCCGTTAAGACACGTAGGTCCGAACGCCACTCTTGAGGCTCTAACGATGTTGATGCCCTTGGCGCGAGCCTTCAAAGCCACCTCGAACACATCTTTATAGAAATTACCATCGCCCACACCAGCTAGCACAATACCATCAAATGCAGCATCCATAAAGGCCTGCATGGGCAGAGTAGAGCAGTTGGCATAACCGTAAACAATGCCTACGCGGGGTAAGGATTGCATGTTGTCAACATGGAAAGGGCTGCGCGTGGTGTGCAGATTGGTGGTTTGGCGTTGAAAAAATGGTTGCGCATTGTAGACATAACCCACCTCGCCAGCGTTGGCAGCACGAAAAGCAGCAACGTCGGTGGTATGCATTTTCATTACATCTTTGGCGTCGAACAGTTTGTTGTTCATGCAAACAAGCACGCCCCTACCCACAGATTTGCTACTGGCAGCAGTGGCCACGCCAGCAAAGATGTTGGCCGGACCATCAGCACTGATGGCCGTAGAGGGTCGCATTGCACCCACAAGTACCACGGGCTTGTCGCTGTGCACGGTGAGATTAAGAAAATAGGCCGTTTCTTCCATTGTGTCGGTGCCGTGAGTTACCACCACGCCATCGTAGTTTTCTTGATTGAGCAACTGGTTGATGCGTTTAGCCAGAAGCAGCCAAACAGCATCGTTCATGTCTTGCGAAGGAATATTAACCAGCTGTTCGCCACTAACATCGGCCAGTTGATTAACCTGTGGCACAGCCATTAATAAAGATTCTACGCCCACTTGGCCCGCATTATAAGCCGACGACGTGGCCGATGCGCTTACGCCTGCTATCGTTCCGCCTGTGGCGATGATGCGAATGCGAGGTTTTGCCGTGGCAGATAGGACGACAACGAGGGTTAGAAGTAGGGTTAGGGAAATGTTGCGTATGGTCATATCTATATGGTTTTTAGTTATTTACAATGTGCTTGGTTATAAGAAAGAGACGTTGAAGCGAAGGTAATTAATAAGCAAAGGCAATGATGACATAGCCCACGCCGATGGAAACAAAGGTGGTGATGAAGCCCGCAAGCTGGAAAGAGTGGTTAAGAACGTACTTGCCGATGCGTGTGGAACCTGTTCGGTCGAAGTTGATTGCAGCCACTTCGGTGGGATAGTTGGGGATAAAAAAGTAGCCGTTAACAGCCGGGAACATCGCCAATAAAGCCAACGGACTGATGCCTAGGCCAATGCCAAGAGGATAAAGCGTGGTGACGGTGGCCGCTTGAGAGAAGAGCATGATGGACATGAAGAATAAAGCCACAGCAAAGAGAAATGGAAATTGTGTAACCACTGTGGCAATGTGCGTTTGGAAGAAAGGCAGATTGCCACTGAAAAAGGTGTCGCCCATCCAAGCAATACCAAAGATGGCCACCATGGCATTCATGCCAGCACCAAACACACTGCCCTTAACAGCATGCTCCACATTTGCCTTGCCCACTAAAAGGATGAGAGCAGCACTGCCCATCATGATAATTTCGATGGTCTCGGGCATGCTTAAAGTTCGCGTTTGGTTGGCAATGGTGAACTGGGGGCGTAATTGTGGGAATAGTCCAAACGTGACAACGAGCGCCACTCCTAACAGAAAAGCCCACACAGCGCGCTTGGCATGAGGGTTGGGAGCAGACTCGGCCACCTGCATTTTCATGGCATCTTCATTGGGATTGATAATGCCTTCGCGCACACGACGTTGATATTCGGGGTCGTCTTCAAGGTTCTTACCCACGAAGTTTTGCACAAAAGCAGCTACCAAGATGGCCACAAACGAGGCTGGAATGCACACCAGCATCACATCTTTGAGACCAATGCTCTGCGCACCAAGTAGGTTGTTGCTGATGATGGCGGCCGTGGCAGCCGATACGGGACTGCCCGTTATGCCCAGCGATGCGGCAATGGTGGCAACGCTAAGCGGACGTTCGGGTCGTATTTTAGAACTAGTGGCAATCTCTGAAATGATTGGAAGCAGTGAATAGGCTGTGTGAGCCGTACCTGCAACGAGGCAAAAGAGCCACGTAACAAGCGGTCCGTAGAAAGTGATGTGGTGAGGATGTCGGCGCAAAAACTTAGCAGCCTGTCCCACAAGATAGTCAAGTCCGCCTGCTGCTTGCAGCGATGCGGCGGCTGTTATCACCGACACGATGATGAGCATCACGTCGATGGGTAGCTTCCCTGGTGGTAGAGAGAAGCCAAAAACAAGAATAAATACCCCCACCATGCCATAAATGCCCAAGCCAATGCCACCCACGCGGGCGCCAATGAAGATGAGCGAGAGCACAATGGCCAGTTGAAAAAGGATAATTGCTGTAGCCATAACACATTTGTTTGATTTTGGTGACAGGTTAAGCCGAGATGAATGGCCCAATTGCAGTCTGCCAATTAACATGCAAATATATGAAAGTTTGCGCTAGTTTGGGGCATTGGGGCGGTGTTTTTTTGCTTAAGCGGATGCAAAAAGTAGGCAGTTATGCGTTTGTATGGCTTTAAATAGCTGTCGTTGTGTGCGTTATTATTTTGTGTGCGCGCAAAGGTTAAAGCATAACATTCGTCTATTGATTATAAAAACAGTGCGTAAAACAATATCATCAATTCTTGAATGTTTGAAGAGTTAATAGAGTTTTCGATAGGGGGGAGAGTAAATACAATTTTGTAGTGTATTTTTAACTTCGATAAAACCTAAGGGAGAGATATGACGTTTTGAGTTGCATAAGCTCCAAAAAGTGTTAACTCATAATCTTGTTGTATTCTCTTTTCTATGCAGTTTGATATGCATATAAAGGTTATAAATATTAATTTAAATCAAGAAAATGGGTGTAAATAGTGATGTTTTTCATTGTAATTGGTCTGTTTTTCGGTGAAATATACGTATCTTTGCCAATACAAGAGAGCCTATAATGTATTATATACAGATTCTTAACTTAGAATTTAATATACAAAATTAAATATTCATTCAGGATTTTCATTAATAAAAACGAGATGATTAAAGAAGTATTTATGGCGAAAAGGGATTATACAAGACCTCTCGCCACAGTAGTTTGTCTAAAAATGGAAAGTGCTTTGCTAGTTTTCAGTGCGTCAACTTCAGACCCCAAAAAAGGAGGCGACCCCACTGGAGGTAATGGAACAACGCCCAATCCGTTTGAATCAATGACTGGAGCAAAAGGCCAATCATGGTTTGCTGATGAAGTAGAGGACGAAATGTTTTAAGAACTTTAAAAACAATACAATAGAATGAGCAACAAAAAATATCTGTTTGTGGCCCTTAGTGGCGCAATAGCTTCGATGTTTGTAGGTTGTCAATCAGATGCGATTGAACTTGCTGGAGACGAAGGAGCAAACGAATACACTTATAATATCAGCGCCGATGCCAACCAGGTGTCAACAAGAGCGCTGAGCTTAGGTGGTAATGGCAAGGAAATTAATTCGACATGGCTTGAGGGAGAAGAGATTATTGCCTATGTGCTGAGTGATCAAAATAAGAGCAAACGCACAGAATATGGACTCTTGAGCAGTATGGGCGAGGGGAAAATAACCAAGTTTCAGGGCACAATTGTATCTAACAAAAAGCAATTAAGCACAAGCGATGATATATGTTTTCTTTATCCGGGTGCAGCATCGAAAGGCGCAAACAAAACCATTAGCCCAGTGATTGCAAAAGAGGGTGGTGTACGTCACGAACCAAGTAAAACAATTGCACAACGTGTAGAACTAAATCTCACCCGTCAAGATGGAAAAGTGGAAACCATTGGTAAGCGTTTCGATTATCAGTGGGCTAAAGCAAAGCCTACAAAAGTGCAGGGACAAAACGTGAAAGTTACTATTGGTGCAGTTAAACGTGTGGTGTCGATATGGGGACTTCGTTTTGCCGACTCGAATAATCAGATACTTACCAACATTGATTCGGTGTATATTTCAAACGTGAAATCAACAGACGTGTTTGATCTTGGCACAGGTAATCTCGTAGATAATAATGCTTCGGATGAGAATATGAACATCGCCATCGTACCCAATGCAGGCGAAAAACTTTCGTCGGCTGGTGGAAAGTACACTTATCTGGCTGCGCTTCCTGGTAACTATACCGACGTGTATATAAGCGTTTTTGTGGGAGACAAATGTTATGTACGCCAATACGCTAGCATCAATCTCGAAGCCGATAAAACTTATTTCACAGATGTGTTGCAACTACAAGAGGTGAAACAACAACCTTATGTAGAAGTACAAGGCGTGAAATGGGCCACAGGTAACTTCATACATTACGGCGATCCCAATGGAGGTTATTGGGGTATTGCGCCCGCGCAGTGGTGGATATCTCGCCGTGCTGTTAGACTAAACGCACAACGCAAGGAGGTTAAAACGGGCGGAACGCTACAGTCATCGCAGTTTGAGAACTCTCCTAAGCAAACCGCTAATGATGTAGACCTTTTCCAATTCGGTCATATTAAGGAGGCACTAAACTTTAAGAATAGCAACTACTTTGTTGGTGACCTCTCTAAGTATTGGAAATTCTACAAAAAAATAGGTATTTATGATAGGGACGCTGATAATAGAAATGAGGCGGAACGCGGCGATATCGTGTGGTATCACACCATGATTAATCATCAAAAGTATCGCATCCCCCGCACAGAAGAGATAAATGAATTGTATACTAAGGCAAATGTTATTCCTGGTTATTGCTATACAGATAAGGGTACAATTGTTTATGGTGCCTTCTTTACAACCAATACAGGAGGAAATAGAATTTTAAAATATCCATCGAAAAGGAGCGTGATGAGTATTTCTAATTACACCAATGTTACTGCGCTAGTAAAGGCAAACAAAGGTTTGTTCCTGCCTTACACTGGTAGACGAATGCCAGGACAAGACATTATAGGGTATAGAGACATTTCTAATAACCAGAATGGATATGGCCAGTATATGACCTCTTCTTCATACCAGAATGACTCGTGGGACCTCTTCTTTGGCTTGGCTGAGTGGAATCTTGCTAAACAGCCTAAGACACAGGCTAGAGCCATTCGTCCAGTATGGATATCGGGTGATGGCCAAAGCGATACCACTCATCCTGATTTTAGAAATATCCATTAATGGGTTTTAATAGCTGTGTAGCGCCCAAAGGTGTTGGTGCACTATAGGCTAAGCAAAACTTTAGTTGTGCTGCATGGCAATTTAGAGGGATTTTAATATGGAGGCATGCTAGCTATTGGCTAGTGTGCCTCTTTTATAATAGGGGAGTTAATCTTGTTTTAAAGATGTCTGTGCTTATCCTTGGTCTTGCATTAGCGTTTGTTAGCACTTTTACTTCACTTCCTCAAACTTATCCTACACTGATTATCAGTGTATTACATTCTTATGGTACAAAAATGTTTCCTCAATCTGAGTAGTATTGATTGAAAAACATCTTGGATGTTGTCGCTTTTTTATATAATTATATCAATAATATCCAATTATTTTTTCAGAAAGAACGAACCTTCTTTTATTACAGAACTTATTTAAATCTCCTTGTTCTTTACATTTATAGAATGACCTTACCTGAAATATGGCATGATTGTCTGTCTTTCTAAATTTTATCCATATAATATATTTCTCTCCATCAATCTCAAATAACAGAAATTCCGTTTCTTGTGTCAAATATGAAAAGCTGGTATGCTGTTTAATTAAATTTAAAATTGAAATCGGCAGTTCTTCCATATTAATTATACTTGTCATAGAATTAAGGCTTATACCAGCTTCTAAATTCATATTTGTATAATAATGTCTTGACATAATATGAATGAAAGAATAAATGTCGAATCTAACTATAAACTTATCAATCATAATTTCATCATATTTTTTCTTTTTCTCATCATAATAGATTTTTGCTTTGTAATAGATATGAAAAAAAACAGCCCAAATAAGAGTACATTTATTTTTGTAAGATTGAAGAGATATTTGTGTATTTTCTTCTATGTTTTTTAGTCCCTTGATTTTTTGATTTATAGCAATGGAAATTTCAGATAAATATGGGCCTCTCTTAAGTGACACTTGATTTTTCCATTTGTTGATGTACTCATAAAAGAAGCGTTTGTCTTTTCTTACTTCATTAGCAGGAATTTTCCCTCTATAATTGTACGAAGTAGAATCAAAATCTATAAAACTATTTGTATAGGTGAGAATAATAGTATAAAACAGATATTCCTCTGCTTCTCTCATTTTCCTTAGATTAAATGCAGGAATCCTTTTACATTCTTTATCAATATAAAGGAGTTTTATATGCTGAAAGAAAAAATCTTTTTCATGCATTTTAAGTTTCTTAAATTCATTATGGTTATATTTATGCATGTACCTGCCTAAAGGAATAGACAGCTCCTTAAATGACAATAATTGTAATTCTTTTCTAGTATAAATCATATCCGTATTTATGCTTTTTCCCCTCCTAACTCTATGAGAAAGCCTTCCGTATATTCTAATATGCGTACATGTTTGTTAATTTCGGATTCAGGAACATCCAGCATAACAATAGAACCGATGCAACCATCCTGTACGTTCTTATCTTCTTGTTCTGCTAACATATACGCTTCTTTTCCTACTATAATTCTCTTTACATTAACCCCACTAAAGTTATAGTTATTTTCTAAAAGAGCTTTAGCCTTTTGATATAAATTACCAGATACAACATCATATCCTGCAATTTTGCAATTAATCCTATTTATATCACAGACAAGCTCATTGAAATAATCATAATAAAGTTCTTCTTTCCCATATCTAATATGAATAATATTATCAACATCTATCGTCACTTGCAAATCCAAATTCGAAATGATATACTCATTATAGTTCTCATTATAAGTTACATGATGACCTACTAACAACTGCAAGGATTTCGGAATTTTCTGTAACTCTTCTTGTGTCCCCCTGTATTGGGCAACAATATCAATATTTTCTTTAGTCCATTGATATAATAACCCTAAATCAAGTTCTTTTCCATCTTCATTTAATAAGTTCATCCAATTATCAAATTCCTCTTTAGTGTATATTCTCTCTACTTTGCCTTCAATAATAAAACAAGGGACATTAACTATGTTAGAAAATTTCCCATTGACAATGCTCTTTTGGTTAAATTTAATCTCTATATTTTCCGCAAGATATGTAAAAATAGTCGCAGAAAAAATTTGTAAAACAGCCTTGTTCTCTATGGGTATAAATATATCAGAATATTCATCTAATTCAATACGTCTTTCTCCAATAATATCAGTAATCATTGGATAATCTATTTGTTTTACTGATAACCACTCATTATCATATACGACCCAAGGTTTTGCTCTCAAAAGGAAATAATCTACATATAAATTAGTAAGTTCTTCAAGAGTTATAGCTTTATCTTCTGTTTTATCTACAATTAGAGTTTGAGTCCATAATTGGGCTTTACCAAATTCATTATCTAATGATCTCACATAATTATTAATTCTTTCTTTACTATTCATATATTTGTACTTTAAAATAAATAGAATCTTTGATTGTATTTCTTGAAGTCATCTAAACTTTTAAAATCTCTACAAATTGAGAGGAGTTTATCATCTTTATGCTGTAAAACCAAGATAAACACTCCTCTCATGTATGAAGTACTAGACAAAGATACAATAAAATTTGAGATCTTGCCACATTTGTCGGTGGCAAAACGCGGTTATGTTATAAAAAGTGACCTGTTGGAGGCCATTCAGTGCGTTCTCTACAAGTTGAAAACGGGCTGTCAGTGGCACATAATGAGGAAAAGGTAAAGCGCACTTCTTCATGTTTCTTATGTTCCTATGTCAACATGGACATCTTTGTACCAAAATTTGAAAGGTGAACGTTTTCGTTAAGCCAAATGAACAATGTCGAGCTTGCTCAAACATTGTCGTGGCGAGAAAACGGACTTTTCGAGGAACGAGAAAAGAACAATTAATTCGTTCACTTGTTCACTTGCCTTCTTATTGACTTGTCAACTCGTCAACTTGCCATTCTTTGTCAACTTTTCAGCAAGAAATTTAACATTGTGAGTGCCCTTTTTATCCACCAAACGCGCACCTTGCCGCAAAAAATCGATTCTCGCGAAGGTTTGTTTTGATGCAAAAAGGGGGCAGTCTGTGAATACGATAAAATGAATATTTATTTCAAGAAACCGCCATTTGTACCACATTTGGGGCTATTTACGGCTAAATGTACTGTAATTTGCTGCAAAACGCAGTGCAATATGCCGCTAAACGCAGTGCGTTTTGGTGCAAAATGCAGTGCGTTTTGGTGCTAAACGCAAGGTAAAATGGTGCTAAACGCAGTGCAAAATGCAGCTAAACGTAAGACGAAAGGCATAAATATGCACTACAATGGTATATACAAAACCTCTTAGAACCATGAAATACATGGCCGAAAAAGGAAAAATAGTCGTTAAAAAGTGGGATTTTAGGGGCTAAAAGTGGGTAATTGGGGGTAAAGAATAATGAGTTGGCAACCAATCTAGAAAGGCAAAATGGTACAAAACGCAGGACTTTTTCTTAAAATTGAACATATTGAAAGGTGCGAAAGACTAGAAATAGTAGCAATTTACCTACTTTATGGCCTATATTTTCGCTAGAACGGAGCGAAACTTAGAGTGATATTGTAAAATAAAAGATAACGATTTAAGTTTTTGAGTTGATGAGCTTTTGAGTTGGGGAGCTTTTGAGTTGAAGATTTTTTGTGTTAGGGAGTTTATGTGTTAGGGAGCTTTTGAGTTGGAGAGTTTTTGAGTTGGGGCGCTTTTGAGTTGGAAAGTTTTTGAGTTGGGGAGCTTTTGAGTTGATGATGTTTTGAGTTAATGGGCTTTAGAGTTGGGGAGTTTGTGACTTTGTGAGTTGATGACTTCGGGATTTGTTGGGCTTTTGTGAGTTTATAAGCCAGTGAGCTGGCCTGTCTTGCACCTCTCTCAATTTATAAAATATTAAAAGTCAAGACGACTTCATAGTAAATATTTTTGGTTCTTCCGCTAAATGCGTAGATATGTTTTTTTAATGTTTATAAGCTATTAAGGATAATGGCATTGCGTGTTATTTATACAATGTATTATATTCAGTTAGTTGAAATCTACCAGGCTGTATTTATGAAGGTGCTCCCTAAATCTTAACAAATGTACAAATCTATCCATTTAACGGATGAACCTTATAAAATAGGTTCCCCCCTCCCCCATTGTGTAAATCCTACGTCATCTATTCCATTGAAGTCAGCTAACCAAGTTGTGACCAAATGCTTGGATTGGTAATAATGTTTGCAAGAATGTTAGAGATTAAGCCCTCGCCAAATGATTTAAGTTTCTCTATAACTTTGGGCTTGGCTTTCTCTAAGTCACCATTTTCTTCTCTCACAAGCTGCTTTATCTCTTTAAGTTGACTTACTGAGAGTTCTTCCTCAAGGGCTTGTATTAGAATATCGATTGTTTGTTGCTGTAATTGGTGTTGTGATTGAGTATTTGTATTAGTTATGTTGTTACTTATATTTATACCACTTGTTGGATTGTTACTCTTCGCTTTTTCTATAACTGTAGGGTGTTTAAGGAAAGCTTCAAGGATTGCCAATAGTTTCTGTTGCCGTTTAGGCCATAGTGCATAAGGCCCTTTTGCTAAATCTTCAAATTCCTCTATAAACTTGTCGTTTTGAAAGTGAATATTTAGAAAACGTTTTGTATTTTCTAACCATTGGGTGTAAGCAATATTTTCTACATTATCATAAGAATAAGTATTCCACGCGCCATCATCTTTTTTCAGCTTTGGTATTCTTTCCCTTTGCTCATTAATGAGTTCCTTTAGTTGTTTCTTTATTTCTGTTGTCATGATGTTTGCTGAATTTAAAAAACAATAATCGCAGCAGTTTTACTTCTACAAGAACTGCTGCGATTTATGAAACTACTTATTGTTTAGAATTATTTGCATTATCTTTAGCTAATTTCGCGATTTGGTTAGCTGTTGCCAAGAAAGCGATCAAGATAGCAAACATTGCATACTGTTTATCATTTAGGGGATTAACATTTGCCTTAGAAAATGTATTCCCTAATGAGGATGTTATCGCTTGTATATCCATTCCTGTATATTATATTGATCAGCTTCTTTACTTCACTTCCTCAAAGTCTGCGTCTTGCACGTTGTCGCCAGTGCTACCGCCTTGTGCTTGCTCATCGCCTGCGCCTTGGAAACCTGCGTTGGGGTCGGGTTGAGCACCGCCTGCACCTTGGTACATTTGTGCGCTAGCAGCTTGCATCACGCTGTTAAGGTTGTTGATGGCTGCGTCTATTGCGACAACATCGGCAGCCTTGTGAGCATCTTTAAGCTGTTGCAGTGCGCTTTCGATGCCCGGCTTTTGGTCGGCAGGGATTTTATCACCGTTATCTTTCAAGAAGTTTTCGGTGGTGAATATCATCGAGTCGGCTTGGTTCAGCTTATCTATCTTCTCACGTTCGGCCTTATCGGCTGCAGCGTTTTGTTCAGCTTCGGCTTTCATGCGCTCAATCTCTTCTTTGCTCAATCCACTGCTAGCCTCGATACGTATTTTTTGTTCCTTACCTGTGGCTTTATCTTTGGCCGACACGTTAAGAATACCGTTGGCATCGATGTCGAATGTTACTTCAATCTGTGGAACACCGCGACGAGCTGGTGCGATACCCTCGAGGTTGAACTGTCCGATGCTCTTGTTTTGCGAAGCCATAGGACGTTCGCCCTGCAAAACGTGGATGGTAACAGCCGTTTGGTTGTCTACTGCTGTAGAGAACGTTTCGCTCTTTTTGTGTGGGATGGTGGTGTTGGCGTCGATAAGCTTGGTCATTACGCCACCCATTGTCTCGATACCCAGTGTAAGAGGCGTAACATCGAGCAATACGATGTCGCCCACACCGCTCTCCTTGTTGAGGATAGCACCCTGAATGGCTGCACCCACGGCTACCACTTCATCGGGGTTAACGCCCTTCGAAGGCTCTTTGCCGAAGTAGTTTTTCACCAATGTTTGCACGGCAGGGATGCGGCTCGAACCTCCTACGAGGATAACTTCGTCGATATCTGATGTAGACAGCTTGGCATCCTTAATAGCGTTTTGGCAAGGGATGAGACAAGCTTGTATCAAGTCGTGTGCCAATTGTTCAAACTGAGCGCGGGTCAAGGTCTTCACCAAGTGTTTGGGAACGCCGCCTTCTGCTGAGATATAGGGCAAGTTAATTTCGGTCGAGGTGGTGCTCGAAAGTTCAATCTTAGCCTTTTCGGCAGCTTCTTTCAGGCGTTGCATAGCCATGGGGTCCTTCGTAAGGTCTATTCCCTCGTCGGCTTTAAAGCCATCGGCCAGCCATTTAATAATCACTTGGTCGAAGTCGTCGCCACCCAAGTGGGTATCGCCATTGGTTGAAAGCACTTCGAATACGCCACCGCCGAACTCAAGGATAGAGATATCGAATGTACCGCCACCAAGGTCGAACACGGCAATCTTCATATCCTTGTTGCCTTTGTCAACACCGTAAGCCAAAGCTGCAGCTGTTGGCTCGTTAACGATACGTTGAACGTTGAGTCCTGCAATTTGTCCAGCTTCTTTGGTTGCTTGACGTTGCGAGTCGGAGAAGTACGCAGGAACCGTAATAACGGCATCGGTTACTTCCTGTCCGAGGTAGTCTTCGGCGGTCTTCTTCATCTTTTGAAGTATCATCGCCGATATTTCTTGCGGTGTATATTTGCGTCCTTCGATGTCAACGCGAGGCAGTCCGTTTTCGTTTACAACGGTGTAAGGCATGGCCTCAGCCTCTTTGCGGCTCTGCTCGTAGGTCTCTCCCATAAATCGTTTAATCGAGTAAACGGTGTTCTTGGGGTTGGTGATGGCCTGACGTTTGGCGGGGTCGCCCACCTTGCGCTCGCCGTCTTTAACGAAACCCACTACAGAAGGTGTTGTGCGTTTGCCTTCGCTATTTGCGATTACTACTGGCTCGTTGCCTTCAAAAACGGCAACGCAGCTGTTAGTTGTTCCTAAGTCTATTCCAATAATTTTTCCCATAAGAATATTTTGTTTTATTATTTTTATTCGATGTTATGTTGTTTGCGGCATCCCTTTTGTGGTTTGCCTGTTTCCTATATATAATAAGTTGTGTCGGGTTTGCAGTGTTTGTTTTTGCTTGCCCAACTCGCTTACTTATTAACAAAGCCTATGCCACAGCGACAAAAAGACAATTATCTGTCACTAATGCGACATTTTGTCATTTTTTATTGTCGTCATGGGTAAAGAATAAACCACCTTTACTGCATTATGCTGCCAATAATGGGCGCGGTTGTCTCTGCTTTTAGCACGCATAGGGAATGTTACATGGCGTGTCCTTTTAGCTATTGCATGTGTCAAAGGTGTATAAATGATGAGTAAGACAAATGCTCTTTGCTCTTCATGATGTAACGTTGCTGCACACGTTCATCGCACAATATAGTTGTTATTTGCAATGTGGATATTGCTTTTGCAATATTTTATTTTGCGAGCGCATCCGATTTTCTCACTTTCTTTGAAATAAATGCTACAAAAAGTGGTGTACATTTTTTATTATCAATATAATTACTAACTTTGCAACTCAAATTGTTATAACTAAAAAACAAAATAGGGAAAATGACTTCATTAACTATGGCAATCGTCATTGTTTTCGTTATGGGTTATCTTTGTATTGCTCTCGAAAGCTTGACGAAGGTGAACAAGGCGCCAGTGGCGCTCTTGATGTGTGTGGCTTGCTGGACGCTCTTTATGATTAATCCAGCAGATTATATTGTGCCCTTCATCCCCGAACTGGCAGGTAATGCTGCTGGAATTGTGACACATGTGGGCGAAAGCTTGAAAGAACATTTGGGCGAAACGGCCGAAACGCTCTTCTTCCTCATGGGCGCGATGACCATTGTTGAGATTGTAGACACCAATGGCGGCTTCAACTTTGTGCGCGATGCCTTGAAAACACAAAGCAAACGCGGATTGTTGTGGCGTATTGCCTTTATGACATTCTTCCTTTCGGCCATCCTCGACAACCTCACCACGAGTATTGTGATGATTATGGTGTTGAGAAAACTCGTGGCTGATAAAAACGACCGACTGGTTTATGCTGCTCTTGTGGTTATCTCGGCCAACTCGGGTGGTGCATTCTCGCCCATTGGTGATGTAACCACCATTATGCTTTGGATTGCTGGTTCTATCACCACGGCTGGTGTTCTCAGTGAGATTTTTGTTCCTTCGCTGGTGTCTATGCTTGTTCCAGCTTTCATCATGCAATATATGTTGAAGGGCAATTTGCCAACAGAGGTTATATCGGCCGAAGACAGCGCACTGGTCTTTACTCGTTCGCAACGTCGCATCATTTTCTTTCTTGGTGTAGGCGGATTGATGTTTGTACCCATCTTCCGTTATCTCACCGACCTGCCTCCTTACATGGGTATCTTGCTTGTGTTGGGCGTTTTGTGGACTGCCACCGAGATTTTCTATCGTGGAACGAACTTGGGCGAAGATTCTATGTCGGCTCGCGTTATTGCCTTGCTGCGTAAAATTGATATGGGTACCATCCTTTTCTTCCTGGGTATATTGATGGCTGTGGCTTGCTTGTCAGAAATTGGTGTGCTTACGGCTATGGGTCGTGGGTTGGAAAGCATCAGCGATGGCAACCATTACCTAGTTACGGGTATTATCGGTGTGCTTTCAAGTATCGTAGATAATGTTCCGCTTGTTGCTGGATGTATGGGTATGTATCCCATTGCGCCCACTGGCGATATGGCTGTTGATGGAATTTTCTGGCAACTCTTGGCCTATTGTGCTGGTGTTGGAGGTTCAATGCTTATCATTGGTAGTGCAGCAGGCGTTGTGGTGATGGGCTTGGAGAAGATAACCTTTGGCTGGTACATGAAACGTATCACGTGGGTGGCCTTCGTGGGTTATGTTGCTGGTATCCTAGCTTATTGGGTAGAGCGCATGCTGTTCTTCAGCTAATGGACGTTTAGTCTATAATGACATAAGTGTTGGTTGGTAAGGCTGCACGGCTTTGACTAGATTTGTATTTCTGGCAAAGCTCATTAGGCAAGCTTTACCAACCAATTATTTTCAAACACATAGCAGATGATTGTTTTATGCTAACAATAGAGCAGGCTCAACCGAGTCAAGCGGCCGACATTGCTAGGCTTATCATGGAGGCAATGAATCACGATTGTTGCCTTTATTTCGCAGGCGAAACGCATGGGTTAATGGGTTTTCATCAGTTGATGACCCATTTGGTAGGGCGCACCGATAGTCAATATAGTTATCTCAACACGCTTGTGGCTTTGGATGCAGCGGGTAAGGTTATTGGCATTTGCACATCTTACGATGGTGCTGAGCTTCGTCGCCTGCGCACTGCCTTTGTGCAAAGTTGTTTAGAATGGTTTGGACGCGATTTCAGTGATATGGACGACGAAACTGCTGCAGGCGAATTGTATGTAGACAGTTTGGCGGTTGATGCGCATCATCGGGGCCAAGGCATTGCCAAGGCATTGCTTAAGGCCACTATTTTGCGTGCCAGCAGACTGAGTTTGCCGGCTGTTGGTTTGCTAGTAGATAAAGGAAACCCCAAGGCCGAAAAGCTTTATCATGATGTGGGATTTCGTTATGTGGGCGATAACCAATGGGGTGGGCATGCCATGAAACATCTGCAGTATGTGTTTGGTGATGAGCACGAAGCGTAAATGCTCGCCAACAGAAATTCTATGCCTTAACGCTTAATTCCCTCTTGGCGTTAAGGCTTTTTCGTTTTGTTTTGATTGTGGGACTTATCTTTTTATTCTTGCTTTATTCGGGGTGAAATTATCACAACCACTTTTGGATTTATTGTAAAATATTCGGTGTATTTTTTAACATTATGAGTGCGTTATTTGCTCACAACTATCCGCTCGCCTGCAAATAATCGATTCTCGCGAAGGTTTGGTTTGATGAAAAACACACTTCGTTGGTGAATGTTGATAATTCGTGTTTTGAGAGAAATAAACCGTATTTTTCACTAGAAAATAGGTTATTTGTAGCAAAATGGCTTGCAAAATGCAGCAAAACGCGTTGCTAACTCCTACTAAACGCAGTGCTAACTCGTGCTAAATGCAGTGCTAACTCGTGCTAAACGCAAGGCTAAATGCTGCAAAACGCAAAGCAAAATGGTGCATATTGCAGCTTAAGAAGAAGTTTTTGACCTTATAAATGCTGAAATAATACTAGTTTTTTTGCTGAAAAACTGTTCAAAAAGGTATTTTTTGTCTTCTAAAAGTTGTTTTTTTGGGGTGGTGAAAAATGGTGAGTTGGCGCGCAAATAGAAAGGCAAAAAGGTGCAAAATGGCGAATTAGTGCTCAAAATGGATGTAAAAATAAAGGGCGCAGGTCTGAAAATAGGGCAAAAAGCATGCTTTTTA